>Ga0209571_1000356_pt1 | contig 59455 bp, 64 predicted proteins | sample EBPBio102011_DNA_FD_185866 | JGI IMG/M metagenome (GOLD analysis project Ga0209571, IMG submission 185866) | Wastewater treatment Type I Accumulibacter community from EBPR Bioreactor in Madison, WI, USA - Reactor 1_1/10/2011_ DNA (SPAdes)... | ecosystem: Engineered > Bioreactor > EBPR >... | reverse complement strand
CCGCGGCGGTCTTCAGGACATCACGGTTGGCGGTCATATCGCCCACCATGCCGGTCATGGCCGCAAGGCCCAGCATCAGGCTGTCGGCGGCGTCGAAGACCTGTTCCTTGTCTTCCTGCATGTCCTTGGAATAGGTCAGCGGCAGCCCCTTCATCACCGTTAACAAGGCCACCGTCGCGCCCAGAATGCGGCCGATCTTGGCGCGCAGCAGCTCCGCCGCATCGGGGTTCTTCTTCTGCGGCATGATGCTGGAACCGGTCGTCCATTTGTCCGACAGGCGCACGAAGCGGAACTGCGCCGAAGACCAGATCACCAGCTCCTCGGCAAAGCGCGACAGGTGCATGGCGCAGATCGAGGCCGCAGACAGGAATTCCAGCGCGAAATCGCGGTCGGAAACCGAATCAAGGCTGTTGGCGGTGGGCCGGTCGAAGCCCAGGGCCTGGGCGGTCATGTGACGGTCGATGGCAAAGCCCGTGCCCGCCAGCGCCGCGGCGCCCAGGGGGCATTCGTTCATCCGCTTGCGGGCATCTTCAAAGCGCGAGCGGTCGCGGGCGAACATTTCCACATAGGCCAGCATGTGATGGCCCCAGGTGACAGGCTGGGCGGTCTGCAAGTGCGTAAAGCCCGGCATCACCCAATCGGCGCCGGCCTCGGCCTGCGCGAGGAAGGCCCGGATCAGCGCGGTCAGGCCGGAAATCGCCGCATCGCATTGATCGCGCACCCAAAGCCGGAAATCCACCGCCACCTGGTCATTGCGCGACCGTGCCGTATGCAGCCGCTTGCCCGCCTCGCCCACGATCTCGGTCAGGCGGCTTTCGATGTTCAGGTGGATATCCTCAAGCTCGACCCGGAACGGGAACTTGCCGGCCTCGATCTCTGACAAGACCGTGAGAAGGCCTTCCCCGATGGCCTCCGCGTCTTTACTGCTAAGAATGCCCACAGCGGCCAGCATGGCGGCATGGGCGCGCGAGCCTGCGATATCCTGCGCGTAAAGCCGCTTGTCGAACCCGATCGAGGCATTGATCGCCTGCATGATCGCGTCCGGCCCCTCGGCGAAACGCCCGCCCCACATCTGGTTGGCGGCCTGGGTCTTGGGGTCAGCGGTCATGGGGATGCCTGTTGGAGGAAGTTTCGTGCGTCTGGTTCATGCGGTGCTTTATACGGCCTTGGCTTTCGGCGCAAATATGGGCCATGCGCAGGACATGTCGGCCCTGCTGACCGGCGACATGAAGAAGCTGACCTTGTCGGAACCCGCCGATCTGCCCGCCGCCGATCTGGTGACGCTGGACGACAAGCCCACCGCGCTGGCCGATTATCGCGGCAAATGGGTGGTGCTGAACTTCTGGGCCACCTGGTGTGCGCCCTGCCGGGCCGAGATGCCCTCGCTCGACGCGCTGGCGGGGGCGATGCCCGGGCTTGCGGTCGTGCCGGTGGCAACGGGCCGCAACGCGCCCGAGGCGATCAGCCGCTTCTATGAGGAGACGGGCGTCAGGAACCTGCCGATCCTGCGCGATCCCAAATCGCTTCTGTCGCGGCAGATGGGCATTGCGGGCCTGCCGGTGACGGTGATCCTGAATCCCGACGGGCGCGAGGTCGGCCGGCTGATCGGCGATGCCGACTGGAACTCGCCCGAAGCGCGGGCCGTGCTTGAGGCGCTGATGGCGGGCGGCTGACCGGCGCGCCAGGCAAAGGGCACGCGCGGGCCACCGCTGCCGCCTAAAGGTCGAAGCTGGCGAAGACCGGGGCGTGGTCGCTGGGCTGCTCCCAGCCGCGCGCGGCGCGCAGGATGCGGCTGCCATGGCCCGCATTGGAAATGTCGGGCGTGGCCCAGATATGGTCCAGCCTGCGGCCCTTGTCGGCGGCATCCCAATCGGCCGCGCGATAGGACCACCAGCTGTAGAGCAGGCCCTGGGGAATATCCTGCCGGGTGATGTCGACCCAGCGCCCGGCCTCTTGCGCCGCGCCCAGATGGTCGACCTCGATGGGCGTGTGGCTGACGATCTTCAGCAATTGCTTGTGCGACCAGACGTCATCCTCGCGCGGGGCGATGTTCAGATCTCCGACCAGAATGGCCTTTTGCGGCGCATCGGCATGGAAGGCGTCGCGCATCTCGGTCAGGAAATCGAGCTTCTGGCCGAATTTCACATTCTCGTTCCGGTCGGGAATGTCGCCGCCCGCCGGGACGTAGAAATTGTGGATCGTGACGCCATTCTCAAGCCGCGCCGCGACATGGCGGGCATGGCCCAGCTTGGCATAGTCGCGGTCGCCCGCGTCCTCGATCGGCAGTTTCGACAGGATCGCGACGCCATTATAGCCCTTCTGCCCGCGGGCGACCATGTGGCGGTATCCAAGCGCAGCAAAGCCTTCGGTGGGGAATTTGTCCAGCGGGGTCTTGATCTCTTGCAGGCACAGGATGTCGGGCGCCTCTTCCGACAGCAGCTTGTGCACGATCGGTTCGCGCAGGCGGACCGAGTTGATGTTCCAGGTGGCAAGGGTGAAGGGCATGGTCGGCCTGCGCGTCGGGGATCGGGAGGAAAGACCCTAGGCAAGCCGACGGCAAAAAGAAAGCCCGGGCAAAGCCCAGGGCCCGGGCTCAAGTCCAACAGGGAGGTGAACCTTCCCTACCATATTTTTAACGGCTTTTCGCGACCTGCCACCGCCGCATTCCTTCAAATCCCGAGAGCATGGTTTTTTCGTCACAACCCGGGATTGATCGGGCGGGCCCGTCCGAGACAAAAAAAAGGCCGGGCACAAGGCCCGGCCAGTCCAACAGGGAGGAAGCCGTGTCATGACCCCGACACGGCAAGGGGAACTCTGAGGGGAAGTCTACACCGGCAATCTGATCGTACCGTGTTAATACCGCGTGAATCTGGCGGCAATTGGACCTTCGGCTGACATGCGGCGGGCCAATACCGGGGTGTTTCACGCAACCAGCCGGTAGCCGCCGCTTTCGGTGACCAGCAGCCGCGCATTGCCGGGATCGGGTTCGATCTTCTGGCGCAGGCGGTAGATATGGGTTTCCAGCGTATGGGTGGTGACCCCCGCATTATAGCCCCAGACCTCATGCAGAAGCACATCCCGCGCCACCACGCCGGTCTGGGCGCGATAGAGGAATTTCAGGATGTTGGTCTCTTTTTCGGTCAGGCGGATCTTCTTGTCCTTCTCGTCCAGAAGCAGCTTCTGGGCCGGGCGGAATGTATAGGGGCCAAGCTGGAAGATCGCGTCTTCCGACTGTTCGTGGGTGCGCAGCTGGGCGCGGATGCGGGCCAGTAGGACCGGGAACTTGAAGGGCTTGGTCACATAGTCATTTGCGCCCGAATCAAGGCCAAGGATCGTGTCGGCATCGGTGTCATGGCCCGTCAGGATCATGATCGGGCATTTGACGCCCTGCTTGCGCATCCGGCGGCACAATTCGCGCCCGTCAGTGTCGGGCAGGCCCACGTCGAGGATGACCAGATCATAGATCGCCGCCTTGGCTTTCTCCATGCCCTCGGCCCCGGTGCGGGCCTCGAAGACATCGAAATCCTCGGTCATCACCAGTTGTTCCGACAGCGCTTCGCGCAGGTCGTCATCGTCGTCCACCAGCAGGATCTTGCGAAGTTGCGCCATGGTCAGGCCTCCTCGTTTCGCTCTTGCCAACCGAGATGCGCCCCGATCACAAAGCCCGCAAGATTTGCGACAGACTTCTCACAGGCTCGTGTCGCCGGGTGGGCATATGTTTCAGACCTGTCATCGGAAAGGCTGCGCATCGCCGCTTCCGCCGCCACGAAATGCAGCCTAGATAGGGGCATGGCCCTGGGATTGAACATTGTCGAGCGGTTGGCGCGGGCGCGGGGCGACCTGCGCATGGGCGTACCCATCGTGCTGGCCGACGCGGGCGGCGGGACGCTGGCCGTGGCGGTCGAGGCGCTGGATCCCGCGCGCCTGGCCGATCTGCGGGCGCTGGGTCCGGTCGAGCTTGCCCTGACCGCGCGGCGGGCCGAGACGCTGAAGACCCCGCCCTATGACGGCGATGCCCTGCGCGTGGCGGTGCCGGTCGATGCGGGTGTCGACTGGCTGACCGCGCTGGCCGATCCGGTCGACGATCTGCGCGTGCCGATGAAAGGCCCCCTGCGCCCGATCCGCGACGGCGGCGCGGGCCTGCACCGCGCCGCGCTGGCGCTGGCCAAATCGGCGCGCCTGCTGCCCGCGGCTGTTCTGGTGCGCATCGAGGTGCCGATGCTGATGGCGGTGGAACACGGCCTGACCTTCCTGGCGCTGGACGAGATTGCCCCGGAACTGGCCCGCCTGTCGCCGCTGGACGAGGTGGTCGCCGCCCGCCTGCCCATGGCGCTGGCCGGGGCGGGGCGGGTGCATATCTTCCGCCCCGAGGATGGCGGGGATGAGCATTACGCCATCGAGGTCGGCACCCCCGACCGCAGCCAGCCCGTGCTGGCGCGGGTGCATTCGGCCTGTTTCACCGGCGATGTGCTGGGCAGCCTGAAATGCGATTGCGGCCCGCAGCTTCATGCCGCGCTGGCGCAGATGGGCGAGGCAGGCGGCGGCGTGCTGCTCTATCTCAACCAGGAAGGCCGCGGCATCGGCCTTGCCAACAAGATGCGCGCCTATTCCCTGCAGGATCAGGGCTTCGACACGGTCGAGGCCAATCATCGCCTGGGCTTTGAAGACGACGAGCGCGATTTCCGCATCGGCGCCGATCTGTTGCGCCGCCTGGGCTTTGCAACCGTGCGGCTTCTGACCAACAATCCGCGCAAGGTGGCGATGCTGGAAAGCTGCGGCCTGGCTGTGGTCGAGCGGGTTCCGCTCAAAGTCGGCCAGACCGACGAGAATGCGAAATACCTGGCGGTCAAGGCCCGCAAGTCAGGCCATCTGCTTTAGGCCTTTTCCAGCATCACCTCGCTATGGGCATGGCATTCCCAGCCTGCGGCACCCAGGACCCAGGTCGAGCAGTCCGCCGCCTCGAAGCTGCGGGTCTTGCCGCCCGTCTTGACGGTCTGCCGTGCCTTGTAGGCGATGATCGCGACATCCGGCGCAGGCAGCGCGATCTGGACATCGTCCAGGCTGTAATCTTCCAGCGTCCAGCTGCCATCCTCGGTCATAGCGCCCATCTTCGTCTTGGCAATGGCCGATACACCATGGCTGTTGGTGACAAGGCTGGTCTCGCCCGACAGCTCGGCCGCGCGTTTGCCATCCTTGCGTTTCATCGCCTCCCAATAGTCCTTTTCAAGACCCAGGATGATTTCCTCGCGGGTATTCATCACGCGTGTCATGGCTGCCCTCCGGTCCGTGCCTGATCGACCGGGGAACGCATGGCGGCGCGACGGGGTTCCGGCGCGGAGCCTCAGGTGTAGCTGCGTTCGCCGAAAATCGCGCTGCCGACGCGGATATGGGTGGCCCCGGCCGCGACAGCCGCCTCGAAATCGGAACTCATCCCCATCGACAGGCCCGTCAGGCCGTTGCGCGCCGCCATGGCGCGCAGGGTGGCGAAATGCGGGGCCGGATCTTCGGCCTCGGGCGGGATGCACATCAGGCCCTGCACCGGCAGGGAAAGGCTGCGGCATTGGATGACGAAACCGTCAAGCTCGGCGGGCAGGATGCCGGCCTTCTGGTCCTCTTCGCCGGTGTTCACCTGGATGAACAACTTGGGGCAGGTTCCGCGCGCCTCGGCCAGACGGGCCAGCTTTTCGGCCAGAGAGGGGCGGTCGACCGTGTGGATCGCATCGAACAGCTCGACCGCCAGCTTGGCCTTGTTGGTCTGCAGGGGGCCGATCATATGCAGCTCGACCCCCGGAAAGGCGGATTTCCAGGCGGGCCATTTTCCGGCAGCCTCCTGCACGTAATTCTCGCCAAAGACGCGATGGCCCTGGGCCAGAACCGCCTCGACCCGCCCGGCGGGCTGCACCTTTGACACGGCGATCAGCGTGACCGCGCCTTCGGGCCGCCCGGCCGCCTGTTCCGCCTTGCGCAGCCGCGCGGTGATCTCTGCCAGTCCCATCGTCAGTCCTTGATATGTCCGTCGCGGCGCAGCTGATCCAGCATCGGCGCCAGCCGGTCGCCATAGCGCGCCCAGGCCTTGACCGAGCCGGTCGAGATCGGCTGGCGCACCTGAAACACGCTCAGCGTTTCCACCTTGCGGGTGTTCTGGTGGAAGTTCAGGCAGGCCTCTTCCCAGTCCAGCCCGCAGGCCGCGATCAGCGCGCGGCTTTGCGGTTCGGGGTCAGAGACCAGATCCTCATACTGGATCTCGTGGAACCAGTCCGGCACCAGGCCGCGCCAGAATTCGATCATCCGCACGAAAGTGGTGTAATGGCGGGCAAGGTCGACCTGATCATAACCGTAAAGATGTGTCCCGGCCGGGAAGACGTTCTTGTAGATCGACAAAAGCGTGTCGCGCGGGTCGCGGCGCACCACGATGAAGCGGGCATTGGGCATGGCCAGCTTGGCAAGGCCAAGGGTCAGGTAGGTCTGGATCGACTTGTCGGTGATCCGGTCCGCGCCGGGAAAGCGGTTGCGGATCATCGCGGCGTAATCCTGCCCCAGCGCCGCGAAATCGGCAGCGGGGATGGCGGTCGCCTTGCGGAACCCCTTGGGTGCGATCAGCAGGCGCAGGGCCGAGACGGTGCCATCGGCCAGTTCGCCCGCGCCGGTCACGCGGGAATGGCTGGCGATGATCTGTTCGACCAGTGTGGTGCCCGAGCGCGGCATCCCCGTGACAAAGATCGGCGCCGCCTCGGTCGCATCGGGCACCTGCATCCCGCGCCAGTCCATCCCGGCCAGCGCCTCCATCAGCCGCGCGACCTGATCCTCGCGTTCGGCGATGTCATAGGAGTTTGCCTTGCGCATCAGCGCATTCGCCGGGTCGAGATAGTCGAAGACGCGAGGGTGATCCTTCACATCCTCAAGCGCCTTGGCCAGCGCGAAGCCAAAGGCCATGCGGTCGCGGTCGCCGGTCGCGGGGTCGGCGAAGCGGCGCTCCATCTCGGCGATCATCGGCTCGCCGGGCCTGGCCTTGTGCGAGGCGTAATAGAGCCGGTAATTCTCGCCCACGCCGGGGGCGGCAGAGATGGCGGCCAGAAAGACCGATTCGGCATCGTCGAACCGTCCAAGACCCTGGAGGAACACGCCCTTGGCGCCCAGGATCGCGGCATTTCCGGGCGCAAGCCGCAGCGCGGCGTCGAAATGGGTCTCGGCCTGTTCATCCAGGCCCAGATGGGCTTCGGCCTGGGCCAGCATCATCAGCGGCATCGGCAGGCGGGCCCCGGCCTGGGTCACGGCGGTTTCAAAGGCGGCGCGGGCGGCCTCGTAATCGCGCAGGCCGGTCAGCGCATTGCCGCGCGCCTGATGCAGGTCGGTGCGGTCGGGGGCAAGCGCCGCGGCACGGTCCAGCCAGTGCAGGGCGGCTTTGGGCTGCCCTTCGGCCAGCATCTGGCTGCCAAGGCCCGCCAGGGCCGAAACCAGATCGGGGGCCAGCGCAATGGCGGCCCGCCAGGCGAGTTTTGCGTCCTCCACCCGCCCAAGGCGCGCCAGCACCTGGGCCATATTGGCCTGCGCCTCGGCATAGGCCGGATCGGCGGCGATGGCGGAACGGAAGGCGGCGATCGCCTCCTCGGTCTTGCCCTGGGCGGCCAGGGCAGAGCCCAGGACATTCGCCGCCAGGGCGCTGCCGCGATGCGTGGCCAGAAGGCGCTTTGCGGCCGCCACCGCCTCGGGATGCCTGCCCGAGTTGGCCAGAGCCATAAGGGATGACAGCGCGGCAGGGGGCGCGCCGCCGGTGGCGGGGCGGGTCTGGGCGGAATGCGCGCCGAAACGATCCAGCAGGGGCCGCTTCTGTTCGGGCTTCAACGGGCAGGCCCTGAGCGCTTCGGCAAAAGCCTTGCGGGTGGCGGGGCTGCCCTCCAGCGCGGCCGCATCGGCATAGGTTGTCCAGACGGCGGGTTGGGCGGGCGCAAGGCGGGCGGCGGCGGCGGCATGGCGCAGGGCGCGGTCCAGCCGGTCGGTGCGCGCGAAGATGCGGGCGATCTGGAATTCGACTTCGGCGATGTTCGGGGTGGCCTCGTGGATGGCGCCAAAGATCTCCAGCGCGCGTGCGGTCTGGCCTGCATTCAGCGCGGTCATGCCCCGGGCATAGGCCTCTTTCACGCCAAGGGGGGCGGTTTCGGTCGCCATTCTGATCTGCCTTCTGCCGGTTGCGCGCCGACACTATCCGTCATGGCCGGGGAAGGAAAGAATCCGCGCGCGCCAAAGGAAAAGGGCGGGCCAATGGCCCGCCCTTTCCTGATCCGGGGATCGTTCGATTAGAACGACATCCCGATACCCAGCGACCACTGGTCGACGTCGCCCACGCCGTCGTTGCCGACGTTCGAACCATAACCGAACTCAACCTTGGCACCACCGCCGAGGTCGTAATTGGCGACCACGCCGAAGGAGTCGAAGTCACCGCCGGCGGCCAGATCGACCTTACCGTAGTTGATGCCAACGCCGATCGGGCCCGACACGTAGGTCAGCTCAGCACCGAGGTGGCTGTCCCACGCGTTGTCTTCGAACGAGATGTAGCCGATCTTGCCGGTGAAGGCGCCACCGAAGGTCGCAGAGGCCGACACACCGACAGCAGAGTCTACGTCATCAGCCTGGTAGCCGAGGCCCAGGGCCACATCTGTGCCGCCCAGATTGGCGGTGTACTTGACACCAAGTCCGAGCGATTGGTCCCCGCCGGTCAGGCCGTCGCCGAGTTGCTCGGCCGACACCGCGAAGCCGAAGGCGCCGAAGGTGTTTTCATAGCGCAGGACTTGGTTGTCGCCATGGCCATCCATGTCGTTGCCGCCGAAGAAGGCGATGTGGGTCGAATGGTCATCGGCGATCGAGGTCATGCCGTTGTCCATGTCGGCCAGAGCCCAGTCGAGCGCACCGTCGGTGTCGCCCAGCGTCAGCTTGCCGAAGGTGCCCGAGATGTAGACCGAGGTACCCGAGTCGTCGTTCGTGGCGACGTTGGTCTCGTCCAGATCGATCACCGCGCCGAATTCCAGGCCGCCATCGGTGGTGCCCGACATCGAGAACTTCACTTCAACGTCCTGCCAGAAGGCGACGCCGTCATCACCAGCAACAGCGTTGCCGTTGATGGCATTGTTCGACCAGATACCCATTTCGGCCGAGCCGGTGATCTTCACCTCAGCAGCGGCGAAGCCCGCGGTGCCAGCCAGCATGGTGGTGGCGAGAAGAATCTTTTTCATCGTTTTCCCTCGTTGTCTCAAGGATGGCCCAACTCAGGGGAATCCGAATTGGGTATGAAGCGTATTTCGTCGGATGTTCGCGGGATTGCAACGCTTCCGGGCGGCAGGCTGGCAAAGCGCGGGGCAATGGTGCAGCGAAGCCACAGTGCGGTTTGCCCTACCCTCTGGCGGCCCCCCTTGCGCGGAAGCGGGCGCGGGCACGGGGAAAAACCTTGTTCCGCCCAAGGCGCTCGGCTACAGAACCCCTATGAAAGACCGGAGAGCCTGATGCCCCCGACCCTGACCGCGCGCCTTGTCCTTGCCGCGAGCCTTCCCTTCTTCCTCGCGGCCTGCGGCGGCCTTGCCTCGGGTGATTCCGGGCTGTTCAAGCGCGGCGGGCGCGATGGCGTGGTCACGGCGGATGAATTCGAGAGCCGCCAGGCTGCGGATGAAAAACGGGCGGCGATCGAGGCGCTGAACGATGATGGTCGGCGCAACCGGGGCACGATCTGGGATCTGTTCAGAAATTCCAAGGACCCGAACACCACGGTCGAGGTGAACAAGTATCTCTGGCAGGCCAGCCTTGAAGTGCTGAATTTCCTGCCGATCGAGTCGGTCGACCCCTTCACCGGCGTCATCGTGACCGGCTATGGCACCCCGCCCGGCGGCGGCCGCGCCTATCGCGCCACGATCTATGTGCAGGACCCGGCGCTGGATGCCCGCAGCCTCAAGGTCTCGTTGCAGACCAGGGGCGGCGGCGCGGTCTCGGCCGACACGCTGCGCGCCGTCGAGGATGCGATCCTGACCCGCGCCCGCCAGCTTCGCATCCGCGACAGCAAACTCTAGATCCCGCACGCGGCCCCCGCGCGAGGGGTGGACCTTTCCGTCCGCGCGGGTGTAATTCCGCGCGGAACGGTGAAAGAGGCCCCAGATGTCGCGCTACGACCCTTCGGTGATCGAACCCAAATGGCAGCAGGCCTGGGACGCGGCGGGGGCCTTTACCGCGCGGCACGACCCCGCCAAGCCCAAATATTATGTGCTCGAGATGTTCCCCTATCCGTCGGGGCGCATCCATATGGGCCATGTCCGCAACTACACGATGGGCGATGTCGTGGCGCGGTTCATGGCGGCCAAGGGCCATTCCGTGCTGCATCCGATGGGCTGGGACGCCTTCGGGATGCCGGCCGAAAACGCCGCGATGGAACGCGGCGGCCACCCCAAGGATTGGACCTACGGCAACATCGCCGACATGAAGGCCCAGATGAAACCCCTTGGCCTGTCGATCGACTGGTCGCGGGAATTCGCCACCTGTGATCCGGAATATTACGGCCAGCAGCAGGCGATGTTCCTGGACATGATGGAAAAGGGCCTGGTCTATCGCAAGGCGGCGATGGTCAACTGGGACCCGGTCGACATGACCGTCCTGGCCAATGAACAGGTGATCGACGGCAAGGGCTGGCGTTCGGGCGCGGCGGTCGAACGCAAGGAACTGACCCAGTGGTTCTTCAAGATCTCGGACTATTCCGAAGACCTGCTGAACGCGCTGGACGGGCTGAAGGACTGGCCCGAGAAGGTGCGCCTGATGCAGGCGAACTGGATCGGCAAGTCGCGCGGGCTGCAATTCGCCTTTGACACCGTTGGCGCACCCGAAGGATTCGACAGGCTCGAGGTCTACACCACCCGGCCCGACACGCTGATGGGGGCGTCTTTCGCGGCGATCTCGCCCGATCACCCACTGGCGAAAGCGCTGGAGAAGGACCCGCTTGTCGCCGATTTCCTCGCCGAATGCCGCCGGGGCGGCACCAGCGCCGAGGAAATCGAGACTGCCGAGAAGATCGGCTTCGACACGGGCATCCGTGTGCGTCACCCGTTGGACCCGGATTGGGAACTGCCGGTCTGGATCGCCAATTTCATCCTGATGGATTACGGCACCGGCGCCATTTTCGGCTGCCCGGCCCATGACCAGCGCGATTTCGATTTCGCCACCAAATACGCCCTGCCGATCCAGCCGGTCTTCGTGGCCGAAGGCGAGGAAGAGGACGATCTGGACGCGGCCTTCGTGCCGATGAAATCCGAGAAGGTCCGCTATGTCCGCGGCTTTGCCGGGGCCGAGACCCAGACCGGCGACGAAGGCGTCGCCGCCGCCATCGCCCATGCCGAGGCGCAGGGCTATGGCAAGGGCGTCACCAAATACCGCCTGCGCGACTGGGGCGTCTCGCGCCAGCGCTATTGGGGCGCGCCGATTCCGGTGGTGCATTGCGCCGCCTGCGGCGTGGTGCCGGAAAAGAAGGAAAACCTGCCGGTCGAGCTGCCCTATGATGTCAGCTTCGACAAGCCGGGCAACCCCTTGGATCGTCACCCGACCTGGCGCGACGTGCCTTGCCCGGCCTGCGGCGCGCCCGCCAAGCGCGAGACGGACACGATGGACACGTTCGTCGATTCGTCCTGGTATTTCGCCCGCTTCACCGCGCCCCGCGCCGCCACGCCGACCGACCTGGCCGAGGCCGAGTACTGGATGAATGTCGACCAGTATATCGGCGGCATCGAGCACGCGATCCTGCATCTGCTCTACAGCCGCTTCTTCGCCCGGGCGATGCAGGCCACCGGCCACCTGCCGGAAAAGGCGCGTGAGCCGTTCAATGCGCTGTTCACGCAGGGCATGGTCACGCATGAGATCTACAAGACCACCGATGACAAGGGCCGCCCGGTCTATCACCTGCCCGAAGATGTGACAGTCTTCACCATCGCAGACCGCCGGATCGTGGTTCTGGGCGATGTCGAGCCGCCCCTGGACATGGTCGACGATGTCGATGCCTGGATTCGCGCGCTTTCCGACGAGGGCCTGCTGGTCGAGGTGATTCCCTCGGCCAAGATGTCGAAATCGAAGAAGAATGTCGTCGATCCGATGAACATCATCGCCCAGTTCGGCGCCGATACGGCGCGCTGGTTCGTGATGTCGGACAGCCCGCCCGAACGCGATGTGGAATGGACCGCCTCGGGCGCCGAAGCCGCTTTCAAGCACCTGTCGCGGGTCTGGTCGCTGTGTTCGCGCATCGGCGAAATGCCCGCCGACCATAAGGGCGAAGGCGATGCCGATCTCGCCCGCGCCACCGCCCGCGCCATTGACGATGTGACCAGGGGCATCGAGGGCTTTGCCTTCAACAAGGCCATCGCCGCTCTGTACGGCTTTACCAACACCCTGTCGCGCGCCAATGCCTCGACCCCCGCGATGAAAGAGGCGATCCGCACCCTGGCCAGGCTGATGTCGCCGATGGTGCCGCATATCGCCGAATCGATCTGGACCTATCAGGGCGGCGCGGGGCTTTGCGCCCAGGCGCCTTGGCCCAAGGCTGATCCCGCACTTCTGGTCGACGACACGGTGACCCTGCCGATCCAGATCAACGGCAAGCGCCGGGCGGAAATCAGCGTGGCCAAGGACATGCCCGCGCCAGAGGTTGAAAAGCTGGCGCTGGCGAATGAGGATGTCATCAAGTTCCTCGCCGGCCAGCCGGTGAAGAAGATCATCGTCGTGCCAGGCCGCATCATCAATGTCGTCGTGTAACCGCCGCCTTTTCCTGTTCTCGCCGCTGGCGCTTGCCGCCTGCGGCTTTACCCCGGCCTATGCGCCGGGGGGGGCGGCGAGGATCCTGACCAACACGGTCCGCGCGGCCGATCCGACCGACCGCAACGGTTTCGATTTCGTCGAGCGGATCGAGGAACGCATCGGCCGCCCGCAGGATCACCGCTACGAGCTGGCCTATCGCATCCAGACCGAGGCCATCGGCGTCGGCCTGACCGCCGACAACAAGATCACCCGCTACAATCTGAAAGGCGTGATCGACTATACGCTGACCCGCACCGGATCGGGCGAAAAGATCGCCTCGGGCCGGGTGCAGAGCTTCACCGCCTATGCTGCCACCGGATCGACCGTGGCGGGGCTGGCGGCCGAGGAAGACGCGGGCACAAGGCTGATGCGCCTTCTGGCCGACCAGATCGTCGCGCGTCTGATCGCCGAGGTCGCGGCGGCGCAGCAATGATCCTGCGCGGGGCCGATGCCAACCGCTATCTGGCCAAGCCCGATCCGGCCCGCCCGGGCTTGCTGATCTTTGGCGCCGATGCGATGCGGGTGGCGCTGAAGCGGCAGGATGCGATTCTGGCGCTGGTGGGGCCCGATGCCGAGGCCGAGATGCGCCTGTCGCGCATCGCCGCGGGCGATCTGCGCCGCGATGGCTCGCTTCTCGCCGATGCGATCAAGGAAGTGGGCTTCTTTCCCGGGCCGCGCGTCGCCTTTGCCGAAGACGCGACCGACGGGCTGGCCCCGGCCATCGCCACGGCGCTTGCGGCCTGGAAGCCGGGCGATGCGACGATCGTGGTGACGGCGGGAGAGCTGAAGGGCAAATCCGCGCTGAAGGCGCTGTTCGAAAAGCACCCGGCGGCGGTCTGCATCGGCTTTTATGACGAGCCGCCCTCGCGCGAGGAGATCGAGGCCGAATTGAAGAAGGTCGGCCTGACCCAGATCTCGCCCGAGGCGCTGGCCGATCTGCACACGCTGGGCCGCGCGCTGGACCCCGGCGATTTCCGCCAGACATTGCAGAAACTCGCCCTCTACAAATGGCAGGATGCCACGCCCCTGCAACCCGCCGAAGTGACGGCGCTGGCGCCGTCTTCCATCGAGGCCGAGACCGATGACCTGACCCATGCCGTTGCCGAACGCAGCGCCGCCGCGATTGGCGGGCTGATGCGGCGGCTTGAGGGGCAGGGCGTGGGCGCGGTGGAAATCTGTATCGCGGCGACACGGCATTTCCGCGCCCTGCATACCGCCAAGGCCGATCCCGGCGGTCTGGCCAAGGCGCGCGTCTTCGGCAGCCGCCGCGACCGGATGCAGCGCCAGCTGGGCCAATGGCAGCTGCGCGCCTTGGAACAGGCGCTGGCGACGCTGGTGCAGACCGACCTTACCCTACGCTCCGCCTCGCGCGCGCCGGGCCATGCCCTGATCGAACGCGCCCTGATCCGCATCGCGATGACGCGGGGCTGATCCGTTCCGGCGCGCGGCTTACAGCGCCAGCGCCTCGGGCGTCAGCGCATACAGCCCCTCAGCCCCTTCGCGCGCTTCGGCCAGATGGGCCGCGTGGCGCGGCAGCAGGCGGCGGATCATCACCCGCGCCAGCGGCAGGCGAGCCGGATCGGCCAGCGCGGCCTTCAGATGGGCATGGCCGCCCAGAACCAGCGCGAACCCGGCCAGATAGGGCACGGCCCCGGCGAAACGGTCGTTCATACCGGCGGCCAGCAGCGCCTCGGTTGTCCCGCGCAGCGTCTCGACCGCCTGCCAGATTTCTTCCGCCAGATCGGGCAGCGCCGCGCGGGCGGCCCTTGCATCCTGCTCGACTTCGCCGATCAGCCGGAAGGCCGCCTCGCCGCCATCGGCCAGCTTGCGGCCGACAAGATCCATCGCCTGAATGCCGTTGGTGCCTTCGTAGATCGCGGTGATCCGCACATCGCGCAGATATTGCGCCGCGCCGGTTTCCTCGATGAAGCCCATGCCGCCATGGACCTGGACCCCCGCATCGGCCACGCGGATGCCGACATCGGTACCATAGGCCTTGGCGATGGGGGTCAAGAGCGCGGCGCGGGCCTGCCAATGGGCATCGCCGGTCGCGGTGGCCATGTCGCCGGCTTTGGCGCAGGCCAGCGCGATGGCGCGGGCGGCAAAGACCTCGGCCCGCGCCTCGGCCAGCATCCGGCGCACATCGGCATGGCCGATGATGCCGGGCACGCCTTCGGCGGTTGGCCCCTGCACCCGGTCCGCCGCGAAGGCCACGGCCTTTTGCAGCGCCGCCTCGGCCACGCCGACGCCTTGAACCCCGACACCAAGCCGGGCGTTGTTCATCATCGTGAACATCGCCGCCATCCCCTTATGCGGCGCGCCGACCAGCCAGCCCTTCGCCCCGTCGAACTGCATCACGCAGGTCGGGCTGCCATGGATGCCCAGCTTGTGTTCAAGGCTCACCACCTTCAGGCTGTTCGCAACGCCCGGATTGCCCTGATCGTCGGGCAGGAATTTCGGCACCAGGAACAAAGAGATCCCCCGCGTTCCCGCCGCCCCGTCGGGCAGGCGTGCCAGCACCAGATGGCAGACATTGGACACAAGGTCATTGTCGCCCCAGGTGATGAAGATCTTCTGCCCGGTGACGGCATAGGTGCCATCGCCCAACGCCTCGGCCCGCGCCTTCAGCGCGCCCACATCGCTGCCCGCCTGCGGTTCGGTCAGGTTCATCGTGCCCGACCATTCGCCTGAGATCAGCCTGGGCAGATACAGCGCCTTGAGCGTGTCACTGGCATGATGTTCCAGCGCCTCGATCTGGCCCTGGGTCAGAAGCGGGTTCAGTTGCAGGGACAGGCAGGCCCCGGCCAGCATCTCGTTCACGCAGGTCGCCAGCACATGGGGCAGGCCCATGCCGCCATATTCCGGGTTCGACGACACGCCGATCCAGCCGCCATCGGCAATCGCGCGATAGGCCTTGTCGAAACCGGGCGAAGACCGCACCACGCCGTTTTCCAGCCGCGCCGGGGTCAGGTCGCCCGCGCGGTTGACCGGGGCCACCACATCGTCGCACATCCGTGCCGCCTCGGTCAGGATCGCCGTCACGGTGTCGCCGGTCGCCTCGGCGAAGCGGTCGGTCGCGGCGACATCGGCAAAGCCCACCACATGGTCCAGGATGAAGCGTTGGTCGGCGGCGGGGGCGGGCATGGGCAACCTCTGGGCGTGGTGCAATGGGGGCGGGCTTGTGAACCGATGATGGCTCGACTAAGGGGCAGGCTAGCCCAGATCGCAACCCCTTCAAGCCGGACGCTGCGTCAGATGGACAGAACCGAGACCTTGGTGGCAGACGATTCCGGCGTTGCGCGGGCAGCCGCGCTGCTGCGTGCAGGCGCGCTGGTCGCCTTTCCGACCGAGACGGTCTATGGCCTGGGCGGCGATGCAAGAAACGACACGGCGGTCGCGCGCATCTTCGAGGCCAAAGGGCGGCCCCGCTTCAACCCCTTGATCGCGCATGTCGCCGATCTGGAAGGGGCCGAGGCGCTGGCGGTGTTCGACCCGCAGGCCCGCGCCATTGCCCAGGCCTTCTGGCCCGGCCCGCTGACACTGGTTCTGCCGCTGCGGCCCGAGGCCGGGGTGTCGCCGCTGGTCACGGCGGGGCATGACACGATCGCGGTCCGCCTGCCCGCGCATCCCCTGGCCCGGGCGCTGCTGCGCGCCTTTGGCGGGCCGCTGGCCGCGCCTTCCGCCAACCCGTCGGGCCGGGTTTCGCCGACGCGGGCCGAGCATGTTCTGGCGGGGCTGTCGGGGCGGATCGCCGCCGTTCTGGATGGCGGCCCCTGCGCGGTGGGTGTGGAAAGCACGATCCTGTCGCTGGGGCCGGAGCCACGCCTGCTGAGGCCGGGCGGCATTCCGGCCGAGGCGCTGGAAGAGGCCTTGGGCCGCCCGCTGCCCCTGGGCGGCAGCGAGACCACGCCCAATGCCCCGGGGCAACTGGCCTCGCATTACGCGCCGGGGGCTGCGGTGCGGCTGGGCGCCCATGCGGCGGAAACCGGCGAAATCCTGATCGGCTTCGGCCCGGTCAAGGGCGACCTGACCCTTTCCGCCAGTGGCGATCTGGTCGAGGCGGCGGCGAGCCTGTTCCACATCCTGCGCGAAGCCGATGTTCTGGCCGGGCCAGAGGGACGCATCGCCTTTGCGCCGGTGCCCGAGCGGGGCCTGGGCCGGGCGATCAACGACCGGCTGCGCCGGGCCGCCGCCCCGCGCTGAGTTAAGTCCGCGACGGAATGTTGATCGCGCGCTGTACCGCCGGGCGGGCAAGGAAGCGGTCAAGATAGCCCGGCACGTTCTTGAGGCTGCCCCAGCCCGCGATGTCCGCCGCCTTGTAGAAATCGCGCAGGCCGCGCAGCCAGGGGCCGATGGCCATATCGGCGATGGAATAGTCGCCCGCAATCCAGTCGCGGCCGTCCAGCGCGCCGTCCAGCACTTTCAGCAGACGCTCGGCCTCGGCGCGGTAGCGTTCCTTCGGGCGCGGATCCTCGATCTCTTTCCCGGCGAAATGGTGGAAAAAGCCCAGTTGGCCGAACATCGGCCCGATGCCGCCCATCTGGAACATCAGCCACTGGATCACTTCCCAGCGGTTCAGCTGCGGCAGGAATTTCCCCGACTTCTCGGCCAGATACATCAGGATCGCCCCGCTTTCGAACAGGGTCAGCGGCATTCCGCCCGGACCCTGCGGATCAAGAATGGCGGGGATCTTGTTGTTGGGGTTCAGCGACAGGAATTCCGGGCTGAACTGGTCATTCGTCGCGAAGCTGACGAGATGGGCGTCATAGGGCAGGCCGGTCTCTTCCAGCATCAGCGAGACCTTGATCCCGTTCGGCGTGGGCAGCGAATAAAGTTGGATCGCCCCGGGCGTGCGCGGCGCCCAGCGGCTGGTGATCGGAAAATCGGCAAGCGCGTTCATGGCTGGTTCCTTGCATGGCACCCGTCACAGATAAGCAGAATTTCCCCGTTAAGAAGTGGCCAAACCTGTGCGATAGTGATCGCGCGCCTGTGCGACGGCGTGTGGGACAACGCGTCCGGGAAAAGACCGGGCCGTCAAGGGGACAATAGAATGATAAATGAATTCAAGGCCTTCATCTCGAAAGGCAATGTGCTTGACCTTGCCGTCGGGATCATCATCGGGGCGGCCTTCACCGCCATCGTGACCTCGCTGGTGGACGATCTTGTCAATCCGCTTCTGGGCCTGATCATCGGCGGGATCGACTTCAGCTCGATCAGCTTCGGCGTGGGCGATGCCCAGTTCATGATCGGCAACTTCATCAACGCGATCATCAAGTTCCTGATCATCGCCTGGGTCGTGTTCCTGCTGGTCAAGGCCGTGAACCGCATGATGCCGAAGAAGGTCGAACAACCCGCGCCGCCGCCCGGCCCGACCGAGGCGCAGCTTCTTCAGGACATCCTGCTCGAGCTCAAGAAGAAGTAAAAATAACACGGCCCGCCGCAGATCCGGCGGGCCGTTTTCTTTGGAAGAGGCTAAAGATTCAGCGCCTCGGCGGCGGGGATCGACGGCAGGCCAAGCGCGGTGCCGACCGCCGCGTAGGTCAGCTTGCCCGCATGGACATTCAGTCCGTTCAACAGGTGCTTGTCTTCGGCGCAGGCACGTTTCCAGCCCTTGTTCGCCAAGGCGATCATGAAAGGAAGCGTTGCATTCCCAAGGGCTTGGGTCGAGGTGCGCGCCACGGCGCCGGGCATGTTCGCCACGCAGTAATGCAGGATTCCGTCAACCTCGTAGATCGGGTCCTGATGAGTGGTGGCGCGGCTGGTCTCGAAACAGCCGCCCTGGTCGATGGCCACATCCACAAGGGCCGCGCCGGGCTTAAGCTCCTTGAGCTGGGCCTTCGAGATCAGCTTGGGTGCCGCCGCGCCGGGGATCAGCACCGCGCCGATGATCATGTCGGCCTCGCGCGCCAGGGCGATGGTGGTGGCGGCGCTGGCATAGGCGTTCTTGAAGATGCCGCCATAGACATCGTCAAGGTATTTCAAGCGGTTGATCGAACGGTCGATGACGGTGACATCCGCGCCCATCCCCGCCGCGACGCGGCCCGCATGGGTGCCGACGACGCCGCCGCCGATGACAAGGACCTTGGCCGGAAGCACGCCCGGCACGCCGCCCAAAAGGACGCCCCTGCCGCCATTGGCCTTTTGCAGCGTCCAGGCCCCGACCTGCGGCGCAAGCTTGCCCGCCACTTCGGACATGGGCGCCAGAAGCGGCAGGCCGCCACGGTCATCGGTCACGGTTTCATAGGCGATGCAGGTCGCGCCGCTGGCGAGCAGGTCCTTGGTCTGGGCCGGATCGGGGGCGAGGTGCAGATATGTGAAGAGAACCTGGCCGGGCCGCAGCATCTTGCGTTCGCCCGCCTGGGGTTCCTTGACCTTCACGATCATGTCGGCCTGGGCGAAAACTTCGGCCGCCGTGCCAAGGATCACGGCCCCGGCAGCGGTGTAATCGGCATCCGAGAACCCGGCACCAAGGCCGGCGCCAGATTGGATTACCACGTCATGTCCGTGGGTTACGGCTTCGCGGGCGGCGTCGGGGGTCATGCCGACGCGGAATTCCTGGGGTTTGATTTCTTTGGGGCAACCGATTTTCATCGCGGGCTCCTCCTGCCTTTTGATGTGTGGGCCCAGCCTGCGCCAGAAGCCGTGCCGATGCTTTGAATTCTTGCTGGCCTGACGGGGGCCGTTTCGAATAATCTTCGAAAAAATCGCCGATCAGGTGAAGGAATCGCCGTGACTTCCGATCTGGACGCAACCGACCGCCGCATTCTTGCTGCATTGCAGAATGACGGGCGGATGACCAATGCCGATCTGGCCGAGAGGGTGAACCTGTCGCCCTCGGCCTGCCACAGACGGGTGCAGCGGCTGGAGGATGAGGGGGTCATCGCCGGATACGTGGCGCTGCTGGACCCGCGCCGCATGGGGCTTCAGACCACGGTCTTTGTCGAGATCACCTTGGAATCACAGGCAGAAGATCTGCTTGATGCCTTTGAACAGCAGGTGGCGCGGGTGCCCGAGGTGCTGGAATGCCACCTGACGGCGGGGACGGCGGATTACCTGCTGAAAGTCGCGGTGGGCGATACCGAGGACTTCGCGCGGCTGCACCGGCGGTTCCTGTCGCGGCTGCCGGGCGTGGCGAAGATGCAATCGTCCTTTTCGCTGAAGACCGTGGTCAAGACCACCGCCTTGCCCGTCTGAGGGGCGTCTGCCGAAGGTCTGGCCAAGGTCTGGCGAAGGTATGGCAGATTGCCCGCCGCCCGCGCGGCCCTGTCGGGCCGCTGTCATGGCTTTGTCACATCGTTTCGATATTTCCCGAATCATGGAAACGACCCGTGCCCTTGCCTGCCTGTCCGCCCTGTCGCACGCCGCGCGGCTGGAGGTGTTCCGCCTGCTGGTCCAGAGCGGGCCGCAGGGTCTGGCGGCAGGCGAGATCGCGCGGCGGCTGGACCTGCCGCCGTCCACCCTGTCGACGCATCTGTCGCTGCTCGAGGGGGCGGGGCTGCTGAGTGCCGCGCGCGAAGGCCGGGTGATCCGCTATGCCGCCGATCTGGACGGCATCCGCGCCCTGGTCGGCTGGCTGTTGCAGGATTGCTGCGGCGGCGCCCCGGAAACCTGCGCTCCGATCCTGGAAACCATCGGCTGCGCCTGCTGAGAGATCATGATGAGCGAACCCTTGAACATCCTTGTCCTGTGCACCGGCAATTCCGCCCGCTCGATCCTGGGCGAAGCGGCGTTCAACACGCTGGGGGCGGGGCGCATCCGGGCCTTTTCGGCCGGGTCGCAGCCGACGGGGCGGCCCAACCCCCATGCTTTGGCGCTGTTGGCGGAGAAGGGGATCGACGCCGGTTTCGCGCGGTCGAAAAGCTGGGATGAATTCGCCGTGCCGGGCGCGCCCGCAATGGATGTGGTGATCACGGTCTGCGATTCCGCCGCAGCCGAGACCTGCCCCTATTGGCCGGGCGCGCCGGTGCGGGTGCATTGGGGCCTGCCCGACCCTGCCTCGGCGCCCAGGGAGGCCGCGCCCGCCGCCTTTGCCGCGACCTGGGAGGCGCTGGCCGCGCGAGTTCGGGCCGCGCTGGACCTGCCGCTGGAAGGCATGTCGCCCGCCGAACGGCAGGCGGCGCTGGCCGGGCTGGCACAGGCATGAGTGCGCGCAGGATCGCGGCCGAGGCGCTGGCCACGGGTTTTCTGGTCATGGCGGTGGTCGGGTCGGGCATCATGGCCGACCGGCTGACGCCCGACACTGCGTTGGCGCTTTTGGCCAACACGATTGCCACCGGGGCGGCGCTGTATGTGCTGATCTCGGTCTTCGGGCCGGTTTCGGGGGCGCAGATGAACCCGGTGGTGACGCTGGTCTTCGCGCTGCGCGGCGAGATCGCGCCGGGGCTGGCGCTGGCCTATATGCTGGCGCAGGGCGCGGGCGGTGTGGCGGGGACGGCTCTGGCCCATGCGATGTTCGAGCTGCCCTTGCTGCAGCTCTCGCAGACGGTGCGCAGCGGCGCGGGGCAGGGACTGGCCGAGGCAGTGGCAACCTTCGGGCTGGTGCTGGTGGTGCTGGGCGCGCTGCGCGGGGGCGCGCAGGTGGCGACGGTGGTGGCCTGCTATATCACCGCGGCCTATTGGTTCACCGCCTCGACCAGTTTCGCCAATCCGGCAGTGGCGCTGGCCCGCGCCTTCACCGACACTTTCGCGGGCATTCGCCCCGCCGACCTGCCGCTGTTCTGGGCGGCGCAGGGGGCCGGGGCGCTGCTGGCGGCGGCGCTGGCGGCATGGTTCTGGCCGCGGGGCGCGAAATCTGCGGGCTAGGCGTGGCGGCGGCCTTGCGCCTTTCGCAGAGCGGGCCGCATGATGCCGGTCGGGCAGCAAAAGGTGCGACATGGCGGATCCGGTTTCCCACGCGGCCGAGGCGGCGCATCATGGCGTGGATCTTGTGCCGGTCGTCGTGCTGCTGGCCGGGGCGGTGCTGGCCGTGCCGCTGTTCCGCCGCGCGGGGTTGGGCACGGTTCTGGGCTATCTGGCGGCGGGGCTGGCGGTCGGCCCCTACGGGCTGGGCGTGTTTCAGGATGCGCAGACCATCCTGCCGGTGGCCGAGCTGGGCGTGGTTCTGTTCCTGTTCATCATCGGGCTTGAGATGCAGCCCAGCCGCCTTTGGGCGATGCGGGGCGAGATCTTTGGCCTTGGCGCGGTGCAGGTGGCCTGCGCCATCTTCGCGCTGATCTGGGTGGGCATCCTGCTGGGCTATCCGGTGGCGGCAAGTTTCGTAGCGGGGACGGGGTTTGTCCTGACCTCGACCGCCATCGTCATGCAGATGCTTGAGGAACGCGGCACGCTGGGCCAGCCCGGGGGGCGGCGGATCGTGGCGATCCTGCTGTTCGAGGATCTGGCCATCGTGCCACTCTTGGCGCTGGTGGCCTTTCTGGCGCCGGGCGGGCAGGACAGCACGCCCGCCGACCGGATTTGGGGCGTCGCGCAGGGGCTGGCGATGATCGCGGTTCTGGTTCTGGCCGGACGCTATCTGCTGAACCCGATGTTCCGGCTGCTGGCGCGGTTCGGCGCGCGCGAGGTGATGACGGCGGCGGCGCTGCTGGTGGTGCTGGGCGCGGCGCTGATGATGCAGCTGGGCGGGCTGTCGATGGCGATGGGGGCGTTTCTGGCCGGGGTGCTGCTGTCGGAATCGTCGTTCCGCCATCAGCTTGAGGCCGATATCGAGCCATTCCGGGGCCTGCTGCTGGGGCTGTTCTTCATCGGCGTCGGCATGGCGCTGGACCTGAAGATCATCGCGGCGAACTGGCAGGTGATCGCGATATCCGTTCCGGCCTTCATGCTGCTGAAGATGGCGGTGATCTATGCGGTGGCGCGGCTGTTCAAGGCCGGGCGGCAGGAGGCGGTGGAGCGGGCGGTGCTGATGGCGCAGGGCGGCGAGTTCGCCTTCGTGCTCTATGGCGCGGCGGTGCAATTCGGGATCCTGCAAGCCGAATGGAATGCCAACCTGACGGCGATCATCATCATTTCCATGGCGCTTACGCCCTTGATGGTGATCGTGATGGACCGGCTGCGCCCGGCGCCCGCCCCCGACATGGCGGGGGTCGAGGGCGTCGAGGCGGCGGGCGGGCTGCGCGGCAATGTGCTGCTGATCGGCTTTGGCCGGGTGGGGCAGATCGTGAGCCAGCCCCTGATCGCGCGGGGGCACAGCATCTCGGCCATCGACAATGATACAGAGATGATCCAGGCGGCGGCGAGTTTCGGCTTCAAGGTCTGGTATGGCGATGGCGCGCGGCTGGACATCCTGCATGCGGCGGGCGCGGGCACTGCCGATCTGGTGGTGGTGGCGACCGACAAGGCGGCCGTGACCACGCGGATCGTCGAGATGCTGAAGCATGAATTTCCGCTGGTGCCGGTGATGGCGCGGGCCTTTGACCGGGGCCATGCGCTGGAGCTGATGGCGAAAGGGGTAGATTACCAGATGCGCGAAAGTTTCGAGAGCGCGCTGGCGATGGGGCGCGAGGCGGTGCTGCGGCTGGGCGCCGGCGACGAGGAGGCGGAGGAGTTGCTTGAGGCCGTGCGTGCGCGCGACCGCGAGCGGCTGGCGGTGCAGTCGGTCGAGGGGATCTATGCCGGGCGCGACCTTCTGCTGGGCAACCAGCGCGGGCGGGCGGCTGGGCATTAGGGCAGGTCGGCCCGGCCCTGCGGCGTCAGGGCGTAAAGGCCGCGCCCGACCCGCTCGAACCAGCCGTAATGGTCGTCGCGCAGCATGTCTCCGGCGCGGGGGATGGTCAGGGCTTTGGCGAGGGTGGCGGGTTTCTGCGGTCCATCCGCCAGGGCCTGCGCCAGCCGGATCGCGTCTTGCCGATAAGCGGTCATGCGCTTGACGCGGGTGGAACCGCCAAGGTTGGGATCGCCCACCCTGCGGTCGAATTCGCGCAGCAGGCGCCCGGCGCGGGCCGTGTTTCGGCGGGGCTGGTAGGGGCCGGGGTCGAGATGGGCCTCGATCGCCGCACCGGCGTCGATCCGCACCGCCAGAAGGCCAAGGCCAAGGCGGCGGCACAGCGCCAGCACGTCGCGGTAGCGCGGCCCCCAGCCGGATTTCTTCAGCGGCACGGCAAGATAGACATGCTCGAACAGCGCCTGCCGGGCCACGCCCTGCAAGACCAGAGCCAGCGAGAAGCTGGTCTTCAGCTCGACGATCACGGGCGGCTCGTCGCCGCGCCTTGCCATCAGGTCGCAGGCGCCGATCTCGGCCTTGACCTCATAGCCCTGGGCTTCGAGATAGGCTTTCACCGGCGGATAAAGATCGGTCTCGCGCATGGCTCTTTGAACCACGGCCGGGCAAAATGAAAAACCCCCGGCCTTGCGGACGGGGGCTGATCTTGGCGGGGCTTGCGCCCCCAGTGTCGGAAGAACGTCTTAGAGAGCGCCTTCGCGTTGCGCCTTCTTGCGCGCGAGTTTGCGCGCACGGCGGACGGCTTCGGCTTGCTCGCGCGCTTTTTTGACGGAGGGCTTCTCGAAATGCTGCTTGAGCTTCATTTCCCGAAACACGCCTTCGCGCTGGAGCTTTTTCTTCAGGGCCCGGAGGGCCTGTTCGACGTTATTGTCACGAACGCTGACCTGCATGTGGTTGTCACCACCTTCCTAAGCTAGAGTTGCACTGATGTGCAGGCGGGGCAGCCCATAGCAGGCGGGGGGCCACTTGTCCACCTGCGGCACCGAAAGGAAGGCCCGAGCGATGGAAGACGACGCAAAAACCCGGATTCTGGCGGCGGCGCTGCCGCATGTGCCCTTTGAGGGCTGGTCCGAGGCGACGCTGCGCGAGGCGATTGCCGATTCGGGCGTGGCGCCGGGGCTGGCGCGCGCGCTGTATCCGCGCGGCGGGGTGGATCTGGCGTTGGCCTATCACCGGCAGGGCGATGCGGCCATGGTCAGGGCGCTGGCGGCGGCCGATCTGGCCGGGCTGAAGTTCCGCGACAAGGTGGCGCTGGCGATCCGGCTGCGGCTTGAGGCGGTGGACCGCGAGCTGGTGCGGCGGGGGGCGGCGCTGTTCGCCCTGCCGCAGCATGCCGGGGATGGCGCGGCGGCGGTCTGGCACACGGCGGATGCGGTCTGGACGGCGCTGGGCGACACGTCGCAGGACATCAACTGGTATTCCAAGCGCGCCACGCTGTCGGCCGTTCATGCCGCCACGGTGCTGTTCTGGCTGGGCGATGACAGCCCCGGGCATGAGGCGAGCTGGGAATTCCTGAACCGCCGGATCGAGGGCGTGATGGCCTTTGAAAAGGCCAAGGCGGCTTTTGCGGGCAATCCGCTGGGAAAGGCGCTGCTTGCCGGACCTTTCAAGATGTTGGAAAGGATTCGTGCGCCAAAACGGCAGGATGACCTTCCGGGCCGGGCCGCCGCGCCGGAAGGCGCATCCGAGACCCCGCCGCGCGCGTTCTGAGGACAGGAAGAGACAGGTATGACGCTTTCCCATTCGATGCTGGCGATGGAAATCTCGGCCCCCGGCGGGCCGGATGTGCTGAAACCCGTCTCGATGCCGGTGCCGGTGCCGGGCCATGCGCAGATCGTGATCCGCATCGCCTGGGCCGGGGTGAACCGGCCAGATGCGCTGCAGCGCGCCGGGGCCTATGCGCCACCGCCCGATGCCTCGCCTATTCCCGGTCTGGAATGTTCCGGCACCGTGGTCGAGACCGGGCCGGGCGTCACCCGCTGGCAGATCGGCGACAAGGTCTGCGCCCTGCTGCCGGGCGGGGGCTATTCGGAATATGCGATCTGCCATGAGGCCCATGCCCTGCCGATTCCGCCGGGGCTGTCGATGCGCGAGGCGGCCTGCCTGCCGGAAACCTGCTTCACCGTCTGGACCAATGTGGTCATGCGCGGCAAGCTGCGCGCCGGGCAGACCCTGCTGGTCCATGGCGGCACCAGTGGCATCGGCACCACGGCGATCCAGATCGCCAAGGCGCTGGGCGCGCGGGTCTTTGCCACGGCGGGGACGGATGAGAAATGCCAGGTCTGCACCGATCTGGGCGCCGATCTTGCGCTGAACTACCGCACGCAGGACTGGTCGAAACTGGTGCGCGGCCAGGGCGGGGCGGATGTCATCCTCGACATGGTGGGCGGACCCTATATCGAGAAGAACATCAAGGCGCTGGCCGATGACGGGCGGCTGGTGCAGATCGCCTTTCTGCAGGGCGCCAAGGCCGAGGTGAATTTCGCCGAAGTGATGATGCGGCGGCTGACCATCACCGGGTCGACCCTGCGGCCGCAGGGCGAGAACGAGAAGGCGCGGATCGCGGCGGCGGTGGAGACCCATGTCTGGCCGATGATCGAGCGCGGCGCCTTCAAGGTTGTGATGGACAGCGAATATGCCCTGCCCGACGCGCCCTCGGCCCATTGGCGGATCGAGACGCCGGGCCATGTCGGCAAGATCGTGTTGAAGGTCGAAGACTAGGCTTTGGCGGGCGGCGCGGCCCGCCGCAACCCTGGAGGGGCTTTGCACCCCTCCAGACCTTCCCGCAGGATATTCGGGCCTCGGTGAAGGGGAGGGGCCGGGACAGCCGTTGGGCCTGGCGCGCCTCTGGTTGCGTCAGCGCGGGGTTGGGGGCCCCCGGCTGTCCGGTCCGCGCAGGCCGGGCAGGCCGATGGCCCGCCCGGCCAAGGGGTTCAGCGAACCAGTTGCCAGCTGTAATAGACGCGGTAGAGCCCGCCATGATCGCTGAAGTTCAGCGTGAACTGGGGCGAGGTCAGCGCGCCGCCGGCGAAGGTCGCGGAAGCATTGGGCAGGTGCACCGCGGCCGATTGCGGAACGAAGATGTCATCCTTGATCGCGTTGATGATCCAGCTGATCAGCGCGCCCAGGATCGCGCCCGCCGCCGCGCCGATGATGGTTCCCAGGGGTCCGCCAAGCGCCGTGCCGACGGCCCCGCCGATCGCGCCGCCGATCGCCAGCCCCGCCGCCGCGCTGACGGCCGCGATGATCGCGGTGACGTCGTCCTTGATCGCCTCCCACAGGTCTTGCAGGAAGTCGGACAGGCCGCCATTGTCCTTTTCGGCCAGGGCCAGCACCAGCAGGAAATCGGCCGGATAGGATGTGCCGTCCAGGGCGAAGGTCTTGAGAATCTTGGGCGGAGAATAGGTTTTCGATTCACCGTCGTCGAAATCGTCACGCACCATGAATTCCGCGATCTTCGTCGGATTGCCCTGCGGTGGCACCGCCGTTCCGCCCATGGCGATTTCGTCGTCACCGGGCCATTCCGGGTTGGTCTCGTCGACGCATTTCACCTTGTGCAGGCGGAATTGCAGGCTTTTGTTCACCACGATGGGCTGGATCAGGTCTTTCAGCTTGCCGATATTGTCCGGAAGAAGCGCGGTCTTGCGCCCGCCTTCCACCAGCAGGCGCAGGACCGTGGGGTCGACCGAAAGCCGCGGCGCAAGGCGGCGGATCGTGGCCTCGTCTTCGCTGGCCTCGGCCGAGGTGTCGTCCTCCATCTGCGCCGAGAAGATGTTCTCCTGCAGGCTTTCCATCTTGGCCGCGTTGCCCAGTTCGGGCGCCAGGAAGGCAAAGTCGCGGGCGCGGTTCACCTGATCCATCACCCGCAGCGGCGCGGCGAGATCGACATTGTAGCGCCGGGCCAGCGAGCGGACATCGGCGTCATAAAGGTCGGACAGCGGCAGGGTCTTGAGCGCATCCGCCGCCCGGCCGCGCTTGCCGCCGGGCCGGGCGCGCCGCATCCGCGCCGCGATGATCGGCGCCAGTTTCGAGGGATTGGCCGCGACGCCGCGGGCGGCCATCAAGGCGGGCTCCTGCTCATAGGCCAGGCCTTGGACGATATCGAGTTTCATGATCTCGACGCAGCGGTCGATCATGTCCTGGAATTCGGGGCTGAACAGCGGCTGGCCCGATTTGAACGCAATGGTCTTGGACATCTGATGGTCCTTTCTGAAAATATCCGGGGGGAAGGTCGGGCGAAAATGCGCCCGTGCCGCAGTCTGCGCCTGGGTGAACTGCTGCGGTAGTCAGGCCCGCCGCACCTGCCAAAGCGCGGAATTCACTTGGCCCACGCGCGACTGACGCTGCGTCACAAGATTGACGGTTCTTTCACGCGCAGCGATGAGAAGCATTTGATAACAAGGCTTTCAGGCGGGAGCGGATTTTTCATCCTTCCCTTTTTCCCGGCGGGGATGATCCCCAGTCGTGCCGCCGGGGCTATGCATTGTGCCAAGGCTTTTGCGTTCGATCTTCCCCTCGATCGTCTTTTCAGCCTCCGGTCCCGCCGCCCCTATCTGACCGCATCCAGAATGGCGTCTTTCAGGCGGCAGTCGCGGATTGCATCCTCGCCGCAGCGCCGGGGGGCGAGGTCCTTGGTCAGGCAGAGCCGGACCTCCTGGATGCGGCCCTGGTCGCAGGTGACGGTGATCTGGTCGCGGGTCAGGCCGGGATTGGCCTCGAGAAAGGCGCTTTCCACGACTTCGGCGGGGACGTTCAGCGTCTTCGACATCCGGGCGAAGACCGGCGGAATCGCGACCGAGGCGAAGGCCCGCCGCGCCGTGGCGTAATAGTCGGTCGGCGACAGGCCCGCGCAACGCCCGTGTTTCTTCCATTGGTAGAAGGCCAGACCGGCGCCGCCCATGATATCGGCCATGGCCGCGGTTTCGGCGCGGGTCGGGTCGCGCGCCACGGTGCGGCAATAGCTGGGCCAGCCGCGTTCATATTGCGGCCACAGCCCGTGCAGCACGAAGGTCAGCCCGCGCCCGGCATCGCATTGCGGATCGTCGCGGGCGTCGCCCGTGAGCGCGCACCAGCCCGCGGACCAGGACAGCGACAGGACGTAATAGTCGAAGCTGCCCGCCTTCTCGCCTTCGGCCCGGGCCGGGGCGGCGGCCAGCAAAAGGGCCAGCAGGGCCGCGAAAGCCTGTCTCATTTGCACTTCCCCTGGGCAGTGAAAGGGTCTATACGGGCGCCCAATTCCCCGACATCGGAGAACCGCGGACAAGGGTCCGCAGCCGTTTTCCCGGCACGGGAGAGATTTGTAAAGGAGCCGGATGATGAACAAGCCGATCATGGCCCGCGCCACCGCCGTTTGGCTTGTGGACAATACGACGCTGACCTTCAAGCAGATCGCGGATTTCTGCGGCATGCACGAGCTGGAAGTGCAGGGCATTGCCGATGGCGATGTCGGCGGCGGGGTGAAGGGCTTCGACCCGATCGCCAACAACCAGCTTGAAGCGATCGAGATCCAGCGCGGCCAGGCCGATCCGCTGTACCGGCTGAAGCTGAAATTCAACGCCGCCGCCGTGGGCGAGGAGAAGCGCCGTGGCCCGCGCTACACGCCCCTGTCCAAGCGTCAGGACCGCCCGGCGGCGATCCTGTGGCTGGTCAAGTTCCATCCCGAACTGTCGGATGGCGCGATCGGCAAGCTGGTCGGCACGACCAAGCCGACGATTCAGGCGATCCGCGAGCGGACCCATTGGAACATCCAGAACATCGCCCCGGTCGATCCGGTCGCGCTGGGCCTGTGCCGCCAGTCGGAACTGGACAGCGCCGTGCAGGCGGCGGTGCGCAAGAAGGCGGCCGAAGGCGGCGTGATGAGCGATGACGAGCGGCGCAAGCTGGTGTCGACCGAACAGTCGCTGGGCATGGATGCCGAGGCGCCCAAGCAATCGACCGGCCTGACCGGGCTGGAAGTGTTCGGCGACGAAGAGAAGGACGAGGTTTCGGCCCGCGACTTCTCGGATGCGGAAAGCTTCTTCTCGCTGCCCGCCGCCGACGAGGATGACGAGGACGAGGAAGACAGCCGCCGCTGAGGCGCGCCGTCCTGTCAGCATGTCAGGCCCCGGAGGTGCAAGCCTCCGGGGCTTTTGCTTGCATGACGGGCTTTGTCATTGGACGGGCGGGCAGGGCCGCGGCATAGTCAATCCATCGAAACGGACCAGACAAGATACGGATTTCATTGGAGTTTATGATGCCTGCCTCGCAGTCCGCCCGCGCCCTTTCCCATGGCCTTGCGGCGGAGATTTCCCAAGGTCTTGCCCAGGGCGCCTATTCCCTCGCCCGGGCGACCGAGGGGCGCCTGCCGGGTTCGGGGATCGCGCTTTTCGTCTTTGCGGCCGCCCATGCCGCGCTTTTCACCCTGTTCCTTGGCGAGACATTGCTGCGCCGCATCACCGGCTGACACTTCCCCTGTTTCGGTCAGCCGTCTGACCCCCCGGTCCGCCTCCTCCCCCGGACCGGGGGTGTTCTTTTCCTGCGCATCGCGCGTCGGGGGCTGCGCGCCGCCTCAAGTGCTTGAGACTGTTTTTCACCGACACGGTTTCAAGCACGATCGCCTGGACGGAGATCGAAAGCCCTTTGCTGCGGGCGGCACGGGATTTTCCGGAACGCATCGGCAAAGAGCCGCAGAAGGCCTATTCCGGCCAGATGATGTTCCGGGTGGACCCGGAGGTGCATCGCAAGGCGGCGCTGGCGGCGGAACTCGCGGGCAAAAGCCTGAACGCCTGGGCGGAAGAGGTGCTGGAGAAGGCGGCGGGGTGAATAGTGCCTTGAAATACTTTACAACTATCATATCTTGAACGCGCCGAGGGCTGCGCGAGTTTGGACCTCACGCAGCCCTCGGTTCTTACCCCTTGTGGAAGGGGGCAGGATGATTGGGGTAAGCTGACCCCATTCATGTTGTCATGTACCACCTCCCGCCGCGGGCTTTACCGGGCCGCAGTTGGGTTGCAACAGGGCCGATGGCGTGGTCAACCAAGCACATCGTCATCGGCCTTTTCCTTAATCAACGTCCACCCTGTGCGTCCGTTTGCTTTGAAGTCGGGGGACTTTGATAGTATGGAGCTCAACGTATTTTGCGGACTGGCGCCACCAAACGTAACGCCTTTTGTTTCTAGATAAGCAAGAATCTCAGACGTGGGAACCGGAGCTTCCTTGTGCTCGAGTAATTCTTTCGCTGCCGTCAATGCTTCTAAACTTTTGCCAGTCGGCTGCCTCGGCAACGCGCGAGCAACCTCCCCCAATGCGTGGAATAGCGTCTTGGAGAAGTTGGACGCGTAGAGTTCCCGCAGACGATTGAGCTCCCGCAGCTTCAAGAACTTGGGGTCAGCCTCGAGTTGCTTCTCAAGATCTGCGATTTCGTCGTCTAGGGCATCAAGGAATCGGGTCATGGCGGGAATCCTCACGTTTCCCCGGCAACATGCGCCTGTTGATGGTTTGCGTCAACAATATTTGCGTGGGACGTGACGCAAACATCACCCCCACTTCACCATCACATGCCGGACCACGGTGTAATCCTCGAGCGCATAGGCGCTCATGTCCTTGCCGTAGCCCGACTGTTTCAGCCCTCCATGGGGCATTTCGTTGACCAGCATGAAATGGGTGTTGATCCAGGTGCAGCCATAGCGCAGCCGCGCGGCGGTCGACATGGCGCGGCCGACGTCCCGTGTCCAGACGCTGGAGGCGAGGCCGTAATCGCTGTCATTGGCCCAACCCACCACGTCATCGGCATCCGAGAAGGGCGTGACGGAAACGACCGGGCCGAAGACTTCGCGCCGGACGATCTCATCCTCCTGCCGGGCGCCCGCGACCACGGTGGGGCGGTAGTAGAAGCCCTGATCCATGGTCTCGCCACCCGTCGTCACCTCGACATGGGAAAGCTCGCGGGCGCGGTTGACGAAGCTGGCGACGCGGTCGCGCTGACGCTGGCTGATCAGGGGGCCGATCTCGTTCACCGTGTCGTCGTGGTCGGCCAGGGTGATGCTGGCGGCGGCGGCGGTCAGGTCTGCGACGAGGTTCTCATAGACTTTCCGGCCCGCATAGACGCGGCAGGCGGCGGTGCAATCCTGTCCGGCATTGTAAAAGCTGAATGCGCGCAGCCCCTCGACCACCGCCGGGATATCGGCATCGTCGAACACAAGGACCGGGGCCTTGCCGCCCAGTTCCAGATGCGTGCGCTTCACCGTCTTGGCGGCGGCGTCCAGCATCTTGCGGCCCGTCGCCACATCGCCGGTCAGGCTGATCATGTCGACGCCGGGATGGTTGATCAGGTAATTGCCCACGGTCTGGCCGCGCCCGGTGATGACCGAGACCACGCCTTCGGGCAGTTCCTCGGCCAGGATGCGGGCCAGTTTCAGGGCGGTCAGCGGGGTCTGTTCGCTGGGCTTGAACACGACCGTATTTCCGCCCCCTACTGCCGGGGCCAGTTTCCAGGCCATCATCATCAAGGGATAGTTCCAGGGCGCGATGCTGGCGACCACGCCCACCGGATCGCGGCGGATCATGCTGGTATGGCCGGCAAGGTATTCGCCCGCGACCTGGCCGTGCTGGGTGCGCACCGCGCCCGCGAAGAAGCGGAAGCAATCGACCACGGCGGGGATTTCGTCATTCAGCGCGGCGTTGATCGGCTTGCCGCAGTTCAGCGCCTCAAGCGCGGCAAATTCTTGCGCCTCGCGCTCGACCCGGTCGGCGATGCGCAGAAGCGCGGAGGAGCGTTCCGAGGGCGTGCTGTGCGACCAGATGTCAAAGGCGCGGCGGGCGGCGGCAAGGGCGCGGTCGACCTGGGCGGTCGAGGCTTCGGGCACGTCAAGGATCAGCCCGCCGGTGCGGGGGTTGAGGATCGCCTCCTTCGCCTCTTGCCCCGCCTCGAAGGCGGAGCCGATCAGGAGCGCGGTGTCGATGGTGGTGCGGGTGTCCATATCTTTCTCCCTCATTTCCCCATGCCGGCGGTCTCTCCACCGCCGCGGGTCAGGTAATAGGCGGCCAGGATGGGCAGGAAGGTCGCGGCGAAGACGACGATGGCGACCACATTGGTGACCGGGCGCTGCCGGGGCCGGACGAGTTCATTCAGCATCCAGATCGGCAGGGTGGATTGCTGGCCCGCGGTGAAGGTGGTGACGATGACCTCGTCGAAAGACAGCGCGAAGGCCAGCATGCCCCCCGCCAAGAGCGCCGAGCCGAGATTGGGCAGAAGCACATGGCGGAAGGTCTGGAAGCTGTTGGCGCCCAGATCGGCCGAGGCCTCAAGGATACCGCCCGAGAGGCGGCGGAAGCGGGCGACGGCATTGTTGTAGACGATGACGATGCAGAAGGTCGCGTGGCCAAGGACGATGGTCCAGGTCGAGAAGGGGATGTCCATGATCCCGAAGGCCGAGCGCAGCGACATGCCGGTGATGACGCCGGGCAGCGCGATGGGCAGCAGGACCAGCAGGGTGATCTGGTCGCGCCCGAAGAAGCGCGCCCGCGCCATGGCGGCGGCGCAGAGCGTGCCCAGGATCATGGCCAAGAGCGTGGAAATCGCGGCGACCTTGAGCGACAGGTAGAGCGGCGGCCAGATGTCGGGCCGGTCATACCAGGCGACGGCGAACCATTTCGTGGTCAGGCCGGGGGGCGGGAACTGGTAGCTGCGCTCCTCGGTCGTGAAGGCGTAGAGGAAGATCAGCAGGATCGGCAGATGCAGGAACAGAAGCCCGCCAAGGGCCGCGAGTTTCAGTGACAGCGGAGCACGGTCAGAGCGCATCGAAAGCCCCCGCGCGTTTGGCAAGCCAGAGATAGACCAGCATGATCAGGATCGGCACCACCGCGAAGGCGGCGGCCAGCGGGATGTTCCCGGCAGTGCCCTGCAACTGATAGACCGCCATGCCGATGAAATTGGCCGAATTGCCGACGATCTGCGGGATGATGTAATCCCCGAGCGTCAGCGAGAAGGTGAAGATCGACCCGGCGATGACGCCGGGCAGCGCCAGGGGCAGGATCACGCTGCGGAAGGTCTGCGCGCTTGTGGCGCCCAGATCGGCGCTGGCCTCGAGCATGGCGGTTGGCACCCGCTCCAGCGCCGCCTGCATTGGCAGGATCATATAGGGCAGCCAGACATAGACGAAGACCAGGAAGGTGCCGATGGGCGACGTCGAGAGGCTGGACCCCTGCAGGCCCGGCACGGACAGGAGCCCGTCGATGACGAAGCTTGTATGCGTGCGCTCGGCCGCCCAGCCGAGGATGCCTTCCTTGGCGAGGATCAGCTTCCAAGCATAGACCTTGACCAGATAGCTGGACCACAAAGGCAGCATGACGCCCAGGTAGAAGGCGGCCTTCCAATGCCCCTTGGCATAGCGCGCGGCGTAATAGGCGATGGGAAAGGCCAGAACCGCGCAGGCCAGCGTCACCGCCGCCGCCATCCAGACCGTGCGCAGGATGATGTCAAGGTTCTGGGCGCGGAACAGTTCGGCATAGGTCTTGAGCGTGAATTCAGGCACGACCACGCCGGAAAACTCGTCGATCGCATAGAAGCTTTGCAGCAAAAGCGCCGCCAGCGAGCCCAGATAGACCACGCCCAGCCACAAAAGCGGCGGCGCGATCAGCAGGAGGAGCAGCAGCCAAGGCTTGCGCCAGAACAGGCCGGTCAGCCGGTCGGCCGGGCCGCGCGGGGAAAGGACCGCGCCGCTCATGCCGGGGTCCTCATGGTAGGCGCGGCAAGGGGGCTGTCTGCCCCCCTCGCGGCTGGCAATCGCGGGTGGCGCAGGGTCATTTCGCGCCCCCCATCACATGCAGGGCGGCGGGGTCGAAGGTGATGGCGGCGGTCTCGCCCTCGGCGGGCAGGGGCTGGCCTGCGGGGATCAGGGCCGCAACCTCGGTCTCGCCCAGGCGCAGGGCGACGCGGGTGCCGGCACCCAGATAGCGCAGGGCGGTGACGGGGCCGGAGACCGGGCCGGTTGCGGCCAGGCGCACCGCCTCGGGGCGCAGCGAGGCCCAGGCCTCGGGGCCGCCAAGCGCGCGGGTCAGCGCCGGGGGCAGCACGTTGGAAGAGCCGACGAAATCGGCGACGAAGCGGGTGGCGGGGCGGTCGTAGATATCCTGCGGCGTGCCGATCTGGGCGATCCTGCCCTCGTTGAAGACGGCCAGGTGATCGGCCATGGACAGGGCTTCGTGCTGGTCATGGGTGACGAAGACGAAGGTCAGGCCGAGCCGGGCCTGTAGCGCCTTCAACTCGTCCTGCATCGCCTCGCGCAGCTTCAGGTCCAGGGCACCCAGGGGTTCGTCCAGCAGCAGGACCCTGGGCTTGTTGACGAGCGCGCGGGCCAGGGCGACGCGCTGGCGCTGGCCGCCGGAAAGCTGGGCGGGCTTGCGGTCGCCATAGCCATCGAGCTTGACCAGGGCCAGCATCTCTTCGGCCTGGGCGTGGCGCTGGGCGCGGCCCATGCCCTTGACCATCAGCCCGTAAGCGACGTTGTCGCGCACGTTCAGATGCGGGAAGAGCGCGTAGTCCTGAAAGACCGTGTTCACGTTGCGCAGATGCGGCGGGACGGCTGACACATCCTCGCCGAAGATGCGGATCTGGCCGGAGCTGGGCTGTTCGAAGCCCGAGATCAGCCGCAGGCAGGTGGTCTTGCCCGATCCGGACGGGCCGAGCATGGCGAAGAACGCGCCTTCGGCGATGGTGAGGTCCACGCCGTCCACCGCCTTGACGGGGCCGAAATGGCGGGAGACGGCGCGGAATTCGACGGCTGGGGTCATGGCAAAAGGCATCCGTAGGGTGTGCCCTGGGGCGCACCGCTTTTGGGGAAGGACGGGTGCGCCCGGCGGGGCGCACCCTGGATTGGGTCGTTAGCGGCCGCCGATCACGCCGATATAGTCGGACACCCAGCGGTAATAGGGCACGCACATGCCGTCGCCCTGGCTGCAATTGGCGACCGGGGTGGTCCAGAAGCGGATCTTCTCGAAATCGTCCATGCCATTGGCGGTGCAGCTTTCGGCGGTGGACATGCCCGAGCCGTCGGTGCAGGCGGCGGGAACGCTGGGGTTGGCGCCGAACCAGACCGCAAGGTCGGATTGCAGGTTCGAGGACAGCGTGTGTTCCATCCACATGTAAGCGCAGTTCGGGTGTTCGGCCTCGACATGCATCATCGTGGTGTCGGCCCAGCCGGTCGCGCCTTCTTCGGGGATCGTGCTGGCGATGGGCAGGCCTTCGGATTTCAGGAGGCCGACCTGGAAGGGCCAGGAGCCCGAGGCGACGACGCCTTCATTCTTGAAATCGTCCATCTGGATGAAGGCGTCATGCCAGTAGCGCGACACAAGGGTGCGCTGCTGGCGCAGCAGGTCGAGCGCGGCCTTGTACTGGTCCTCGTTCAGCTCATAGGGGTTGGTGATCTTCAGCTCCGGCTTGTGGAACATCAGATATTGCGCGGCATCGGCGATGTGGATCGGGCCGTCATAGGCCTGCACCCGGCCTTCGTTCGACTTGCCATCGGGCAGGTCCATCTTTTCGAAGACGACGTTCCAGGATTTGGGCGCTTCCTTGAAGACCTCGGTATTGTACATCAGCACATTCGGCCCCCACATATAGGGCACGCCGTAATGGACGCCGTCGACCGTGTGCCAGCCGGCCGATTTGAGCCGGTCATCCACCTTGGACCAGGACGGGATCAGGTCGACATTGATCGGCTGCACGCGCTTGCCCGCGACCAGGCGCAGCGAGGCGTCGCCCGAAGCGGTGACCAGATCGAAGCCGCCTTCGTTCATCAGGGCGACCATCTCGTCCGAGGTGTTGGCGGTCTTGACGTTGACCTTGCAGCCCGACGCCGCCTCGAACTTGGTGACCCAGTCGAAGGCCTTGTCGGTTTCGCCGCGCTCGATATAGCCGGGCCAGGCCACGATGTTGACCTGACCTTCGCCCGCGCCCAGTTCGGTGACCTGCGCCAGAACGGGGCTGACGGCGGTGGCCAGACAGAGCGCGCTGGTGGCCATGAGCTTCATGGTCGTCTTCTTGGACATCTGGAACTCCCTGTGGATGGCCCGCCGGATGGGCGGGGTGCCGGTGGTCCGGTCATGGCAAAAGCCTGAGGCGCGGCGCGCGAATTCGCAATAACAAAACGCGGATGAATGATATCGGAAAAACCGAACGATCGGCAGCGACGATCCGCCAGGCCACCACATGTTGTTTGCGGCTTTCCGCCAGCCCCCATTCCACCGGCTTGCGCGCCCGAATTGTGCGTTGCAGGATTCGGGCAAGGCAGAAAAACGAGCAGACCGAGGGGCAGGATGCGGAAATTTCTGACGATGGCGGCTTGCGCCGTCTGGCCGCTTATGGGCGGCGCCGGGCAGGCGGTGGCGTGCAGCACGCCGATGGGTGCGCAGGGGATCGAGAGCGCGCTTCTGGGGTGGATCAACGCCGAGCGTGACAAGAAGGGGCTGGCGGCGCTGGCCCCGACCTCGTCGCTGCAAGACGCGGCCGGGCGCCATGCCTGCGCCCTGGCCAGGCAGGGCAAGCTGTCGCATCGCAATTTCGCCCAGCGCATCCATGGCGCGGGCTTTGGCATCGGGGTCGAGAATGTCGCCATGTCCACCGAAGCCTCGGCCGCGGCGGCGGCGCGGATCTGGAAACGCTCGGGCGGGCATTGGGCCAACATCCTGAACCGCGATGTCCGGCAGATCGGCCTTGCCACGGCGACGGCGGATGGCCGCACCTATTACGTCCTGATGGCGGGCGCGCCGTAACTAGCGTTCGGCGATGGCGCCCTGGGCCGAACGGATGAAATTGTGTGCGGGCTGCGACAGGGGCGCACCGCGCCGCCAGGCCAGGCCGACCTGGACCGAGGGCAGATCGCCCGAGACGTCGCGGATCTCGATCCGGTCGCCTTCCAGGGACCAGGGCCGGTAGACGAGGCTGGGCAGGATCGCCAGCCCCGCGCCGGTGGCGACCAGCGACCGCACCGCCTCGACGCTGCGGGTGCGGAAGGCGACCTGCGGTTTCACCGGCAGGGCGGCGGTCAGGCGGCGGGTGGATTCCTCGATCTCGTCGACCATGAGCTGAATCAGCGGCTGGCCCGCCAGTTCCTCAAGCGCGATCGCCTCTTGATCCGCCAGCGGGTGGCCCAGCGGCAGCCAGAGCCGATAGGGCGAGACGACCAGCGTTTCCACATTCAGCGCCATGCGGTCCTTGACCGAGGATGTCAGCAGGACGGCCACGTCCAGCTCTCCGCCGATCAGCAGGTGCTGGAGATAGTCGCCATTGTCCTCGGTCACGTTCAGATCGACGCGCGGATGGGCGCGGCGGTAGCGCGACAGGATGTCGGACAGGACATAGCCCGCGACCAGCGAGGTCACCCCCAGCGACAGGCGGCCTGGCGGGCTTTCGGCCTCGTCGCGAAAGGCGGCGCGGGCGCTGGCCACATCGGCCAGGATGGTGCGGGCATGGCGCAGGAAGGCGCTGCCCTTGTGGGTGATCAAAAGGCCGCGCGCCTGCCGGTCGAACAGCATCACGCCCAGATCGTCCTCAAGGGCGCGGATCGCCTCGGTGATCGAGGATTGGCTGATCGACAGGGCACGGGCGGCGCCGGTCACCGATCCGGCCTCGGCCGCCGCGACGAAGAATTGCAACTGTCGCAGCGTGAAGGCCATGGGTCAGACGAGGCGGGGCAGAGAGGCGAGGAGCGCCGCGCGATGCGCCTCGACAAGGGCGTGATAGGCGGCAAGTTTGGGCGGCGTGAAATGGCCCGGCCCCGCCAGCAGGTTCACGGTGGCCGTCACCGGCGCGTCGGGCGCGGCGGCAAGCGGGATGTTGACGGCGGAACCCAGCCCCATGCTTTCGATCAGCGCATGGTCGAAGAAATGGGCGCGGAAACCTTCGGGCGTGTTGGCGACGAATGTCCTGCGGCCCGCGATGCAATGGGCGAACCAGGCGTCATGTTCCATCGGCTTGGTGCCCTGGGCGGGGTATTCCACCGGATGCGAGGTATAGGCCCGGCGCGACACACCGGCGGCGGGGTCTAGCACCGAGACGGTGAAAAGGATCGTACCCAGACGGGCGGCCTCGTGGTGCAGGGCTTCGGCGGGGGTTTGGGCGGCGGCAGACATGGCACCTCGGGGCGCTTGGAGGAAAGGTTTCGCGCGCATGGGACCATCTGCGCGCGCCCGCCGCAAGGGGGGGCGCAAGGACGGTTTTTGTGGGTGAAGGGCGGGTTTGCGGTTGAAAGCGGTGGCGAAGGGGCGCAAGGCGAAAGGAAGAACGGGAGAAAGCCATGGCATTGCGTCACCGCTTGCGCAGGGGCGTGTTCCGGCGCAGCCGGGCGCTGGTCTCGTCGCGCCGCCTGTGGCGGTCACGGCTGGTCTTCTGGGCGGGCGCGCTGGCGACGGGGCTGGTCTCGGTGCTGTTCGCGCTTCTGGCCGACAGGGCGCAGGGCCTGTTTCATGCCGTGACCTCGGGCGAGGGCGGGCAGCGCTGGCTGCCCCTGCTGATCACACCATTGGGCATGGTGGCCTGCGCCGTGCTGGCCGACCGCTATTTTCCGGGCTCGCAGGGCAGCGGCATTCCGCAGGCCATCGCAGCGCGGCATCTGCGCACGGATGAGGAGCGGTCCCATCTTCTGTCGCTGCGGCTGGTTCTGGGCAAGCTGGGGCTGACGGTTGCCGGTCTGGCCTCGGGCGCCTCGATCGGGCGCGAGGGGCCGACGGTGCAGATCGGCGCCTCGCTGATGCTTCTTTCGGCGCGGGTGGGTGGCATGGCCCATGCGCGCGGGCTGATCCTGGCCGGGTCGGCGGCGGGAATCGCGGCGGCCTTCAACACGCCCCTGGCCGGAATCGTCTTTGCCATCGAGGAGATGAGCCGCAGCTATCAGGCGCGCACCACAGGGGTGATCCTGTCGGCGGTGATCATCGCGGGCGTCGCCTCCCTGGCCTTTCTGGGCAGCTACAGCTATTTCGGCGTCGTGCATGACGTGGCGGCCTTTCCGGGCGACTGGCTCTTGGTGGTGGCCTGCGGCGTGCTGGGCGGCGCCTGTGGCGCGATGTTCAGCCGTGCGGCGCTGTGGCTGACCCGGCGCATCCGCACTCTGCGCAGCGTCTCGCCCCTGCGGCGGCTGGTGCTGGTGGCGCTGGTGGCGGGGCTGGTGGTGGCGGGCCTGGGCATCGCGACGGGCGGCGCGACCTTCGGCACCAGCTATGAGCAGGCCCGGTCGGGCATCGAGGGGGCGACGCTGCCCTGGTATTTCTTTGCCGCCAAGCTCTTGGCGACGCTGGCCTCGACCGTGGCGGGGATTCCGGGCGGGCTGTTCGCGCCGTCGCTGGCGGTGGGGGCGGGGCTGGGGTCGATTCTCGGCGCGCTTCTCGGGTCAAGCGCGGGGTTGGCGGCGATTCTGGGCATGGCGGGCTATTTCGCGGGCGTGGTGCAGGCGCCGATGACGGCTTTCGTGATCATCCTGGAAATGACCGGCAACCACGCCAATGTCGTGCCGATCATGGCCTCGGCCATGCTGGGTTATGGCACGGCGCGGATGCTGGCGCGGGAACCCCTGTATCACGCGCTGTCGCGGCTTTGGGCGGCGGATGTGCTGCGCAAGGTGCGGGCGCAGCAGGCAGCCCAGGCCGGAGCGGCGGGCTGAGCGCGCGCCCCTAGGTCCCGTGGCTATGGCGGTCGATCACCGCCCAGCCCGGCCCGTCTTCGGGCGGGGCTTCGGCCCCGGTCTCCCAGACGAAGATGCGCAGGTGGTCGGGCTGCGTCGGGCTGTCCGTGAGCGCCAGAAGGCGCCATTCCAGCCGGAAGCCTTCGTCGACAAGCCCTTCGAGATAGAAGACGATCTCTTCCGGCTCAAGGATTTCGGCCGGATCTTCCGGCCAGCCCTCGCTTTCCCAGAACACCGCCGCCTCTAGCTGTCGCAGCTTGGCCAGACGCGCGGTCAGGGGCGCAAGAAAGGCGTCGGTTTCGGGGTCTTGGGCGGGGCGGGTCATCGCTTGTCCTTGCCTTGCGGCCCGGTCCGGGGGCGCGGCGGGGTTTGAGTCTGGCCCTGTGCGGGGCCAAGGTCAAGCGGCGGCGATGCGGCGGGCCCCCCTTGCCCTTGCCGCCGGTCTCGCCCATGCCTGTGCCATGAGCGATGCGATCGATCACCCCTTTGCCGAGCCGCCCGTCGAGGGCTGCGCCACCGAAATCGCACCCGGCCTGTTGTGGATGCGCCTGCCGCTGCCCTGGGGGCTGGACCATGTGAATGTCTATGCGCTGGATGGCCCCGGCGGCTGGACGCTGGTGGATACCGGCATCGACAGCCGCCGCAGCCGGGCGATCTGGGAGCGTCTGCTGGCCGGGCCGCTGGGCGGGCGGCCGGTCGCGCGGCTGATCGTGACGCATCACCACCCCGACCATGTCGGCCTGGCGGGCTGGTTCCAGGCGCGGGGGGCGGAGCTGTGCATGACGCGCACCGCCTGGCTTCTGGCGCGGATGCTGGTCCTGGATGTGCAGGAGCGGCCCAGCCCGCAGGCCATGACCCTGTGGCAGCGCGCCGGCCTGACGCCCGAGGCGCTGGCGCGGCGCGCGGGCGAGCGGCCCTATAATTCCGCCGACGTGGTGCATGCGATGCCGCCCGGCTTTACCCGGATCGGCGAAGGCCAGCGCCTGCATCTGGCGGGGCGCGACTGGCTGCTGCGCATCGGCCATGGCCACGCGCCCTGCCATGCCACGCTGTGGACGGCGGATGACGGCCGCCCGCTGGTTCTGGGCGGTGATCAGTTGTTGCCCGGCATTTCGGCCAATATCGGCGTCTATCCGACCGAGCCCGAGGCCGACCCGCTGGCCGACTGGCTGGAAAGCTGCGCGGCGCTGGTGGTCCATGCGACGCCAGAGCAACTGGTGCTGCCTGGCCACAAGCTGCCCTTCACCGGCCTGCCCTTCCGGCTGCGCCAGATGGCCGAGAACCACCAGACCGCGCTGACAAGGCTTCTGGACCATCTGGCCCAGCCGCGCCGGGCGGTGGATTGCTTCCCCGTCCTGTTCAAGCGCAAGATCGGCCCGGCGGAAGAGGGGCTGGCCCTGGCCGAAAGCCTGGCCCATCTGAACCACCTGCATCGACGCGGCCTGGCAGGCCGCAGCCTGGCCCCCGACGGGGCCTTCCTGTGGCAAAGGAGCTGAGACATGGCGAAACCCGCCGCCCCCAAGACCCCCGCCTCCAAGACGCTCGCCGCCAAGACCCCGGCCCGGAAATCCGCCGCGCCACCGGCCAAGGTGGCGGAAAAGCCCAAAAGCCCCGCCGAATGGGCGCATGACCGGCTGGTCCTTTATATCCGCAGTTTCGAGGGCCAGCTTGATGCCAGCCAGGAAATCGCCATGGGCTTCGCGGGCGGCGAGGCGGGCGTCTTGCGGATCGAGGGCATCGGCTATTTCGATCCCGACATGATCACCTTCTACGGCCGGGACGAGGAGGGGCTGAAGACCCAGCTTGTCCAGCATGTAAGCCAGCTTTCGGTGATGCTGCGCGCCGTGCCCAAGATCGAGCCGGAAGAGCCGCCGCGCCGGATCGGATTCGCGCTGCGGCCGGGCTGGAACGGCGGCGAATCCGGCGACGCTTCCGCGTGACAGGGGCGCCGGAATCGGCTAAGGGCAGGCAAAGCGAGTGAAAACAGGAAAGCGCGCGACATGGCCGATCACGGACATACCGAATACAAGCACGGCTCGATGGACATCCGCGAGCAGGAAAAGACCTTTGCGGGCTTTGTCCGCCTGTCGACCTGGACCGTCGTGCTGACGATCGGCATCCTGATCTTCATGGCGCTGGCCAATTCCTGATCCCGCCCTTTCCGGAGCCCGAGTGATGCTGCGCCTTCTTGCCGCGCTGGCCTGTGCCCTGACTTTGGCTGCCTGCGGTGCAGACCGCACCTGGGCGCCGGATGACCAGGTGGCGGCGGCGCATTACGTCGCCGGACCACCCGCCTCGATCACGCTGGTCACTGTGATCAATGACCGCAACGGATCGGGCGCGCATTCGGGGCTGATCATCAATGGCTCGGAGCGGGTGCTGTTCGACCCTGCGGGGACATTCTACCACCCCTCGATGCCGATCCGGAACGATGTGCATTACGGTCTGACCGACCGGATGTATGCCTTCTACCTGGACTATCACACCCGCGACAATCCGACCGAGGATTTCCACGTCATCGAAAGCACCAAGATCGTGCCGCTTGAAGTGGCCAATCTGGTGCTGCAGCGCGCCAAGGATTACGGCGCGGTGCCCAAGGCCTATTGCTCGACCTCGATCAGCAACATCCTGAACGGGGTGCCGGGTTTTGAAGGGCTGAAGGGCAGCATGTTCCCCAAGGCGCTGGGCCGGTCCTTCGATGCCCTTCCCGGCGTGTCCGCACGGGTGATCACCCAGCAGACCGATCTTGGCAATCACGGCGTCAGGATGGTGGATGACGAAGGCAATCTGGTGAACTGAGGCTTGAACGGGCCGCAGCCGCGGCCTAGGCAGGCGACAGGAGGAACCGATGCGCATCGCAGCCGTCATATTGGCCGGGGGCCAGTCGCGCCGGATGGGGCAGGACAAGGCGCTGGTGCGTCTGGCCGGTCGCCCGCTCCTGACCCATGTGCAGCGCGCGCTTGCCCCGCAGGTGGCCGCTTTGGCCCTTTCGGCCAATGGCGACCCTGCGCGTTTTGCCGAATTCGGCCTGACCGTGCTGCCGGACCATGCCTCCATGGGGCCTTTGTCGGGCGTGCTGGCCGGGTTGCGCTGGGCGGCGGCGCAGGGGGCGGCGGCCGTGGTCTCGGCCCCGGTCGATGCGCCCTTCCTGCCCGATGACCTTGTGGCGCGTCTGGCCGAAGGCGGCGGCGCTGCCCCGGCTTTGGCCGAAAGCGGCGGGGTGATGCATCCGGCCCTGGGCCTGTGGCCGGTGGCGCTGGCCGGGGCGCTGGAGGATTTCCTCGCCTCGGGCGCCAAGGCGCGGGTGCGCGATTTCGCGCTGGCGCAGGGCGGCCGCACGGTGGCCTTTCCCGATCCCGCGCGGTTCCTGAACCTGAACACGCCGGAAGATCTGGCGGCGGCGGAGGCGCGGCTGGCATGAAGATCTATGGTGTGATCGGCTGGAAGAATGCGGGCAAGACCGGCCTGATGGAACGGCTGGTGGCCGAGATCGTGGGTCGCGGGCTGACCGTCTCGACCGTCAAGCACGTGCATCACGATGTCGATCTGGACGAGCCGGGCAAGGACACGTTCCGCCACCGCCAGGCGGGCGCGTCCGAAGTGGTGCTGGCTTCGGCCCACCGCTTCGCGCTGATGCGGGAACATCGTGGCCCCGAGCCGGAGCTGACCCAGGTTCTGGCGCGTCTGGCCCCGGTCGATCTGGTGCTGGTCGAAGGCTACAAGCGCGACGCGCATCGCAAGGTCGAGGTCTGGCGGGCCGAGACCGGCCATCCGCTGATCCAGCCGGGCGATCCCCTGGTGCGGGCGGTGGCGACGGATGCGGCCTTGCCGCAGGATGTGCCGGTGCCGGTGCTGGATCTGAACGACACTGCCGCGGTGGCGGATTTCATCCTGCGGGATCTGGGCCTTGCGCTTTGACCGGGTGATCGTGGCCGACTGGTCGGCGGCCAATCTGCCGACATCGGCCCGCCACCGTGCCAATGCGATCTGGATTGGCTGCCATGATGCCGAGGGCGGCGCGGAATGGCATCACCGCACCCGCGCCAGCGGCGAGGCGCAGCTTGTCGAGCTGATCGAGGCGGCGGCCCTTGCGGACGAGCGGCTGCTGATCGGCCTGGATTTTGCCTTCGGCTATCCGGCGGGCTTTGCCGCAGCCCTGACCGGCGAGGCGCGCGCGCCTGCCGTCTGGCGCTGGCTGGCCGAGGCGATCGAGGATGGCGAAGACAACCGCAACAACCGCTTTGCCGTGGCGGCGCGGATCAATGCGCTGATCGCGGGCGGGCCGGGGCCGTTCTGGAGCCATCCGTCGAACCAGAGCTGGGAGGGCCTGCCCGCGCGGCGGGCGGGGATCGACCTTGCCGCGCTGGGCCTTGCGCCGGTGCGCGCGGCCGAGGCGCTGTCGCCGCCCGCCAAATCGCCCTTCATGCTGTTCAACCCGGGCGCGGTCGGGTCGCAAAGCCTGCTTGGCCTGCCGATGCTGCACCGGCTGGCGCAGCGCCCGGGTGTGGCGGTCTGGCCTTTTGCCCCGTTGGACGGGGCGCGGGTGGTCGTGGCCGAGGTCTATCCCTCGCTTCTGGCCGGGCCGGTGGCGCGGCTGGCCCAGGCCGAGAGCCTGCCCAGCGATCAGGCGCAGGTGCGGCTTCTGTCGCGGGCGCTGTGGCGGCTGGGGCAGGCGGGGCGGCTGGCGGCGCTGATGCAGGCCCCGCCCGAGGCGCAGGAAGAGGGCTGGATCCTGGGTGCCGGGCAGGCTGGCCTGCTGGCCGGGGCGCTGGAGGCGGAAGAATGCCCCGCGTGATCCGCGGCTTTCCCGAGGCGCAGCGCGCCCAGGCCGCCCGGCTGTACTGGGAGGCTTTCGGCGGCAAGCTGGGCGCGGTTCTGGGGCCGGAGAAGCGGGCGCTTGCTTTTCTGAGCAGCGTCTTGCGGGCCGATCACTGTTTCGGCGCGCTGGATGATGAAGGCCGCCTGATCGGGGTGGCCGGATTCAAATCGCCACAGGGCGCCTTTGCCGGGGGCGGCTTCAACCGTCTGCGCGCCGCCTATGGCCTGCCGGGCGCGCTGTGGCGCAGCCTGGCGCTCTGGGCGCTGGCGCATGAGGTCGACAATCACCGCTTCCTGATCGACGGCATCGCGGTGACGCGCGCCGCGCGCGGCAAGGGCCTGGGCCATGCGCTGATCGAGGCCCTGTGCGCCGAGGCGCGGGCGCGGGGCTATGACGCGATCCGGCTTGAGGTGATCGACACGAACTGGCGGGCCAGGGCGCTGTATGAGCGCGAGGGGTTTGTCGCCACAAGGACCGAAAAGCTGGGCCTTCTGTCGCTGCTTTTCGGCTTTCGCGCCGCGACGACCATGGTGCGGCCGCTGGGCTGAGACACCGATTTCCTCATGGAAATCAGGCCGGAGCCTGTCAGTCGAACACACCCGCCACCCGGCCGAACAGCATGAAGGCGCGGGCGGTGCGGGTATCGGCCAGATCGGCCAGTTCGGCATCGCTGGCATTCTTTTCGAAGGCCTGGAAGACCTTGTCGAAAGTGCGCAGGAAGTGGTGGGCCGCGTCGCGGAAAATCGTGTCCTCGCGCATCCGGCTGGCGGTCAGCGCCAGGGAGGAACGGTCGCGGATGCCGCCGACAGCGGCGACGGTACGGCCGCGTTCGCCCGCGGCAAAGCGGCGCCACAGATCGGGCCGCGCCATTTCCGGGCGCAGGTCATCCATATAGATGCCTTCCTGCGACAGCAGCGTCAGCACATCCTGCGCGGCGCGGATCAGCTTGGCGACCTCGCGATCCTCAAGCGCCAGGCGCAGGGCGCGGAAGCCGGCCTTGTCTTCCGGCGTTTCGGGGAATTGCAGGGCGCGGATGAAATCATTCACCGACAAAGGCGGGCGCAGCGCATCGGCGGGGGTGCCCAGGGCAAGACCGGGCTGTTCGGCGCCGGGATCGGGTTTCGGCACGGCCAGCGCCGCCTTGCGGTCGGCGGAAGGCTGGGTCAGCCCGGCATCGCGGCGCGAAGTAAAGGTGGCAAGGGCGTTCTGCGCCTCGCGCGTCTGGGCGGCGATCTGGTCGAGCTTCTTTTCGACCGAGGGCTTCATTGCCGCCGCCTCGACCTGGGCCGCGGTCTGCACATAGCTGGCCCGCATGGCGTCGACCGTTTGTTGCAGCCGCTCTGCCTCGGCCCGCAGGTCGCGCACCGAACGCAGCGTGACGACGGCGGCCCAAAGCAGCACCAGGGGCAGGAAGACGATCAGAAGCGTCATCACCAGCCCCAGCGTGCGCATGTCATCGCCCGGCGGCGAGGAGAAGACATAGGCCAGAACCGCGATCACCCAGACCAGGCTCAGCACAGCGGCGGTGATTTCGGTCACATGGCGACCGCGGACCGAGGCGGCCAGTCCGGGCAGGGCAGACCTTTCGGGCGGCAGGGCCATGGCGTCAGAGATAACGGACCGAGAGGATCTCATAGTCGCGCCGTCCGCCCGGCGTGACCACTTCGACGCTGTCGCCTTCGTCCTTGCCGATCAGGGCGCGGGCCAGGGGCGAACGGATGTTCAACAGGCCCAGCTCGATATTCGATTCGACTTCGCCGACGATCTGATAGGTCTTTTCCTCGTCGGTCTCCTCATCGACCAGCGTGACGGTCGCGCCGAACTTGACCGAGCCCGACAATTTCGCCGGGTCGATCACATCGGCCAGCGACAGCGTGCCTTCAAGTTCCTTGATCCGGCCCTCGATGAAACCCTGCTTTTCGCGGGCGGCATGGTATTCGGCATTTTCCGACAGGTCGCCATGGGCGCGGGCCTCGGCGATATCCTTGATGATCGCCGGCCGGTCGACCGTCTTCAACTGCTTCAGTTCCGCGTCCAGCACGTCAAACCCGCGCCGGGTCATCGGGATCTTGTCCATCGCTCTTCCCGTCGTAATCAAATAAAGAAGTCACGGCCCGGGGCGCGGGCCATGACTTCGCACGTCTTCCGGGTTCAAATCACCCCAAGGGCGCGGGAAATGCAAGCCCGTTGCCGCAAGCGGTGGGCGGCCTGTCGCCTTCGGGCAAGAAAATTGCGGCTGCGCGGCGATGCAGCGATGGGATGTTGCGTCACGGTTGACCTTGGGTCGGGCATCAGGCAACAGGAAACGCCACCAGAGCGGAAGGGGAAGCAGGGTATGACGGCGATCCAGCGCGAGTCGATGGAATACGATGTGGTGATCGTGGGCGCGGGCCCCGCGGGCCTGTCAGCCGCCATCCGGCTAAAGCAGCTTGACCCCGAGCGGTCGGTGGTGGTGCTGGAAAAAGGCTCCGAGGTCGGCGCGCATATCCTGTCGGGCGCGGTGCTGGACCCTTCGGGGCTGGACGCGCTTTTGCCCGACTGGCGCAGCATGGACGCGCCGATCAAGACGGAGGTGAAGCGCGACAATTTCTACCTCCTCGGCCCGGCGGGCCAGATCCGCATTCCGAATTTCCCGATGCCGCCGCTGATGAACAATCACGGCAACTACATCGTCTCGATGGCGAATGTCTGCCGCTGGATGGCGGGCGTGGCCGAAGGTCTGGGCGTGGAAATCTTTCCGGGCATGGCCTGTTCGCAGCTGGTCTATGATGGCGACCGGGTGGCCGGCGTCGTGGCGGGCGAATTCGGGCTGGACCCGGAAACCGCCGAACCCGGCCCGTCCTATGAGCCGGGGATGGAGCTGCGCGGCAAATATGTCTTCCTGTCGGAAGGGGTGCGCGGATCGCTGGCCAAGGAAGTCATCGCGAAATACGACCTGTCCAAAGGCCATTGCCCGCAGAAATTCGGCATCGGCATGAAGGAAATCTGGGAGATCGACCCCGCCAAGCACCGCGAGGGCACGGTCACCCATACGATGGGCTGGCCGCTGGGCGGCAACGCCGGTGGCGGCAGCTTCATCTATCACCTTGAGAACAATCAGGTCTATGTGGGCTTCGTGGTCCACCTGAACTACAAGAACCCCTATCTCTACCCCTATGCCGAATTCCAGCGCTTCAAGCACCATCCGATGGTGGCGGAGCTGCTGAAGGGCGGCAAGCGCGTCGCCTATGGCGCGCGGGCGATTTCCGAGGGCGGCTGGCAGTCGATCCCCAAGATGGTCGCGCCGGGCGTGGCCTTGCTGGGCTGTTCCGCCGGTCTGGTGAACGTGCCGCGCATCAAGGGCAATCACAATGCCATGCTGTCGGGCAAGGCCGCGGCCGAGGCGGCCCATGCCGCGATCACGGCGGGCCGGATGGGCGACGAGCTTACGGCCTATGAGACCGAGGTGCGCACGGGCGCCATCGGCAAGGATCTGAAGAAGGTCCGCAACGTGAAACCCGCCTGGTCGAAATGGGGGCTGACCGCCAGCCTGCTGCTGGGCGGCGCCGACATGTGGGCCAATACCTTCGGCCTGACCGTTCTGGGCACGCTGAAGCATGGCAAGACCGATGCGGCGGCGACCGAGCCTGCGGCCAATCACAAGCCGATCGATTATCCGAAGCCCGATGGCAAGCTTTCCTTCGACCGGCTGACCAATGTGGCCTTCAGCTTCACCAACCATGACGAGAACCAGCCCGCCCATCTGCGGCTGAAGGACAAGTCGATCCCGATCGCGGTGAACCTGCCGAAATTCGCCGAACCGGCGCAGCGCTATTGCCCGGCAGGGGTTTATGAAGTGCTGGGCGAAGGGGCGGATGCGAGCTTCCGGATCAACTTCCAGAACTGCGTCCACTGCAAGACCTGCGACATCAAGGACCCGTCGCAGAACATCGTCTGGACGACGCCAATGGGCGGCGGCGGGCCGAACTATCCCAACATGTAAGGACGAAAGGGGCCGCAAGGCCCCTTTTCTCTGACATTGCCGCGATCCCCCGCCGGTCGGGTCTGCCCTACATGGACAGCGCGCCTGCGCCCGGCTAGCCTGCGGCCACGGGACTTGCCCCTGGGAGACGCTTGACGATGATCCGGTCCGCCCTTCGCCTGACCACCGCCGCGCTGGCGCTGTCGGTTGCCCTTGCGCCGCCGCTCTGGGCCGAGGGAGAGGCCGCGAACGGCACCAGCGTCGCGGCCGCGGTCGAAACCGCCACGCCCGATTCAGGCGCCTACCTTGCCGCCCGCGCGGCGGAAGCGGGGGCCGATTTCCGCGTCGCCGCCGGATGGTATGCCCGGGCAGTGATGGCCGACCCCTCGAACATCAGCCTGATGGAAGGCTCGATCTATTCGAACCTGAACCTGGGCGAAATCGCCCTTGCCGCCGAGGTGGCGCGCAACATCAAGGCCAAGGGCCAGACCAGCCAGCTTGCCGACATGGCACTTCTGGCCGACGAGGCCCAGCGCGAGGATTATGCCGCCATCGTCAAGGCGGCCGGCGAAGGCCGCGCGGCAGGCCCGCTGATCGACGAATTGTCGCTGGCCTGGGCGATCTTCGGCGAGGGCCGCATGTCGGATGCGCTGGCCGAGTTCGACAAGGTGTCGCATACCCAGGGCGGCGAGGCCTTTGGCCTGTATCACAAGGCCATGGCGCTGGCGCTGGCGGGCGATTTCGAGGCGGCGGATGCGATCCTGTCGGGCAAGACCAATCCGCCGATCAACCTGAACCGCCGGGGCGTCATCGCCCGGATACAGATCCTGTCGCAACTGGAACGCCGCGACGAGGCGCTGAAGCTGCTTGAGCAGGCTTTCGGCACCGATCCCGAACCCGGCATCGACGCCATGCGCGACACGCTGAAGGCAGGCGAGGCGCTGCCCTTCACCGCGATCCGCAGCGCGCGCGACGGCATTGCCGAGGTCTTTTTCACCGTCGCCACCGTGACGAATGGCGAGGCCAATCCCGGCACGACGCTGCTTCATGCCCGCGTCGCCGCCGCGCTGCGCCCCGACCATTCCGAGGCGCTGCTTCTGTCGGCGGCCATGCTGGAAAGCCTGAACCGCTATGACCTTGCGGCCGAGGCCTATGCCGCCTTTCCGGCCGATGACCCCGCCTTCTATTCGGCCGAGATCGGCCGCGCCGACGCGCTGTATGAGCTGGGCAACAAGGATGCCGCGATCGAGGCGATCCAGGGCGTGGCGCGGCATTACCCGCAGCTGATCGTGGCCCAGACCGCGCTGGGCGATATCCTGCGCCGCGATGAACGCTGGTCGGCGGCGTTGCCCGCCTATGACGCGGCGATCAAGCTGGCGGGCGAACCGAAGCCCCCGCATTGGGTTCTGTTCTTCTCGCGGGCGATCTGCCACGAGCGCATGGGCAACTGGCCTGCCGCCGAAGCCGATTTCCGCCAGGCGCTGGCGCTGAACCCCGGCCGCCCCGAAGTGCTGAACTATCTGGGCTATGCGCTGGTCGAACGCGGCGAGAAGCTGGACGAGGCGCTGAAGCTCATTCAGGAGGCGGTCGCCGCCGCGCCGCGCCAGGGCTATATCATCGACAGCCTGGCCTGGGCCTATTTCACCCTTGGCCGCTATGACGAGGCGCTGGCGCCGATGGAGAAGGCCTCGCTGCTGGAGCCGGTTGATCCCATCGTCACTGACCATCTGGGCGATGTCTATTGGGCGGTCGGCCGCACTCGCGAAGCGGAATTCCAGTGGCACCGCGCCCTGTCCTTCGGCCCGGAAGAGAAAGAGGCGACCCGCATCCGTCGCAAGATCGAGATCGGGTTGGACGCGGTTCTGGCCGAAGAAGGCGCAACCCCGCTGGCCGAGGTCAAAGCCGCCAAGAATGGCAACTGAGACCTTCACCGAATTCGCCCCCGCCAAGGTCAATCTCTGCCTGCATGTCACCGGGCAGCGGGCGGATGGCTATCATCTGCTGGACAGTCTGGTAGCCTTTGCCGGCATCGGCGACCGGCTGGTGGCGCGGCCCGCCTCGACCGCGTCCCTGACGCTGGCAGGCCCGTTCGGCGCCGATCTGCCCGCCGGGCCGGACAATCTGGTGCTGCGCGCCGCGGCGGGGTTCGGCGCGGCGGCCGCTTTCACGCTGGACAAACACCTGCCCCCAGCCTCGGGCATCGGCGGTGGCTCTGCCGATGCGGCGGCGGCGCTGCGGGCGCTGGCGCGGCTGACGGGCAAGGCCATTCCCGACGGGCTGGCGCTGCGACTGGGCGCGGATGTGCCGGTCTGTCTCGCCGCGCGCCCCGCCCGGATGAGCGGCGTCGGAGAGGTGCTTGATCCGGTGGCCCTGCCGCAGGGCTGGATCGTGCTGGCCAATCCGCGCGTCGAGGTGCCGACCCCCGCCGTCTTCCGCGCGCTGGCGCGCAAGGACAACCCGGCCTTGCCCGGCACTATGCCGCATTGGCCCGACATGGCCGCTTTGGCGGCCTGGCTTGCCACCCAGCGCAACGATCTGGAAGCGCCTGCCCTGGCGATCGCGCCGGTGATCGCGCAGGTCCTGGCGGCCTTGCGCGCGCAAGAAGGCACCCGCATCGCCCGGATGTCCGGCTCCGGCGCCACCTGCTTTGCTCTTTTTGACGACGAAGCGCCGGCCCGTGCCGCCGAGCGCGCCATCGCCGCGGCGCAGCCGGGCTGGTGGGTCGCGGCGGGGGCGCTGCTGGCCTGACCCCCTCGACAGGGCGGCCAGCCCCATGCCAGCCTGAGCGGGTGTTCCTGCTCCGGGGGTCAGATGCCGCGTCTTCCGCTTGTCTTGCCGCTTGCCATGTTGCCCGCTCCGGCATTTTGCGAAACCGACCTCTGGTCTTTCGTCGATCCGCCCGACCGGACCGAAATCTATCTCAGCAACTGCATCGGCACCGATACCTATACGGAAGGCTGCCTGCGCTTTGCCTGCAATGGTCCCGAGGGGCCAAGCCTGACGGTGTTGACCTCGACCTCCACCCGTGTGGGCCGCAGCCCGGCCGTCTTTGCGCTGGACGGCGTGGATGTGATGGCGGCGACGTTGTCGATGCAGACCCATCCCGAAATGGGCGACAGCTACATCACCCCGATGCCGCTCGAGACCCTGTCTGGCTTTCTTGACCGCATCACCGGGGCGCGGGCGCTTTCCATCCGCTTCGAAGTGACGTCGCTGAACCGGCCCGACTTCGAGCCGACCGACCTGCAGGGCATTGCTGCACCCCTGGCCAGCTTTCGCAGCCGCTGTGCGGCCGATCCGGTTTCCACGCCCCAGCCCGCGGTGGGGGCGATTGCACGCAACCCCGAGGTCTTGCCGAAAACCGGCCCGAACCCGGAAACAGATCCGGCCCGCTTCATTCCGGTCGAGACCATTTCGCTAAGGGACGCCGCCGTTCTGGCCGAAGCCCGCCGCCTGACCGCAACTGCCATTGCCGAGGCCGAGGCACAAAGCGGCGAGACGATCGATGTCTTTGCCGACCAGGTGCCGTTCCAGGACGGGCGGCAGCTTCTGTTCGTCAGCCATTGCCATCCGACCTGGTATGGCATCACCGGCTGCGAAACATGGCTGTTCGGGGCAGGCCCAGGCGAGGCGCTGCGCCAGTTCTTCGATCCCATGATCGGCGGCGGGCCCTATTGGCTTGATCTGGGATCAGCCCATGAGGGTTGGCCCGATCTGGTCTCGCTGCCCTATTCGGCGCAGGGCGACTATGTGCGCAACAGTCTGGCGCCCTAGTTCAGCCGTGACACGACATAGGCGGCAAGATCCGACAACATGCCGCGCAGCGGATGGTCGGGCAGGGCCTCCAGCGCCGATTGCGCGCGGGACGACCAGTCCAGCGCGTCAGCGCGGGCGGCCTCCATCGCGCCATGGCGGGCCATCAGCGCCAGGGCATGCTCAAGATCGCCGTCGCGCTGGTCGCCCTTCTCGATCACCCGCACCCAGAAGGCGCGTTCCTCGGCATCGGCCTTTGCGACGGCCTTGATCACCGGCAGGGTCAGCTTGCGCTCGCGGAAATCGTCGCCGGTGTTCTTGCCAATGGCGGCGGCCGACCCGCCGTAATCCAGAAGGTCATCGGCGATCTGGAAGGCGATGCCCAGCGCATCGCCATAATCGAACAGCGCGCGGACCTGCGCCTCGGGCGCGCCCGAGATGACGGCCCCCGCCTCGGTCGCGGCGGAAAACAGCGCCGCCGTCTTGCCGCGCACGACTTGCAGATAGGTCGCCTCGGTGGTGCGCAGATCCTGCGCGGCGGTCAGTTGCAGCACTTCGCCTTCGGCGATGGTCGCCGAGGCATTGGCCAGGATGTCGAGCACGCGCAACGAGCCGGGTTCGACCATCAACTGGAAGGCGCGGGCAAAGAGATAGTCGCCCACCAGCACCGAAGACTTGTTGTCCCACAGCAGGTTGGCGGTCGGGCGGCCACGGCGGCGCTGGCTTTCATCGACGACATCGTCATGCAGCAACGTGGCGGTATGGATGAATTCGACCGTCGCGGCCAGTTTGACCGCATCTTCCCCGCCGCCGCCGCAGATATGCGCCGCCGCCAGCACCAGCATCGGCCGCAGCCGTTTGCCGCCCGCCTCGATCAGATGGGCCGTCACTTCCGGGATGCGCGGCGCATGTTCGCTGGACATGCGCTGGCGGATCAGCACGTTCACCGCTGCCATATCCTGGGCCAAAGCTGCGGCCAGCCGGTCCTGTGGCCCGTCCTTCGGCTTTTCCGAAGCTCCGTCCATCTGCATCCCTTGTCCCCGGCGCGCTTGCCCCTGAAGCATCGTCGCGCTTATCTCATCCCCATGAAAGAGCTATTGCGCACGACCGATCCCACTGAAATCGCCTTTGCAACCGCCCTTCTTGAGGGCGAGGGTATAGCGGCCTTTGCCATGGACGTCCACATGAGCATCCTGGATGGTTCCCTGGGAATTCTGCCGCGCCGCCTGATGGTTGCGGATCGCGACCTGTTTCTGGCCCGGGCCATCTGCCGCGACAACGGCATCCCGCTGGCGCCAGAGGCCTAGGCGATGACTTTCGCCGAGGATGCGCTGACCGATGACAAGTTCCTGTGCGGCAGGCTGCGGCTGTGGCAGCCCGCGCGCGGCTTTCGCGCCGCCACGGATGCCGTGCTGCTGGCCGCCTGCTGCCCGGCGAAGACCGGAGAGTCGGTGCTTGATCTGGGCTGCGGGGCGGGGGCGGCGTCGCTATGCCTTGGCATTCGTGTGCCCGGGCTGGCGTTGGCGGGGCTGGAGTTGCAGGCGGATTATGCCGATCTGGCCGCCCGCAACGCCGAAAGGAACGGCATCGAGCTGGAGGTGGTGACGGGCGATCTGACCCGGATGCCCACCAGCCTGCGGCGCGATTTCGACCATGTGATCGCCAATCCGCCCTGGTATCCGCCGGGCGGCACGCCGTCGCCCGTCGCGGGGCGGGCGACGGCGCTGGCGGCAGATCTGCCGCTGGACGCCTGGGTCGCCGCCGCCGCCCGTCGGCTGCGCCCCGGCGGCACGCTGACGCTGATCGCCGGGACCGACAGCCTGCCGGTCCTTCTGGCCGCGCTCGCGCCCAAGCTGGGTTCGGCCGCCGTGCTGCCTTTGGCCCCGCGCGAGGGGCGGGCGCCGCCGCGCCTGATCCTTCAGGCCCGAAAGGGTGGCCGCGCGCCGTTCCGCCTTTTGCCGCCCTTCGTGCTGCATGCAGGCGCGGCGCATGACGGCGACCGCGAAAGCTATACAGCCGCCGCCAATGCCGTCCTGCGCGAGGCGGGCAGCCTCTTGCCGCTTTTCGGATAATCGGCGGCTTTTCTTTGCCCTCTCACGTTGTTTCGAGGTGACACGACTCAAGCTCTGTGATCGACTTTGTCATGTGGGTGTCACAACGATGGAGGAAGAACATGAGCATGGCTTCGCATCTGCAGGAACTCCGCAAGAAGCACGAAACGCTTTCGACCATGGTCGAGGAAGCCCAGCGCCAGCCCGCGACGGATGACCTGAAGATCGCCGAGTGGAAGAAGCAGAAACTCCGCCTCAAGGAAGAGATTTCGCGTCTCGCCAGCCAGCACTAACCGGCGGGATCGGTGCTGCGCGCCCCGTTCTGTTTGCGGGGGCGCGCGGCCAGGGCCGCACCGCCGGCAATCAGCACCGCAGCCAGAAGGATCATGTAAGACGGTGCTGTGATGCCCGCGAGCACCAGCGCAAGGGTTGACAGCAAGGGCGCTGCATAAGAGGCGACACCCAGGATCTGGATGTCGCCCTTTTTCATGCCCAGATCCCAGGTGAAGAAGGCCGCCCCCACCGGGCCAAGGCCCAGCGCCAGGACCGAGGCCCAGCCCAGCGCGCCCTGCGGCCAGACCGTCTGTTCCAGCGCCAGATGGGCCACCAGCGAAAGGGCCGCCGTCGCCAGGCAGAAGACGGTGACGCTTTCGGTCGGAACATCGCCCAGCCGCCGTGACAGCACGGAATAGGCGGCCCAGGTCAGGGCGCAGGCGAAGGCCAGCGCCAGACCCAGCGCAGAAACCTCGCCCTCGCCGCCCCGCCCCAGCACGATCACCGCCGCGCCCGCGAAAGCGATCAGCGCGCCAATGACGTGCTGCGCCGCCAGCTTCTCGCCGGGCAGGAGGCCCGAGAACAGCACGATGAACAGCGGCCAGAGATAGGCGATCAGCCCGGTCTCGGCGGCGGGCGCGATGCGGAAGGCGGTGAAATACAGGAAGTGATAGCCGAACAGGCCCAGCGTGCCGAAGGCATAGACCTTCCAGGACACGGCTTTCAGCACGGCCAGCCCGCGCCGCGCCGTCCAGATCAGACCCAGCGTGCCACCAATGGCAAAGCACAGCGCGTTCAGCAGGAAGGGCGGCACAGGGGCTGAGCCGATGGTCAGAAGCGCCAGCAGCGCCCACATCAGGACGGCGGTGAAGCCGATTGCCGTGGCCTTGGCGCGGGTCATTTCAGCGGGCAATCCTTGGGACGGGGCACTGTTGCGCAGAACCTGTCGCGCAGCGCCCGCAGGCGCGGCATATGGTCGGCGTTCAACATGCCGCGCAGATGCGCTTCTTGATAGCAGGAATGGTGGGGGTTGCCGTTGATTTCGGTGATCAGGGGGCCACGGTCGCTGAGGAAGATGTCGCTGCCGACGATGCCCTGTTCGGGAAAGGCCGCATGGGCGGCGCAGGCCAGGGCCAGGGCCAGGCCGAAATCCGGCAGGGCGCCGGGCCGGGCCAGAAAGGCCAGCGTGGCGGCGGGCGAGGACAGCCAGTCCTCGCCGGTGACCGGCTTGTCCGCAGTGGCGACGGCAAGGATACGGGGCTGCGGCAGCCCGGCCGCACTGAACCGCGCATGACAGGCCAGCTTGTCGGCCAGGGCCGTGCCGGGGCCATTTGGCGCGGGCGGGTTGAGGGCCGTATTCAGTGCGACATAGGCGCGCGGACCCAGAAAGGCGCGGCGTTCGGCAAAGCTCAGGCCGGGTCGCCATGCGCCCGCCAGGAAATATTCGTCAAGGGTCAGCTTGCCCCGCCCGCGCCGAAGCAGCGTTGACTCCAGGGCGATCCGCAGCGGGGAAACGCCCCGTTCCTTGGCGGCATAGGCCACTGCGGTTGCGACGTCCAAACGGCGGCCCGGCGGCCGATGAGAAAGAAGGGAAGGGGACACCGAAGGTCTTTCAGATTGCGCACGCGCCCGAAGCTAATCAGCGTTTCGGGCGCGTGCAATCTCTGGTTTAGAGCCTTGGGTGAATGGTTTACACCACGAACTGGCCACCATTGGCGCTGATGGTCGAGCCGGTGATGAAGCCCGCCTCGTCCGAGGCCAGGAAGGTCGCGATACGCGCGATTTCCGAAGGCTCGCCCAGGCGGCCGACCGGAATCTGCGGGATGATGCGCTCGTTCAGCACTTTCTCGTCGATGGCGCGCACCATTTCCGTGCCGATATAGCCCGGGCAGATCGCGTTGACGGTGATGCCCGCCCGCGCCCCTTCCTGGGCGAGCGCCTTGGTGAAGCCCAGATCGCCCGCCTTGGCCGCCGAATAATTGGCCTGGCCCGCCTGGCCCTTCTGGCCGTTGATCGACGAGATGTTGATCACGCGGCCGAACTTGCGGTCGCGCATCCCGGTCCACAGCGGATGGGTCATGTTGAACAGGCCCGAGAGGTTGGTGTCCATCACCTCTTTCCACTGGGCCGGGGTCATCTTGTGGAACATGGCGTCGCGGGTGATGCCCGCATTGTTCACCAGCACTTCGACCGGGCCCAGATCGGCCTCGACCTTCTTGATGCCCTCGGCGCAGGCGTCATATTCGGCCACGGACCATTTGTAGGTCGGAATCCCGGTTTCCTTCGTGAAAGCCGCCGCCGCCTCGTCATTCCCGGCATAATTCGCGGCCACCTTGTAGCCCGCCGCTTTCAGCGCCACCGAAATGGCGGCCCCGATCCCCCGAGAGCCACCCGTCACCAATGCAACCCGAGCCATGATTCCTCCTCTTCAGGTATGCTTTCGTATCCTGTTGAAATCCTGTTACCCAAACGAAGACCGGCGCGCAACAATATTGCGCGCCGATTTGCGGGTGCAGCAAGATGCCGCGCCCGCGGCGTTTTTGGCTCAGACGCCTTCCAGGCACATGGCCACGCCCATGCCGCCACCGATGCACAGCGTCGCCAGGCCCTTTTTCGCGCCGCGACGGCCCATCTCGAACAGAAGCGTGTTCAGGATGCGCGCGCCCGAGGCACCGATCGGATGGCCGATGGCGATGGCGCCGCCGTTCACGTTCACGATCGCCGGATCCCAGCCCATGTCCTTGTTCACCGCGCAGGCCTGGGCGGCGAAAGCCTCGTTCGCTTCGACCAGATCCAGATCGCCGGCCTTCCAGCCCGCCTTGTCCAGCGCCTTGCGGCTGGCGAAGATCGGCCCGACGCCCATGATCGACGGGTCAAGCCCGGCGGTGGCATAGGAGGCGATGCGCGCCAGCGGCTTCAGCCCGCGCTTCGCCGCCTCTTCCTCGGTCATCAGCACAACACCGGCCGCGCCGTCATTGATGCCCGAGGCATTGGCGGCGGTGACCGAACCGTCCTTGACGAAGGCGGGCTTCAGTTTCTGCATCGCCTCGATGGTTGCGCCATGGCGGATGTATTCGTCGGCATCGACCACCACGTCGCCTTTGCGCGACTTCACGGTGAAGGGGATGATCTCATCCTTGAACTTGCCGGCCTTCTGCGCCGCCTCGGCCTTGTTCTGGCTGGCCAGCGCGAATTCATCCTGCATCTCGCGGCTGATCTGCCACTGGTTGGCGACATTTTCCGCGGTCTGGCCCATGTGATAGCCATTGAAGGCATCCCACAGACCGTCCTTGATCATCGAATCGATGAAGTTCAGATCGCCCATCTTCTGCCCGGCGCGCAGATGCGCGACATGGGGCGACAGCGACATCGATTCCTGGCCGCCCGCGACCACGATCCGGGCATCGCCCAGCGTGACATGCTGCGCGCCCAGCGCCACCGCCCGCAGGCCCGAGCCGCAGACCTGGTTCAGCGACCAGGCGCTGGCCTCTTTCGCCAGACCCGCCTTGATCGCGGCCTGCCGGGCCGGGTTCTGGCCCTGACCGGCGGTCAGCACCTGACCCAGGATCGTCTCCTCGACCTCGGCCTTGTCGATCCCGGCGCGGGCCACCACGGCCTCGATCACCGCGGCGCCCAGATCATGGGCGGGGGTATTGGCGAACGAGCCGTTGAAGCTGCCCACGGCAGTCCGGCCCGCCGCGACGATTACGACATTGGTCATGCTGATCTCTCCCTTGCGGCCTGCGCATCCGCGCGCTTTCGCCCTACGGTTCCAATCTCACAATCGCAAGTTTCGTGCGCAAGCGAATTGACGCAGGTCAGGCAGAGGAAGATTGCGCGGGGGCTGCGGCGGGTCCTTAGCCCAGGCCCTTGCTGCGGCCCCTGCGGAAGCGGCTGAAATCGGGGGAAACTTCCGGCGCGCCGAACAGATAGCCTTGCAGGCAGCCGATGCCGTGGTCGCGCAGCCAGATAGCCTCGGCATTGGTTTCCACCGCCTCGGCCACAAGGAACATGTTGAATTCCTTTGCCATTGCGATGGCCGCCCGGACCAGGCGCTGGTTTTCGGCATTGTGGTCGATGCTGCGGATGAACAGGCCATCCAGCTTTGCGATATCAAAGCGGAAGGCGTTCAGCAGCGAAAGCGAGGTCGCGCCCGCGCCGAAATCATCCAGCGTGAAGGCGATATGCTTGCGGCGCAAATCCGCCATGAACGGCATCAGCACATCGGGCATCTGCATGGCAGAGCTTTCGCTGATCTCGAGAATCAGGCCCTTGCCGATTTCGGGATGGGTGGCCAGCGCGCGGGCCAGCATGCCCTGCCACGGCTTGTAGCCGACCGACCGCGCCGACATGTTCACCGCGATGCGGATCTGCGGATGGCGTTGCAGTGCCATCAGCCCAAGCTGAAGCGCCGCGACA
>Ga0209571_1000353_pt1 | contig 59670 bp, 43 predicted proteins | sample EBPBio102011_DNA_FD_185866 | JGI IMG/M metagenome (GOLD analysis project Ga0209571, IMG submission 185866) | Wastewater treatment Type I Accumulibacter community from EBPR Bioreactor in Madison, WI, USA - Reactor 1_1/10/2011_ DNA (SPAdes)... | ecosystem: Engineered > Bioreactor > EBPR >... | reverse complement strand
GGCGAGACCAACCTGGCCAAGCCCACCGCCGACGGCGTGCGCGAACCGCTCAACCGTCGCGCGACCATCGACATCAACTTCTAAGACCCAAGCGAAACCCGGCCCGGAGCAAAAATCCGGGCCGGAAATCGATGCGTCATGACGTTGCAAGACCAGCGGGCCGTCCCGTTCTCGAAAGGGACACGGGGCGGCTTTGCTTTGTTTGGGGGTGTTTTCAATCTGCACCACTCGACGACAGGCCTGTCTTCGGACGGTGTTTTTCGATTGATTACAAATATGTCGCGCGCGACATAGGGGGCAAATGATCCGATCTTTCAAACGTTCTGATTGCATCGGCGATGCGGCCGCGCCGTCGCTGGCGCGGCTGCGCCGGGAGCGGTCCTAGTGGTCGATCTGCGTCAGTCCTCCAAAGCGTTCCAAGGGCGTCGCCGTCGACGTTATCGCCTGCGCGCCGAAAACGTCCTGGGTGCGAGCGCGCCCCTCCGCCTACGAACGCCGGCCGTTGCGGAGCCGCGCCGCTCGATCGTGCTGGACGCTCCGTTCCGCCGTAGCGGGGCGGCGCTTTCCGGACGACGTTTTCTGATCGTCACCGCGCCCTTCGGTCCTTTCGCCAGCGCCTTGGCGGCGGTGCTCGAATCCAGAGGCGCCGAAGTCGCCCGGATGATCTTCAACGCCGGCGACGCCGTCTCCTGGCGACGTCGCGGCGCCATCGTGTTCAAGGGCGACGCACAGGCGTGGGGCTCGCGCCTGCCGGAAGTCGCGCAAGGCTTCACCGACGTGGTTCTGTTCGGCGAGGGCGGTCCCTACAATCGCGCGGTCGTGGCCGCCGGCGAAGCGATGGGCGTGCGAATCTGGGTGCTGGAGAACGGCTATTTCCGTCCCGACTGGATCACGGTCGAGCGCAACGGCGTGAACGGCTCCAGCGCCCTGCCGCGTTTCGCCGAGGGTTATCCGTCGCCTGCGCCTGGCCTGATCGAGCCGACGCCGGTCGGCAAGATTTTGCCGCACCATGTCGTGAACATCAGCGCCTATCATCTGGCGCAGGGTCTAGGCGGGTTCCTGTTTCCGAACTACGTCAACTACTATACCGCCTCGCCGTTGCGGCAGTGTCTGGGCCATATCCGTCGCTATCTGGCGCTGTCGCTTAGGTCTCGCGCAGATTGCGATGTCGCCGCCATCGCCCCGCGCGGCCCCTTTTTCATCGCCTGTCTCCAACGCGAGGGCGACGCCCAGCTGCTGCGATATTCGCGCTATGCCGACAATACGGCCTTCCTTGCAGCGGTCATAAGCAGTTTCGCCCGGCATGCCCAAGCCGGCGACCGGCTGGTGGTCAAGAACCATCCGCTGGATCCGGGTCTGGTCGATCTTCAGGCCGTGACGCGCCGTCTGGCGGTCGAGCGGGGCGTCGAGGGGCGCGTCGACTTCATCGACGGCGGCAATCTGGCCCAGTTGTGTCGCGCCTCGCGCGGCATGATCGTGAACAACTCCAGCGCTGCGCTTTCCGCTCTGGGGTTCCATACGCCGGTCAAGGTGCTGGGCGACGCCTTCTTCGATTTCGAAGGTCTCACGGATCAGCAGGATATCGACGACTTCTGGCGCAATCCGCAGGCGCCGGACGCCGCCCTGTTCCACCGATTCCGCGCCCATGTGATCGCCCAGAGCCAGGTCAACGGCAATTTCCACGAGCCGAGGGCCATCGCCCGAACGGCCGCAGGCGTCGTATCGGTGTTCGAACGATCCGAGGATTGACCCGCGATGGGGTGTGGCGCCGGCACCACCCCTCCGCTCTGTCATATCAGTGTCATATAACTGTCGCCCGACGTTCCGACATTGGCCTTAGAGGGGGCGACATCGAGGCAGGCGACTCATGCCTGCCGCCTTCACGCCTTTCATCTGGGGATAGATGTAATGACCAACCGCAAAAGCCTGATCTGGGCGACCACCGCGCTTGCGGGTTCCTTCGCCTTCTCGGGCGCCGCTTTCGCACAATCTACCGGTACGACCGCGGTTGAAGTTCAAGAAGTCGTCGTCACTGGCCAGCGCGGCCCACGCAACATCGACGGCGCCATCGTGGCGGAAACCGTCGGCAAGTCGCGTTCGACGGTCACGCAGGAGTTCATCGAGGCCCAGGCCGCCGGTCAGACGATCAACGAAGTTCTGAACTTGGTTCCGGGCATGAGCTTCACCAACAACGACGCCTATGGTTCGTCGGGCGGCAACATTCGCCTGCATGGTTTCGACGGTCCTCGCATCTCGCAGACCTTCGACGGCATGCCGCTGAACGACTCGGGCAACTATTCACTGTATTCGAACCAGCAACTGGACAGCGAACTGATCGGCTCGGCTTCGGTCAACACCGGTACGACCGACGTTGACTCCCCGACGGCCTCGGCCTCGGGCGGCACCATTAACATGTCCTCGATCCCTGTTCCGACCGAGTTTGGCGGCCGCATCAAAGGCTCGCTGGGCGACAGCGACTTCCGCCGTGTCTTCGCTCAACTGAACACGGGCGAAGTCGGTGCCTTCGGCACCCGCGCCTGGCTCGCCTATTCGGATCAATCGTACGACAAGTACAAGGGTCAGGGCGACCTGAACAAAACGCAGTACAACTTCAAGATTTTCCAGCCGATCCGCGATAATGGCGATTTCGTTTCGCTGGCCGGTCACTGGAACCGCAACCGCAACAACAACTATGCGGACCTGCAACTGCAGCGCAACGCTGACGGTTCGGCCAGCCTGGCCAACGGCGTGACCTGGAACAGCGACTTCGACACCAACTACACGGCTCCGACCTACCGCAACGGCCAAGCCGATGTCGACGGCAACAGCAACCGGTTCTGGGCTCTGCGTCAAAACCCCTCGGACACCGGCAACCTCCGCGCTCAATCGCGCTTCACCCTGCGCGACAACCTGATCTTCACCTTCGATCCATCGTTCCAGTACACCCTGGCGACTGGCGGGTCGGGTCAGTTCGTCCTGTCGGAAACCGACCGTACGATCCGCGGCTCCAAGACCACGGGCGGCGTTGACCTGAACGGCGACGGCGACACGCTGGACAGCGTCCGTATTCACTCAACCAACGTGACGCATACTCAGCGTTACGGCATCAGCTCCTCGCTGATCTGGAAGCTGTCGGACACGCAGACCCTGCGCGCCGCCTACACCCTGGACGACGCCCGTCACCGTCAGACCGGCCTCTATGGTCGGGTCGACTTCTCGGACCCGTCTCAGCCGCGCTTCTTCGATCCGTTCGCCGGCTTGCGTGACGATGCTCATCGCATCGTCAACCTGGATGGTTATGAACTGCGTGCCCGTGACCGTCTGTCCTACGCCATCCTGAACCAGTTCGCCGTCGAATACGCCGGTCGCTTCCTTGACGATGCGCTGCGCGTCAACGTCGGTCTGCGCGTGCCCTACTTCAAGCGCGAAATGAACCAGAACTGCTACTCGCAGTCGAAGAGCAGCTCGGTTGTCTGCACGACTGAAACTGCGGTCAAGCAAACGGACGGCACCTACAAGGTCGGCACGCGCTCGCAGAGCTACATTGCGCCTTATTCGCGTGACGTGAAGTTCGATGACGTCCTGCCGAACGTGAACGTCAGCTGGAACTTCTCTGGCCCTCATTCGGTCTATGCTTCGTTCGCTCAGTCGCTGACCCTGCCGCGTACCGACAATCTGTACACCGTCTTCTTCGACACGAAGGGCGAAATCACCTCGCCGATCACCGCGCCGGAAAAGACCACCACCTACGACCTGGGCTACCGTTATCAAACGGGCGCCCTGATCGCCTCGGCCAACGTCTGGTACACCCAGTTCAAGAACCGCATCGTGTCGCGCTACGATCAGGATCTAGGCGTTTCGTTCGACTCGAACGTCGGCGATGTGAAGCTGTACGGCTTCGACTCGCAGGTCGGCTGGTCGCCGATGGAAGGTCTGTCGTTGTACGCCTCGGCTTCGTACACGGACTCGGAAATCGCCAACGACTATCTGGACGGCACGAACCTGATCAAGACGGGCGGCAAGTCGCTGACGGAGACGCCGGATTGGACCTTCGGCGGCCGCATCCAGTACGAAACCGGCCCGCTGCAACTGGGCGCTCAGGTCAAGTACACCGGCGAGCGTTGGGTGACTGACGTCAACGATCTGTACACGGACGCCTACACGGTTGTTAACGCCGACGCCAAGTTCGACCTTGGCTACTTCGGATACAAGCACTCCAGCCTTGCGCTGCGTGTCGTGAACCTGTTCGACGAGAAGTACTTCGGTTCGATCTCGGGTGCGACGGATTCGTCCAAGTCCACCTATGCCTACCGTGGCGCCCCGCGCACCATCCAGGCGACCGTCACCTACGCCTTCTGATCGCGTAGCAATCCAATACGACGAAGGGCGGTCCGTTCGCGGGCCGCCCTTTTTCTTTGGGGGGCGCCGGGCGTTGAAGTCGGGGGCGCTTGGGGCCATATGGCGCGGCTCGCGTTTCGCCCGCGGACGCCTTGGGCCGCACAGACAGGACAGTTCGACGATGACCGCCGCCATCCCCGCCGAATGGGCTCCGCATCGCGCCATGTGGGTGGGCTGGCCGACGCACGGCGAATACTGGTTCGACCATCTCGACCAGGCCCGCGACGAGGTCGAGGGCCTGGTGCGGGCGCTGGCCGGGCCCGGCCGCGAGCAGGTCAAGCTGATGGTCGGCGGGCAGGCGGCGCTGGCGGACGCCCGGGCGCGGTTCGCCGGGGGCGAGAACGTCGAGGTCGTGGCGGGCACGTTCGGCGACGTCTGGCTGCGCGACACCGGGCCGATCTTCGGCGCGGGGTCGCAGACGGCGGCCGCCTTCAAGTTCAACGGCTGGGGCGGCAAGTACGACATGCCGGGCGACGAACTGGTGGCGGACCAGATCGGCGCGCACGCGGGCGTGGCCCTGACCTGGAACGACTTCGTCATGGAGGGCGGGTCGCTGGATCACGACGGGGAAGGAACGGTCCTGACCACGCGCCAATGCCTGCTGAACCCCAACCGCAACCCGGCCTGGAACCAGGACGAGGCGGTCGCGGCCGCCGCCCTGGAGAAGGCCGTGGGGGCCAAGGTGGTGGTCTGGCTGGGCGACGGCCTGTTGAACGACCACACCGACGGTCATGTCGACAACCTGGCCCGTTTCGTCGCTCCGGGCGTGGTCGCCTGCCCCATCGCCTGGGGACGCAACGACCCGAACGCCGAGGTCTATGACGCCACGGCGCGCGATCTGGCGGCCGTCACGGATGCGGCGGGACGCAGGCTGAAAGTCGTGCGCATCCCCTCGCCGGGTCTGGTGCTGGACGAGGATGAACGCCCGATCCCGGCCAGCCACATGAACTTCCTGATCGCCAACGGCGCGGTGATCGTGCCGACCTATGGCGACGACGAAGCCGCCCGCTTCGCCTGCGCCGCCCTGGCCGACGCCTTCCCTGATCGCGAGATCATTCCGCTGCCCTCCAACGCCATCCTGACCGGAGGCGGCTCGTTCCACTGCATCTCCCAGCAGGAGCCCGCATGACCCGCACCATCACCGTCGCCGGCATCCAAACCTCGTATGGCGAGGACCTGCAGGCCAATATCGAGAAGACCATCGGCTTCGTGCGCGAGGCGGCGGGGCGGGGCGCGCAGGTGATCCTGCCGTCGGAGCTGTTTCAGGGGCCGTATTTCTGCGTGTCGCAAGAGGAGCATTGGTTCAGCCACGCCTATGAATGGCGCGAGCATCCGTGCGTGACGGCGATGTCCGAGGTGGCGAAAGAGCTGGGCGTGGCTATTCCGGTGTCCATCTTCGAGAAGGACGGGCCGCAATATTACAACTCTCTGGTCATGCTGGACGCGGACGGCGAGGCGCTGGGCGTCTATAGGAAGAGCCATATTCCCGACGGCCCCGGCTATCAGGAGAAATACTATTTCCGGCCGGGCGACACCGGCTTCAAGGTCTGGAAGACCCGGTTCGGCAAGGTCGGGGTCGGCATCTGCTGGGACCAGTGGTTCCCGGAATGCGCGCGGGCGATGATGCTGATGGGCGCCGACGTCCTGATGTATCCGACCGCCATCGGCACCGAGCCGCACGACGCGAGCCTGCACACCGCCCAACCGTGGCGCCGCGCCATGCAGGGCCATGCGGTGTCCAACGCCGTTCCGGTGGTCGGCGCCAACCGCATCGGGCGCGAGACGGTGACGGAGGTCGGCCAAACCTTCTACGGCCATTCCTTCATCGCCGACCAGCAGGGCGAACTGGTCCAGCAGATGGGCGCCGAGGAGGAGGGGGTGCTGGTCCACGCCTTCGACCTGGACGAACTGGATCGGTATCGCGCGGCCTGGGGCTTCTTCCGGGATCGGCGCACCGATCTGTATGGGGCGCTGACGGGCAAGGATTGAAAACAACCCGCTCATCCCCGCGAAAGCGGGGACCCAGTTACTTACGCATCCCCATGCGCTGGATCGGCTTCGGAGTGAGCTTGAGGCGCAGGAGGGCCCAAAGCGCTGGGTCCCCGCCTTCGCGGGGATGAGCGGCGTTAGGGACGCATCGCCTCCACCGCCGCGACTAGCCGGTCGAGGTCGGCGGGGGTGGACAGGCGGTGGTCGCCGCCTTCAATCAGGTCCAGCCGCACGTCGCCGCCGGTCAGGCGTTCGACCAGTTCCACCTGATGACGCCAGGGCACGACGTCGTCGGCGCGGCCCTGAAGGATGTGGACAGGGGCGGTGATCGGGATGGCGCCGTCTAGCAGCAGCCAGTCCTTCGCCTCCTCGAACATGCGGCGGGTCAGGACGTATTCGCCCAACCCCGCCTCGACGATCAGGGTCTCGCCCTCGCGCAGGATGGCCTGGCGCTCGTGATCGGCCAGGCCCGGCCACATCAGCCGTTCGGTGAAGTCTTGGGCCGGATTGACCAGGACCAGCCCCTTGATCCGATCCGGCCGCGCCAGGGTCGCCAGCAGCGAAACCCAGCCGCCCATGGACGAGCCGACCGGGATGACCGGGCCGGACAGGCTGTCGATCAGGGCGACGGCGTCATCGCGCCAGCGGCCGATGGTGGCCTGGCGCCAGTCGCCGGAGGAGCGGCCGTGGGCGAAATGGTCGTAGCGGACGAAGTTCCAGCCGCGTTCGCGCGCGGCGGCGTCCAGCGCCAGGGCCTTGGTCCCCTCCATGTCCGAGCGGAAGCCGCCGACCCACATCACGGTCGGGCCGTCGCCCTCGACGCGCTTGAGAGCCAGGGTTTCGCCGTCGGGGCGGGACAGATGCTGGATGTCGGTCATGGCGATGTTGTGCCCCGACTTTTATCGTTCGTCATCCTGATGTTCCCCTGTCCGTCATCCTCGGGCTTGACCCGAGGATCGGGCGTGACGCACACGGACGGTTGAAGGCGGTCCCGGCCGTAACCCCGTCGCGCATGTTCCGCGCGGCGCTGCCGATCCTCGGGTCAAGCCCGAGGATGACGGAGGAAGAATTGTCCGCACCCCCAAAGTCGCCCCAGGTCCTGTTCGTCACCTCCAACCGCATCGGCGACTGCGTCATCTCCTCCGGCGTGATCCGCGAGATCGCGCGTCAGGTTCCGGGGGCCGAGATCACCGTGGCCTGCGGTCGGCCGCCCGCTCCCTTCTTCCGCTCGGCGCCCGGCGTGGTGCGGACGATCATCCTGGACAAGAAGAAGATGTCCGGCCACTGGCTCGATCTGTGGAAACAGGTGGTCGGCACGCGCTGGGATCTGGTCATCGACATTCGGGGCTCGGCGCTCGGCTATCTGATCCCGGCGAAACGGCGGATCGTCTATAATCGGTCGTGGGAGACGGGCCTGCGCAAGGTCGAGATGGTGTCGCGCCTGATGGGGGCGCCCGCGCCGCTGGACCCCGAAATCTTCCTGGACGACCAGGCGCGGGCCGAGGCCGCCGCCGTCATCGATCCGCAACTGGCGGCGGGCGCCGGTCTCGGCCGGATCATCGCCCTGGCCCCCATCGCGCACCAGCCGGGCAAGAGCTGGCCCGCCGACCGCTGGGGCGCGCTGGTCGAGAAGCTGAAGGCAGAGCCGCGTTTCGACGGCTGGCGCTTCATGCCCGTGGGCGGGCCGGGCGACCGGCCGCCGGCGACGCCTGCGCTGGAAGCCGCCGGGCCGAGAGGGATCGACTTCGTCGGCAAGGGCGACATTCTGGCCTCGGCCGCCGCCATCGACCGGGCCGATCTGTTCGTGGGCAATGATTCGGGGCTGATGCACGTCTCGGCGGCGCTGGGGCGGCCGACGCTGGGCCTGTTCGGTCCGACCGAATGGTGGCTGTACGGCCCGTGGGGCCCCCGGACGCGCACGGCGGCCTCCAACGAGACGCGGGGCCAGTTCGCGCCCATCGAGGACCTGAGCGTGGATCACGTGTTCGAGGCGGTGCTGGCGCTTCATGACGCCTATGTCGTGGAAACGCCCGCCAACCCTTGAAAAAAGGGGCTTCCAGCGTCATATTGCCGTGCCTTGAGGGGAACGTGGCGCTCGCCGCGCGTTTCTGCTCATCAAGACACACGCTTCATCTGACCACATAAGGAAACGACGCCCATTCGCCGTCCCATGCAAGCGCCGCCCGTGAAAGACGGGCCGCGTATGAACCAGGATATCCGCGCCCCTCGCGTTCTGCTCATCGACCAGAACGGCGAAAAACAAGGCGTCATGCCCACCTCCGCCGCTCTGGAAGCCGCCGAGGAAGCCGGGATGGATCTGGTCGAGATCGTCTCCACCTCCGAGCCGCCGGTGGCCAAGATCCTCGATTACGGCAAGCACCGTTTCCAGGAGCAGAAGAAGAAGGCCGAGCAGCGCAAGCGCCAGAAGGTCGTCGAGCTGAAGGAAATCAAGCTCCGTCCGAACATCGACACCCACGACTATGAGGTGAAGGCCAAGGCCATGCACCGCTTCTTCGACGAGGGCGACAAGGTGAAGGTCACGCTTCGCTTCCGTGGTCGTGAAATGGCGCACCCCGAACTGGGCATGAAGCTGCTGAACAAGGTCCAGGCCGACTTCGACGAAGTCGCCAAGGTCGAGTTCGCGCCCAAGATGGAAGGCCGCCAGATGATCATGATCCTGGCCCCGCGCTGATCGCGATCCATCGCTGAAATCCAGAACACCCCGGTCGAAAGGCCGGGGTGTTTTTGCATCCGGCGCTTGCGTCGGTCCGTGTCTTCGGGTTGAGTTTCGCCCTTGGGGGCGTTCATGCTGAAGTTTGGTCTGCCGGGATTGCTCCTGGCCGTAGTGTGCGTCGCACTGTCGACCGGCGCCTGGAGTTCCGCCGCCAGCGCCCATGCCGCGCAACAGGGGCCGCCGCCGATAGAGGCCTACGCCGCCTCTCCGACCGTCGAACTGATGGAACTGTCGCCCAGCGGGGACCTGATCGCGCGCATCGTGGTGACGCAGGAGGCTCGGGCCATCGCGGTCACGCGGATGGACACGGGCGAGCATCTGTTCCTCTCGACCCTGGGCGAGACCAAGGTGCGCGATCTGCGATGGATCGGCGAGGGGCGGGTGCTGATCGTCACCTCGCAGACGCGGGCGATCCCCTTCGTGGGCGTGCCGCGATCCGAACTCTATTTCGGCATGGTGCTGGATCTGGCGTCGCGGAAGCTGGTCCAGGTGCTGGATCGCACCGAGGGCGTCCTGTCCGTCCTTTACGGCCCCGCGTCGGTGCGAAACACGGCCCAGGGCGAGGCGCTGTTCGTGCGGGGCGTCAATGTCGATAGCGGACTGGTCGATCTGTACAGGATCGATCTGAATTCCGGCCGGGGGCGATCCGTCAAGTCGATGACCCTGGAGACGGACGACTATGTGCTGGACGGCGAGGGCGCCGTGATCGCCTATTCGCGCTATGTCGACTTCAAGCGCCGGTGGTCGATGATGCTGCCGGGCGGCCGCGTCTTTCGCGAGTCCTGGTCGGTCGAGGCGCCGATCGATACGCCGCGGTTTCACGGCCTGGGGCGGTCGCCGCGCACGGTGGTGATCGGCGCGGACCGGCCGGACCTGGCGGCTCAGGACACCGACGCCGATACGGCGACCAATCTGTTCGAGGTGGACGTCGACACCGGGGAATGGACCAAGCTGCCGTTCGAGCATCATCCCCACGCCCTGCTGCATCACCCCGAGACGCACCTTCTGGTCGGCGCCTCGCGCGTGGAGGAGGACGGCGTCCGCTACGAGTTCATCGACCCGGTCTCGGCCAGCCGCTGGCGGTCGATCACGCGGGCGCTGGGCGACAAGGCCCCGCAGCTGATGTCGTGGAGCGCGGACCAGAGCCGCGTCCTGGTCTTCACCGACATCGGGGAGTCCGGCCTCTATCAGCTGGTCGATTTCGATCGGCGGACGGCCGACATCCTGGCCGAGGCCTATCCTGCGATCCCGTCCGAACAGGTCGGCGCGGTTCGCCCGATCCGTTACGCCGCCGCGGACGGGCTGGAGATTGCGGGCTATCTGACCCTGCCGCCCGGCGTCGAGACGCCCGAGAGGCTGCCGCTGATCGTCCTGGCCCACGGCGGGCCGGCTGCGCGCGACGTCGCCGGTTTCGACTGGTGGGCGCAGGCGCTGGCCTCGCGCGGCTATGCCGTGCTCCAGGCCAATTTCCGCGGATCGACCGGATACGGCCGAGCCTTCCTGGAAGCGGGCTACGGCGAATGGGGGCGTAAGATGCAGACCGACCTGTCCGACGGCGTCCGCTGGCTGGCCGATCAGCACATCGTCGATCCGAGCCGGGTCTGCATCGTCGGCGCCAGTTACGGCGGCTACGCCGCTCTGGCCGGGCTGACGTTGGACAAGGGCGTCTATCGCTGCGGCGTCGCCGTCGCCGGCGTGTCCGACCTGCGCCGCATGGTGACCTGGGAGGGGCGTCAGGAAGGGCGTCGCGACAGCCAGACCGTGCGCTATTGGAACCGGTTCATGGGGGCCGCGCGCATGAACGACCGCACCCTGGACGCCCGGTCGCCGGCCTATCTGGCGGAGGCGGTCGACAGTCCCCTGCTGCTGATCCACGGCCGCGACGACACCGTGGTTCCGATCGAGCAGAGCCGCATCATGGCCGAGGCGATGCGCCGCGCGGGCAAGCGGGCCGAACTGATCGAGCTTCAGGGCGAAGATCACTGGATGTCCCGCGCCGACACCCGTCAGCAGATGTTGCGCGAGACCGTGCGGTTTCTGGAGACCCACAATCCGCCTCGCTAGTCGCGGAGCGTCGCGCTAGATCGGCGGCATGACGATGTTCCAATCCACGCCTCCCAAGGTCCAGGCTTCGGCGCTGGCCGTGCTGTTCTCGGTGGTGTTCATCAATCTGGTCGGGTTCGGGCTGGTGGTGCCGCTGCTGCCGTTCTTCGCCCAGAGCCTGAAGGCCGAGGCGTGGCAGATCACCCTGATGTTCTCGGCCTATTCGCTGGGGCAGTTCTTCGCCGAGCCCTTCTGGGGGCGGCTGTCGGACCGGATCGGGCGCAAGCCCGTGCTGCTGATGACGCTGGTCGCCAATGCGCTGGGCTATCTGATGCTGGCTTTCGTCCCGAACATCTGGCTGGCCATCGCGGTGCGGCTGTTCACCGGGCTGGGGGCGGGGAATATCTCGACGGTCCAGGGCTATGTGGCCGATGTGACGCCGCCCGAGCAGCGGGCCGGGCGGATGGGGCTGATCGGGGCGGCGTTCGGTCTGGGCTTCATCGTCGGGCCGGGACTGGGCGGGCTGCTGACCCAGCCGCAGATGGGCCATATCGGCTATCAGCTGCCGATCTTCCTGGCGTCGGCCTTGGCGGCGCTGGCGGCGGTGGGGGTGATCGTCTTCCTGCGCGAGAGCCGGGCCAAGGCCGATCCCGCCGCGCCGCGCCCGGCCTTCCTGTCAGGCCTGAAGGCGGCGCGCGACAACGCCGTGGTGTCGCGGGTTCTGGTCGTGACCCTGATCTATATGGCCGGATTTTCGGCGATGGAGAGCGTGTTCGGCCTGTGGGCCGAGCAACGCTATCAGTGGGGCGCGCGCGAGGTGGGGCTCAGCTTCATGATCGTGGGCGTCGTCTCGACGTTGAACCAGGGGTTTCTCGCCGGGCGTTTCGCGCGGCGGTTCGGAGAATCCAGGGTGCTGGCGACGGGGATGCTGCTGTTCGGAACCTCGCTGGTGCTGCAGGTCCTGGCGCCCGCGGTCTGGTTCCCGGCCGTGCGGCTCGAGATCGGCGCCCTGACGATCCCGGTGGTGCAGGGCTGGATCATTCCGCTCGTGATGGCGGTCGGGGCCTGCGGCATGTCCTTGGCCATGCCCAACATCTCGGCCATGATCAGCCGGGCCTCCCCGCCCGACCGGCAGGGCGCCATGCTAGGGCTGAACATGGCGTCCAGTTCGGTGGCGCGCATTTTCGGTCCCATGATCGCCGGCGCCCTTTTCTCGGGGCTGGGGCACGACTGGCCCTTCCTGATCGGGGCTCTGCTGACGATTCCCGCGGCGGTGATGGCGATCAATGCGGGCCGGGTGATCCGCAACGGCGGCGGCGTCAAAACCCCGTCCTGACTCGTCTTGCCTTAGGCGGCGTCTTCGCGTAGAAGCCGCGCCTTCGCGTACCGAACCGTCGGGCGAACAGGCATGCCTGGGCGGTTCTTAAACTCTGGAGAGACACCACCCGACGGGCTCAAGTAGTCCGAAGGACGGTAGCCCCTCCAAAAAGGAGACTGAAATGCCGAAACTGAAGACCAAGTCGGGCGCCAAGAAGCGCTTCAAATTCACTGCATCCGGCAAGGTGAAGTCGGGCGTTGCGGGCAAGCGTCACCGCTTGATCAGCCACAACTCGAAATACATCCGCCAGAACCGCGGCACCGAGACCATGTCCGACGCCGACGCCAAGAAGATCAAGTCCTACATGCCCTACGCCTAAGGCGCAGGGTTCGACCTCTTCTCACCGCATCGAATTTGAACTGACGCCCCTCAACGAAGTGAGCTGCTGCGCAGCGAACACAGGGGCTTCCCGAAGGGAATAACATCATGGCTCGCGTCAAACGTGGCGTAACCTCGCACGCCAAGCACAAGAAGGTTCTGGAGCAGGCCAAGGGCTTCTCCGGCCGCCGCAAGAATACGATCCGCACGGCCAAGGCCGCCGTCGACCGCGCCGGGCAATACGCCTATCGCGACCGTCGCGCCAAGAAGCGCAACTTCCGCGCCCTGTGGATTCAGCGCATCAACGCCGCCGCGCGTCTGGAAGGCTTTACCTACAGCCAGTTCATCAACGGCCTGAACAAGGCCGGCATCGAACTGGACCGCAAGGTCCTGGCCGCCATCGCCGCCGACGGCGCTGGCTTCAAGGCCATCGCCGACAAGGTCCGCACCGCCCTGGCGTAAGCCAGGTCGTCACGACGAAGATCAACGCCCGCTCCGGTTTCACCGGGGCGGGCGTTTTCGTTGGGGCGTTGAGTCGCCTCCGAATTTCGTCATTCCGGGGCTGAGCGGAGCGAGGAACCCGGAAGCCAGGGGTGCGGTCGTGCGGCTGAATGTATCTGGCGACGGGGTGTTTTCCCGGGTTCCGGGTTCGTCCTTCGGACGCCCCGGAAGGACGATCTCTAAGCGGCCTGTTGTGCCGGGGCGCTCTCGGCGGCGGTCATGACCAGGCGGATGGCGTTAAGCAAGGCGTCGGGCTGGATCGGCTTTTGCGCCACGCCGTTCATGCCGGCGGCGACATAGTCCATCTCGTCGCGTTCGTCGGCGTTGGCGGTCAGGGCCAGGATGGGCAGGGCGCCGGTCGGGGCGGGCAGGGCGCGGATGGCGCGGGTCGCCTGAACCCCGTCCATAACCGGCATCTTGATGTCCATCAGCACCAGATCGAAGGGGCGAGCGGCGACGGCGGCGACGGCCTCGCATCCGTTCTCGACCATTTCGGTAGTGCAGCCGAACATCTCCAGCAGCTTGCCGACGACGAAACGGTTGGCGGCGTTGTCGTCCGCCACCAGCACATGCAGCGTCGAGTGCGGGGTGGGGGCGACCATGTCCGGCGTCGCGGCTTTGACCGGGGCGGCCGGGCGCAGGGGCAGGCGCACCTGAAAGCGCGCGCCGCCCTGGGGCGAGGCGCCCAGGGCGATGTCGCCGCCCATCCGCTCGGCGATCTGGCGGCAGATGGCCAGGCCCAGGCCCGCGCCCGCGCCCTCGCGCCCTGCCTTGCCGGTGTTGAACGGCTCGAAGATGGTCGCGGCGGCGGCCTCCGGCACGCCGGGGCCGCTGTCGTCCACGGTCAGGATCACCTGACCGTCCGCACGGCTTTCGATCAGGGCCGAGACCCCGCCGGTCGGGGTGAACTTCAGTGCATTGCCGATCAGATTGTTCAGCAGCTGTTTCAGCCGCATCCCGTCGGCCTGAACGAACGGGACGGACAGATCGGCGCGGACGTCGAGCGACAAGGCCTTCTCCTCGGCCCGCGCCCGCCACAGGGCGTCGATGTCGAAGGCGACGGCCGACAGGTCCAGCGACTCTTTCTCCAAAGTCAGCATCCCGGCCGAGGCGCGCGACATGTCCAGGGCGTCGGTCAGCAGCCGCAGCAGGCTCTGGCCTGAATCGATGATGGTGCGGACGTAGGGGCGCAGCTCCTCCTGCTCCAGCTTCTTGTCCATCAGGGCGGCGACGCCCAGCACCCCGTTCAAGGGCGTGCGGATCTCATGGCTCATCACCGCCAGGAACTCGGACTTGGCGCGGCTGGAGGCGACGGCCTCGGCCTCTGCCAGAGCCAGGTCGCGGGCCAGGGCGCCCATCGCCTCGGCGCGCTGGCGGTGAACGGCGGCGCCGGCCTGAACGACCTGAAGCGCCGTGCCGACGCCGACATAGCGTTCGTTCGACACCACGATGAAGCCGCTGAGCAGGGCGCCCAGTTCGGCGGCGTCATAGGCGTCGAAGAAGGTCTCGGCGCTTGCAGAGGCCTCGGCGACCGGCGCATTGCGGTCCATCAGGCTCTCAGCCGGTTTGCGGGCATAGAGGGCGCGCCCGAACTCGGCCGCCATCCGCAGGGTGAAGGCGTTGCGTTCGATGACGCCCAGCGGTCGGCCCTGATCGTCGACCACGGCCAGGGCCAGGGTGTTGGGTTCGTTCTGAAACCGCTCGAACACCTCTGCGCCCAGGGTGGACGGCGCTACAGGCGCGATCAAGTCGACGAAATCACCGATCAGCGGCATCGCGGTCCCCACCTGTTCCGCCATCGCCTTAACGTCTGAAATTTAACGCCAGCTTTGCCGTTCATGAAGCTTTCGCGGCGTGTTTTCGACAGTTGTTCCGTCAGCGGATCGAAACTCGCCAAGGTGCATGTCCACGCGCTCGCCAAGGCGGCCAATGCGGCGCCGGCATCGGAGCTGGAAGCCATCGCGGCGGGTCAAACCGCGCCTTGAAGGGTGACGAAACGCCTTGGGGCCGTTAAGGCGTCAGCCACAATGACCGATCTCGCCACACTCGAACTCGAACTGATCAACGCCATCGGCTCGGCCGAAAGCGTCGCCGCCCTGGAAGAGGTGCGGGTCGCCGCGCTCGGCAAGTCCGGCTCGATCTCCGGCCTGTTGAAGGGGATGGGGGCGATGAGCCCTGATCAGCGGCGCGAACAGGGGCCGATCATCAACGGTCTGCGCGACCGGGTCGCCTCGGCCATCGCCGGACGCAAGACCGAGCTGGAGGCGGCCGAACTGGACGCCCGGCTTCAGGCCGAACGCATCGACCTGACCCTGCCGGCCCGGCCGCGCCGCAAGGGCGGGGTCCACCCGACGATGCAGGTGATGGACGAAATGGTCGCCATCTTCGCCGAGATGGGGTTCGCCGTGGCGGAAGGCCCGGACATCGAGGACGACTTCCACAACTTCACCGCCCTGAACTTCCCGCCCAAACATCCGGCGCGGGAGATGCACGACACCTTCTTCCTGAAGCCCGACCCCCAGACGGGCGAGCGCAAGGTGCTGCGGACCCATACCAGCCCGGTGCAGGTCCGCACCATGATGTCGCAGAAGCCGCCGATCCGCATCATCGCGCCGGGCCGCACCTTCCGTAAGGATTCGGACGCCACCCACACGCCGATGTTCCACCAGATCGAAGGTCTGGTGATCGACCGCGACATTCACATGGGCCATCTGAAGACCACGTTAGAGACCTTCATCGCCCGCTTCTTCGAACTGGACGCGGTTCAGGCGCGGTTCCGGCCGCACCACTTCCCCTTCACCGAACCCTCGGCCGAGATGGACATCCGCTGCGACCGTTCGGGCGGGAAACTGGTGTTCAACACCGGAGACGGCTGGCTGGAGATTCTGGGCTGCGGGATGGTGCATCCCAATGTGCTGCGGAACTGCGGCATCGATCCTGACGAATATCAGGGCTTCGCCTTCGGCATGGGCGTGGACCGTCTGACCATGCTGAAATACGGCGTGCCGGACCTTCGCCCCATGTTCGAGGCCGACACCCGCTGGCTGGCCCACTATGGCTTTTCCGCCTTCGCCGCCCCCAACCCGGCCTCGGGCCTGAGCTGACATCTGAGGATTTGAAATGACCGACACCCAATCAGCCTCGATCAGTTTCGACGCCATCGGCCCCGGGCCCGAATATCGCAATGGTTCGATCTGGTTGCCTCAGCTGTTTCTGGAAACCCGCCAGGCAGGCGGCGGCAACATCGAAGGCCGCACCTTCATCGAATGCCTGATCGAAGGACCGGGCATCTTGCTTCCACTTGGGGGATGCCATTTCGACGCCTGCAACATGGGCGAGGCGCATGGCGATCCGCGCAATCTCATGGTCAAGCCGCTTGCCGACCGGGTGACGGGCACGATCCCGATCCAGAACTGCAAGTTCATCCGTTGCCGTTTCCTGGGCGTCGGCTTCACCGGGGAGCAGGCGTTCCTCGACGAGATGATCGCCGGCCTGGGCGCCGGCGCATGAAGTCCATTCTGCCGATCAATCGTCCGCTGACCGACGCACCGGACCTGAATGCGACGACGTTCGAAAACGTCGACATCATCCTGTATGAACTCTTTTCAGCTGCGTCTGCGAAGGGCGTTCCGCTGATCGAGGGGCGGACGTTCCGGGGGTGCCGGTTCCAGGGGCCGGCCATCGTCCTGGCCTCGACCGGCGTGACCTTCTCCGACACCAATTTCGGCGACAGCCGCGGCGGCATCGCCAATCTGTTGCTGCGTCCCGTGGGCGACAAGGCCATCGGGACCATTCCGATGCGCGACTGCCATTTCATCGGCTGCGAATTCTACGGCGTCGGTTTCACCGGACCAGAAGCGTTCATCGCCGAGGTCAGCGCCCTGACCGACAAGCCCAAGGCCTGAGACGACCATGAAATTCACCCTGTCCTGGCTGAAGGACCACCTCGAGACCGAGGCGGACGTCCATCAGATCGCCGAGGCCATGACCATGGCCGGGCTGGAGGTCGAGGAGGTTCTCGATCCCGCCGCCAAGTTGGCGCCCTTCACCGTGGCCAGGATCGTCTCGGCCGAGCGGCATCCGAACGCCGACAGGCTGCAGGTCTGTCAGGTCGAGACGGTGGACGGGATGAAGGAGATCGTCTGCGGCGCGCCGAACGCGCGCGCGGGCCTGACAACCATTTACGCCCCCATCGGCGCCTATGTGCCGGGGCTGGGCGTCACCCTGGTCGAGAAGCCGGTGCGTGGCGTGGTGTCCAATGGGATGCTGTGTTCGGCGTCGGAGCTGGAGCTGGCCGACGAGAGCGACGGCATTCAGGAGCTGCCGCCGGAAATCCCGGTCGGAACGCCGGTTGCGGGCCTGTTCGGCGCCGAGCCCGTCATCGATTTCGAGGTCACGCCGAACCGGCCCGACTGGCTGGGCGTTGCGGGCATCGCGCGCGATCTGGCGGCCGCCAGCGTGGGCAGGCTGAAGCATTTCGACATCGCCGTGGTGCGCGGCGGTTTCCCGTCGCCGATCTCGGTGCGGCTGGAGGCGCCCGAGATGTGCCCGGTCTTCGCCGGGCGCGTCATTCGCGGCGTGCAAAACGGCCCGTCGCCGGCCTGGCTGCACAAGCGCCTGACCGCCATCGGCCTGCGCTCGATCAACCGTCTGGTCGATGTGACCAATCTGATCGCCTACGACCGCGCCCGCCCGCTGCACGTCTATGACCTGGCCAAGCTGTCGGGGACCGAGATCGTGGTGCGCGGCGGAGTAGCTAAGCAGCATGGCGACGCTCAGCTTGAGGGCCGCCTAACCTACGACAGCATGTTCACCGAGGGGTTTGATCACGCCCGCGAGCATCTGATCGCTCTGGATGGCAAGACCTATGCGGTCGGCCCGACCGACTGCGTCATCGCCGATGCGGGCGGCGAACGGCCCATCGGTCTGGGCGGCGTCATGGGCGGGGAATCGACCGGCTGCGACGACGACACCACCGACGTCTTCCTGGAAAGCGCCTGGTTCGATCCGCTGGTCATCGCCCAGACGGGGCGCACGCTGGGCATCCATTCCGACGCCCAATATCGGTTCGCGCGCGGCGTCGATCCGGTTTCGGTCACGCCGGGGCTGGAACTGGCCACGCGCCTGATCCTGGACCTGTGCGGGGGCGAGCCGTCCGACATCGTCTTTGTCGGCGAACCCCCGGCTGGGCCGGCGCCCTTCGCCTTCGATCCCGCCCATGTGAAGCGTCTGACGGGCATGGACCTGACCGACGACCGGATCGGGACCATCCTGGGCCAACTGGGCTTCTTGGTTCAGGCCGCGCCCGCCGGTCAGGCCGCGCCATGGATCGTCACCCCGCCGTCGTGGCGCCGCGACGTGGAAGGCCCGGCCGATCTGGTGGAGGAGGTCGCCCGCATCGAAGGCTTCGACAATCTTCCCGAGGTCGCCCTGCCGCCGGTCGCCAACGCCGCCGGGGGCGTGCTGAACCCGCGTCAGGCCCGCGTCCGCACGGCGCGCCGGGCGCTGGCGGCGCTGGGATACGCCGAGGCCGTCACCTGGTCCTTCACCAAACAGTCGACGGCGGCCCTGTTCGGCGGCGGCGATGAGCGGTTGGTGCTGGAAAACCCCATCGCCGCCGATCTGGACTGCATGCGGCCCTCGGTCCTGCCGAACCTGATCCAGGCCGCCGCCCGCAACGCCGCGCGCGGTTTCGCCGATGCGGCCCTGTTCGAGATCGGCCCGGTCTATCTGGGCGACGGGCCCAAGGATCAGCGCACGGTCATCGCCGGCCTGGTCGCGCCGCACGCCGCCCGGCATTGGGAGGGCGCGGGCGAGAACCCGCTGTTCGCGCTGAAGGGCGACCTGAACGCCGTGCTGGAGGAGATCGGCGCGCCGGTCGCCTCGCTGCAGCTGGTTCAGGGCCAGAACCGCGACTGGTGGCACCCCGGCCGTTCGGCCCGGCTGCAACTGGGGCCGAAGAATGTGATGGTCGAGTTCGGCGAGCTGCATCCGCGCGTGCTGAAGGCGCTGGATGCGGACGGGCCCATGCTGGCCTTCGAGATCGTGCTGGAGAACGTGCCCGAACCGCGTGGCAAGTCGGGCAAGACGCGCGGGTCGGCCGACCTGTCGGCCTTCATGCCCCTGACCCGTGATTTCGCCTTCGTGGTCGAGGATGCAAAGCCGGTGGGCGATCTGGTCCGGGCGGCGACGGGCGCCGACAAGGCCCTGATCGCCGAGGTGCGGGTGTTCGATGTCTATCGCGGCAAGGGCGTGGACGACGGCTTCAAGTCCGTGGCGCTGGAGGTCGTGATCCAGCCGCGCGACGCCACCCTGGCCGAGTCCGAGATCGAGGCATTGACGGCCAAGGTTGTGGCAGCGGTTGGGAAGCAGGGCGGCAGGTTGCGGGCTTAAACCGGAAGGGGAATGCGGCTTGGAAACCCGCTTGCTTAAAGCAACGGCGATATTCTGCTTCAGTGCAGCGTTGATTTCCTGCGCGACTACGCCCGAACGGGCGGTGCGAGACGGCCGGCTTTGGCAGGAGCGAATCAACCGCATCGGACAAGAAACCGAAGGCGCAGACGCCCTTTGTCTCGCCACAGGCCAGTTTCAACTGAACGCGGACGAGACGGTCGTCAGCAGAGACGAAGGCAACGTCACCGTTCGAGGCCCGGCTGGCGATTTCACGATCCACGAGAATCGCTTCGCCACGCCGATTCCGACGGCGACCGCCTTGGCGAACCGCGACCTTTTCGGCGCTTTCTATCGGTTCGACGATCCCCGGATCGGGTACATCGTGACGCTGTTCCACCCTGTACAAGATGGCGAGTTCGTCGTTGCGTGGATTGATGGGGCCGCCTTCAATGGCGGCCCTTCCGATTCCGCGATCTACTCACGATACGGTTTTGGAGTGGGTTCGACCGCTTGTAAAAGCTGATCAATCCATGCCCGTAAGTCCCCGTTAACCTTAGAGCCGCAAGGCTGCCGCAAAGGTCGGGGACGGTGGCGTCAAGTTCGGCGTCTCAGCCGGCCGTCTTCCCGCCGCCTCTCGGAGCGCCCCTCATGCATCGTCGCCAACTGATCCTGTCCGGCCTGGCCACCGCCGCCGGCGCCTCGGCTGTCGGAGCCTGCGCGACCGCGCCGGCGCGCGATCCCAACTATCCGATCCGCTCGGACCAGAACGCCCAGGCCTACAGCTTCGATGAACTGGTCGCAGCCGGATCGCGCGAACTGGGCATCGCGGCCGAGGTCGTGGGCGGCGCCATCGAGCGCGTCTTCGCCGATCAGGGCGACCGCCCGACCGCCTATATCGCGGGCGAGGAGGGGGCGGGATCCTTCGTCGTGGGCGCCCGCTATGGCCGCGGCGCCCTGCACATGAAGGACCTGTCGGCCTCGCAGGAAGTGTTCTGGCAGGGCGCGTCGATCGGTTGGGACTGGGGCGGCAACGCCAGCCGGGTCTTCACCCTGGTCTATGGCCTGTATCACCCCGACATGATCTATCGCCGCTATCCGGGGGTGGAGGGTTCGGCCTATCTGGTCGCCGGCCTGGGCGTGAACTATCAGCGTGCGGACGGCATCGTCCTGGCCCCGATCCGCACCGGCGTCGGCCTGCGTCTGGGCGCCAATGTCGGCACCATGAGCTACAGCCGTCAGCGGAATCTGCTGCCGTTCTAGGTCCACACGCTGTCCGTCATCCTCGGGCTCGACCCGAGGACCGGGCGCGGATCGGGTTGTGCGTCGATCCTGTCGCACGCGCGGCGGATCATCCGATCCTCGGGTCGAGCCCGAGGATGACGGGGCTTGGGTCAGCTCACCAGCCGCAGCGGCGGCGGGGCGTCCAGCAGCGCCGCCAGGCCTTCGCGCCAGGTCGGGTAGCGCGGGCGCCAGCCCAGTTCGGCCTTGGCCAGGGCGTTCGAGACGCGCTTTGAGTCCAGGTAGAAGCGGCGCATGGCGTCGCTGACCGAGGGATCGTCCAACTGGACCTCGGGCGGGCGGGGCAGGCCCATCCGTTCGGCCGCCCATTCCATCACCACATCGGCGGGCGAGGGTTCGTCGTCGGTCAGATTGTAGGCGGCGCCCGGACGTGGCCGCGCCATCGAGGCGAACAGGCCCGAGACGATGTCGTCGACATGGATTCGGTTGAAGACCTGGCCGGGCTTGCGCACCAGACGGGCGCTGCCGTCACGCAACCGATCGATCACGCTGCGTCCCGGTCCGTAGAAGCCGGGCAGGCGGAATATCTGCATCGTCAGCCCCATGCCGCGCGCCCCGTCCAGCCAGTCGCGCTCGGCCCGCACGCGGCGGGCGCCTTCCAGGGCGGCGGCGTTCAGCGGGCCGTCCTCGAACACCCAGCCGCCGGCCCGGTCGCCATAGACGGCGGTGGAGGACAGATAGCCGATCCAGTCGGGCCAGGCGTTAGAGGCCAGGGGCGCCAGCGCCCGAAGACCCGGACAGCCCTGACCGTCCGGGGCCGCCGTGACCAGAATCGCAGTGGCCTGCTCCAGCGCCGCCTTCAGCGCAGCGTGATCGGCGGGGTCCAGGGCGGCGATCCCCTCGGCCGTCAGGGCCTGACGGCGGTCGGCGTCGCGCGAGGTGGCCCAGGCCCGGCCGCCGCGTCGGATCGCCTCCAGGGCGGCGGCGCGGCCGACATAGCCGCCGCCGAAGACCAACAGGGACGGGGCGGGGGCGGGGCTCGGCATGGCGGCGGTCGGTCTTTCGGCGGTCAGGCGGTGCGGTGCTGCGCGGGGGGCGCATCGAACGGCCACGCTTCGTTTTCCAGCGCTTCGGCCCGACGTTGGTTCCAGGCGGAGACGCAAGGGACGCGTGTCAGATCGGCCCGGTCGGCGTAACGGCGGGCGATCTCGGTCACGTCGCGCATCAGTCCCTCGGCCAGGGTGATCGGCTTCAACCCCAGTTCCCTGAACTGGTCGTTGGCGACGACCAGGTCGTTCTCGTCGGCTTCCTGTCGGGGGTTGGGGACGTTGTGGACCGGAGCGCCCGTCATGTCGGCGACCATCCGGGCCAGATCGCGCACCCGGCGGCTCTCGGTCATCTGGTTCAGGATTTTTACCCGCTCGCCCCGGCGCGGCGGGTTGTTCAGCGCCAGTTCGACGCAACGCACCGTGTCCTGGATATGGATGAAGGCCCGCGTCTGGCCGCCCGATCCGTGCACCGTCAGCGGATAGCCGACCGCCGCTTGCATCAGGAAACGGTTCAGCACCGTGCCGTAATCGCCGTCATAGTCGAAACGGTTGATCAGCCGCTCGTCCTTGCGGGTCTCCTGGGTCTGGCAGCCCCAGACGATGCCCTGATGCAGGTCTGTTATGCGCAGCCCGTCGTTCTTGGCGTAGAACTGGAACAGCAGGGCGTCCTGGGTCTTGGTCATGTGATAGATGCTGCCCGGATTGGGCGGGAACAGGATTTCCTGTTCGGTCGGGCCGTTGTCGGTGTCCACCGTCACCTTCAGATAGCCCTCGGGGATGCGCAGGCCGGCGGTGCCATAGCCATAGACCCCCATGGTCCCCAGGTGCGCCAGATGGACGTCGCGCCCGCTCTCGACGATGGCGGCCAACAGGTGGTTGGTGGCGTTGATGTTGTTGTCGACGGTGTACAGCTTGTGCCGCGCCGACTTCATCGAATAGGGGGCCGCGCGCTGTTCGGCGAAATGGACCACGCTGTCGGGCTTCAGGTCGCGGATAAGGGCGACCAGCCGGTCGAACTCCTTGCCCACCGTCATGTTGACGAAGCCGATGTCGCGGCCCGAGACGTCCTTCCACGCCTTGATTCGTTCGCCCATGGTGCGGATGGGCGTCAGGGACTGGACCTCCAGCTCGTTGTCGATGTTTCGACGGCTCAGGTTGTCGACGATGGTCACATCCCAGCCGCCGGCCGACAGGTGCAGCGCCGTGGGCCAGCCGCAGAAGCCGTCGCCGCCCAGAACCAGAACGCGCATGAAATAAAGCCTCGTAGTCGTCTCAAAGCCCATGCCTAGCCCATGCGGCGCGCATCGGCAAAGCACCGGGCGATGTCCGGGCCGCGACACCTTGACGAATATCGCTTGGAAAGGCGCGTCGCACAGGCTAAGTCATCCTCGTCTCCCACTCACGACGCAGCCTTCCGGATGAACGTCCGGCTGTTCGCGGCTTGAGCCGGCCATGACGGTCGGTCCGAAAGGGCCGGCGCACCATGCGGGCGGCAAGGCATTCCGACAGATCGACAATCGGGGATCGGCCCCGGGCGAAACGGAACCACGAAACGGACGGACCCGGCCTTTCAGGCGTCGGCTCCGCCTCTGCACACGGTAGCGGGCATGAGAGATTTCAAGGGCATGAAGCGTCAACGCGGACGCAATCGGAACAAGGCGGGGGCGAACAACGCCAACAGCGCCAATCCGAATCGTTCGTGGGATTCGCAAGGCCCCGAGAACATCAAGGTCCGGGGCAACGCCCAGACCGTCTATGAACGGTATCAGCAACTGGCCCGCGACGCGGCGTCCAGCGGCGACCGGGTTCTGGCCGAGAACTATCAGCAGCACGCCGAACACTATTACCGCGTCCTGAGGGCGCTTCAGCCGCAGCGGTCCTTCTCGGACATCGCCGCGCGCGAACAGTCGAACCAGGGCTTCGACATCGATTTCGAGGACGAATCGGGCGCTCAGGCCGCCGCCTTCGTCGCCGCCCAGCAGGCGGCCGAGCGCCAGGCCCAGGAAGCCGCCGAGCGCACCGAGCAGAATCAGAACCGCGACCGGGACCGCGACTTCAACCGCGACCGGGATCGCGACCAGAACCGCGAGCCGCGCGAACCCCGCGAGCCGCGCGAAGACGGCGAGACCCGCGCCGAGGGCGAGGGCGGTGGTCGCCGCGAAAGCCGTCGCGAACGCTGGGAGCGTCGCCGCGAGGAACGCAACCGCCGCTTCGAGACTCAGGAAGGTGAAACCTTCTCGGGCGAAGCCGCGCAGGCCGACGCTGATCAGGCCGAGGCCGCGCCTGCCGAAACGCCGGTCGAGACGCCCGCCGTCCAGGATCAGGCCGCGGTCGAACGCCCGGCCCGCCGCACCCGTCGTCCGGCCGCCGCCGCCGCCGCTGAAGATGAAGCGCCTGCGGCCCTGCCCGGTTTCCTGACCCGGCCGACCACCCCTGCTGCGGCGGCCGAGCCCGAGGGCGAGGCCGCCCCGCGTCGTCGCGCGCCGCGCCGCAAGGCCGAACCCGCGACCGGCGAGGACTGAAAATAACTTAAGCGGGCGTATTTACCTGAACGCAACCCTTGCGAGCAATTCTGCTCGCGTGGGAGGGCGTCATGGATATCGTCTTGCTCGTCTTGGCTCTGGCGCTGACCGGGGCCGCCGCTGGGATCTGGATGTGGCTTCGGACCCGCCGAATCGCGGCGGGCCTGCACCGGCGTAACGCCGGGCTGGAACGCCAGGTCGCCGAGCGGACGGCCGCGCTGCGCCGAGCCTTGTCCGCCGCCGACGCCGACAGCCGCCGTCTGGCCGAGGACAATCGCGCGAAAACGGAACTGCTGCGCGCCATAGGGCGCGAACTGCGTACGCCGCTGACCACCGTCATGGGCTTCAGCCAGTGGCTGCAGGCCAATCCCGACGCCGATCCCCTGACCCATCGCCAGTCCGAGGCCCTGCGCCAGATCGAGGCCGCCGGCGGCGTGCTGTGGGCGCTGGTAGAGGAGGCGGACGACGTCATCGCGGCCCACGAGGCCGTGTGCATGCTGTCGGCGCAGCGCGTCGACATGCGGCTGGCCCTGCGACAGGTCTGCGACGGGCTGGAGCCGCAGGCGCGGGCGGCCGGGGTCGTTCTGGCCTGTCCGCCGCCGACCTCCGGCCTGGGGGTGGTGGGCGACCCGGCGCGGGTGCGGCACATCCTGCGGCGGCTGATGCTGAACGCCATCCGTCACACCCCGGCGGGCGGGACTGTGCGGCTGGAGCTTGAGCGGATCGACGACCGGGTGGTGACGACCGTCTTCGACCCCGACTGCGCCATTGACGATCCGGTGGATCGGCTGGCCTGTCCCTTGGGCGTGACGACGGCCAGACAGCTGGCCGAACGCATGGGCGGCGGGATCGCGACCGCGATCGGCGCGGACGGGGAGGCGATCTTCGCCCTGAGCCTGCCGGCCGCCGGCGCCGCGCCGGTCGAGGGGCGTCAGGGCGCGGTGGTCCTCTATATCGAGGACAATCTGGCCAACATCGCCCTGTTGCGGCAGGTGGCGGACGGACTGGGCCTGACGCTCTATTCGGCGACGTCCGGTCCAGAAGGCCTGGAGCTGGCGCGGTCGTTGCGCCCCGACCTCGTTCTTCTGGACATCGGCTTGCCGGGCATGGACGGCTATGAGGTGAAGATGCATCTGGGGCTGGACCCGGCGACGTGCGGGATTCCGGTTCTGGCCCTGACCGCCGCCGCTTCGCCGTCCGACATTCGCAAGGGGCGGGCGGCCGGGTTCGACGCCTACCTGACCAAGCCGCTGGACCTGTCGGCCCTGGCGACGGCGCTGAACAGCGCCCTGCGATCCGCGCCTGCGGCGGCGTCCGGGACATCGGCGGCGTGACGCTGGGCGGCCCGGCGGCGGTTTCGCGCCAAACGATCATGCTCTAAGGGTGGCCGGGCCTAAGGACCGCCCCAGGGAAGCCCATGCGTCTGTTCGTTCGCCTCGCCTCGTTCGCCGCGCTTAGCGCCGCAGCCGCCTGTGCGACGACGCCGCCCCCGCCCGCCCCGCCGCCACCGCCGGGCGCGGCCGTTCTGATGGACTGGCGCGGGGTGATCTCCAGCACCGACCGCGACCGCTATCAGCGCCGTCAGGCCGCCTGGGACCTGGCCCTGCAGCAGGCGCGTCGGCAGAAGGGGTCGGGCGATCTGAACAGTCTGGGCGACCTGATCCGGCCAGACGCCGACCGGCCCGGCGTGACGCCGCCCCCCGGCGACTATCGCTGTCGCACGGTCAAGCTGGGTTCGCAGGGCGGCGAGGACGGGCTGGGCTATGTCGTCTATGGCTGGTTCGCCTGTCGCATCGAACAGACGCCGCAGGGGCTGCGCTTCACCAAGCTGACGGGGTCGCAGCGGCCGTCGGGCCTGCTGTATCCCGAGAACGACCGGCACATGGTGATGCTGGGCTCCCTGGCCCTGGCGCAGGAGCCGACGGCCGGCGCCTATGGTCGCAATGCGGAGCGCGACGTGGTGGGCGTTCTGGAGCGGATCGGCGAGGCGCGCTGGCGGCTGGTGGCGCCATGGCCGGCCTATGAGTCCAACCTGGACCTGATCGAACTGGTTCCCGCCAGACGGAGCTGAACCGTTGGGGCGGCTGGGCCGTTGTCCTTGCTCACCCTGTGCGAGGAGACCCCCGATGCGCCGCTCATCCGCCCTGACCGCCCTGGCCCTGGCCACCGCCGCAGCCGCCGGCCTGGCCGCCTGCGGCGACAACCGGCCGAACAGCCCCGCCGAGATGTCGCCCGCCGTCAGCAAGCCGGCGCCCGGCGTGCCGCAACAGGTCGCGCCCCAGGCCGCTTCGGACGCCGCCGCCCAGCCGGACTCGACCGGCGCGACGCCTCCGGCCGCCGGCGAACAGGGCGGAACCGACCAATGGCGCGCGGTCGCCAAACGCGACGATGCGGCCTCGCTGGGGCGACTGGACGACGCCTGGCGCATGGCGCGGGCCGAAGCCGACGCCAAGGGGTTCGCCGCCAAGGTCGAGAAGCTGGGCGTTCTGGTGGATCCGAACGCCGCCAAGGGGGGGGGGCTTCAGCCCCCGCCCGGAGCCTATCGCTGCCGCACGATCAAGATGGGCAGTCGCGACGGGGCGGGTCTGGCCTATGTCGACTATCCCTGGTTCGCCTGTTCGGTGGAACTGACGCCCGGCGGCGACCTGATCCTGAGCAAGACCACCGGCTCGCAGCGGACGCAGGGGCTGCTGTATCCCGACACGGATCGCCGTCTGGTCTATGTCGGCGCCCAGGCCTGGGGCGACGAGGCCCACTATCCCCGCTATGGCCAGACGCCCGAGCGCGATCAGCTGGGCGTGCTGGAGCGGATCGGCCAGAACCGCTGGCGCCTGACTATCCCCTGGCCCAAGCAGGAGGCCAAGCTGGAGCTGTTGGAGATCGTTCGGTAGGTCGCCCTGGGTAGATTTGATCGTCATTCCGGGGCGTCCGAAGCTAAGAACCCGGAACCCAGGGACGCACGCACGCCGTTTGACGCATCCGACGCCGGATGCCAGTCCCCTGGGTTCCGGGTTCGTCCTTCGGACGCCCCGGAATGACGAGTTAGGACGGGTTTGGCTGCCCCTCACCGCGCCCCGGTCGAGCGGGCGATGGCGGCGCGCATGCCTTCGGCGTGAAGGGCGCCGGAGGGGGCGATCTTGCTGTTGGGGGTTTCGGCCGGGCCGGTGTCGGCGGTGCGGTCCTCCGGCCCGGTCCAGCGCGGGGTTTCGGCTTTTCGCGCCACGGCCTTGCGCAGATTGGCGGTCGCGGAACGGCCGTCCTTGCGCGACGCCATCGCATCGGCGACGCGGTCGATGGCCTCGGTCAGCAGGGCCTTCTTCTCTCGCGCACCCGTATCCGGCCCGTCGCGACCGTCGCGCACGCGGGTTCTGATCTGACGTTGCACCCGGTCACGGCGCGCGCGTAGCCGCCCGATGAGGTCGCGCAGTTCGGCAGGGTCGTGATCGCTCAGGGCCTTGGACTGCTCCACCATCTGCGCTTCGTCGCGGTCGAGCGCGCGGGGGTTCGGGGTCTTGGACATGACGGTCTCCCTTCGGATTGATGGGAAGACAGCGCCCGACCCCGGACACCGTTCCGGCTTTGCGACCCTGGGTCACAGCCGGCGGGCGCCCCTACACCCGCGTCAGGCGCAGGTCCTGATAGTCGTAGCTGAAGTCGATGTCGGGGCTGACGCCCTTCATCGTCGCGGTCGCCGGGCGGGCCGTCTGGATGGCGAAGGTGACGAAGGCGTCCTCCTCGCGCTTGTCCGGGAAGCGGGTGCGGAAGGTCTCGCCGTCATAGGGCTCCAGCCAGCCTTGAAGCGCGGGGGTATGGGTGAAGCGCAGCCACAGGCCGCTCTTCTTATTTCGGCCACGGCCCTCGGTGCGCGGTTCGATGACGATGTCGCCGTACCAGGGGTCGCGCCAGGTTCCGGCATAGGCGTCCAGCGGCATGGCGGGCGGGGCGCCGGCGCGTTGCTTGGCGTCGATCTCGACGGCGGCGGCCTGGGACTTGGCCTCGCCCTCGGCCTCCAGCTTCTTGGAATCGGCGATCCAGTCGACGTCCACCTTGCCCATGCACAGGTCGGTGATGCCCGAGCGCAGGGCGCGCAGCAGGTTGCTCTCCTCCGCATTGGAGAAGATGCAGAAGCCGGTCTTGCGGCCGGGGATCAGCACCGTCGCCGAAATCCCGCCGGGCGAGCCGCCGCCATGGCTGGCCAGACGCTCGCCGCGATAATCCTGCACCTGAAGACCCATGGCGTAGGTCGAGGCGATCGACCGATTGGGCAGTTCCGCCGTCGGTCCCGGCGACGAGCCGACGATGATGTTGGGCCGATACATCTCGCGCGCCGCGTCTTCGGAGAACAGGCGCGAGCCGTCGGCCAGCCTGCCCTCGTTCAGGCGCACGGCGATCCATTTGGCCCAGTCGGTCGGGGTGGTGCAGATGCCGCCCGCCGCCGCCGCCGAATCCCAGTTCCAGACCTCGGCGATGGACTGTGCGATCTGGACCATCGGCCCGTGGGTCCGCAGCGGCGGCCCGACGCGGGCATGGGGCAGGGCGGATTTCGACGCATCGGCCAGACGCGCCAGCGGAACCGTCTCGGTCATGCCCACCCGGTCCAGGATGCGCGTCTGGATGAAGGTCTCCCACGCCATGCCCGACACGGCCTCCAGCACGGCGCCTGCGACCACGAACATCAGGTTGCAATAGTGATAGCGCGCCCGGAATCCGTCCTCGATCGGCACGAATGCGGCCTGGGCCACCACCTCGGCGCGGGTGCGATCCGAATTGGGCCAGAACAGCAGGTCGCCGGCGCCCAGGCCGAAGCCGGCGCGGTGGCTGAGCGTATCGCGCACCGTGATGTGTTCGCCGATATAGGGGTCGGACAGTTTGAAGTCGGGCAGATAGGTTTTGATGGGCGCGTCCCACTTCACCTTGCCCTCGTCGACCAGGATGGCCAGGGCGGCGGCGGTGACGTTCTTGGTGTTGGAGGCGATGGCGAACAGGGTGTGTTCGTCCGCACGGGCCGGCTTGCCCTGAACCTTGACGCCGTATCCGCGCGCCATGACCGTCGCCCCGTCCTTGACCACGGCGACGCCCAGCGCCGGCTGATCGGGCCAGGCCGCCATGCATGTCTTCACATAGGCGTCCACCGCCTGAACCAGCGAAGCGTCGTCGTTCGCGGCGGTGGTCTGATCCCCCGTCTGGGCGAAGGCCGGCCGCGCCGCCAGCGCTGCGGCGCCGCCCGAAGCGAACAGGGATCGGCGCGAAAGGCGAAGGGACATGGCGAACTCCGACGAAGACGCCGCGACGCTAGCGCCCCGCGTCGCCTTACGCCAGTCGCCACCCCTGCAGCTTGTCCAGCACGTCGGCGACGATCTGGCCCTGGGTGAAGCCGGTGATGTCATGGGGGCGTTCGCCGGCGCCGGTCTGGGCGGTCAGACGCCATTCCAGAGGGCGGCGGCCGACCGGCGCGTCGCGCTGGGTGATGGCCGGGCGCGGGCGTGAACGGGCGCCCAGCCGATACATGAACACCCGGTCGGCATGACGGACGATCAACCAGGCGGCGGCCTCGTCGCGGCCGATCTCGGCGTCGGAGTCCTCGGCACCCAGGGCGGCGTACACGGTTTCCAGCGCAGGCAGGCCCTGGCGTTCGATCTCCTTGAGGATGTCGGCGCGGGTGGCGGGGGTCATGATCCGCCGCAACTGCTGCGACAGGGGGGCGCCTTCGGTGTTGAGGACCTCGCCCGTCAGGTCGGCGTTCATCTGGCGGAACAGGCCCGCGACCAGCAGGATCATGATGATGCAGAAGGGCAGGGCCGCCACCAGGGTCGCGGCCTGCAGGGCGCCAAGTCCCCCCGCCAGCAGCAGCAGGGCCGCCGCCGCCCCCTGCATGACGCACCAGTAGATGCGCTGCCAGCGCGGCGTATCGTCCGCCCCGCCCGAGGCCAGGGTATCGATCACCAGAGAGCCGGAATCCGCCGAGGTGACGAAGAACACCCCCACCAGCAGGATCGCCAGGGTCGAGGTGAACAGTGTTCCCGGCAACTGCTCGAAGAAGTGGAACATGGCCGTGGACAGGTCGGCCTGAACGGCCTGTGAAATCGCGCCCGCCGCCTGGCCCATGTCATAGGCCATGGCCGTATTGCCGAATACCGTCATCCACAGGAAGGTGAAGCCGGTCGGCACCAGCAGCACCCCGACCACGAACTCGCGCACCGTGCGCCCGCGCGAGATGCGGGCGATGAACATGCCCACGAACGGCGACCAGGCGATCCACCACGCCCAGTAAAACAGGGTCCAGTCCGCCATCCAGGCGCGCGGCTCATAGGCGTAGAGGGTGAAGGTGCGCTCGAAGAAATGATCCAGATAGAGGCCGAAATTCTGGACCAGCGCCCGCAAGAGGAACAGCGTCGGCCCCGCGAACAGCACGAACAGCATCAGGCAGACGGCCAGGATCAGGTTCAGTTCCGACAGCCGCCGCACGCCCTTTTCGACGCCCGACAGCACCGACAGGGTCGCGACCCCCATCACCGCCACGATCAGCCCGACCTGGATCAGCACCGTGTTGGGAATGCCGAACACATAGTCCAGCCCCGCCGCCATCTGGGCCACGCCCAGCCCCAGCGAGGTGGCGATGCCGAACAGGGTGCCGCAGATGGCGAAGATGTCGACCGCATCGCCGATCGGTCCGTCGATCCGCTTGCCCAGCAAGGGGTACAGGCCCGACCGCATGGTCAGGGGCAGGCCCTTGCGGTGCGCAAAATAGGCCAGGCTGAGCCCCACCACCGCATAGATGGCCCAGGCGTGAACCCCCCAGTGGGTGAAGGTGATGACCATGGCCTCGCGCGCCGCATTGATCGTTCCCGGCGCCTCGTCGGGCGGAGCGATATAGTGCTGCATCGGTTCTGCGACGGCGAAATACATCAGGCCGATCCCCATCCCCGCCGCGAACAGCATGGCCAGCCAGGACAGATAGGGGAAGTCCGGCTCGGCGTCGTCCGGCCCCAGCCTCAGCCGCCCGGTCGGCCCGGCCGCTAGCCAGACGACCGCTCCCAGAAAGCCGGCGACGGCCGCGACGTAGAACCAGCCGAAGGTGTCGATCACCCAGGCCTGGGCGTGGCTGAAGATCAGGTCAGAGGTGTTGGGCGCCACCAGCGTCATAAGCAGCAGGGCGCCGGCGATCCCGCTGGCGCCCCAGAAGACGCGAGGGTTCATTTTCGTGGTCAGCATCGGGCCAAAGCGTATGGCGAAGCTGGCGGTTCCCAAGCTTGGCCACACCCCCGCCGCCTGGATGAAGAAGATGTAACTTTGCATTTCAAAGTATCGTGGATAGGCAGGGATATCGACGGGCGCCACAGACGCCTGCGTTCTCTCTCTTTCAGGATCGTCGGGGCATGACCTCTTCCAGACTCGTTCTCATGTTGGGCGCCGCCGCCGTGGCGCTGCCGGGCGCCGCACTGGCGCAGTCCCAGACACCGGCCCAGACACCGGCCCAGACACCGGCCCAAGCGCCCGCGACCCGCGTGCCGCCGGCGCAACAAACGCCCTCGAGCGTCGGAGACGTGGTGGTGAACGCCCGCGCCAGCGACGTGCGCACCTCGATCGATTCCGTCAGCTACAGCCTGGCCAACGATCTGCAGGCGACGACGGGCAGTCTGGCCGACGCCCTGCGCAATGTGCCGTCGGTGGATGTGGACCCGGAGGGCAACGTCTCCCTGCGCGGCGACGCCAACGTCACCATCCTGGTCGATGGGCGTCCGTCCGGCATCCTGACCGGGCCAGGGCGCGGCCAGGCGCTGATCCAGCTGCCGGCAAGCCAGTACGCGCGCATCGAGGTCATGACCAACCCTTCCGCCGCCTACAGCCCCGAGGGCTCGGGCGGGGTGATCAACCTGATCACCAAGCCCACGGCGCCCAAGCCGGGCATGCAATCGACCGGCTCCCTGCGCGTCAACGTCGGCGACAACGGTCGCTGGAACGCCGGCCTCAGCGGCTCCTATCAGAAGGACCGTCTGACCCTGTCGGGCGACGCCAGCTATCGGTCCGACCCCACCGAGCTGACCTTCACCCGGACGCGCGAACAACTGGACCCGATCACCGGCGCGACGATCTCGACCACCACCGTCGATCAACCGATCCAGTCCGAACAGAACGGCGCCTTCGGCCGCTTCACCGCCGAGTACAGGCTGGACGACAAGACCCAGCTGACCGGCGAACTGCGCGGCGTCGCCTTCGACGGCTCCGGCACGGGCGACGGTCTGTTCGAGACGCGCAATGCGGGCGGGACCGTGACCAACGCCTATCGCCGCCAGGGCGGTTCGGACTTCACCTTCAACAACTGGGGCGCCACGGCCCGGGTGCTGCGCCGGTTCGACGGCGACGGCCATGAGTGGTCGAACGAACTGCGCTACGATTCCAACAGCAACGACACCACCAGCCAGACGGTGACGACCTTCCTGACGCCCGCGGCTGCGGCCCTGTATGAGCGGACCAAGACCGGGGTCGATCAGGTCACCTGGGGCTTCACCAGCGCCTATACGCGTCCCATGTCCGACGGCGGCAAGTTGCGCCTGGGCTATGAGCTGAACGCCCAGCGGCCCGAGCAGGACGCCGCGTTCCTGCGCGGCCCGTCGGAGGCCGCCCTGGCGCCGGTTCCGGCCCTGAACAATCGGTTCGAGGCGACCCAGACGGTGCACGCCCTCTACACCACCTATGAGCGGCCGCTGGGCGAGAAGCTGTCGGCCCAGCTGGGCCTGCGGCTGGAGCAGGCGGATATCCGGATCAAGGACCTGACCGGCGGCGCCTCGGCCTCCCAGGACTATTTCCGCGCCTATCCCACGGCGCACATCCAGTATCAGCTGACGCCGGAACAGACCCTGCGCGCCAGCTATTCGCGGCGCATCCAACGGCCCCAGCCGGCCCAACTGAACCCCTTCGTCGTCTATCAGGATCCGCTGAACGTCCGTTCGGGCAATCCGGATCTGGAGCCGCAGGAGACGGACAGCTTCGAGGCCATGTGGCAGATGCGAAAAGGCCAGAGCTTCTACCAGGCCACCGCCTATCTGCGGAACACGGACAAGGCCTTCACCGACGTGGCCTCCGACATCGGCGGCGGCGTCTTCCTGACGCGGCCCGAAAACCTGGGCTCGCGCCGGGACATGGGCGTGGAAGCGGCGGCGAACGGGCGCCTGTCCTCGACCCTGCGTTACAGCGCCGGCGTCAACGTCTTCCGCCAGGAGATAGACGCGGGCGCGGTGGCTGGCGGCGGCGACCGCGAGGCGACGCTGGCCAGCGGGCGGCTGAGCCTGAACTGGCAGCCGACGGCCAAGGACTTCGTCCAGCTGTCCAGCTTCTGGCAGGGCGACAGCCTGCTGGCCCAGGGCAGGCGCGAGGCCGGCGGCATGGTCAACCTGGGCTATCGCAGAAAGCTGAACGAGCAACTGTCGTTCAACTTCACCGCCCGCGACCTGTTCAACACCTTCAACACCACGACGATCTACGAGACGCCGCAGTTCCGCGAACGCTCGGAGCAGGACATCAAGCTGCGCGCCTTCTACATCGGCCTGACGTGGAACTTCGGCGGACCGCGTCGCCAGCCGGAACAGTTCGACTTCTCGACCGGCCCGACGGGCGGCTGACGACCTGGAGGGCGGGGCTGAAAAAGTCTCGCTCTCGCCCCTTGTGTGCCCCCAGGGTCACACCATCTGGATTTCATAGACCGGCGTCGTCGCTTCCTCGAAGGGCGATGCGGGGAAAATCCGCCTGATGAGGGGACACAATGAATCTCGATCTCTATTCCGACCGCGCCAAACAGGCCGTCCAGTCGGCCCAGTCGCTGGCGCTCGCACGCCGTCACCAGCAGTTCGCGCCGGAGCATCTGCTGAAGGTGCTGCTGGAGGAACGCGACGGCCTGGCCCGCAACCTGATCAACGCCGCCGGGGGCGACGTGCGTCGCGCCGAGGCCGACGTCGAAACGGCGCTGAAGAAGCGCGCCCAGGTCACGGGCGGCTCGGGCCAGCTCTATCTGGACGGCGACACGGCCCGCGTCTTCGCCACCGCCGAGGAAGCCTCCAAGAAGGCCGGGGACGCCTTCGTCACCACCGAACGTCTGCTGGCCGCCCTGGCCAAGGAAGGCGGGGTCGCGGCCGAGGTGCTGAAGGCTTCGGGTGTTACAAGCGCCAAGCTGGACGCCGCCATCGCCGATGTCCGCAAGGGCAAGACCGCCGACAGCGCCGGCGCCGAGGACGGCTACGACGCTCTGAAACGCTACGCCCGCGACCTGACCCAGGCTGCGGCGGACGGCAAGATCGACCCGGTCATCGGCCGCGACGAGGAGATTCGTCGCACCATCCAGGTCCTGGCGCGCCGCACCAAGAACAACCCCGTCCTGATCGGCGAGCCGGGGGTCGGCAAGACCGCCATCGTCGAGGGCCTGGCCCTGCGGATCGTCAACGGCGACGTGCCCGAGAGCCTGCGCGACAAGACCGTCATGGCGCTGGACATGGGATCGCTGATCGCCGGCGCGAAATATCGCGGCGAGTTCGAGGAGCGGCTGAAGGCGGTTCTGAACGAGGTCTCTGCGGCCGAGGGCGGCATCATCCTGTTCATCGACGAGATGCACACCCTGGTCGGCGCCGGAAAGGGCGACGGGGCCATGGACGCCTCCAATCTGCTGAAGCCCGCCTTGGCGCGCGGCGAACTGCACTGCGTCGGCGCCACCACGCTGGATGAATACAGAAAGCACGTCGAGAAGGACCCGGCCCTGGCCCGGCGCTTCCAGCCCGTCTTCGTCGAGGAGCCCTCGGTCGAGGATACGGTGTCGATCCTGCGCGGCCTGAAGGAGAAGTACGAGGTCCACCACGGGGTGCGCATCTCCGACAGCGCCATCGTCGCCGCCGCCACCCTGTCGAACCGCTACATCACCGACCGCTTCCTGCCGGACAAGGCCATCGACCTGATCGACGAGGCCGCCAGCCGCGTGCGCATGGCTGTGGACTCCAAGCCCGAGGCCCTGGACGAGATCGACCGGCGCCTGGTGCAGCTGAAGATCGAACGCGAGGCCCTGAAGAAGGAAACCGACACCGCGTCCCAGCATCGGCTGGAACGGCTGGAGGACGAGATCGCCGATCTGGAAGGCCAGTCCGACGACCTGACCGCCCAGTGGAAGGCCGAAAAGGACAAGGTGGGGCAGGGCGCCCAGCTGCGTGAAACCCTGGACCGGCTGCGCCTGGAACTGGCCAACGCCCAGCGCGCCGGCGACCTGGGTCGAGCGTCCGAGATCGCCTATGGCCAGATTCCGCAGATCGAGAAGCAACTCGAGGAAGCCGAGGCCAACGAGACCGGCGGCGCCTCGGGCCGTGGAAGCCCGCTGACGCCCGAGGTCGTCGACGCCGAACAGATCGCCGCTGTCGTCAGCCGCTGGACCGGCGTGCCCGTCGACAAGATGCTGGAGGGCGAGCGCGAGAAGCTGTTGAAGATGGAGGACGCCCTGCGCGGCCGCGTGGTCGGTCAGGACGAGGCCCTGGTCGCCGTCGCCGATGCGGTGCGCCGCGCGCGCGCCGGCCTGAACGACCCGAATCGGCCGCTGGGCAGCTTCCTGTTCCTGGGCCCGACGGGCGTGGGCAAGACCGAGCTGACCAAGGCCCTGGCCGAGTTCCTGTTCGACGACGAGACGGCCATCACCCGGCTGGACATGTCCGAATATATGGAGAAGCACAGCGTCTCCCGCCTGATCGGAGCGCCTCCCGGCTATGTCGGCTATGACGAGGGCGGCGCCCTGACCGAGGCGGTGCGTCGTCGTCCGTATCAGGTCGTCCTGTTCGACGAGGTGGAAAAGGCCCACCCCGACGTCTTCAACGTGCTGCTGCAGGTGCTGGATGACGGCCGCCTGACCGACGGTCAGGGGCGGACCGTCGACTTCAGGAACACCCTGATCATCATGACCTCGAACCTGGGTTCGCAATTCCTGGCCGAACAGGGCGAGGGCGACGATGTGGAGGCCGTGCGTCCCTTCGTCATGGAGGCCGTCCGCGCCCACTTCCGGCCCGAGTTCCTGAACCGGATCGACGAGATCATCCTGTTCCACCGCCTGGGCCGCGAACAGATGGGCGGCATCGTCCGCATCCAGCTGCAGCGGTTCGAGAAGCTCCTGGCCGACCGCCGCATGGCGCTGGACCTGGACGAGGCCGCCCTGGCCTGGCTGGCGGACAAGGGCTACGACCCTGCCTACGGGGCGCGGCCGTTGAAGCGCGTGATCCAGAAGGAGCTGGTCGATCCCATCGCCCGCAAACTGCTGGCCGGAGAAATCGAGGACGGCGGCCTGATCGCCGTCACCGCCAGCGATGACGGGTTGGAGATCGGAAAGGCCAGGGTGCACTGACCGGAGAGCGGGGCGAACGGCGTTTCGTCTTGGTTCCGCACAAAAATTCAGCCTTTTGATCATCTGTACGGAACCGAACAGTTCGTCGCGCGCTACGGCGTGTGGCGAACGGTCGGCGCCGGGTCGCTGCTGGTATCGCAGCCTGACTATACGGACGACATTTGGACTTCCTGGGCGATGACACCGAGACAGGCGCGCTGATCCGCGCGCGGGACTGGGCTGGGACGCCGCTCGGTCATCCCAAGCTTTGGCCTCTGTCTCTCAAGGCCGCCGTGGGCCTGATGCTGGCGACCCGCCAGCCCGCGTGCATGGCTTGGGGGCCGGAGCTCGTCTTTCTCTACAACGACGCCTATCGACCCGTCCTCGCTGATCGCCATCCCGCCGCCATGGGTGCGCGACTGCCGGACGTCTGGTCCGAGGTCTGGAGCGACATCGAGCCTCTGGTGAATACGGCGATGTCCGGCGGCTCGACCTGGTCCGAGGACATGCACCTGGTGATGACCCGAAAGGGTTATCCGGAGGATACTTGGTGGAGTTTCTCCTACAGCCCCTTGCGTGACGACGCCGGCAAGGTGGTCGGTTTCCTGGACCTGTGCTCCGACACTACGGCCAAGGTGATGGGCGAACGCCAGGCCAGGGTCCTGTCCGAACTGGCCGACCTGACCGCCCGCACGCGCGACGCGGCTGAGGTGCAACGCCTGGCGGCCGGCCTGCTGGGCCGGGTGCTGGGTGTCGACCGCGTCAGTTACGGCGAGGCGGACCCCCGAGGCGAGCGGGTCGTTATGACGCGCGATTGGACCGAGACCGGCGCCTCTCTCGCGGGCGAGGTCGCAACCCTGGCCGACTTCGGACCCGAGATCTCGACCAGCCTGGCGCGGGGCGAGACCCTGCGCATCGACGACATAGAGACCGACCCGCGCGCCAAGGGACGGCTGCAACCTTATCGGGACCGGGGCGTGCGCGCCGGGGTGGCTGTGCCCCTGATCCGCAACGGTCGTCTGACCGCCGCCCTCGTGCTGCTGGAAAAGGCGCCGCGCCCTTGGTCAGACCATGACGTGGCCCTGACCGAGGCCTTCGCCGCCCGGACCTGGGACGCGGTCGAGCGCGCACGCGCCGAAGAGGCGCTGCATGCTTTGAACGAGACGCTGGAATCCCGCGTCGCCGCCCGCACAGCCGAACTACAGGAGGCGCAGGAGGCCCTGCGTGAGGCCCAGAAGCTGGAGGCCATGGGGCAGTTGACCGGCGGCGTCGCCCATGACTTCAACAATCTGCTGACGCCCATCTTCGGCAGCCTGGACCTGCTGCAACGGCGCAAGGTCGGCGGCGAGCGCGAGCAGAAGCTGATCGACGGCGCCTTGCAGTCGGCCGAACGGGCGCGCGTTCTGGTTCAGCGCCTTCTGGCCTTCGCACGGCGCCAGCCGCTGCAGACGACAGCGGTCGATGTCTCGGCCCTGGTCGCGGACATGGGCGACCTGCTGGACAGCATCACCGGCCCGCAGATCCGGGTGGCGATCGAGGCGCACGAGGGTCTGCCCGCCGCCCGCGCCGACCGCAATCAGTTGGAGATGGCGATCCTGAACCTGGGGGTGAACGCCCGCGACGCCATGCCTGACGGCGGGGTGTTGCGTCTGTCGGTGACGGCGGTCGGCCCGCGCGGCAAGCGCCCGTCGAACCTGCCGCCCGGTCCCTATATCCGCCTGTCGGTCGCCGACACGGGCGTGGGCATGGACGAAGCCACGCGGGCGCGGGCCATCGAACCCTTCTTCTCGACCAAGGGCGTGGGCAAGGGAACGGGTCTGGGGCTGTCCATGGCGCACGGTCTCGCGGCCCAGTTGGGCGGCGTCTTGACCATCGCCAGCGCGCCGGGCCTCGGCGCCAATATCGAACTGTGGCTGCCCGCGACCGGAGAGGCCGCCGAGACGGAGCCCGCCGATCTGCGTTGTGCGCCGGCGGAATCGGGTCTGGCCCTGGTCGTGGACGACGAACCCCTGGTCCGGGCCGCCACCGCCGCCTCCCTGTCCGAACTGGGCTTCGGCGTGGTCGAGGCCGAAAGCGGCGAGGCGGCCCTGGCCCTGCTGGACTCCGGCGTTCGGCCCAAGGTTCTGGTGACGGACCATCTGATGCCCGGACTGACCGGCGTCGAGCTGGCGCGACAGGTCCAGAATCGAAGCCCCGACTGCGCCGTCCTGATCGTTTCGGGCTATACGGAGGTGGAGGATCTGGCGCCGGACCTGCCGCGCCTGGTCAAGCCCTTCCGCCACGCCGATCTGGCCGCCGCCCTGGCGAGCACGCGCGGATGAGGCCCGCTTTCGGTCTAGCCCGCCTGGACCAACGGCCCTAAACCACGGGTTCGACCGCCGCCGGACCCGCCTTGAAGACACACCCCGCCCCGACCGCCGACGCCGCGACCAAGACCGTCGCCTGGGTGTGTGCGCCCGGCGTGTTGAAGGTTCCGTTCCTCGACGTCTTCCTCCCGGACTATGGCCTGCGTCGCCTGCCGGGCGAGGATGTACAGGCCGTGCTGGGCTGGGGGATGAAGCCGACGGCGGCGGCGGGGCGAAGGTGGGCCGAGAAGAACGGGCGGCCCTATGTGGCGCTGGAGGACGGGTTTCTGCGTTCGGTCGGGATCGGCGAGGCGGGGGCGACCAGTCTGAGCCTGATCGTCGATGATGTGGGCGTCTATTACGATGCGACGCGGCCCAGTCGGCTGGAGCATCTGATCGCCGACGCCGACCACTGGTGCGACGCGGCCCTGACGGCGCGGGCGCGGGGGCTGATCGACCGGATCGTCGCCTCGGGCGTGTCCAAGACCAATATGGGCGGCCCGCTGGACGCCGGTCTGCTGAAGCCCGGTCGGCGGGTGTTGATCGTGGACCAGACGTTCGGGGACGCCTCCATCGCCCATGGCCTCGCGACAGCCGGGAGCTTCGACGAGATGATCGCCGCCGCCCGGCGCGACGAGCCGGACGCCCAGCTGATCGTCAAACGCCATCCGGCCGTGGCGGCGGGGCGAAAGCGGGGCTGCGTCACCGATCTGGACGGCGTGACCCTGATCGACGCCGACGTGCGGCCGGCCGACTTGCTGGCGGCGGTGGATGCGGTCTATTGCGTGACCTCGGCCCTGGGGTTCGAGGCTCTGTTGCGCGGACTGCCGGTGCGGTGTTTCGGGGCGCCTTTCTATTCCGGCTGGGGCCTGACGACCGATGCGGTCCAGACCGGACGGCGCGGCGTGGTGCGGTCCATCGAACAGGTCGCCGCCGCCGCCCTGATCGCCTACAGCCGCTATGTCGATCCGGTGACGGGGGGCGCTTGCGAGGCCGAACAGGCGCTGGAGCGGCTGATCGCCTTGCGTGATCGGGCCGACCGGCTGGCGGGGTCGTGGTCGGCGGTCGGGTTCGCGCCCGCCAAGCGTCCGCCGGTGCGCCGCCTGCTGAACTCGCCCAAGGCGACGATGCGTTATTTCATGTCGCCGTCGCGGGCCGCCGCCCATGCGAGCGCGACGAACGGTCGGCTGATCTGGTGGGCGGGCAAGGAGAGCGAGGCGACGCGGCGGGCCGCGGCCGGTTTTCACGGTCCGACCGTGCGGATGGAAGACGGCTTCATCCGTTCGCGCGGCCTGGGGTCCGATTTCGTCGGCGCCCTGTCGGTCGCCCTGGACGATCAGGGCGTCTATTACGACCCGTCGCGGCCGTCGCGGCTGGAGACCCTGATCGAGACCTCGGACCTGTCGCCGGTTCAGCTGGCGCGGGCAGCGGGATTACGGACGCGCGTGGTCGATGCGGGCCTGTCGAAATACAATCTGAAGGGCCGGGCGCCGACCGGATGGCCGGCCGATCGCGACATCCTGCTGGTCGTCGGTCAGGTGGAGAACGACAAGTCGATCCTGCTGGGCTGCGAAGCCGATCTGAACACCAACTCGGCTCTGGTCGAGGCGGCGCGGCGCGATCATCCGAACGCCTTTCTGGTCTATCGCAACCATCCCGACGTGCTGGCGGGCAACCGGCCGGGGCGGCTGGACGCGGGGGCCATGGCCTCGGTCGATGCGGTCGGCGACGGGCTGGACATCGTGGACTGTCTGAACGCCTGTCGGCGGGTGGCGACTCTGACCTCGCTGACGGGGTTCGAGGCCCTGATGCGAGGCAAGGCGGTGTCGGTCTATGGCCGGCCCTTCTATGCCGGATGGGGCCTGACCGACGACCGGCTGACGTTCGAGCGCCGCAGCCGCCGGGCGACGGTCGATCATCTGGTCCACGCCGCCCTGATCGCCTATCCCCTTTATGTCACGCCCGAGGGCTGGCCGTGCGAGGCCGAGGATCTGGTGGACCGGCTGATCGCCGCGCGCGACCAGCCGACGCCAAGGGCGCCGCGCGGCCAGGTGCAGCGTTGGGCGGCGGGGATCATCGCCAGTCTCGACCGCAGGCCGCCGCCGTCCTATTGAAGGCGTTCGGATAGGAAACGGACTGTCCCCCAGTAGCCAGGCCATGCAGGCCGAGCGGCAGGACCTTCCTCAAGCAGCGAGACGCCGCGCGTCGAGCGATAGGAACAAAAACAAAGTGCCCCACGCCGTCATCGCCGCAACCGGCCTCTTCACCCCCGAACAGTCGGTGTCCAACGCCGAACTGGTCGATAGCTACAACGCCTGGGCCGACGGCTGGAACGCGCGCCACGCCGCCCAGATCGAGGCCGGCGAACTGGAGGCCAAGTCCCACTCCTCGCCCGAGTTCATCGAGAAGGCGTCGGGCATCAAGAGCAGGTTCGTGCTGGACAAGGCCGGGATCATCGACCCCGAGCGGATGGCCCCGAACCTAGCCGAACGCTCCAACGACGAACTGTCGATCCTGGCCGAGATGGCGGTCAAGGCCGCGCGTCAGGCGATCGCAGCCTGGGGCAAGCCGGTCTCGGAGATCGGCGCCGTCCTGTGCGCGGCGTCGAACATGCAGCGCGCCTATCCGGCCATCGCCATCGAGGTTCAGCAGGCGCTGGGGATCGAGGGTTTCGCCTTCGACATGAATGTGGCGTGCAGCTCGGCCACCTTCGGCATCAAGACGGCGACAGACTTCATCGGGGGCGGCTCGGTCAAGGCCGTGCTGATGGTCAACCCCGAGGTCTGTTCGGCCCATCTGAACTTCACCGACCGCGACAGCCATTTCATCTTCGGCGACGTGGCGACGGCGGTGATCGTGGAATCGTCTGAGACGGCGGGTCCGGGCGGCTGGGACGTGCTGGGCACGCGGCTGAAGACGACCTTCTCCAACAACATCAGGAACAATTTCGGCTTCCTGAACCGCAATGCGCGGGACACGGCGCATCTGGACAGCCCCGTCGCCGACGACAGCGTGCAGAACGACAAGCTGTTCATCCAGCAGGGCCGCAAGGTGTTCCGGGACGTGGTGCCGATGGTGTCGGACATGATCGTGGACCACGCCGGCGAACTGGGCGTCGATCCGCACGGCCTGAAACGGCTGTGGCTGCACCAAGCCAACATCAATATGAACACCCTGATCGGCAAGAAGGTGCTGGGGCGCGAACCGTCGACGGACGAGAACGTCATCATCCTGGACGACTACGCCAACACCTCCTCGGCCGGGTCGATCATCGCCTTCCACCTGCACAACGACGGGTTCGCGCAGGGCGAAACGGGCCTGATCTGCAGCTTCGGCGCCGGCTATTCCGCCGGGACCGTCTTCGTTCGCAAGCGCGGCTGACGCCTGAAGGGCGGCGTCAGTCGGCCGGGCGCGCGCCGGCCGGATGCGCCGCCTTCCATTCCATCGCGCGGCGGATGCGGTTCTCGACGCTGGGGTGGTCGTAGAACAGGAACTCCTCCACCGCCGAGGGCGACGGGGCGCGGTATTCGGCCGTCTTGATCAGGGCCTTGGACAGGCCGTCCGGCTCGTTGGCGTGGACCAGGGAGAAGTGGTCGGCGTCGGCTTCCATCGTGCGGGTCATGGTGGCCAGGACGGGCGTGCCCAGAACCCCCAGGAAGGCCAGGATCAACGCCAGGATGGGCAGCCCCGCCGGATCGGCGATGTCGCCTACCCGGTCCGCCCGCAGCAGGCGGCGGACGAGGGGATAGAGCCGATCGGTCAGCCAGAAGGCCAGGGCGGACAGGACGATCAGGATCGCCACGGTCCACAGCACATGGACGTGGGCGTAGTGGCCCATCTCATGGCCGACGACGCCGCGCACCTCGGCCAGGTCCGCCCCCTTCTTGAACATGGTGTCGCTCATGGCCACGCGGGCCGAGCCGAACAGGCCCGAGACATTGGCGGTGTAGCGGTCGGACTGTTTGGAGCCGTTGTAGATGAAGATCTTGTCGGACGGGGTGCCGGTCTCCTTGGCCAGGGCCACGACCGCGTCGCGCACGGGCCCGTTGGGCGCCGGCGTATAGGTGTTGAAGATGGGCTCGATCACCAGGGGCGAAAGGACCAGGCCGATGACGATGAAGGCGGCGGTGACGCCGGACGCCCACATCCACCAGAAGCGTCGCGCGCGCCGGATCAGGGCGTAGATCGCGACCAGCAGAAGCGATCCGACCACTGCGCCGATGGCGGCGCTGATCGCCGCCTCGCCCAGCCAACCGCCGAACGCCTGACTGGTCAGGCCGTACTGTTTCTCGCGCCACCACCCCTGATAGGCCGCCCAGGGAAGAGTCAGAAGCCAGCTGACGACGGAATAGAGCAGGGCGACGCAGAAGCTGGCCAGGACCGGTCGCCGCCGCCTCCGCTCTATCCGGCTGCGCAACGACACCAAAAGATTGGTGCGCACGATGATCCAGGCGACCAGGGCCGAGACCAGAAAGCCCCACAGGATCAGCCAGTGCGATCCGTGCGTATAGGCCACGGCGCGGGCCGTTTCCTGGGGTGAAAGGGTCGCCAGCCAGGCGGCGGTCGCGGCGGCCGGATCGAAGTGCGTCATGATGGTCTCTCCCCCAAGAACCAAAGCGCGGGACCGGCGTTATGTCAGGTTAATTCGCGTCCATGCTGATTCTCGCCAAGTTACGCTTGAATCTGTCACATTCTTTTGCCACGGATTTCGACGTCGAGAACAGGGGAGTTCCCAGATGGCTCAGACGACGCCGAAGCACGTGCTGGAAAGCCTGGCCAAGGACATAGCCGCCGTGCTGAAGAGCATGGGCGGTTCGGCTCACCAGAATCTGGTGATGGACTGCGTGGCGGCCATGAAGCGCCAGCGCGGCGAGGCTGTGAATCCGCCCGATCTCAGACAGAAGATCATCGAAGCCTTCGAACAGTACCGCGACTGGTTCATCCGCCCCTTCGGCGAAGGGTCGCAGCGGTGGGCGCTGGCGCCGAACGTCGCCTGACGCCCCTGAAAAGATGAAAGGCGCGCCCCTTCGGAGCGCGCCTTCGTCTTTAGGCCTGATCGTTCGGATCAGAAGCGACGGATGTAGCTGACCGAATAGGCGTCGGCCTTGCCCGCGTCGTCGCGGTAGTCGCGGCGGGTCCAGTCGGCGCGTACGCCGTTCACGCCGTCCACGAAGTAGTTGGCGCCCGCGCCATAGTTCCAGCTGTCGCCGCCGACGTCGGTGTTCGCGCCCGGGAACTTCTGCTTCAGCTCGGTATGGCCGTAGCCGCCGCGCGCGAACAGCTCCAGCTTGTCGGACACCGGCACCTTGCCGACGACATAGCCCGCCGCGTCCCACTCCTGCTTGATCTCGCCATCGACGCCGGCGACGGTGAAGTCGTCATGTTTGACGCCGACCGAAGCTTCGGTCTCGACAGCCAGGTAACGGTTCAGGTTCACGCCCAGACGACCCGTGACGGCGCCGGTCGTTGCATTGTCGCCTTCAAGATGAGTGTAGCCCAGTGAGCCGTAACCACGAGGTTCGGGATTGGTTTGAGCAAAAGCCGGAGCGGCGATGGCGGCAACGGCGACGGCGGCGAGAAGAATGTTACGCATTGTTTCTTATTAACTCCTAGATGTGATGACCAAGCCGATCACCAGCCCCATCCAGCGAGTGCTTAAATAGGTCGCGCCCTCTTCTGTTCCAGAGCCCGTCGAAGGCCGCGAATGCCTGTTGACGTCAAGACACACACGGCGTTCCGCCAAGATTGGCGGTTTTGTGACGGGCATGAAAAAAGGGCGGCCTCGGCGGAGACCGCCCTTTCACATCTTTTCCAGCTGTCATCCTTTGGGTCGAGCCCGAGGATGACGGGGTCTGGATAGCTCTACCGATCCTTCTCGCGCTCCACGTTCAGCGCGGCCTGGGCGGCGGCGAGGCGGGCGATGGGCACGCGGTAGGGCGAGCAGGAGACGTAATCCAGCCCGGCCTTTTCGCAGAAGGCGATGGACGACGGATCGCCGCCGTGTTCGCCGCAGATGCCCAGCTTGACCTCGGGCCGGACGGCGCGGCCCCGTTCGGCGGCGATCTCGATCAGGCCGCCGACGCCGTCCTGGTCCAGACGCACGAAAGGATCGGTCTCGAAGATGCCCTTGTCCAGATAGGCCTGCAGGAACCGGCCGGAGTCGTCGCGGCTGATGCCGAACGTCGTCTGGGTCAGGTCGTTGGTGCCGAAGCTGAAGAACTGGGCGTATTCGGCCAGATCGCCCGCGCGAATGGCGGCGCGCGGCAGTTCGATCATGGTGCCGACCAGATAGTCGACGCTGTCGCCCGCCTCTTCGAACACGGCCTTGGCGGTGCGGTCGGTCAGTTCGCGGAGGTATTTCATCTCCAGCCCCGTCGCGACCAGCGGGTGCATGATCTCGGGAAGGGGCGCCTGGCCCGAGGCGGTCTTCACCTCCAGCGCCGCCTCCAGGATGGCGCGGACCTGCATCTCGTAGATTTCGGGATAGGCGACGCCCAGGCGGCAGCCGCGATGGCCCAGCATGGGGTTGGTTTCGTGCAACTCCTTGGCGCGGCGCTTCAGCTTGTCGGCGTCGATGCCGGACGAGGCGGCCAGGGCGTCGATGTCCTCGTCCGTGTGCGGGATGAACTCGTGCAGCGGCGGGTCAAGCAGGCGCACTGTGACCGGCAGGCCGGCCATGATGTCGAACAGTTCGACGAAGTCGGACTTCTGGAACGGGGCGATCTTGGCGAGCGCGGTGCGCCGGCCGGCTTCGTCGTCGGCCAGGATCATCTCGCGCACGGCGGCGATCCGGGTGTCGTCGAAGAACATGTGCTCGGTGCGGCACAGGCCGATGCCCTCGGCGCCGAAGCCGCGCGCGGTCTTGGCGTCCAGCGGCGTCTCGGCGTTGGCGCGGACCTTCAGGCGGCGTACGGCGTCGGCCCAGCCCATCAGGGTCTGGAAGTCGCCGGTCAGTTCCGGTTCGATCATCGGCACGGCGCCGTCCAGAACCTCGCCCTTCGAGCCGTCGATGGTGATGATCTCGCCGGCCTTGAAGGTGCGGCCGCGCGCGGTGAAGACGCCCTTGGCCTCGTCGATATGGATTTCGCCGGCGCCGGAGACGCAGGCCCGACCCATGCCGCGCGCCACCACGGCGGCGTGGCTGGTCATGCCGCCGCGCGCCGTGACGATGCCGCGCGCCGCGTGCATGCCGTGGATGTCCTCGGGGCTGGTTTCCTCGCGGACCAGTATGACCGCCTCGCCCAGACCGGCGGCGCGTTCGGCCTCGTCGGCGTCGAAGACGATCTTGCCGGTCGCGGCGCCGGGCGAGGCCGGCAGGCCGGCGGCGACCACGGTGCGGGCCGCATCGGGGTCCAGCGTCGGGTGCAGCAACTGGTCCAGCGCCGACGGCTCGACCCGGCTGATGGCCTCTTCCTGAGAGATCACGCCCTCGGCGGCCAGATCGACCGCCACCTTCAGCGCCGACTTGGCCGTGCGCTTGCCGTTGCGGGTCTGCAGCATCCACAGCCGGCCCTGTTCGACCGTGAACTCGATATCCTGCATGTCGCGATAGTGGCTTTCCAGCTTGCCGACCACGTCGACGAACTGGGCGAACACCTCGGGCATGGCCTCTTCCATCGAGGGGGCGGTCTCGCCCATCTCCTCGCGGCCGACCTTGGTCAGGCTTTGCGGGGTGCGGATGCCGGCGACCACGTCCTCGCCCTGGGCGTTGATCAGGAACTCGCCATACAGGCGGGCCTCGCCGGTCGAGGGGTTGCGGGTGAAGGCCACGCCCGTCGCCGAGGTCTCGCCCATATTGCCGAACACCATCGACTGGACGTTGACGGCCGTGCCCCAGCTTTCGGGGATGTCGTGCATGCGACGATAGAATTTCGCCCGGTCGTTCATCCAGCTTTCGAACACGGCGCCGACAGCGCCCCACAGCTGGTCCTTGGGGTCCTGCGGGAAGGCGTGGCCCAACTCACGTTCGACCACGGCCTTGTAGTCGGCGACCACCTTCTCCCAGTCGGCGGCGGTGAGGTCGGTGTCGACCGTGACGCCCAGCCGATCCTTGTGCTGATCCAGCACCTCTTCGAAATCGTCGTGACTGAGGCCCAGGACCACGTTCGAATACATGGTGATGAAGCGACGGTAGGAGTCGAAGGCGAAGCGGCGGTCGCCCGACAGTTTGGCCAGACCCTCGACCGTCTGATCGTTCAGGCCCAGGTTCAGCACCGTGTCCATCATGCCGGGCATGGAGGCGCGAGCGCCGGAACGGACGGAAACCAGCAGCGGATTGTCCACGTCGCCGAAGGTCTTGCCGACCACGCCCTCGACCTTGGCCAGGGCGGCCTGGACCTGGGCTTTGAGATCGGCGGGATAGGTCTCGCCGTTGGCGTAATAGTGGGTGCAGACCTCGGTGGTGACGGTGAAGCCCGGCGGCACCGGAAGGCCCAGGGCCGACATCTCGGCCAGGTTGGCGCCCTTGCCGCCAAGAAGGTTCTTCATCGACGCGTCGCCGTCGGCGGAGCCGCCGCCGAAGCCGTACACCCACTGAGTCATCTGTAGCCCCTGAGCATTTTCAGATCGTCGGCGGGTTGTCCCCGCTCGCACATGCAGCACGATCTAGCGCGGCGAACCCGCCTTGACCATGGCGGATGTAACAAAGCGTGAGGCGGCGGCGCGTTTCTCGCCGGTCGGTCCGCCGCCGGAGATTTCCATTGGCGCGGGCCGAAAGCGGGTTGGGACCCCGGACGCGAAAAACGGAGTCCGAAGAGTCCGGATCGTCCGAAACAGGCGTCGTCTCCGTGCGGTCTTGAGCGAACGGCCGATCATAAGGGCGATTTCGGCCGTGCGAGGTCGATGAGGCTGTGGACGGCGCAGAGCGTTGAAATCCTAGCGCAAGTCCTTCCCGGCCCGGCGCGGAGGCGATGCGCCGTCCTTCCGCCGGGACGGAAGGACGGCGAAGGGAATCAGCCGTGCGTCTGGTCCCAGTAGCGAACGGCGTCGGCGTCGCGGGCCGACAGGTCGGGATAGTCCGGGTCGGAGCCGACGTCCGGCACGCGCCGCCACGAGCGGGCGCATTTCGGATAGTCGGCCAGATCGACCGCGACCGTCACGGCGTCGCCGCCCTGCACCAGTTCCGCGCCCGAGGTGCGGAAGATTTCGGCCGCGTCCAGTCCCTGGAAGGGCGCTAGCAGTTCGGCCGGGGCCGTGACGGTCGGCCAGGCGTCCAGGGCGCCGCCGATGCGCTTGTCGCGGCGGGCGGCCTCCAACTGTTCGTTGACCACTTCCAGCACGGCGTTGATCGCGGACCAGCGCGCGGCCTCGGCGTCGTTCTGCCAGTCCGCTGGTGTGTGCGGGATTACGCGCGCGCAGTTGGAGCCGCCCTCGGGGAAGCGGGTCGTCCAGGCCTCTTCCATGGTGAAGGGGGTCAGGGGTGACAGCCAGGCGGTCAGGCGGGCGAACACCGCGTCCATCACCGTGCGGGCGGCGCGACGACGCAGGCTGTCGGGCCGGTCGCAATAGAGGGCGTCCTTACGGATGTCGAAATAGAGGGCCGACAAGTCGTTGGAGCAGAACTCCAGCACCGGGCGCACGACGTCCTGGAAGCGGTAGTCGGCGTAGGCCTGGCGCACCTGGGCGTCCAACTCCCACAGGCGGTGCAGGATGAACTTCTCCAGAGGCGGGAACTGGTCGAGGTCGGTCAGCCGCTCGGTCTCGTCGAAGCCGGCCAGGGCGCCCAGCAGATAGCGGACGGTGTTCCTGAGCTTGCGATAGGCGTCGACCGTGGTCTGGAGGATCTGTTTGCCGATCCGCTGGTCGTCCGAATAGTCGACCAGGGCCACCCACAGACGCAGGATGTCGGCGCCCGACTCCTTGATGATGGTCAGGGGGTCGGTGGTGTTGCCCCGCGACTTGGACATCTTCTCCCCGTTCTCGTCCAGGGTGAAGCCGTGGGTCAGGACCGCCTTGAACGGCGCCCGCCCGCGCGTGCCGCAGCCTTCCAGCAGCGACGACTGGAACCAGCCGCGATGCTGGTCCGACCCTTCCAGATAGAGGTCGGCGGGCCAGTGAGACGGGCGATCGCCGGTGTAGCCATGCTCGGGCGTGCGCGGGTCCAGGGTGAAGGCGTGGGTCGAGCCGCTGTCGAACCAGACGTCCAGGATGTCCTCGACCTTCTCGTAGCGAGCCGGGTCGTGGGCGCCCAGGAAGTCGCTGTCGGGCGCGGTGAACCAGATGTCGGCGCCGTGTTCGGCGATGGCGGCGACGATGCGGGCGTCGACCTCGGGGTCATGCAGGGGCTGGCCGGTCTGCTTGTCCATATACATGGCCAGAGGCGTGCCCCAGGCGCGCTGGCGGCTGACCAGCCAGTCGGGGCGGCCCTCGACCATCGAACGGATGCGGTTGCGACCGGCGGCGGGGTGGAAGGCGGTGTCGTCGATGGCCTGAAGCGCGGTTTCGCGCAGGGTGTCGCCCGATTTCAGCGGCTCATCCATGCGGATGAACCACTGGGGCGTATTGCGGAAGATGATCGGCGCCTTGGACCGCCACGAGTGTGGATAGGAATGCTCCATGCGGCCGCGCGCCAGAAGGTTGCCGGCCTCGATCAGTTTTTCCATCACCGCGCCGTTGGCGGGGCCGAACTTGCCGGTCTTCTTGCCTTCGGTCTCCAGCACCTTGAGCCCCGCGAACAGCGGGACGTGGTCGTAATAGGCGCCGTCGGGATCGACGGTGTCGGGCACCTCGTGATGACCGTGGGCCTTCCACACCTCGAAGTCGTCGGCGCCGTGGCCTGGCGCGGTGTGGACGAAGCCCGTGCCGGCGTCGTCGGTGACGTGGTCGCCGGCCAGCAGGGGGACCGAGAAGCCATAGCCGCTGTCCAGCGCCGCCAGCGGGTGTGCGGTCTCCAGGCCGGAGGGATTGATGTCGTACACGCGGGTCCAGGCGGCGACCTTGGCGGCCTTGAACACGTCCTCGGCCAGCTTGTCGGCCAGGATCAGCCGGTCGCCCGGCTTGGCCCAGGGTGCGAACTCAAGACCCTCTTCCATGGCCGTGACCTCATACAGACCATAGGCGATCTCGGGGCCGTAGCTGATGGCGCGGTTGGCCGGGATGGTCCAGGGGGTCGTCGTCCAGATGACGATGGACGGCGTCGAACTGCGGAAGGACAGCAGGTCGTCGGGATGGTCGTCCGAGACGCCCGTGACCGGGAACTTGACCCAGATCGTGGGCGAAACATGGTCGTGGTATTCGATCTCGGCGTCGGCCAGGGCCGTGCGTTCGACCGGCGACCACATCACCGGCTTGGAGCCGCGATACAGTTGGCCCGAGTTCTTGAACTTGTGGAACTCGGCGACGATGGCCGCTTCGGACGAGAAGTCCATGGTGGCGTAACGATTGGCGAAGTCGCCCACGGCGCCCAGACGCAGGAACTGGTCGCGCTGAAGGTCGATGTATTTGCCGGCGTAGTCGCGGCAGGCGCGACGGAACTCGTCCTTGGACACTTCGTCCTTGCGGCGGCCCTTGGCGCGGAACTGCTCCTCGATCTTCCACTCGATCGGCAGGCCGTGGCAGTCCCAGCCGGGGACGTAATCGACGTCGTAGCCCAACAGGAACCGGCTGCGGACCACGAAGTCCTTCAGCGTCTTGTTCAGCGCATGGCCGATGTGGATGTCGCCGTTCGCATAGGGCGGGCCGTCGTGCAGGACGTAAAGCGGGGCGTTCTGCTTCTGACGCTCGGCGCGCAGGGTTCCATACAGGTCGCCCCACTGCTCCAGGATCAGCGGCTCCTTCTGTGGCAGGCCGCCGCGCATGGGGAAGGCGGTCTCGGGCAGGAAGACGGTGTCGCGGTAGTCGCGGCCGGAAGCGGTGTCGGGGGTCTCGGGGGCGTCAGCCATTGAGCAGTCTCGGCGTCTTGAAAGTGATGTCGCTGTCTTCGTTCGCCCTTCTCGAGGGCGGTCTTCCCGACGTGCGCTGGGCCTGGGCCCAGAGGCGCTACGCCGGGCGACTAATCGAAATCAGGCGAAGGAAGACGCGGACGGTCATCATGCGGGCGGTCTAGCAGACCGATGCGGCATTGCGCCATCCCGAAGGCGGCGACGCATCAACGGAAACGAAAGGCTTTTGATGTTTTGGTGAACGCTGGATCGGTCGGCGTCGCGCCAGGCCGACGCGATTTTTCGTTCGGGAGCCCCGCCTATGCGGCTGCGGATCACAAACTGGATGCTGGGCCTGGCGGCCGGTCTGTTCGTCGCGACGAGCGCCGGCGCCGCCCTGGCGCAATGCTCGTCGGGCTGCACGCCGCCGGACCCCGACCCCTGCGGATCAAGCTGCCAGCCGCCGGAACCCCCGCCCCCCCCGCCGGGCTGCGGCGGCGGTGGCGGCGGCGGTGGAGACTGCGGCGGCGGCGGCCGTCCGGGCTGGAACGGCAACTGGAACCAGAACCAGAACGTCAATGTGAACGTCAACATCAACAACGCCGGGTCCAACGCCAATGCGAACGCCAGCGCCGGCGGCTATGCCCGCAACTATCTGAACGCGCGAGGCTGGTCCGGCTCGCGCGGCTATGGCTACGGCGGAGGCGGCGGTTCGGCCTATGTCTCGGTCGACCAGCCCTATCCGACGACGATCCAGGGCCTGGCCGTGGAAGGCATGGCGGCCCAGGTGGTGCGCACCCCCTTCACCGCCTGGCGGCGCATGATGAAGCGCGTGGTGATCCAGGCCGTCTGCATCGACGACCGTCAGGTGCCGCACCCGGCCTCCCAGGTGAAGCCCGATCGCGAGATCGCCGACGGCTACGAGGGCGAACTCTATCGCTGCCTGGCCGGAACCTGGCTGCAGGCGACCCTCGCCGACTACGAAGGCGACGTGAACTTCGATCACGGCACGACCCTGACCTGCAAGAAGCACGAGGCGCTGTGGTTCGGCGAAGGCGGCCAACTGGTCTGCCGGCCCGAGAAGCCCGAGCGGGACTGCAACGAACGCTCTCTGCTGCGTCGCTACGGCGCCGGGATCAAGATCCTGACCATGTACCGCGAGGAAGAATACACCGAGTACCGCGAAGAGCAGGTCCAGGCCGCGACGGTCATCACCGGGGCCATCACCCTGGACGGCGGCGTCGGCGGCCGGGTGTTCTGAACAGGAGCCGAACGGGGCCGTTCAGGCGCCGATCAGGTTCCAAATGCAAAAAAGGACCGTCGGCTCTCCGTCGACGATCCTGAAGACTGGCCCCGGCTCGGATCGAGCCGGGGCCTTTTTGCTTGCGCCCGATCAGGGCTGGGCGGGGGCCTTGTCCGACACGATCTCGGCGCGCCAGGCGGTCGAGGGTTTCAGATACTGCTGGGCCAGGCGTTGCAGGTCGGCCGGGGTGACGGCCTCCAGCACGGCGATCTGGCGGCGCGTCTGCTCCAGGCTTTCGGGCTTGGACTGGGCCTCCGAAAGCTGGGTCAGCCAGTAGCCGTTGTCGGCCATGCTGCGGCGCAGACGCTCGACCGCCGGCAGGCGGGCGCGGTTCAGTTCGTCGGCGCCGACGGGCTTGTCGCGCAGATCGGCGGCGATGGCGTCCACCGTCTCGAACAGCTTGGGCAGGGCCTCGGGCGGCACCTCGGCCGTGACCGACAGATAGCCGTAGCCGGGGAAGACGTTCGAGGACGAGGAGCCGGCGCGCGGCGAATAGGCCAGACCCTGTTTCTCGCGGATTTCGTCGTTCAGGCGCAGCTGCAGCACGTCGGACAGAACGCCCAGCTGACGGGCCGTGGTGCGGTCGCCCACCTGGTCGGTGGTCGGCCAGGCGGTGAAGCCCAGGGCCTGTTCGGCCGGACCCGTGTGGGTCAGGCGCACCGGCGTCGCCGCCGGGGCCGGGAAGCGGCGGGCGGCCGAACCGGGCGCCGGCGTCGGGGCCGGTCCGCGCGCGGGCAGGGCGCCGAAGGTGGAGCCGACGGCGGCGATGACCGCGTCCACATCCACGTCGCCGACGACCGTGATCTCGATCGGGCCATGGGCCAGGGCGTCGCGGACGCCGGTGCGGATGTCGTCGATCGACATGGCCGCGACCTCTGCGGCGGTCGGCACCGTCTCGCGCTTGTCGCCCGAGGCCAGAAGGCCGGTCGCGTCGCGCTGGAACACGCCGCGCGGCGTGGCGCCCAGCTGGGCCAGGATTTGCGGGAAGACGGCCTTGGTCTGTTCGAACGGGGCGGCGCGCAGGCCGGGGTCGGTCAGATAGGCGGCCAGAACCTGCATCTCCAGCTGAAGATCCTCGGGACGGGTGGCGCCCGAGAAGGTGTAGGAGTCCGTGCCCTGGTTGACGCTGGCGCTGTAGACGTGGCCGGTCAGGGCGCGGTTCAACTCGTCCAGGCTCAGCTTGCCCGTGCCGCCCGGACCCATGACCGTGTCGGCCAGAGCCATGGAGGTGACGCGATCGGACGGCAGGCCCAACTCGCCGATGCCGGTCGAGGCGCTGACCAGAATCTGGTCGTCGCGGAACTTGGTCGGCTTGATGTTCAGGAGCACGCCGTTGGGGAATCGGACCAGGGTGGCGCCCAGGTCGGCGACCTCGGTGCGGGCGGCGGGGACGGCCGGCGCGCCGAAGTCGGCATAGGGCCATTGCAGGGCGGCCTGGGCCGCGCGGGCGGCGACCGCCGTCTGACGCGATTCCTGAAGGGCGGCGGTGACGGCGGCCTCTCCGCCCTCGACGGGAACGGGGCTGGTGAACAGGACCAGCGGACCCTGGCCCTCGAAGACCGGGCGAACGGCGGCGTTGACCTGATCGACCGTCAGATCCTTCACGCCCTGTTCGAACAGGGCCAGGCCTTCCTGCGGGCTGTTGAACACCTCATTGTCGTTGACGTCGCTGAGAAGGCTGCCGGCCAAGGCGGACGTCGAGCGGGTGGCGGCGGTCGCGACGGCGTTCTGGAGCGCGGTGCGGTACTGGGTGATTTCCCGTTCCAGCTCCTCGGCGGTGACGCCGTACTGGGCGAGGCGGCGCGCTTCCTGCTCGGTCGCCGTCAGGGCCTTCTTCCAGTCGCCGGGATTGAAGGAGACGGCCAAGGTGCCTGCGTCCAGGCTGTCGAACAGGGACTGATAGGCGGCGCCGGCGCCCAGGAAGGGCGGATTGTCGGCGCGCGCCATCTCGCCCAGGCGACGGTTCAGCACCGCCAGGCCCAGGCTGCGGCGCAGGGCCTGGGTGCGTTTGGCGACCGTGTCGGGCGACAGGTCGGGCGCCTTGATCCAGTTGATCTGGATCGAGGACTGGATGCCCGGTTCGACGATGATGCTGGTCTCGGGGCCGCGCACGGCGACCTGGCCCAGGTCCGGCTCGGGGCCGTCCGGCGCCTTGGGCGTCCAGGAGGCGAAGGCGTCGCGCACCTGGCGCTCCATCACGTCCACGTCGAAGTCGCCCACGGCGATCAGGGTGGCGCGCGACGGACGGTAATAGGCGTCGTAGAAGTCCACGAACCGTTGGCGCTCGGCGGTGCGGATGATGTCCAGATCGCCGATGGGCAGGCGCTGGGACAGACGCTGGCCAGGCGCCAGCAGGGCGAGCTGGGTCTTGAGGACGCGCTGCTGGGGCGTGTTGCGGGTGCGTTCCTCGCCCACGATGACGCCGCGTTCGGAATCGATGTCGGCCTGGGCCATCAGGGCGTCGGACATCATCTCGCGCAGGACGTGCAGCGAGGTCTCGACCGTCTCGGTCTTGGTGTTGGGCAGTTCCAGCGAATAGGCCGTCTGGTCGAAGCTGGTGAAGGCGTTGGTGTCGGCGCCGAAGGCCAGGCCCAGCCGTTCGAGGATGCGCAGCATCTCGTTCTCGGGGATGTCCTTGGTGCCGTTGAAGGCCATGTGCTCCATGAAGTGGGCCAGGCCCTTCTGGTCGTCGCGCTCCATCAGCGAGCCGGCGGCGATGCGCAGGCGGATCGACGCCTGACCGGGAGGCGTCGCATTGTGCATCAGGGCGTAGCGCATGCCGTTCGGCAGCTGGCCGAAGCGGACGGCCGGATCGGCGGGAATGTCGCTGGCGGCCTGGGCCCAGGGCGAGGAGGGGGCGACGGCGGCGGTCGAAGCGGCGGTCTGACCGGCGGGCGTCAGGGCGAAGGCGGCGCCGCTGGCGGCGGTCAGGCCCGTGGCGAGGGCGAGGCCCGAGGCCGCGACAAGAAGAAGACGACGCGCAGAACGCATGAACCAGCTCCGAAAGACCGCAACCCCCGATGGGGCGGACATTCGGCACTAGGCCAGGGGTGACGCCGGGGCAAGACGCCTTGGCCGATCCGCGTCATTTCGGGCGACGACGCCCCAAGACGGCCTCAGCCCCCAGGACGCGAGATGTAGAAGGTCGCGGTGTTGCCCACGGCGTTGGAGCCGACCACGGCGGCGCGGCCGGGCTGGGCGATATTGACGTTGGCGGTGGCGGACACGGGGCCGTTGTTGACCTGGGTGTTGTTGACGTTGACCTCGCCCCCGCACTGGGAGCAGGTGTAGCCGACGACGCTGTTGCCCGCGGCCTCGGCGCTGACATAGCTGTCGTAGCCCTTGACCCCGACATATTCTGCGGTCGCCTCGACCCCGCCCGAGTTCAACTGGGTGTTGTCCAGCTTCAGATAGATGTCGTTGTTGCCGGCGACGACCTCGTTGGCCACGGCGCGGGCGCCGGCCGTCGTCTCGCCTTGCAGGTTGGTCTGGACGCGGGTGTAGGCGCGGACCCGGCCCTGATTGTCCTGGGTCGTATCGGCGATCATGGAGCCGCCGCTGTTGTGAAGCGTGGCGCGGTTGGCCGAGGCGTTGGCCCGGCCCGCCAGGTTCCAGGCGTTGTCGACATAGACGCTGGTGCGCGCCTCGACCGTGGAGGGGGCGTTGGTCTGGTTGATCACCAGGTCCTGATGGGACGCGCCGGTCGTGACCGCCTGGGCCGTATTGGCCTGGGCGTCGGCCGAGAAGGTCAGGGGCGCGGGGACGTATTGGACGTCGGCGACCGTCTCGGCGAAGACGGTCGTCTGGCTGGCCTGGGCGACGCGGCCGGTCAGGACGGTGGAGGGGCCGCCCATGGCCACGGCGTTGGCCGTCGCGCCGGTGGCGACCCGGCCGCCCTGAAGAATGTGGGTCGAGGGCCCATGCAGATTGGTGCGGGCGCTGACGTTGTCGCCGCGCGCCGACTGGCCCACGTCGGCGTCGAAGGTCGCGCCGTCGGTGGAGACCTGGAACTGGTTGCCCGCCGCCTGGGTGGTCGAATCGACGAAGCCTTCGCTGACGCCGTTCAGATTGATCGGCGTGCTGGCCGACACCGTCCCCGTCAGGGTCTGGCGCGAGACGATGGCGCCGCTGGTCGACTGTATGCCGCCGATCACGCGATTGCCCGTCGCCGCGTTGGAGACGGTCAGCTGACCGACGGCCACGTCCAGATTGACCTCGCCCGTCACCTCGCCCGTCTGGGTCTGGTCGATCCGGCAGGCCGAGCCCGTTTCCGGCGGGCAGGTCGGCGTCGTCTGGGCGTTCGCCTCAGTAGCGGCTAGGGCGAACGTCGCCGTCGCGGCGATCATGCCAGCGAGAGGGATCGGCGCGAGTCTGGCCATTGTTCGTGTCCTGGGTGGGATAGGCCGGGTAGTAGCCGCCGGTCGGTCCGACCGTGGAATCCCCGAGAGGGTCGTTGGCCGCGTTCAGGCAGATTTCGGGGCCCGGCGCGCCGTAAAGATTGGCCATGAACTCGACCGTGGCGCGTTCGACCAGGGCGCGGACCGCCAGCTGGACCGGCTCCATGCCGCCCGTGCCGGCCGACAGGTCGAAGACGTTGCCGTTCAGGAAGTCGAACACGCCCGCCGAGATTTCGCGGCCGATGATCTGTTTCTGGTAGGAGACGACGTCCACCACCTCCAGCGTCGTGGTCTGCACCAGGCGCAGGTCCATGGCGATGTTCATCACATAGACGCGGTGGTTGATCAGGCCCGAGCCGGGGCGTTTGCTGTCGACCTCGCCCCCGGCCAGATCGAAACCGCCCGAGCGGATGTTGTAGTTCACCTCGGTGATGCCGCCGACGATGTAGAAGTCCGAGCCGGGCACCTGGCCGGCCAGGATGCGGCGATACTGGGTGTCGTCCGCGCTCTGGGCGTCCGGCGCCTGGTCGCCGATCAGCTTGTTGTTGGCGTAGCGCAGCTCCAGCTCCGACACCGAGGTGTCGTAGCGTTCGACGATCCGCGCCCCGGCCTTGGCCAGGGCCGAGTTGGCCATCAAGGAGGCCCCGCCCGTGATCTGACGCCCGCCGTCGGCCGAGACCGTGCCGGTGTAGTCGCTGATCCGGCCCACGGCCATGCGCGGCGAGGGCAGGTTGTAGCGCCGGGCGTAGTCGGCCAGGCAGTAGAGGGCGGTCGAATAGGGCGTCGGGTTGGACGTCACCGGCGCATTGCCGATCGGCGAGGCGTAAAGGCCCGAAGGTCCCGCCACCGGACTGACGCAGCCGGCCAGCAGCAGGGCGGCGGCCGTCGCGGCGGCGCCGATGCGAAGAGGAGAACGACGGCTCATGGCAGGTTGATGCTTCCGTTCAGGGCCGTGCCGGCGTTGATCGCGCCGGTGTTGGTCTGGGTCGAATTGACGATGACGGTGTTGCGGCTGCCCTGGACCACCACGTTCAGCTGGTTGCCGATGGCGGTGGCGCCGCCGATGGTCGTGCCGCCGTTGCGCGTGGAGCCCGCGCCGGAATAGGCCGAGGCCACGCCGTCGGACTGGCTGGAATAGGACGAGGCGCCGGCCTGGATGATGCCGTTGACGATCAGGCGGTTGCCGTTGGCGTCGCGGGTGGAGCCGGTGGTCGGGGCGGCGGCGGCCGAACGCGCGCCGCCATAGCCCTGCTGGAAGCGCGCCGCGCCGCCCGAACCGGTCGACTGGGCGGCGGCGGGCAGGGCCGCGACGACGGCCAGACCGGCGGCGAACGCAATCGCCACGGGCGGAATCAGCCTTCTGGCGGTCATCTGAGGGGTCTCCTGGCGCGCATACTCGTCACGGATCCAAGACGCGATCCGATCCCCATGCTGCATTAAGGTTATTAAGAACCGCTTGATGCGGACGAAGGCCCTGCGCATTTGAAAGCCATGTCCGATCCCCACGCCCGATTCGACGGCCCGCCCGCCCGCGAGAAGATGTTCAACGCGCCTCTGGCGGTGGTGGCGATCACCCTGGCCCTGCCGGTTCTGTTCTTCTTCCAGGAGCGGCTGCCGGATCTGGGCGCGGGCATGGCCTTCGTTCCGGTGGACCTGGAGCAGGGCCGGTGGAGCGGCCTGTTCACCTATATGCTGGTGCACGGCGGCTGGGGTCATGTGTTGATGAACGCCGTCGGCGTCCTGGCCTTCGGCACGCCGGTCGCGCGCCAGTTCGGGCCGCGATACGGCTCCAGCGTCTTTCTGCTGTTCTTTGTTCTATGCGGCGCGGCGGCGGCCCTGGGCTATGGACTGATCCACTGGGGCTCGACCGCCGGCGTGGCCGGCGCCTCGGGCGCGGTGTTCGGTCTGATCGGGGCGGCGACGCGCCTGCTGGGCGGACATGGCCGGGTGCTGCCGTTGTTCGACCGGCGCGTGATGACGATGTCCCTGGCCTGGATGGCGGTCAATGCGATCACCGGCCTGATCGGCTTCGCCCCCGGCCTGGGCGGAGCGCAGATCGCCTGGGAGGCGCACGCCGTCGGCTTCCTCGTCGGCCTGGTCGCCATCGGGCCGTTGGGACGGACCTTCGGACGCGACGCGACCGTTTGATTCCCGACGCAGGCTGAGCGATCATCGGTCGTGAGCGGCCCTGTCGCCATCCCGGCCCCGCGGTCGTCTCTTGTAGATAGAGAGAAGGAGCCGCGATGTTCGTCGCCGAGATCCTCAAGACCAAGGGAAACGCCGTCTTCTCCATCGCGCCCGACATCACGGTGGCGCAGGCGTGCAAGGAACTGGAACACCGGCGCGTCGGCGCCCTGGTCGTCCGCGAGGAAGAGCGGGTCGCAGGCGTCTTTTCCGAACGCGATGTGGTCAAGGCCCTGGCGGCCGACGGCCAGGACGCCCTGACCCGTCCCGTGTCGGACTATATGTCGGCCCAGGTGATCTTCGCCCAGCCGGGTGAGGAGATGTCGGTGCTGATGACCCGCATGACCGACCGGCGGATTCGCCATCTTCCCGTGCTTCTGGACGATCGGCTGGTGGGGGTGGTCTCCATCGGAGACGTGGTCAAATGCCAGATCGCAGAACACGCGCGTGAGGCCGAAAGCCTCAGAACCTATATAGCCGCCGGCTGAGCGCGGTTTCCGGGCGGTTCAAGGATTCCGGTTCCGTCAGTTTTTTCGTCAAAGTTTCAGAATGGGCTTGCTGGATAGTGGGTGCGCCCGTATAGGGCTGCCTCGCTCGGAGACGGGCCGGCCTTTTGGGCTTTGGGGACTGCGGTTTCCGGGGTTTTGGGGAGAGGGGGAGGGAGAAAAACCTCTTGCTT
>Ga0209571_1000349_pt1 | contig 60039 bp, 85 predicted proteins | sample EBPBio102011_DNA_FD_185866 | JGI IMG/M metagenome (GOLD analysis project Ga0209571, IMG submission 185866) | Wastewater treatment Type I Accumulibacter community from EBPR Bioreactor in Madison, WI, USA - Reactor 1_1/10/2011_ DNA (SPAdes)... | ecosystem: Engineered > Bioreactor > EBPR >... | reverse complement strand
GCTCCGGAAACGATCAAGATGCCAGCCTGGCCGCTCGGCTCCGCTGCGCTCCGCCTCCCGCCCAGGCTGGCATCGGAGACGATCTTCAACTAACTATGCAACCGGACCAGTCATCGCGGGCAGTCCAAAATCTCTATAGCTGTAATGGCGCCCTAAACCGTCGAGGATCCGCATCAGAACCTCAGGGTTGCCGGTTTCATCATCGCGGTCGAAGCAGGCTATGTCGTCGCGACCATCGTCTACTTTGGTGAACGGGACGAGATTGCGGCCGTCATGCTGACGTGTTTCGTAGAACAGGTCACCCGCCTCGGTTGCCGCGTCGACGAACCACCAAGGATAGAGAGCCGGATAGTCGCCCGTCTGGGCGAATTTCTGTAGCTTATCCGGATACCGAAATGCTCGCGGGAGCATGGTCGGAGAGTATAAACGAAATTCCACAATTGCCCCCTTTGAAGGGCAATCCTCGCTAAATGGCATATGTCCGCAATCGGTCGAAAACAGACCTCGCTTCCCACAATTTCGTCACCCCGGACCTGATCCGGGGTCCATAACCGCGGCCGAAGCATGGACCCCGGATCAAGTCCGGGGTGACGAGGAAGCAATCCTCCCTGTGGCCGCCCTCGACCGCAAAAGCCCCACATGACCGCCGGCGCCCACGCCCTCCCTTGCGATCCCCGGCGAAGGCCGGGGCCCAGAGCGTAACCACGCAGCATCGGCTTTCTAACGCCCTGGACCCCGGCCTTCGCCGGGGATCACGAAGGGGCGCGCGGCTGGATGCGGCCGATCTGGCAGATTGGGGGTAGAAAGCCGTCGCTCAAACTCTTCGCAAGATGTTTTGCCAAAGAACGGTAGGCGGCAATCCTACGTACCCGGCTTCCTGCGCGTCGTTGCACTCTATGACAATCCAGCCCTGATCGACCGTCCGCGCGATGTCGACAACCAGGAACGGTACGGAGATGCGGTTTGCAGCTTCGCGCGCGACCGAAACTCCTGCATCCAAGTCTTCCGCGCCATATGCAGGCAATTGATACCAGTAGTGGCCGCAGCCCACCAATTCCCCGTTCCACCAAAATGTTCGAAACTCGCGAGAGGGGCGAACCTTGTTGGGGACGCTGCCTCCGACAGATTCCAGTTCAACAAATTGACGGATGACTGGACGCTGCCAGCTCAAGATTTCGTCACGGCGATAACCGTCACAGAGCCTCGCATAGTCGCTAGAGTCGCGGGCGATTGATAAATCCGGATTATGTTTGCTGGTTTGCCGTGAGCCTTTCACAAACACTGGCCATTCAAACTCGGATTCCACCTCAGCGGCAGATGGGAGGCTTTGAAAAATCCGCGTGGCTGGGGTGAGGTCTTGTATCAGGGGGTACCAACCCTCCAACTCGCTCGCCCTGAAATGTTCCTCGGGCGAATTGACTAGTCGTAAACCCCAATTGGCCTTTTCTGCGTATTCTGTCTCATAGTCGCGGATGGCCCCGATCCGCAGGACACACAATTCGCCTTCCCTGAATTCATACGGATGGGTGCAAGAAAAATTCAAGTCGAAGTCAAAATCATATATCGGCGCTCCGATGTCATGACTGATGACGAGAAGTCGATCCTCCAAGCGTGCGATATTCAATTCCATCTAACGTTCATAAGCTATTGCAAGCGTGTCCGCTATCGGTCGAAAACGGCCATTCGGTCCAGATCGGCAGCGAACGCCCGAAAAGGGCTGGGGAGCGGACGGCAGACTAATCAGAATTTTGGGGTCTGGCGTGGAGCCACTCTTCCCAAACATTTGCGGGATCGATGTCCGGAAAACCTCTGCTTGCAACAAGCTGTTCAGCGCGAGACCGTTTCATCGTCATGCAGACAGCCCCATCGCGTATATCCAGCACTTCGGCCTTGGTGAGCGCAGATCCCTTCGCAGTCTCGTGCTGCTGAAGTAACGTAATAAGGGGCGGGAAAGGAACCGGTATGATCGGATCGTCCTCCGCGCCTTCTGCGTTACCAAACAGTCCAGAAATCCAGTTCATGCGCGAACCCCATAACAGATTTGGATCACGCTAAGCGATGCTCGCAAAGTCCGCAATCGGTCGCAAACTGTCCTCGCTTCCCACAATTTCGTCACCCTGAACTTGTTTCAGGGTCCATGACTCAGCGCTGCCTTTGGCGCAGCGTCAGATTAAAGGTCCGTCCATGGATGCTGAAACAAGTTCAGCATGACGAGATTTGAAAGACGGCTCCTCACCCCAACCCCGTCGGGCCCTCGAAAAAGGCCTTTCCTACAATATCCGGCTATGTCAGCGCCGATCCCGGCTCTTTCTTTCAGTGAACAAACGCGATCCGCCGGTCTTTTCACGACTGCGCGCGCCCACCACAGCGTGGTCCGGAACGGGGAGCCCACAGGGCTGAACTTTCCTGAACTTTGGAATGGAGGAACGTCCCTCCCCACCCCAACACCACTCTTCATGGCCCCTCCGCATCAATGCCAGGGCGAGGTTCGCACGCTCCAGTAGATCAGATAGAGCAGCCCCGCCCATAGCAGCAGGATGAACGCCATGCCGGTGCGGCTTGACGGGCGATCGCTCGCGGCTTCGGCGGCGGCGTGGAGTTCGGCCCATAGCGGGCCGGGGATCAGGCGGCGGACGAGGATCAGGCCCAACGGCACGATGACGAGGTCGTCGAGCCAGCCGAGCACCGGGATGAAATCGGGAATCAGGTCGATCGGCGACAGCGCATAGGCAGCGACCGCGACCGCGAGGGCTCGTGCCAGCCAAGGGACGCGGCGATCGCGCGCGGCGAGCCATGCGGTGTGTGCCTCGACAGCCAGGCGGTGGCCGAGATCGCCGATGCGTTCCGAAAGGGATTTGCCCGAAAGAGGTTTGCCGGTCATCGCATCCATCATTACTGTTCCCGCATGGCTATCCAACTGAAAAGCGCGCGCGTCGAGCGCTGGCCGGTCGCGGGGCAATTCGTGATCAGTCGCGGCGCCAAGGATCATGTCGACGTCGTCGTCGCCGAGGTCGAGGGCGAAGGCGCGACCGGGCGCGGCGAGGGGACGCCGGTCTATTATCTGGGTGAGGATGCGACCGCGTGCCGCGACCAGATATTGCACGCGGCGGCGCATGTCGCCGAGCTGGACGCGGCCGATGCACGCGCGGCGATCCAGGAAATCATGGGGCCGGGGGCGGCGCGCAACGCGCTCGATTGCGCGCTGTGGGATCTGGAGGCGCGGCAGCGCGGGCTGCGGCTCTGGCAGCTTGCCGGTTGCGACGGGGCGCCGACCGCGCGCACGACCGCCTATACGATTTCGCTCGGTACACCGGGCGCAATGGCCGAACAGGCCGCGACGGCGGAGGCCGACGGCTATCACCTGCTCAAGATCAAGCTGACCGGCGAGGGCGACCGGCTGCGCGTCGCGGGGGTGCGCAAGGGCGCGCCGAACGTGCGGCTGATCGTCGATGCCAATGAGAGCTGGGGGCAGGTGGACATATTGGGCGAAGCCGAAGCACTCGCCGACATGGGGGTCGAGATGATCGAACAGCCGGTGCCGGTCGGCACCGATGCGCTGCTCGACCAGCTTTACGCACCGATCCCGTTCGTCGCCGACGAAAGCTGCCAGGTCGCCGCCGACGTCGCGCGGATCGGTCCCTTCTATGACGGCGTGAACATCAAGCTCGACAAGGCGGGCGGGCTGACCGAGGCGCTGCGGCTGGCCGACGCCGCCGACGCGGCCGGGCTGTCGATCATGGTCGGGTGCATGCTCTGCACCAGCCTGGCGATCGGGCCGGCGTTCGTGCTGGCCCAGCGGGCGAAATGGGTCGACCTCGATGGTCCCGCGCTGCTGGCGCGCGACCGCGAGGGCGGGTTCGAGTTCCGGGAAGGGCGGATCGCGCCGTCGCTCTAGCTGGCGCGAAACCTTCCCGGCCAGCGACGGCCCGGACCCATGTCGCGGCCAGCGACGGCCCGGACCCATGTCGCCCATATTCGCCGGCTGTCGCGGGGGAACACGGGGTGCGCTTGCAATCCAGATCCGCCGTCAATCCTTCCCGTCGCGAAGGAGGCGGCGGCAACGGAAAGCGTTGACGGAGGGGCTGCGGCGCGGCCCGTCTCACCACCGATTCGTGGCGGTCCCCTCCCCATCGCTTCGCGACAGGGAGGGTTTTCTGGGGAAGATATTTAGAGGGCCACTTCGGCGTGCCTGCCGAGTTCGCCTTCCTTCATCGTCATGCCGGTCGCGAGTTTGAACATGCCCTTCAGGCTCGGCTCGGCGGTCCAGATTTCGGCATCGTCCAGGTCGAAGCGGAGGAGGACGAGTTTCGGATCGTCCTTGCCGCCTTCGTACCAGGCCGCGATGCCGTTGTTCCACAGCTTGTCGAGTACCGCACGGCTGTCTTCGCGGTGCAGCGTGCCCGAAATGCAGGCGTAAAGGTCATGACCCTTTGACGCGAACTGCGCCATCGCCGGGCCGCCGCCCGCGATCCGGTTGTCGGTCGCGGTGAAGAACCAGAAGGCGCTGTTCGCGTCCTTGTCGAGCTGCGCATTCATCGGGACATGATGCGCTCGCTCGCCGGTCAGGCCGACCATTACATAAGGGCTGGCGTCGAGCGCCTTCCAAAACTCTTTCTTGATGTCGTCGCTCATCGGTCGAGACTCCTGTTGGCCCCCCGACGACAGAGAAACGCTTGTGAAAGCCGGATGTTGCCCGCTTCAGCGCGGGCGCGGCTCCGAATAGCTGACGACCTCATATTCGATGCCGTCGGGATCGAAGAAATAGAAGCGCCGGCCGGGTTCGTAATCGCCATGATTGAACGGGGTGAGGCCGACCGCCTTCACCCGCATCTCGATCATGTCGAGGTCGTCGACCTGTACACCCACATGGTTCAGCGGTTCACCCTTTGGATATTGGGCGCCGGCATGCTGACCGTCGGGACCGGTGTAGAGCGCGACATAGGCGGTGTCGGTGCCGAGGTGGATCGTGCGTCCGCCATCGCGCGCCGGACCGCGCCAGCGTTCGTTCCAGCCGAAGACGGCCGAGAGGATGCCCGCGGTGCGATCGGGATCGCTGACGGTCAGATTTACATGTTCGATGAAGGGATGCGTCACGGATAGGCTCCTGATTCGGGTTGACGCAGCAACATATGAAAGCTCAAGTGAGGTTTAGATCAAGCGCTAAATGAACCTTGCGGGCGACGCGATCGGGAGCAGCATCGGCCGGCTCGGTATCGCGGCGGCGGCCCTGGCGTCTTGCAATGACGGAAGGAGGGAAGATGCACCGGACCGACCTCATCGCGATCGGGGACCTCGCCGCGCGGACCGGCGTCGCGGTGTCCGCGATCCGCTTCTACGAAGCGAAGGGGCTGCTCGCGGCGCTGCGCACTGCGGGCGGGCAGCGCCGCTTTCTGCGCGCCGACATTCGCCGCGTGTCCTTCATCCTGATCGCGCAGCAGATGGGGCTGAGCCTGGAGGAGGTTGCGCGCGAACTGGCGAGCCTGCCCGCAGGGCGCACCCCCAATGCCGCCGACTGGACGCGGATCAGCACCGGGCTTCGCGCGCGCATCGACACGCGGCTGGCGGCGCTGATGCAGACGCGCGAATTGCTGGACCAGTGCATCGGCTGCGGATGCCTGAGCCTGAAAAAATGCGGACTCTATAATGCACGGGACAAGGCGGCGCAGCGCGGCGCGGGGCCGCGTTACCTGCTCGGCGACCGGGCGGGAGAGATTGCGGAGGTCGGGTGACCCGGCTTGCCGGGCATGATCATGAGATGTAGTATCACCCAAAGCCAACTATCTGGAGAGGTTGAATGAAAGCGCTCTGTCCGGCCCTGTTCGCCGCCGCCCTGATCCATGCGACGCCCGCCTTTGCCGAACCGTCGTCCGCCTCGCCGTTGCTCGGCGTGTGGGCGGTCGACGTCGCGAAGCTGCCCACGCCGCCCGCCGAACGGCCGAAGAGCGTGACGATCACCTACAGCGACGCAGGTGCGGGAAAGTGGCGGACGCAGGTCGATGTCGTGCTGCCCGACGGGAAGGCGGTCCAGGCGGTGTCGACCTATACGCCCGACGGAACGGCGACCGCGGTCGAAGGCAATCTGGAGGCAGACATGGCCGCGGTGCGCTTGCCCGAACCCGATGTGATGGTGACCGCGCTCGCGCGCGGCGGCCAGCCCGCATCGATGCGCAGCTATACCGTGTCGCCCGACGGCAAGACGATGACCGAAACCGTGGTCTATTTCACCGCCGAGGGCCGGCCGGCGATGCGCACCAACTATTTCAACCGCGTCCGCTGATCGGGGTCAGAGCAGCCCCGCCTGCTGCCGATAGAGGTGGCTGTCGGCATATTGGACGAATTTGACGAGCGCGCCGTCGCGGACCGTCCAGACGTGGCAGAAGGGGGCCGCGACCTTGTCGTCGAGCCCGCGATAGAAGCCGAAGGCGACCGCACGGTCGGAGCCGAGCGGAAGCAGTTCGTCGGGAATCGCGCTGAAGTCGGGCACGTCGGCGGCGATGGGGCCGAAGACATGCGCCGCGACCTCGGCAAAGCCGCGCCAGACGCCGCCATAGGGCATGCCCAGATTCTCGTGCCACTCGATATGTCGGAGCGCGGCATCGAGCGCGGGCATGTCGCCGGCGGCGAAGGCGTCATAGACGGTGCGGGCGGCTGAAACGGCGTCGGACATGATGATTCCTTCCGGTCACGGACCCGGCGCGAATCTGTCAGTCCGGACGGATCGGGTCAACGCCCGCCGTCGTTCAGACCGCCGGCATGCTTTCGATTTCGGGCGGGGCGGCGAGGCAGGGGCCGAGCTTTGCGCCGATCGAGCGGAAATGGTCCGACGCGCGGTGCGCCGCGACCGCCGCTTCGTCGTCATAGCATTCGAGCACCTTGTACACGCCGGTCTCGGCCGTGCGGAACAACCGGTAATAGCTGTTGCCGGGCTCGTTCGCGCGAACCGCGGGGGCCAGCTCGGCGAACACGCCCTCGAACTCTTCTTCCTTGCCGGGCTGTACGCGCAAGATCGCGATGACGCCGATACCGCTCATGTCATTCTCTCCTTTGTTTGTTGTGTCACGCCTTCAGGTCGGGATCGACGTCCCAGCCGTCCTCGACCTGGATGCCGAAGCTGTTCAGCATCATCGAAACCTGTGTGTATTGGCCGACCGTCATGACCAGGTCCATGCGGCCCTTGTCGCCGAGCGGCGCGAGCGCGGTCCAGCTGGCGTCGCTGACGAAATGGTCGCTCGTCAGTTCGTCGGTCGCGCGCAGCATGGCGCGGTCGATCGCGCTCCAGCCGTCGGCGTCGGGGCCGCCCTTGATCCGTTCGATCTCGTCGGCGGTGAGGCCGCTGTCGAGGCCGATGCGCTTGTGCTGCGTCCATTCATACCCCGACCGGCAATTATAGCCGGTGCGCAGGATGACGAGTTCGCGGTCGCGCGGCGACAGTGCGCTGCGCCGCGAGAGGATATAGTTGCCCCAGCCCAGAAAGGCGGTGAGCGCCTTCGGTGCGTGCGCCAGGGTGCGGAAGATGTTGAGGATGCGCCCGCCCCCGACCCTGCCCCCATCGGAAGCAAGGAAGGGTTCGAGCGCGGCGCGCTGGTCGGCATCGAGCCGGTCGAGGTCGACCGGCTCGATACGCGGAGCACTCAAGCGCAAATCAGAAGACCTCGAACAGGCCCGCTGCGCCCTGGCCGCCACCGATGCACATGGTGACGACGGCATATTTCACGCCGCGGCGCTTGCCCTCGATCAGCGCGTGGCCGACGCAGCGCGCGCCGGTCATGCCGAACGGGTGGCCGATCGAGATCGAGCCGCCGTTGACGTTGAGCAGTTCGTTCGGAATGCCGAGCTTGTCGCGGCAATAGAGGACCTGCACCGCGAAGGCTTCGTTGAGTTCCCAGAGGCCGATGTCGTCCATCTTGAGCTCGAAGCGTTCGAGCAGTTTCGGGATGGCGAAGACGGGACCGATGCCCATTTCGTCGGGCTCGGTGCCCGCGACCGCCATGCCGACATAGCGGCCGAGCGGCTGAAGGCCCCGCTTCTCGGCGACCTTTGCTTCCATCACAACGCACGCCGACGAGCCGTCGGCGAGCTGGCTGGCGTTGCCCGCGGTGATCGTGTGGCCTTCGCCCATCACCGGCTTCAGGCTCGCCAGACCTTCGAGCGTGGTGTCGGCGCGGTTGCACTCGTCCTTGTTCGCGACGACGTCCTTGAAGCTGACTTCCTTCGTTTCCTTGTCGACGACCGCCATGGTCGCGTTGCACGCGACGATTTCGTCGTCATATTTGCCCGAAGCCTGCGCGGCGGCGGTGCGCTGCTGCGACTGGAGCGAATATTCGTCCTGATATTCGCGGCTGATGTTGTAACGCTTGGCGACCACCTCTGCCGTGCCGATCATCGGCATATAGGTGTCCTTGTGCATCGCGATCAGCTCGGCATCGGTTTCGATGAAGACCTTGCCGCTGCCGCTGACCTTCGAGATCGATTCGATGCCGCCGGCGACGCAGATGTCCTGGCGGTCGACGATGATCTGCTTCGCGGCGGTCGCGATCGTCATCAGGCCTGACGAGCACTGGCGGTCGATCGACATGCCGGGAACGGTGACGGGCAGGCCCGAGCGCAGCGCGATGAGGCGCGCGACGTTCATCGTCTGCGAACCCTGCTGCATCGCGGCGCCGAAGACGACGTCGTCGATCTCGCCGCCTTCCAGGCCGGCGCGTTCGACCGCGGCCTTGACCGAAAAGGCGCCCAGCGTGGGCGACAGCGTGTTGTTGAACGAGCCGCGTCCCGCCTTGGTCAGCGGGGTGCGGGCGGTGGAAACGATGACGGCGTCACGCATGATAAGGGTCCTTCTGCTTGGTTCCGATTATCTTTTCGGGGGAGGTCGGCCGGGAAATCCTGTTCGGTCAGATGAAAAACTGCGTGATCCATTCGGCGATCAGCGCGGGCTTTTCCTCGCCTTCGATCTCGACGGTGATCTCGTTCGTCTGCTGCCACTGGCCGGGGCGCTTTTCGTCGAGCTCGAGCAGCTTCACATGGCTGCGCACGCGCTTGCCCGACCGGACGGGAGCAAGGAAGCGAACCTTGTTGCCGCCGTAGTTGACGCCCATCTTGACGCCCTCGATCTTCGGCCCGTCGGTAAGCGCCCCCAGCATCGGGATCAGCGATAGCGTCAGAAAGCCGTGCGCGATCGTGCCGCCGAACGGCGTCAGCTTGGCCTTTTCCTCGTCGATATGGATGAATTGATGGTCACCCGTCGCGTCCGCAAACTTGTTGATCATCTCCTGATCGACGAGCACCCATTCGGACGTGCCGATGGTCTCACCGACCTTGGTCTTCAGGTCCTGCGGCGTGATGGTGGCCATATGTCATCCCCTATATTCGTTGGTTCGGGGCGCGTTCTAGGCCTGTGGCGCCGCATTGCACAAGGCCCAAGCGGCCATGCCACGGCGCCGTAGCGTCAGCGGGGCTTGGCCGCCTTTGCCGCCGGCGCCTTGGGCTTCGGAGACTCGGGATAGGGCATGATCATCGTGCCGTCGGGCGCCGCGGTAAAGGTCGTCTGCGTCGGATAGGCGATCTGGTATCCGGCGGCGGTCATCGCTTCGAACAGGCGGATCGCAACCTCGGTCCGCGCGGCGACCACCTCTTCGAACTGTTCGGTAAAGACGTCGAAGAGCAGTTCGAAATCGAGGCTCGACGGACCGAAGGTCAGAAAGCTCGACCGCACGAATTCCTGACCCGCCGCCTTCACCTGTTCCTCCAGCAGCGCCGGCAGGTCGCGCAGCATCGCGGGCGTCGTCTGATAGATGACGCCGATGGTGAAGGTCACGCGGCGGCGATGGAGATGCGCGAAATTGGTGATCTCTTTCGCAAGAAGATTGGTGTTCGAGATGACGAGCAGTTCGCCGTTGACCGAACGCAGCCGCGTGCTCTTGAGGCCGATGCGTTCGACGGTCGCGGTGCTGGTGTCATATTTGATCGTCTCACCGACGCGGAACGGCCGGTCGAAGATGATCGAAAGCGAGGCGAAGAGGTCGGAGAAAATGCCCTGTGCGGCAAGGCCGATCGCGATGCCGCCGATGCCGAGGCCGGCGATCAGCCCGGTGACGTTCACCCCCATATTGTCGAGGATGACGATGGTCGCGATCGCGAACAGCGCGACGCTGATCAGCAGGCGGATGATCCCCATCGCGTTGCTGAGCGTTTCGTTCTGCCCGTCCGCCGCGCGGCGGCCGATCAGCCCCAGGATGATCTCGCGCACCCAGATCGCGACCTGGAGCACGACCGCGACGGTGAAGACGAACTGGATGATCTGCAGGATCGCGGCCGGCGGCTGCGCATAGCTCGCGACCAGCCGGATCGCGACGATCGCGATCACCCCGGACTTGGTCTTGTGGATCACGCGCCCTGCGATGTGGGTCAGCGTCAGCTCGCCCTCGGCCGATTGCGCGTGCTTCAGCGCGAAGCTGCGCACCATCGACAGCAGGAAATAGATCAGCAGGCCGGCGCCGATGGCGATGCCGATCTGCAACCAGTGGCTGTTCACCCACGCGACGCTGACGTCCGAATAATGGTGGAGGTCGGCGAGCGGGTCGCCCGGCGTGGCCGCCTTGTCTTCGGTCGCTGGTTTTGTGGCAGCGGTTTTGGCGGCGGCGAGAAGCGAGAGGGTCATGTCGATCTTCTTGGCGGATCAGGCGGAGCGAAGCAACGCCGCGGCATCCGGTGCGCGTTCGAGGCAGGCCAGAAACCCGCGTTCATAGCGTGAAAGATATTTGGTCGCGCGTGGCAGCGGACCCGCCGCAGCCGCGAAATCGCCGCGCTCCTGCGCCGCCGCGATCATCGCGGGGTGGACATAGGCCTTGCGCGCGACCGCTGGCGTATTGCCCAGCCGGTCGGCGACATGCGCCAGCATCGCCTTCAGGGTCGGCGGCTCGGCGGCGTCATACAGAAAGGTAAAGGCCTCGACGCTGGCCGACCAGGTCCGAAAATGCTTGGCGCTGAAATCGCCGCCCATCGCATCCCGAATATAGGCGTTCACATCGTCCGAGCTGACTGCGCAGAGCCCGTCCGGATCCTGATACTGGAACAGATTCTGGCCGGGGAGATCCTGCAGGCGCCGGACCAGCGTCGCGAGGTTGCGGTCGCTGACCGTCACTTCGCGCTTTGCTCCGCCCTTGGCGCGATAGCTGAGGCGGAGCGTTTTGCCCGATAGTCGGGCGTGACGCTGGCGCAGTGTCGTCGCGCCGAAACTGTTGTTCGCCGCGGCATATTCCTCGTTCCCGACGCGCAGCGCGGCCAGGTCGAGCAGGCGGACGACCGCGCCGACGATGCGTTCCTGACACAATGTGCGGCGTGCCAGATCCTCCTGCAATCGCGCGCGCAGCAACGGCAAGGCATGGCCGAATGTGGCGCAGCGATCATATTTGTCGGCGTCGCGCGCCAGGCGGAATTCGGGGTGATAGCGATATTGCTTGCGCCCGCGCGCGTCGTAACCGGTGGCGAGTATGTGGCCGTTCTGCGCAGGGCAGAACCAGGCATCCTCATAGGCGGGGGGCAGCGCGATCGCGTTCAGCCGGCGGATTTCGTCTCGGTCGCGGATCAGCCGGCCCTGAGCGTCGCGATAGCGCCAGCCGTCCGCCAGGCGTTCGCGGCCGATGCCGGGCAGGCTGTCGTCGACATGGATCAGGCGGGTGTCGGCCATGGGGCATTAGCGCCCGGACCTTGCTATGGTTCCATCGCCTTGTCCGTGGGATGGCGATGGCGGGCGACGAAAGGTCAGGATGCCGCCGGGAAGCTGTGCCGGGCCGGAACTTGCGCCGGGCGTGCGGTGAGCGGACGCCATCCCGCTTCCTGCTCGCGCCGCCGGACATAGGTCGACAACCCCATCTCGAGCGCAAGCATCATGTAGATGAAGGGCTGGAAGGCGATGCCGACGAACATCGATCCGATCATATAGGTGATGTGGCCATGCTGAAGCGCGGTCGCGAGCGGCGCGATCCATTGCTCCTCCGCGCGCCGCGTCTTCAGATAGCGGCGGCGCAGCCGTTCGAGCTGGATCAGGCTGACGCCGTGGAGCAGCAGCCAGAGCGCGAGCCCCGGATAGCCCTGTTCGCCCAGCATTTCGAAATAGCTCGAATGATAGGCGCGCGACTTTTCCTCATAGACGGTGGGTTCGGATTCCTGCGGCTTGTCGGGATTGAAGGTGCCGCCGGTCTTTTCGACGCGGACATGATTCTGGATATAGGCGTTGAAGCCGCCGCCGAAGGGGTGATCCTTCGCATATTCCCACGTCCACGCCCACACCGCGACACGCGTCGAGGCCGACTGATCGGACTTGTGGTCGCGGATCGTTTCCATGCGCGCGGTAAAGCTTTGCGGCAGGAAGGGCACGACGGCGACGGTCAGCAGCGCGGCGCCGGCGATATAGAGGAAGCGGTGCTTGACCGCGCGCAGCGACAGGATGGCGAGGATGACCAGGCAGACGAGCCCGGTGCGCGCCTGCGTTCCGACCGGCAGCAGCGCGCAGGCAAGGACGAGCGCAAAGCAGAAGATCGTCACCCGCCAGTCGGGCGGAAAGATGGTGCCATGCTTCCGATACCAGAGGATCAGCGGGATGATCGAAATGCCCACCGCCGACATGATCGAGCCTTCGTACAGCCCGTAATTTTCGTTGAGGAGCAGCTGGAGTTGGCCATAGCCGCCGCCGCCGGCAGCGGTCTTCATGCCGCCGGCGATCGCGATCGCCGCCGCCGACAGCAGCATGATAAGGATCAGCGCCTCGATGCGAAGCTTGGTCCGCAGCGTCAGCGGCAGGAAGATCGCCCAAATCAGCGCTTTCCACACCCAACTCCACTTTTCCTGTGCCTCGACCGGGAAGTCGGCGTTGATCGTCGTCATCCAGCAATAAAGGAGCAGCGCGATCAGCAGAAATTGTCGCCCCGACCACCGGGTGTCGCGCTTGTTGTCGGCGATCAGCCACCCGGCGATCGCCAGTCCGAAGACGATCAGCGAGATCGGAATCGAGTTGATCAGGAAATAGCTGAGCCGCTGCGGCGCGACGATGTCGATATAGCAAAAGCACAGCACGAACAGGAAAGGCTTGCGAAAGCCGACGCCGATGAAGGCGAACAGAAAAGCGACGAAGGCAATGTCACGCATCGGACGACGCGTCCCTGGCGGCGGCTTCGGCATCGCGCTGTTGCTGCCACAGCTTGCGCGGGCTGACCTCGTTGTCCAGGTCGTCGCGATACAGCAGGCGCCAAAGCGCGAGCGCCATCAGCACATGGGTCAAGGCAATGGAAAAATTGTCGACCATCGATGCAGCTTGCCTGAAAACCCCTTGTGGCCCAAGGACCTCATGCAACCGCTCTACGCGGTGTAGGTTGACGCCGCGTTAAGGCTTATATGTCAAAGCTCTGACCCGATGACCCGCATTCTACATATCCTTGACCACAGCCTGCCGGTGCACAGCGGCTACACCTTTCGCACGCGCGCGCTGATGAAGGCGCAGGTTGCGAAGGGCTGGGACGTCGCCGGCGTCACCGGCGTGCGCCATCCGATGCCGGGGCCGGAGGTCGAGACGGTCGACGGGCTGACCTTTCACCGTACCCCCGCCATCGCGCCCGCGCGCTCGCCGATCCGCGAATGGCGCGAGATCGCGGCGCTCGCCGCCCGCACCGAGGCGCTGGCCAGGGAGTGGCGACCCGACGTGCTGCACGCGCATTCGCCGGTGATGGACGCGCTCGCCGCGCTTCGCGTCGGGCGCAAGCTCGGCATACCGGTCATCTATGAAATCCGGGCTTTCTGGGAAGACGCCTCGGTCGGCAACGGTACGGGGCGGCAGGGGAGCGCGCGCTATTTCCTGACGCGCCAGCTTGAAACCCACGCCGTGAAATCGGCCGATGCGGTCGCGGTGATCTGTGAGGGGCTGCGCGGCGACCTGATCGCGCGCGGGATCGATGCCGACAAGATCGTCGTGTCGCCCAATGGCGTCGACCTGGAGCTTTTCGGCGATCCGCCGCCGCGCGAAGATGCGCTGGCCGACGAGCTCGGCCTGCATGCCGACGATGCCGTGATCGGCTTCATCGGCAGCTTCTACGACTATGAGGGTATCGACGACCTGATCGCGGCGATGCCCGCGCTGATCGCCGCCAGGCCGCGCGCCCGGCTGCTGCTCGTCGGTGGCGGGCCGATGGAGGATGCGCTGAAGGCGCAGGCCGCGGCCTCCCCGGCGGCCGACCATATCCTGTTCGTGGGCCGCGTTCCGCACGACCAGGTCGAACGCTATTATTCGCTGATCGATATCCTGGCCTATCCGCGCAAGAAGATGCGCCTGACCGATCTCGTCACCCCTCTTAAGCCGCTGGAGGCGATGGCGCAGGGCAAGCTCGTCGCCGCCTCCGACGTCGGCGGACACCGCGAGCTGATCGAGGATGGCGTGACCGGCACGCTCTTCGCCCCCGACGATCCCGCCGCGATCGCATCGGCGCTGGCCTCATTGCTCGACGCGCGCGGCCTCTGGGACGAACGTCGGCGCACCGCGCGCGTCTTTGTCGAAAAGCATCGTAACTGGTCGTCAAACATTTTACGTTACGAGCCGGTTTACCAGCGACTGCTCCGCGCCAATGCGCGGCAGGCCGCCTGAGGATATGGAATTGAGCTTTATGGACGACGGCAGCGAGGTTTCGGGCAGCAGCCGCTGGGCGGCGGTGTGGGGCGTTCTGCGTCCCGCCGTCCCCGCTGTTATCGGCGCCGCGGCGCTGACCTTCCTGTTCGCCGCGGTGATGCCGATGGGCTGGGTCGCCGGCATAAGCTGGAACCTCTATCTCGACCGCCTGTCCGATTTCTTCCTGCCGCCGATCGGTAACGCCGCCCGCCTGATCATGGCGCTGAGCATGGCGACGATCGCCGCGCTGATCGCCGGTTTCGTCGCGCTGATCGTGGCGCGCCCCGAAGAAGCGGGCCTTGGTCTGTTGCGTCGGCGCGCTCGTGCTGGCGACGGCGAAGAGGATGATGTGCCCTCGCGTCGCCGCGCCGACCTGCATCCCGACGACCTCCCCCGCGCGCCGATCCGTGCCGGACGCGATCTGCCTGCGGGCGGGCTGGGACCGTCGACGGGGGCCGTCGTCGCCGATGAGGTCGCCGCCGAAGACGTTGGCGCCGAAGAGCTTGCCGTCGAAGAAGTCGCCGCTGACGCCGTGGCCGTCGACCCCGCCGATTGGCCGGTGGAAGACGAACTGGTGCTCGCCGATCTGGCACCGATCGAGGTCGATGAGCCGGGTACCGAGCCCTGGCTCCAGCCCGCCGAACTGGCCGGTCCGGTCATGCCCGATCCCGCCGACAATTCGCTCGGCGCAATGGTCGCGCGTTTCGAGGCGGGGCTCTCGCGCCGCCGCCAGACGCCTGCCGCGACCCCCGCCATCCCCGGCGCCGCGGGCACGGGCGAGGACGTGGGTGAAGAGGCGGGCGAGATCGACTTCGCGCTCGAGGCGGCGCTCAGCACGCTGCAGCGGATGAACCGCCAGGCGATCGGCTGACCGGTCAGTCTTCGACCGTCAGGATTTCGATCCGAAACTCCCCGTCGCCGCCGACGCTTTCGACCGTCACATCGGCGACGATATGACCGCGCAGCGGCCATTCGGTCTCGGCCAGCATTTGCTGCAATGCCGTCGGCGACCCGCTTCCCGCACAGGAAAATATGTGACGCGCGCCGACGAAATTGGCGCTGGCCCAGGGGCGCAGCGTCGATGCGCCGATCGCGATGCCGCCGGGCATTTCCGCCGCGAGCAGCCGCGATAGCCGGTTATGCGGACAGCCGGTGTGCGGCCGGGCCGTGGGCGACCAGCGGATCATGCCCGGCCTCCCGTCCGGACGCGGCGGTCGCCGACGCGGGCGACGCGGCCGGCACGATAGTCGGCGCGCCATTTGTTCATGAAATGTTCCACCCTGCAGATCATGCGAAACCCCGGATCGCGTCCACCGCGCAGATCGCTGACCAAGCGCGGATCGTGCGCGGCGGCGCGTCCGAACACGCTGGGCGGCATGTCCGATTCCTTCAGAAAAGTTTCGATTGTGACGCGCCAATAATTCCTTTCCGGGATATTGCGGCATATCGGGGCATGCGGGCGGGATGGAAGTGGCCGAAAAGTGGGATTTTCGTGACTTTGAGGCGGGATGGGGAATTTTTGGCGCGCTGCGCATCCCGGGACGTGAAAACAGGGTTTCAACGGCCCTGAAAGGCGCAGAAACGCGTTCGCGCGTCACAGTTATGCGGATTTCGAACTGTGACGCGAAAATCGGCTGTTTTCTGCGGCGCGCGCGGTGATGGAGTTTTTGGCGCGCGCCGCCGAACTGTGACGCGAACTGTGACGCGAAATCACCCATCGAGCATGCCCGATCGGGGTCGCCGGGACCGTGCCTTTCGCGCCTCGCTTTCGGCCACCAATTCCGCGAAGCGATCGCGCGTTTTCCGAGGGGTGAAATAGGCGTCCTCGCGGCCGTGCATGTAGAGGATCGCCGACCGGCCAGCGCATATCGCAGCGGCCTCGTCCATCGTCGGGACGTAGAGCGGCCAACCCTGCACGAACCGATGCCGAGCGGGCAGCGCGGCCTCGATCGAACGGCGTTCGGCGGCATAGCGCTTGGCCCGATCGAGGTCGGATATCAGGCCGGGACTGAGTAGGTGCGGGGCCACGTCGCCAAGCCACTTGCGGGGCTGGAATGAGAAGGTCGAGGTAGCCTCCATTCCGACGTAATGGCGATACAGCCAGTGGTTGCCCGCCACGCTGGTCGAAACCGACAGGTCGTTCGCTGAAGCCATTGTGCAAAGGGCGCAGCTCCACCGCGTAGCCCCCAGCCCATAGCCCTCCGCGAGCGGCACGCCGTATCGCTCGTTGGCGGTATATACCTCGGCCTCTTTCAGGTCGACGCCGGGATGCCAGAGCATCATCGTCGTGCCCGCCTTGTTGCCCGGCTTGGCGAAACGGGTGTCGAGTTTCGCGACGACGGTATCCTTGCGGCCGGCGCCTTCTTCGCGCCTGATCCCGACGACGTTGATGATCGTCTGCCCGCGAAACTCCCGCGCCAGGTGCGGCCCCATCACCTGTATCTTTTTCTCCGACTGGCAGAATTTCAGCGACGCCGACGACCAGGGACCGCGTAGATTATAGAGGCGCAGATCGGCGTAGTCCTGAAGGCCGCGCTGCCACCTGTTTTCAAAGCGAGCGACGAGGTCGCCGCTCCGCGCCCGCACGACAATGAGGGGCAAGCCGAGGGCGTCAGCCTGGGCCTGCACCTGGGCGGGCGTCGACCGCCATTCAGCGCGGCCGAGGTCAGCATGAATGGCGAAGCGCAGATCGCGCGGGTGGCCGATGGCGTCGAGATAGGCGTTCGTCATCGCGGAGACGGCCCCGCAATCCTTTCCACCGGAGAGGTTGAAGCCGACCCGCGCTCCGTTCCGCAGCGCCGCGTCTATCATCGGATCGGTCGCGATCGGCGGGAGGGCGATCAAGCCGTTAGCGCCGGTCAAGGATGATCTCCGAGGCGATATCGGGATCGAGGAGCTGCCAGAGCGTGCTGTCCTCGCCAGTCTCGATATGCTCGATGATGACGCCTTCGCCGTTCGCGGTGCGCGCAATGATTGCGCCGAGCCACTCTCCGCCGTCGGTGCGGGTGAACACGACGATGCTGTCGCCCACGCGCGCGATGACCTGGGGATCGTCGCCGAGTCTGGGTAGCTGGCGCAGGATCGACGGCGTAAGCATCGCGCGATCGCGCGCCTGATCAAGGGTCGACCGCGGGAGGACGGCAACGCGTGCGGTGTCTTGCAGCGCGCCGGCCATGCGGTCGTCGAGGATCGCGACCGGGAATTGCGGATCGGGCAGCGCGAGGAACTGATCGAACGCCGGATCGGCGACGAGGTCGCGCAGCGTCTGGCGCGCGACGTCGCCGAGGCCGGCGTCGACGGCGGAACCGAGCGACGCCGTGGTCCGATCGGCCAGCACGCGCAGATGCGCGGCGCCGGGATTGTAGTTGAAGCCGGGCGCCACGCCCTGGGGCACGGAAACGACTTCGCCCGCCGCGGTGATGAAGTCATGGCGGGGCGGGTTGGGTGCTTCGTTGACCTTCCAGCCCATGCGGCGCATCCGCGCCTCGCTGACCTGTTCGACGCGGCAGTTGCAGCCCCAGCCATTGGGCGGAAACATCCACTGCCACGCCGGATCGTCGACATGGAGGATGATGCCGTGCCATTCGAGGTGGTTGAGGCGCGGGTGCTTGCGGTAGTGGTCGGACAGGTAGCGCAGATAGGGGAACAGGTCCTTTTCGCGCTGATATTTGCGCCAGCGGCCCGCCGCGATGCTCATCCGGACATTGGTCCGGTAGATCGTTTGCAGCCGGCGTTCATTGACGATGACGGGATCGGCCGTCCCGGTCAGCGCCTCGTCCTGGACCACGCCCCACCAGCCGTGCTTCTTCAGCTCCGGGATCAGGTTCGCCTGCCATTGTTCGAACGTCCCGCCATTGCGGATCACGTCGTCGAGCGATTTGTGAATGGCAACGAGCAGATCGAGCTTCGCGACCTTAGCAACCGTGAAGCCCGAGGCATGCTCGCCGAGGAAGGTGTCCGTCCAGTGCGTCGAGAGGCGATAGCCCGACCGCTCGGCCCAGGCTGCGATGATCTCGCCGGGGTCCATATAGATGGTGTCGGAGAGCGCGGGGCTGGTCATCCAAAATGCTTCTCAGGCGGGATCGGCGAACGACCATCGACCGGAATTTGAAGCGGACCTAGCGGCCAGTAGAGGCCGACATGCCCGTCATATCGATTGCCGCCCGACCAGCAGGACAGCGCTTGCCGAATTACCCATCGACGAGGAGCGCGCTTCTGACCCGGGTAGTGCTCAAACCGCAGGCGCCTATATCGCAGGGCGCCGATGAAGCCGCCGTAAATGTTGCCCCCGATGTGAATGATCAGCCACGCGAGCAGCGTGAGTATCAGCGCCGCGAAGAGCAGGCCTAGAACGTAGATGATGCCGTCGATCACTTCGCCACCTTCGCCAGTCCGTCGCGTAGATAGGCGGCCGCGTCGTAGCCACTTGCGAGGGTGCGCTCCACGCCTGCGTCGATCTCGACGATGCGATCGTGCAGATATTGCTTATGACCGTAAGCATCGGCCATTCGAGCATTCCAGCCGGCATTGACCGCCGCAAGGCGATAGGCATCGACGAGTTTCTGAAGCCGCTCGACCTCTGCCCCCTGATCGCCCGCTTGCCCATCCCTTTTGGTCAACTTCGAATATTCGATGGCGCCGAGGCACGCGGCTTGCCAGATGATCGCGTGGCGCGTGGGGGCCTTTGGCGAGCCGTCTCTTTTCGTTCCTGTTGAGCAGCGCTGAGCGACGCTTTCGGCCGCCAGTTCGGCGTCGGCTAGGACTTGGGGCCTATCAGGCATCACTGTTCTCCTCGGCATCGAGCGCGCCGGCCAGTCCGGCAGCTTCAAGGTCGGCGCCGATCGACTGCTCGTTGCCGGGGCCGACGCCGATCGCGGCGAGCAGGTCCGCTGGCGATCGGGCGGCGCGGATCGCGCTGAGCATCGGTTCGGTCAGGGCGCGGACGGCGCGATAGCCGTCCTCGGCGATCAACTTGTCGACGAGCTGGTCGGTGGCGCTGTCGGCGGGACCTTCGGCGAAGCTGGCGTCGTCGTCATCAGGCTGCCAATCATCGTCGATCTGCTCGAATACCTCTGCACCGAAGCGCAGCTCGCCGCGGAACGGCTTTACTTTCGTCAGGTCGACGACGCCGACATCGTCGGCAAAGGTGATGTGCGGAAAATAGTCCGAGAATTCCCAGCTCGCGCCGCGATCGCGCATTTCGCGGTTCCGCTGTTCAAGATGGCCGGAGAAGAAATGGAGCGCGACGACGCCCTGGTCGCCGATCCGGTCGACGATGCGCGGCCCGCCGATCGGAACCATATGGTCGCTGGTGTCGGGACCCCAGCCCCAGAAGCCGCCCATCTTCATCCAGTTCACCGGTCGCTTCGACGATGCGACGGTGGCATGAAGGCTGGCGGCGGGGCGCAAGGCGGTAAAGCCCTCCTGGACCGCCCAGGCGAGCAGCTCGGCCGCGCTTTCGGGCAGCAGCGGGCGATAGACGTAGAGCGGACGCGGATCGTCGGCCGCGAAGCTGGCATTCGTGTCGTTGACGTTCGGGTCTAGGACTTCGTTGTCGTTGGCGCCGTCATCGTCGGGATTGTCCACGTCGACGTCGTCGCCATCGGCAGGCGTCGGACCTTCGGCCTTCGGCTTGCGTCGATAGCCCTCGCCATAGGTGTCGCTGAAGCTCTCGTCGGTGCGCTCCCAGCCAAGGCGGTCGAGCGCCTCGTCGGTTTCGGCGATTTCCTTGACGTCCTCTTCTTCGGCGACCTGGCGCATGACGCGCGGCGCGGCGACGTCGGGACCGTAATTCAGATCGGTCCACCAGCGCGCGACCTCGGCAAAGCTGTCGGACAACAGATCGGCGTCGGATTTCACCACTTCGAGCTTTACGTCGGAATGGACCTCGGCCTGGCTGCGGCTCGATCCATTGTCCGTCGTCATGGTCTGCGACAGGATGATCTTCGCGATCGCGCCGTCCATGTAGCGGACCATCGTGCCATAATCGGCGGTGCCCGATCGCGCGGCCTCCAGCAGCTCGACGACCATTCCCTCGGGGATCGTAATCCCGCTGTCGGTCGAAAGGGCCTGGAGCGCCTCCAGCAGCTTCTCCTGGTCGGATTTGGGCGTGCCGGGACGATATTTGCCGACGGCGGTCGGCGATCCGAACTTGTCGAGGAAGATATTCCAGAAGCGGATGCCGTTGCGCTTGAACAGCGTGGGCCAATAGAGCCATTCGGCCAGGCCGCGGCCATAGGGTTCGTCATCGTTGGTCCCGCCGACGCGGAAGAACCAGAATTTGCGGTCGGGCAGGATTTCGCCAAGCCCGCCGACCGAGGTCAGCAGGCGGAGGCGGCCCTGGACGTCGAAGCGGAAGCGGCGGGCATGCCGGACCTTGATCTGGGCGATGTCGATCAGCCCGTCGCGGACTTCCCACATGATTTCGGCGACGGCGGGGCCATAGAAGACGGCCCACAGCATCTTGCCGGTAATCCGGTCCCAGCCGACACGGTCGATCGTGTTGCTGAATTTCTCGCCCGCCTCGACCGAGCGCGGGTCCTCTTCGTCGCCGGCAACGACGTCCCAGGTCCGCGCGACGACGGCGCCGCGGCGCTGTTGCAGGGTCGAGAAAACCTGATCGTCGAGCAGGATGCGATCATAGATGCCCCAGTCGACCGAGCCGGCAAGGCGCGGGTCCTTCGGTTCGCGCAGGCCGATGATGAATGGCTGAGTTATGTCGCGGCCGTCGGCCGTCGTCGCGATCTCGCCCGCCAGTTCGGGGGGCAGCTTCGTCTTGGCGGCGCGCGCGCGCTCGCCCTTAGGCGCGGTCATAGCCCGAAACCTCCATCGGATTTGCGCGCGACGGTGCCGAAGCCGCGCGAGGTGAATTCAAAGTTGCCCGCCGTGCTGGACCGGTTGCCCGAGCTGAGGAATTCGATGTCGCCGGGGTCCTCGTTCGCGGCGGCGACGAGGTGCATGTCGGCGATCGCGTTGTCACCGTGGCGCCGGACGGTCTTGCCATCTTCCTTGCTGCGCTGCGGCCCGTCGGGGATTTTGGGGACGCCGCGGACCATCTTGATCATCCGCAAGTCGTCCAGCTCGCCCTCGTCGAACGGGAGGAGGATCATGCGATCCTCGACGGCCGCCTTGAGCAGCGGCATGTACTGAAGATAGGTCCGGTCGGACGCCATCACGGCCTCGATCACGTCGAAGCCCCAGCGCTGCTGCATCTTTTCCGCCATCGCCGAGCCGTTGCCGCGCCCGTCCATCTTGCCGCGCGCAAAATGGGGCACGCGCGCGATCAGCCAGTCCAGGATGAATTCCTGGTCGGAGAAGGGCACGTTGCGCATTTCGAGCGTCAGGCGGCAGACGAGCCGCATAAATTCGTCGTACTGCCCGAACTTCACCGGCGAGACGTCGCCGCTGCGCGCGAAATCCTGTCCCATGAAGGTCCGGCGCGTCGGATCGAAATTGGCGAGCCAGGGCTTTACCTCGTCCTCAAGGAAATCGAGCAACCAGGCGCGGCGGCGATCGTCGTCCCAGCGCTCGAAGCCGTCGGGGCAGCGAAGGCGGACGACGGGCAAGTCCTTCGACATCGCCTCCAGGATCGTGGCGCGCGCGAGATAGGTGCCGGTGCCGCGCGACGGGATGACGTCCAGTTCCTCGCTGGCGGCATCGCCGTAGGTCTTGCGGATATTCGCTTCCCAGGCCTGTTCGGCCTCCAGCGACCATTCCTTGCCCTGGACGAGGCAGATGCGCTTGTAGAGGCCCGCCGCGATCGCATCCTTGAGCGTGATGCGGTGAACATGGCCCGCGCGCTTGCCGGCGCGGATTTCCTCGATCATCGTATTGAAGAAATTGTCGGTGCCATCGTGCGTGGAGATTACGATGACGCGGCCGCCCCACATCAACGCCGCCAGGATCGCCTTGATCAGCTCTTCCAGATTGTCGTGAAAGGCCGCTTCATCAATGATGAATATGCCTTGCTTACCGCGCACCGATCGCGGGCTTGACGGAAGTGCGACGACAGCCTTGCCGGACGGGAAGTCGATGCGGAAGGCCTTCACTGACTTGCCGGCATCGCCCCGGATCAGGAAGCCTCCCTCTTCCTCCTGGACCACGCCGCGGTAGTCACCTTCGTCAACGTCGAGCAGCACGCGACCAGCGACATCGAGATGGCTGCCATCCTCACGCCGGACGACGAGGCCGGTGTTGCTCTCCGGAAGCGACACGCGGACACCTTCGAAGGCTTTGGCGAAATCGGCGCAATAGCCGATGAATTCGCGCGCCATGTCGAGGTTGTAGCCGACATAGTAGACGTTCTGGGCGCCCTCGCCCGCAGCGGCAGCTAGATCGGCGAACGGCGCGAACGCATAGGACAGGCCGATGCGGCGCGATTTCTCGACGACCAGGAGCTGGTGTTCCTCGGCAAGCTCAATGCTTTCCTGCTGATAGGGCAGCAGAACGGTCGGCGCCGCCGACTCCTGTCCGGACATCAACGGCGACATTGGCGCATCCCCTTCCGTCGACGGGTATGGGGCAGGCAGCGGGCGGCCTTGCTGGCGTCGAACCAGACGACGTTTCCGGTGATGATGCGGTCGATCAGCTCGCGCCCGGCGCGCTTGCCGGAGACGCCGTCGAAGGTGACGAGGTCGATGTTGGGCAACGCATAGCCCGTCACCCGGGGGCGCAGATGGTTCGAAATCCGCATCGTCCAGATGCGACCGGTCGCATCGGACATGGTGAGATAGAGGCTGGCGGAAAAGCGGGCTCGGCTGCGTTCCAGCTTCCCGATCGTCATTCCGCGCGAAATCGCATAGTCGCGGATCGCGCCGGCCAGCTTGACGGGAACGGGCGCGGTCGCGTCGCCATCGGCGGGGCGTTCCCCGACGACACGGAGCAGCGGCCGCGGCTCTCCCGGCACCGGCTTCACTTCGCCTTTTCCTTCAGGCCAAGGATTTGACGGCGAATGACATCGATCTGCGCATCGCCGACGCCGGCTTCCTTCGCGGCGGCGGCAGCCGCATCGGCCGCAAGGCTGCGCTCGCTGGCGCGGATTTCGTCGGCGTATGCGCGCTTGTCGCGCATGGCCTTGATCACGCCATTCAGCGAGCGGACCAGCTTGGCGATGCGATCGGGGCTGGCGGCCGCTTCATCGTCGCCCATCGCGTCCATCGCGCGCAGCACTTCGGATTGGGCGCGGTGGATCGCGATATCGACGAGGCCGGTGTCGACGCCCTCTGGCAAATGTTTGTGCATCGCCTGCCGGACGGCGCGATCGCGGATGATGGTTTCGACCATTGGGCGATAGCGATTGGCGTAGCGGCCGACGGCCGAGCGCGAGACGCCATATTCGGCGACGGCTTCGTGGATGTCGTCGATCGTATGTTCGCCCTCGGCGATCAGCTTTTCGACGGCGGCCTGCAGCGCGGGGTTTTTCTCGATCGACGAGCGGGGAGCCATGTCACTCCCCCGTCTTGTGCTGATAGACCCCGTCGTAACGCATGGTGCCCGCGGCGACGGCACGCCCGGCCTTGGTCGACGAGACGACCACGTAGGCGGGATATTCCTGGAGCTTGAGCAGGCCCTGGGCGCCGAGCCAGTTGAACTCCTCGACGACATCCGGGCCGCCGACGCGGTGCCCCAGTTCGTTGAGCAGGATCGTCACGTCCTCGTCGTTGACCTCGCCGCCGACGTCCAGGACCACGTCCAGAATGGCGCGGCGGATGACCGGGCGGATTTTGTCGTGCAGCATCAGCGCCCGCCCTGCGGAAGGGCAAGTGCCTGTATCCACTGGCTTTGGGTATGTAGCTGCCGCCCGACCCCCTCGATGCCGCCTTCGACGCGGCTAAGACGCGCTATCGCATCCGATAGCTGGGCATTCAGTTGGGCGCGGGTCGGCTCGCTCTCGATATCGTTGCGAAGCTCTTTCAGCTCCACTTCGAAGATGCCGACCTTGGATTTTAGTTCACCGATATCGTTGACCGCCTTGTTGAACGCGGCCAGTTCCGGGAACTTGGTGCGGAGCCAGAGGAGGCCGACGGCCAGCAAAACCGGCATCGCAAAAACCGCGAGCGGCCAAAAGACCATGAGCTTGGTCAGAAAATCACCCATGAAAACCCCAATGCAGATGCAAAGAGCGGCGCCTGGAAGGCGCCGCGCGCGGGGTCACAATGTCAGGGGGTTAGCTGGGTCGGCCCCACCCGCTAGCGGGCGGGGATTTCCGGAAGGGACCAGAATGGACCAGCGCAATCTAGCCGGCGACGGGGCGTTACGCTAGCCTAAGGCCAGTGTGGGCAGCTAGATCGCTGTGGTGGGAGATTTCAACATGTTTGACGGCGCGCGTGTCAAGGTCGAGCGTGCAAACAAGCACATCGACGAGTTCGAAAAGGGCCTCCAGGCATTTTTGGACAGCCGACCATACGCTATCCCAATCGATGGTCGCCGCGAGATGTCCTACTCCTTTGTCATGACACGTCGCATTCCGCTCGACGTAATGGCAGTTGCGGGCGATGCCATCCACAATCTTCGGGCTGCTCTGGATCACTGCATATGGGCCCTTTGGACAAACGATACGGCGCCTGACCTCCAGACAAATGATTGGACAAGGGCCCTATATTTTCCTTCCAGCGGAGTTGGGCAACAAGACTATGAAAACCAGATAAGCAGCATGGTTACCCGCGCTGGCGGGAGCGCAGACGCCGTTGCCTTGTTGCGGCGTCTGGCCTCGTATCCTGGGGGAACGCATCCCAATAGTCCGTTGTATCGGCTCAATCGCCTCGACATTGAGGACAAGCACCACATCTTCGTTCCGACCATGTATTCCGCCAAAATATCGGGGCTAATAGAAGTCACGAAGACTGAGGACGACCAAACGATCGTCGTGCCCTTGAGTGATCGAACGGTCATGTTGGAGCCGGATTACCCCACCTATAACGCGCTGTACCCAGCCGGGGCAAACTTCGTCGGTTCGTACTCCCAAAGCCCATACTCTCCGAAGCTCAATTTCAGCGAGGATCATAAAGTCTCGCTGGAGGTTCATTTTGCGAAGGATCAACCTTTTCCTGGCGTCCCGATTACGCGGTCGTTGCTCCTGCTTTCCGAAATAGTCGGCGATGTGATCCATCAGTTTGAGGTCATGATCGCAGCGCGACCCTAGTCGCTTGGCGATTGGTCAGGGACCGCGAACATGTCGAGCTGGCGAGGGTCGTAGCGCCGCCGCGCGAGCTTCGAGAGGTCGAGGGCGCGGGTTTCCTTGCCTTCGTCCGTTTTGTTCACAAGGTGGCTGATGTAATTGTGCGAGGTCCCCAGGATCGGGACGGCTTCGCCGATCGACATCTTGCCGTCGCGGATCGCGGCGATCACGCCCGCGCGGCGCGCTTCGTTCAACGCCGGGCGGCCGACGGGCACTTTCATTCGGTTCCCGCCGTAGATGCGCGACATGATCTTCGCGCCCTCCTCGCCGATGATCGCCGCCATGCGGTTACGCTCGGCGCTTTTCGGCACGTCGATCTGTTGTCCGCCCAGCGCGTCAATGACGAGCAAGGTCCGGAACGGGCCAAGGTGATCGGCCATCTCGCACATCTGCGCGGTCCATTTGCCAGTGACCACCGAATTCGCGGGGATCGGCAGGTCGGAGAGGGAGACGGGGCGGTCGAGCTTCATTGCGCCGCCGCTCCCGCCTTTGGGTATGCCGCCCATTCGGCGGCGTGGTCGGGGCACAGGTCTTTGCCTGGCGCCGGCTTGTGGGTGCAGCTCGCGCAGATCGGCGCGTCACAGGTGCCGGAGCGGCGCCCCTTGACCTTCCAATCGCAGAGAAGATCAGCGGGCTTGCCGCACCCGCGGCATTTACGCCGCGTTCGTCGCGTCGTGCAGACGAAACCGCGAGCGCCGTTGCCAAATTCGACAGGGTGGCACGTCATAGCCGCCCGGCCTTTCGGAGGACGTCGCGCGCGTGCGCCATCGAGCAATCCTCTTCGAGGTAATGCGCTTGGCAGAGCCCATTATGATCGCGCCAGCACGGATCATTGTCCTCGGCGGTCACAAGCCGCTCCAGCGCATCAAGCATTTGGGCGAACTCAACGGCGCCGACCGTCACATAGGTGCGTGGCTCCCAATGCAGCGGCTCGCCCTTTTTCCGGTTCTTGTTCTTGTCCAGTTCGGTGCCGCAGCGCTCGCAATAAATCGGCCCGTCGCCAATGTATGCGCGATGCGACAGCTCGCCTACGATTTGGCCGGTGAAAAGGCCGTGGCAGGGGTGATCGAACAGCGAGTGGCCGGTCGGGGCATGGCGCTTGTCACCGCTCATAGCCGTTGCTCCTTTGCGAGATGGGCGCGGTATTTCTTGCCGAGGAGGCGGATGCCTTCGTCCAGTTCGGCGGCGCTGAAGGACCACTGGTTCTTCGTCGGGCGGCCGACGGCGGTGCCGATCCAGTCGTACATCGCGAACTTGGCGACGAGGCCGGCGCCGTCGAGACGATCGCCGAGCAGCGACAGCACGGCGTGGCGATCGGCCTCGGCCTGGGTGAACGGCGACCCGGCGAAGGTGTTGCCCGCGGTGCGGGCGACACCGTCAACCTGTTCGGCCGACCACCACATCACGCCCTCGCGCTCTAGCCAGGACTTCAGCGCCTCGATCACCGATGCGGCCTTCACATGATCCAGGAAGTTGATGTGCTGGATATGTGTCTGGCGCTTTATGAAGGCGTTCAACGCGTCTTCATTCGGGCTGGCGGTCGCGCCGATCCAGTAGAGCGACCACCACAGCGCCTTGATCTTGCCCGCAACTGCGCGCTGCCCGCGCGGCGCATGCGACCCGCGATTGAAATGGTCGCGCAGCTTGCGCAGCTCGGCGACGGTCATGTCCCGCATCGACGGCTTTTCTATGACTCGGAACTGGACGGCTTGGCGCGTTTCGCTGTCGATGCCCTGCGATTTGCAGGCGGCCATGATGGCGCGGATCAACGCGGTGCGAGCATCGGCGGGCTTCGCCGCGCCGCGCGGTGCGGTGCGGGCGGTCATATGTCGTCTCCCCGATGCGTAAGGAGCAGCGGAGCTGCCGAACCGGCAACCTGGCGAGGCGAGCGCGCCCGAGGGGACGGCGCCGCGGCTCTCCGAGCGGCCGCGTCATTCGAGCGCTGTTCGCGTTCGATTTCGTCGAGCTGGTTCAACAGCGAGGCGAGCGCATATGGGTCACCCGTAACTAGCTCCAGCCGGATCAGGCTCGTTATCTTTTTGCTGCCGCTCGTCGTGCTGGCGGTAAATTTCTTCAGGCGGACTTCATTGGGGTCAAAATGGATCAGGCTCATGCGATCCTCCAGCAACGAACAACGCCGGCTTCGCGGTCGATCTGGGTTGAAAAGTCGTGGGCGCGACCGTCGCGGCGCTTCCACGCGGCGGCGGCGCACATAATGCGCTGCTGCGCCTTGAGCTGCCCGTTGTCGTAGCGATCGTCGTCGAGCGGGACGGCAAAGCTGTCGCCGACCTCCAGCTCGCCGAAGCGATAGCGAGCGCGGCCGGCGCTACGCGGCGGACGGGGCATCGGGATGCCCTTGTCGATCGCGATCGTCATGCCCGGTCCGCCTGGTTGCGACGGGCCAGCTCGGCGCGAAGTTCGGCGGTCGGCACGCGCGACAGACCGTGTTTGACCGGCTCAAGGCCGCGGTGCCTGCGGCTGCTCCGGCGCAGATGGCCCTGCGCGACCAGTGCATCGACGATGCGGGCAACGGACGACTTGCTCTTGTGGCCCAGGTGGTCGCGTATCTCGACATAGCTGGGCGCGAGCTTCGTCGCCTCTAGCCGCGCGCTGATGAAGTTCAGCACCTTCAATTGTAGGGGAGTCATCAAATCACCTCATATTCTGCGATGTCGAAGGGGAAGCCGCGGCGGCGCCAGTCGCACCCGCCCCGGCCATCGGCGGGCCAGCCGCGCGGCGCCCCCGGCACGTCTGCCGCGATCGAGCCGTCGGCCAGGCGCACGCGCACGCGCTTTCCCTGGGCTTCCTCGGGGCAATGGCCAGGGTTGGGTTTCACAGCGGCAGCTCCGGTTCGATCACGGGCGGAGCCACCTGTTGCCCGACGATCGCGCGGGCGATCGCCAGGACAAGGGTGACGAGCTGGCGAAACTCGGGGTCGGTTTCCATGCGGCGCTGCGCGTAGGCGTAGGCGTTGATCATGGAGCCGTGGTTGCGGCCGCCCATTGCGCGCGCGATCTCCGCCCACTTCTTTTCCATCACGTCGACGGCCGCGATCGTGAAGGCCGCACGCAGCCGGACGGCCCATCCCATCTTGCCAGGGGCGACGAGCTGTTCGGGCGTGATGCCACCGATAGCGGCCACCGCGTCGACGAGCTGGGGGAGCCAATGCTTGAACCGATCGGCGCGGATGATGACGACGTCGTTCAGTGGCGCAGCGAGCATAGCGCGTCCTCCAGCCGGGCCATCGCCGGCAGGGTGGTGCCGAGCGCGGGGAGATGATCGGCAAGGATGCCGCACAGTTCGTCGACCACGTCTTCGTGCAGGCGCGCGACCATGACGCGGTTCCCCCCGTCCTCCTGGATCGCAAAGCTGAGCTGGCCGTCCATGATGGTGATGCCCAGGCAGCCGCGATTGTCGCCGTGGAAAACCTCGGTCGCGATCGTGCTGGCCGGAACGGTGATAAAGCTGGTCACTGGATCACCGGGGCCGAACGGTCGGCGATTTGCTTGATGAAAAGCGCGACTTCGTCGGGCGTAGCTTCGTTCTCAAGGATTTCGGTCGGACCGCGACCCCAGCGCCCCGTCGGCGCGGCCGCAACCGATGCCATGCCATAGTTGCACAGGTCCTTCGCCTCCATGCGAAGGACGATCGACAAAGCCCAGCCGTTGGCGAAGTTGAGCCGCAACCGCGGCGACATCGTCTCCGGACAGAGATCGGCTTCAAATTGCTTGTGCATGGGATTTTACCTCCGGTTGACCAGCGATTTCAGAAAGGAAGGAAAGGACGCCATCGGCATCGAGCGGTTCGCCGCTGACGACGTTGAGGCCGCCCGCGCGCGGGCGCTCCTCATGCGAGGCCCAGGCCGAACAGAGCGACAGGCCGTCGTGGCGGGGCCAGAGCGCGGCCGACCATCCGTTCGCGAACGTCAGGTGGATGCGGTCGGCGCCGCGGGCGGAACATTCGACCACGATCATGACCGCGCCTCCGCGATCGCGGGCGTGGGGGCGTCGACGATTTCGGGGGCTGGCTCTTTCGGCGCGGCGCGGTCGATGAAGAATTCGTCGCCCTGGCTCACGGTGAAGCCCGCCTCTATAACCCGCTCGACGACGGGGCCGACCGCCGTGGCGTTGCCGAGCAAGGCGACGATCGCGTCCTCGTCGATGCCCAGAACCTTGACGATGGCCTTTTTGTCCATCTCGGTTGTGAAGCGCAGCAGGGCCTTGGCGCCGGGGAAGTCGGCGACGATCGCCTCGATCAGCGGCACCGCGTCGGCGTCCTTCCGGATGCCCTTCGGGTTCTTCAGCTTGCCGGGCGTCATGCGATGGCCCAACTTTGCGCCGGCCAGCTCGATCGACTTGTTGCCCTTCGCCAGTTCGGCGCCGCCCACAGCCCACCAGGCGCGAAGCTGGAGGAATATGTCCTTCAGCTCCGTTTCAAGGGGCTGGATGGCTTTGTCGCGCGTCGCCTGGATATCGGCAATCGAGACGTCGGCGTCTGCGGCCGTCTTGGCGATCGAATGATCGAGAACAAGGTAGCGGTGGATCAGCGCTACCGCCTCGGCCGGTGTGGAGGGTGCGGCTTGCGGTGTGCTTTTGCGGCGTCCCATAGTGGTCCTTTCAGATGAGCGGGGCGAAGATGATGGCGGCGGCGAGCAGGGCGCCCGCCGCGACGAGGGTGGCGGCGATCGCGGCGCGCGAGGCGAGCGAGGGCGGCGGGGGCGCGATCATGGCGCCACCGCCATCACGCCCCAGACGAGCGCCCAGATCAGCGGGAACAGCCAGAGGACCGGCAGGGCGCCGCGCCACTGGGCTGCGCGTTCGGGGGTGCCGGGGCGCGTCACAGCACGTCCTCCGCGTCGTCCAGGTGCGCGTCGGTGTTGTTCGGGCACGTCGGACAGGTGCGGCGGTATTGATGGTGGACCGAATTGGTCGGCGGCGTGGACCGGCGCCGGTTCTGCATGCAGCTCGACAACGGGATCAGGCCCCACAGCGGGCAGTCGACGTCTTCGCTGCCCCAGGCCGCACGAACCAGCATCTCGGCCTCGCCGAGGTCGCCGGGATAGCGGTTGTTGAGGATGCGGCTGACGTAGCCGCTGGACTTGCCGATCCGTTCGCCGGCATCGCGCTGGCTGGTCGCGTCGCAGGCGGCCGCGAGCAACTGGACCCAGCGGGGTATGTCGGTGCCCCAGCCGAGCCGGGCGCGTTCGACGTTCGACGTCTCGTTAACCTTAACAGACATGGTTAACCTACCCCCCCGCCTGAGAGGGCGTCGCTGGAGCTGTCCTGGCGCCGGTCGCGGCGCGACCTCGACAGGATCGGCAAGTCGATGATCGCGCCGCTGGCGGGTTCGACGATGCGGGTGACGGGGCCGTCCGGCCCAATGTGGCGGCCATAGGTCGGCGCGACCGATCCCCAGCGGCGCGCGGCGGCTGTGGTCCACCCCGAGGCCGACCGGCGCAGCCAGCCGGCCCGCTCCAGGATGCGGAGCATTTCGAGGGTCGCAGCGCGCGGCGCCTCGGCCGCCATCATCAGCGTCGGCAGATCGAAGTTGCGCAGCACCTTCATCGCCGACCAAAGCCGCTGGCGCTGGGTAGGCTTTGGGAAAGGAATGGCCCGAGGCGCGGGCGGAGGAGGAGGCGAACGCAAAGCCAGATAATCCCTCGATAAAAGGTAGCGGAAGGGGTGACCGGCAGCAGTCACCAGCCCGCGCGCGATCCAGTCGTCGAGCAGGGCGTCGAAATGGCGGAAGGTCTCGCCGCGGCTGGGAAAGGCGCCCTCGCAATGCTCGATCGCGCGGGCCAACAGATAAGCGCCCTCGATCGCGCCGCGCGCGACGCGCAGCTCGCTCCACAGCGCTTCGGCGGGGTCCTGTAGGCGGCGGCGCGCCGCCCACTGTTGCGGAGGCCAGATGCGGGGAAGGAGAAGGGCCGTCATACGCCCGCCGCCTCGTCGATGAAGAAGGACCCGGTCTTGCCCTGAATTCCGACCATCGGAACAATCCGGTCGAGCAGGTAGCAGCCTGCCAGTCCCTCAACCCAAATTACGGCGGAGTGCCCTGAAAGCACTTGAGCTTGCGAACGGGTGCGGGTGATGAAGCCCTCGCCATTGTCCTTCCGGACGGTGACGAGCTGGCCGACCTCGTAATCCGCGTTGAAGCGGTCGCACTGCTGCTGCAGCGCCTGGCCCCCGCTCATGCGCCGAAGCTCCGGCGCGTGGCGACCTCGCCATCGAGGACGGGACGGCGGCCCCACCAAGCACGGTCGACCTTGTCGAGGCCCGCCGTGGCGGCCTCGCGGGCGGCGCCGCGCAGATTGATGACGATACGGCGGGTGACGCCGTGGCACCGCTCCGCAAGATACATCGTGAGGTCGTCGGCGATCAGGTCCTTGAACCCGTAGTGATCGCGCAGCAGCAGCGCGTCATCGATCGACGCGGGCTGAGCCGGGGTCGCGACCAGGATGCGGTTGTCGAACCGCTCCCATTCCTTCAGCTTCGACGGCAGTGCCTCTTCGCCGATCAGCAGGATACCGATGCGCGTCGCGTCGTGGATGTCGCGGATGACGTCGACCATCTGCTTTTTGACGAGATAATCGGTTTCGTCGAGGATCAGCGGCCGCGGCGCGCGGTTCAATTCGTCGATGATCTGGCGGAGCAGCCGCGGCGCGGTCCGCTCAAGCCGGACGATGCCCAATTCTTCGGCAATCGCCTCCAACAGCGCGCGCACCGTCCAGAGGCTCTTCGCCTCGACATAGGCGGCGCCCGAGCGGGCGGCCGCGAAGGCGGCGGCGACGGTCTTGCCGAAGCCAGAGTCGCCATAGAACAGGCCGAAGCGCGGGCTGCCGTCGCCGACCTCGGTGCAGTCGACCAAGGTCTGCATGCACAAGGTCATGTTGGTGAGCGGGGCCATTCCGCTCCGGGCCACCGCGATCGGTGACGATCGGGTCAATAGGTCGGTCATAAGCAGTCTCCTTTCAGGCTGATGTCGATTGGCTGGCGGGCGCGAGATGATCGGTGACCATCTTCTGCGCGCGGTATTCGCTGGTGGTCGCGTAGAGCTGGGCGCGGCGCAGCTCGTCCTGGTCGACCTGCTGGCCGGTCTCGGCCGCAGCGAGGACGGCGTCGGCCTCGCGCACCTTTTGTGCGGGCGTCTTCGTCATGGTGATGATCTGCGCACTGGCGGCGCGGCCGCGCTTCCTGGGCTGGGGGACCGACGATCCGGCACCCTCGCTCAACGTGTCCATCGCCGGGGTCGAGTGCGGCTGGGTCGGCGGGGGGAGATGGACGAGCTTGCCAGCTTCCTCCGCCGTGCGGCGCAGCAGGCTGTCACGCGCCTTTTCGAAGGTGTAACCCTTGGTCCGTTCGCGGAGGTCGGCTTTCTGATCGCGCACCCATTTCGCCTGTTGCGCGCGCGCCTCGGCCGCGAACTCGGCCTGGGACAGGCCGGAGCGTTCATGGTTGACCGCGACGTCGATGAACTGCCCCTCGGGCGAGAAGGCGAGCAGTTCGCCCAGTTCGTCCTCGACGCGCCGAACCATGACCTGGCGCCCGATCCAGCCGACGAGGCCCGACGCCCAGTAGCGCCCGCCTTCCCACTGGATACCGCGCTTGCCTACGGTGCGCGGCCCGACGAGAGCGGAGAGCGCCATGCGGAGGAGGTCGGCGCTCGGCGCGGCACGCGCGGCGACCGGTGAAGATTGCCATTTGCGCATCGGCGACATGCGCAGCTCGCTATGTTCGCGTATGTGATAGTCGCCATCGACCCAGGCATCGAGCGCGCCCTGCAGCTCGGCCGCCGACATGCTGGCCTCGATCATGGCGCGGCCCGTTTGCTTGCGGGCGCGGGCGCGCAGTTTCTGCGCCTGGGCGACGTTGTGGCCGATGAAGCCGTCGAGCAGCTCGGTAAGGTCGCGGGTCATCGTGCCGAAGACGCGTTCGACGTGCGGCTTTTTCTCCGGCGATCCGGGCGGGCACGGCCAATGGTCGATGCCCAGCAGATCGAGCGCCGAAACGATCGACCCGTTGATGAAGCCCGAACCCTGGTCGGTCATGACCGTCTCGGGCATCACGCCCCATTTTGTAATCGCGGTGATCAGCAGGCGGCGAACCGACTGCGCGCTTTCAGACTCGCACACCATGAACAGCACGCGGCGCGACCAGCGGTCGATCAGGCCCAGCACGGCCTTGCGCCCGTCGGTCGTCATCACGTCGGCGGGGGTGGTGTCGATTTCCCAAATCTGGTGCGCGCGGTCGGTGTTGCCATCGGCGCGGCCCAGGGCCAGGCGATACTTGCCCTTGTAGGCGTCGGGGTCGCGGATCGACGCGATGACGACCTTACGCTCATCCTCCAGGCGCGCGATGAAGCGCTGCAGCGACCGCTTCGACGGAAGGTGCAGGAAATCCTGCCGCAGCAGCTTCAGTACGGCGGGCGCCGAGAGGTTGCGCTGCGTTATGTACATTTCGACAACGGCGGCGACGTCGGGATTGAGCGTGAAGAAGTCGGAACCCTTGGGCCGCCCGACCGGTGCGGCGCCGACCTCGTCCAGGCGCCGCTCGCGCAGCGCGGCCTGGGCATCGGCGGGGAGATCGGTCACGCGGTAGAGGCGGCCGCCGCCGCGCCCGACGCGGTCGATGAAGGTCCAGCCCTCGCGATCGGCACGGCGGATCATCGCGCTCTTGCTGGCCGGAAGCCCCGGCAACGCCGCATCGGCCAGCTCCTGGGCCGACGCGAAGCCGGGCAGATTGGCGGCGACTGCGTCGTTTTGAGACGAACCGTTATGAGAACGTATAGGGGACGTTGGCGCGGCCCGCTCGTTGTGATAGGCGCTGCTCATGCGGGCACCTGCGAGGCTGCAGGCGTCGCCCGATAGCGAATGCGCTTACCTTTGTCGTTGTACCTGGAGGGCCAGATTTGATGCGGTTTCAAGCCGATAAAATCAGCGATCAGTTGGTCGATGCGCTCCGACGAACGCCGGTCAAGCGCCGCGCTAATAGCTTGCTTCGAAACCTCGGCATTGGCCGCCAGTTCCGCGAGGGTTGTTCCCTTTTTGCGGATTGCTGCCTTGATGTCCTCGGGATGCATATCTTGTCGCACAGGTCATATTCCGGTCGTTTGCCTGTGACCGGTATATGACCGGGTAAATGGACCGGTCAATCAAAAAATGAGAAAACGCGACAGTTGGTGGACGATGGCGCATGCCAACGCGCTCAAGCTGGCGATCGCTCGCCACGGAACGCAGGCACAACTGCTTGAAAAAATAGACCTTACCCGTTCGTCCCTGATCGAAATTCTGGCTGCGCGCTCGACGCCGAAGCGCGAAACCTTGGATCAGATTTGCGCGGCGATCGGCATCGACGTGGATGATCTTCTGGCAATTCCGACCGAGGAGATTGAAGATACCGTCTCCGCGCCAGACGAGATGCCTCCAATCCCAGGCGCCGTCCTGATCCAGGAGATCAGCCTTGCCTATGGTCTGGGCGCGACCTTTGTCGACGGCATGGAGATCGCTGAGACAGCCCGTTATTTCCCCGCCGATTGGGTCAGGCGTTATACCTCATCGCCTCCCAGCCAACTTCGCTTCGCGCCCGGCAAGGGTAATTCTATGTCGCCCACGATCGACGATGGCGACATCATGCTGGTCGATCTGGCGGAAACGAGTCCATCGTTCGCGGACCTGATTTGGGTGTGCGCGATCGGCGAGATGGGCATGGTCAAGCGGCTCGCAACCCGCGCCGACGGAACGATTGTGATCAAGAGCGACAATCCAAGCGTCCGCGACGATTACGCGGCCGACGGCGAGATCCATATTGTCGGCCGCGTGGTCGCGGTGATCAAGCGAACATGAGCTTTAGGAGCTGTTCAATGGGCAATTATCGCTTGGCAATGTGCCTGGCAGCGATCTTCGCGGCGACGCCTGCGCTCGCGGCGCCGGTCTATTTGAAATGCGAGATCAGGCAGGAAACAGGGCTATGGCCCGTCGAGTTCATGCTTGATGAAGAGATTCCGCGGGTGGCGATCATCATACCGCGGACGGGGCATGTGGATCAGGTAAGAGGCACGTTTCTTGCCGATCGCGTGATCGCTTCGAACGATGTGTCGCAATACGAAATCAACCGGGTTGACCTCACGGTGATCCGAACGATGCCGATGTTGAAATCGGTCGATAAGGGCCTTTGCAAGGTGGAGCAGCTCCCTAAGCGAGCATTCTAGCATATGGTCCGGCGCAAGGGCGAGCGGCCGATCGTCAAGGCGGTGCGCCCCTACACGTTCGATCACCCCGTCGCGCAGTCGATCCGACATGGCAGTCGATGGTTCGACGCCTGGGTCGCGCAGATGGGCACGCCCTATGCCGTGCTGACCAAAAAGACGAAGATCGACCAAGCGCGATTGTTCGAATTATCGCACGGCGCGGCACCGACGCGCGCAGAGATCGAGGCGCTGGCGCCCCTGTGGTTCGTCACTCCAGACGATCTGGCGCTGTCAGCCGGCGCGTAATTCTAGAAATAGGGTTCGGCGGGAGCGCAGTAATCCGTCCACAGGCCATTAAACAGCGCCTTATTCTGGACCAGTATCATCTGCGCGCTGGCCGTCGTCGTAATTGTGTCGTCCGACCATTCCGTCTGACCATGCTTGCTATGTCGGTCGTAGAAAAACCGATGGGCCGTGCCATCCGGCGTGGGGGCCATTCGGCCGCACATCAGGGGATTGTCACGATCGCCCACGTACCAGAGCTTCGCGACTTCGGTCGGGTGACCGTCCTGATGGAAATATTCCCGCACGATCGCTTCGTCCTGCGCGTCGACCGAGATCGGGCTGCAGCCCGCAAGTGCGGTCGCGGCCGCGATGCTCCAGGCGGTTAGGTGCTTCCATCCCATGCGACGGGAATAGGCGGCAAAGTCGCCGCTGTCGATCAGTGGCCGAAATAAGGCCCGTAGAGCGCACTGCCCTCTGCGCGGGCAATTCCGGTCATCCGGGGCTGTCGACCCCCTTGGGCATCGTGCCCAAGGGAAATTTGGGGCGGTTCGAATTGAACCCGCGACCCCGATTGTCAATTACATGACCGCCTCCATCGTTTCGCTGCTCTTGCCAGCGCGGCAAATGTCCGTCTAAGCGTGGTCGTCCCCAGGCATTTCAGGCACCACCCGCCAGCGGGGAGGAAATCCGCCGCGGGCTGAAGCCTAAGCCAGCGGCATGACGAACGCCGCCGCCACCGATAACGATCTGAAGCCGATCCGGATTTTCCGGAAAGGCACCTTTACGTCCGTCGAGGGCGAGGAGTTGACGTTCGGCGAGGGCGAGCTGGCCGATATCGTGTCGAGCTATGACGGCTCCGCCGATCCGGCGCCGCTGGTCGTCGGCCATCCGAAGCTGGATCATCCGGCCTATGGCTGGGTCGACCGGCTGGCGGTCGTCGACGGCGAGGTCTTTGCCTATCCCGACCCCGCACTGACCGAGCCGGCGTTCGCCGAGATGGTCAACGCCGGTCGATACCGGAAGATTTCCGCATCCTTTTATTCGCCCAAGGGCGCGAACAACCCGCGCCCCGGCAAATATTACCTCCGGCATGTCGGCTTCCTCGGCGCGCATCCGCCCTCGGTCAAGAACCTGGGGACGGTCAGCCTGGGCGAAGCGGACGCCGGCCCCTTCATCACTTTTGAGCAGGAGACAGACATGTCGGGCACCGACCCCAAGGAACAGGAGGCGAGCTTCGCCGAGCGCGAGACCAAGGTCGCCGAGCGCGAAGCCGCCGTGAAGGCGCGCGAAGATGCGGCGGCCGAGGCGGCCGACAAGGTCGCGCATGACGCGAACGTCAGCTTCGCCGAGGGGCTGGTCGCCAAGGCCAAGTTGCACCCCAAGGGCAAGGATTTGCTGATCGGCGTCCTGGACGGCCTGGGCGCGACCGACACGGTCAGCTTTGGCGAGGCGGGCGAGCTGACGCCGCGCGCCGCGCTGGTCAAGCTGTTCGACGATGCGCATCCGCTCGTCAGCCTGGGCGAGTCCGCCAAGGACGACGGCAAGGCGATCGGCGAAGAGGACCCCGCCGCGATAGCCGCGGCGGCCACGTCCTTCGCGGAGAGCCAAGCCAAGGCAGGCCGCCCGATCTCGATGGCCCGCGCCGTCGCTCACGTCAAAAACCAGGCCAAGAAGGGAGCTTAACGACTATGGCTGGCCTCAGCACCACTCTCACCAAGAATTTCAAGGCCGAGGCTGCGGTCCCGCGCCGCCGCATCGTCAAATTCGGCGCCGCGGACAACGTCGTGGTCGTTGGCGCCGCGTCGACCGATAAGGTCTTCGGCATTTCGTCGGAGATCGATGCGGCGCTCGGCGAGCCTTGCGATGTTCACCTGAGCGGCATTCCCGAGGTGGAATATGGCGGCCCCGTAACCCGCGGCGATTACCTGACGTCCGATGGTGTCGGGCGCGCCGTCGCGGCGGCGCCGGGTGCTGGCGTCAATGCCAGCATCATCGGGCAGGCGATGACGTCGGGCGTCCTGGGGGACGTCGGCGTCTGCTTCATGTCCCCCGGCCGCATCCAGGGCTGATCGGGTCCGGCGCTTCGTCGCCGGCCCACCCTAATCCATCTCAATCCGAGGAGCGAATATGTCTCTGTCCGCCTACCCCATCGATCCGCACCTGACTGCGATCGCCATCGCTTACAAGAACGAGGACTATATCGCCGACGACGTTGCGCCGCGCGTGCGCGTCGGAAAGCAGAAGTTCACCTTCCTGCAGTATGCGTCCGACCAGTTCTTCAACATCCCCGACACCCGCGTCGGCCGCCGTTCGAAGCCGAACGAGGTCAACCTGGAAGCGAGCGAGGTCACCGACTCGACGGAAGATTTCGCGCTCGACGGCGGTGTGCCGAAGGCCGACATGGACAACGCCGACGAGCGTTACGATCCGCTGGGCGACGAGGTCGAGTTCCTGCAGGAGCTGATCGCCCTCGATCGCGAAAGCCGTGTCGCAGGCTACGTCTTCAACAACGCCACCTACAACGCGGGTCTTCGCGAAACGCTGGCGGGAACGTCGCAGTTCAGCGACTATGTCAACAGCTCGCCGATCAAGAAGATCCGCACCGCGCTCGATATGCCGCTCGTCAGGCCGAACCAGATGACGTTTGGTCAGGAAGGTTGGACGAGCTTCAGCAGCCATCCCGAAATCGTGGAAGCCGTTCTCGGCACGGCTGCCAAGAAGGGCATCGTTTCGCGCGAGGCTGTGGCCAATCTGTTCGAGGTCAAAGAGGTCCTCGTCGGCGCCGCACGCGCGAACTCTGTCAAGCGCGGTCAGGCTCCGGCCCTGACTCGCCTGTGGGGCAAGCATCTGGCGCTGACGCACAAGGCGAAAGTGCCCCAGGCTAAGGGTGCGCTGCAGTTTCTGGCTTCCTTCGAATTCGGCGACCGCATCGGCGCCCAGTGGGAAGACAAGAATATGGGCATGCGCGGCGGCACCGCATGCCGAACCGGGGAAAGCCTGCGCGAACGCATCGTCGCGGCCGACGCCGGCTACTTCTTCCAGAACGCCTTCGCCTGATTGGTAGCGGCCCCTCGCGGGCCGCCCCCAGGACCGAATGTCAGACACATCGGGGCGCCGGCCAGTTGGCGCGGCGCCCCCTTCCTTTTTCCCGATCATGGAGAATTTCGATGGGCAGCTACCCCGTACTTGAACGCCTGGATCATGATGGCAAAGCCTATGGCCCTGGCGACACCGTCACGATCGACGACGAAGATATCGCGTACGATCTGCAGATTGTACGCGCGATCGGACGCGAAGGCGATCCGGTTATCGCCACGGTCGACGGGCAGCCGATCGGCGTCATCACCGAATTGACCGCCACCCTGGCTGACGGGCAGTTCCTGGTTCTTGATCGCCTGGACCATGACGGTGAAGCCTATGCACCCGGCGATATCGTGACGATCACGGACGCGATCGCCGCGGGCGAACTGGAGCTGGCCGGCGTGATCGGGCGGGTTGAGGCGGTCGGCGGCGCTGATACCGACGACGGCGAACCTGCGGAGGCCAGGTCAGGCCCACCGCCCGCCGCGCCCAGCATTGCCGAGGACAAGCCCGCTGCCGAGCGCGAGCCGGCGCCGTCCGAGGCCGCTGCAACAGCAAGCGCTCCGGCAGGTAATGCCGATGCCGCAGACGCCAGAAACGATGCGGGCGCCGCGGCTCCCGCTGATGCAGTGGTCGCCGAACCGGGCGCGGCCGTGACGGCTCCGGCCGCCGCAACGATTGCCGAGCAGGGCGCAGGCGCCACGGCGCCGGCCGCCGCTGCTCCCGCGACGGCTCCGGCCGAAGCGGCGCCAGGCGCCAGCGCTCCCGCCAAGGCTGCTGCGCCCAGGAAACCGAGGGCGGCGTCGAAGCCCATCGCGACCAAGCTCTGATTGTGGCCGCGCTGATCTCCAACATCGGCGGCGTGGTGATGCTCGTCGGCGTGATCCTGATGGCCTTGCCGGTCATCCGGGTTGCGCCGTGGGGCTATACCCCGCTGTTCGAAGCCGGCCTCGCGATCTTTCTGTTCGGCCTGGTCGTCACGCTGCTGGGCGCGATCGGCTGGCTGATCGGCATCGCCTTTGCCGGGACCCTGCTCAACTATCCGCTGACGGGAGCCTGATTTGATCCAGCTCGCCTATCTCTATGCCGGCATATCCTTCGCCCTGGCGATGATCGTCGCGATCGGCGTCATCATCGCACCGCGCGGTCAGCGCCTGGAGCTGGCGGTGTGGGGGGCGATCGGGTCGACCTGCTGGTTCGTCCTGTTTCTTGCCGTCCTGGTCGAGAAGCTGATCGAGGCCGGAATGCGGTTTGCAGACCGGTTTTTCCGCCCATGAAACTGATTGTCAAACAGCCTTCAGAGACCAAGCGCCTGCCGATGGAGTTCGGCGGGATCGCGACGATCAGCGCGCTAGTCGGCATCGACGTCACTCCGCGCGGCCTGGTGTCGGGTGCGCTGCCGCTCGATGCCGAGGCGGCGCTGTTCGCGGGTGCGCTGACGCTGGTCGTCGAGGGCGGCAGCGATGGCGAACGCTATCTGGTCACCGTGACGGTCGACGATGCGACGGGCAGCCGCGCCGAGGAAGAGGTCGAGGTCGCGGTTTTGAACCTGACCTGGGCGATGCCGAACGGCGGCGCCCCGATGCTGTCGATCGAAGAATTCGTCGAACGCTTTGGCCTGGACGAGGCGGTGCGGATGACGGACGTGCGCGGCGACGGCCGCATCGGCAAGGATTTGCTGGTCGGCGCGCTGACCGCCGCCCAGGCGATCGTCGAGACGTCGCTGTCGGGCCGATACTCGCTGCCGCTGACCGACGTGCCCCAGATCGTCAAGGTGTGGATCGGCGATATCGCCCGCGCCCGCCTTTACCTGGGCGGCGCGCCCGACGGGGTCGATGGCTCGGCGAAAGCCGCGATGCGCGCCCTGGAGCGTGTCGAGGACGGCAAGTCGGCGCTGCCCGGCCTGCCCGCCGCCACGGCGCCGGCCGAGGGCGGCACCGTGTCGTTTCATTCGGGCGGGCGCCGATACGCCAACGGCCTAGGCGATTATTGATGAGCGGCGGCGACATCGTCGTCATCGACGCGCTGACGCCCACGCTGCGCCGGCTGCGCGCCGCCGCCACCGATCTGTCGCGGCCGATGGCGGAGGCGTCGGAAGTCATGCTGGAGGACAGCCTGGAGAATTTCCAGGGCGAGCATGATCCGCTGGGTATTCCGTGGAAGAAATCCGCCGACGCAATCGCGGAAGGGCGCAAGACGCTCCAGAAAAGTGGCGATCTGCGAAACGCGCTCGAGCGCCAGAGCGGCACCGATTTCGCGGCCGTCGGCGTTTACGGCACGGGCGGACCCGCGATCTATGGCCGCATTCACCAGTGGGGCGGGACGATCCGGCCTAAGGTCGGCAAGGCGCTCAACACGCCATATGGATATCGCGCCAGCGTCACGATGCCGCGCCGATCGTTCCTGGGCTTTTCCGACGATGCCATCATGCAGATCGACCGCATCCTGGTCCGCCATCTGCTCAGCGCCGTCAACGCGGGGGCGCCCGCATGACGGTGAAGCCGTTTCGCAATCGCCCGATCGTCGATCGCCTGAAGGGCGGCGGCTATCCCAAGGTCCAGGGGCTGGTCGAATGGTCCCGCCTGGCGGCGGCGCCCGCGCACCGCGTCGCGCTGTTCGTCATTCCCGAGCGCGAGGTCGCGCGGCCCAACGAGATGACCGGGGTTCATGATCAGCGCGTCGCGCGCGGGTTCAAGGTCATCATCGTGCTGAAGCCATCGGTGCGCGTCGACGATGATGCGTCGGAGGAGCTGGAGGAGGAGGTCGCCAAGGTGATCGACCTGATTGCCGGCTGGACGCACCCCGATGCCAGCGGCCCCTGCGATTACGCGGGCGGCAAGCTCCTCTCCGCTGACGGGTGGGGGATTGCGTGGGGCGTCGACTTTACGACCGCCTGGAGACTTAGAAAAGGAACGAGCTGATGCCGGAACGTGACACCGATCCCGCGCCCCAGTCAAGCACTGAAGAAAAGGGCGAGGCCGAAGCCCCCGCCGCGACCGGCGCCCAGCCGGCGCGCGGCCGCAGGGCCGCTCCGGCCGTACCCCAGGTGACGCAGGCCGACCCGACGGCGCCGCAGCCGGTCGACGAAGCGACTGGCCTGGTCCTGGACAAACATGGCCTGCCGATTTCCGGCCCGGCGCGCCTTCGCTGGCTCGCCGATGCGGGGATCGAGGTCGACCCGGCGCACATCGCGGCCGAGGAAGCGGAGAACGCCAATGGTTGATATGGTCAAAGTCCTCGCGTCGAAAAAAGAGACGGTCTACGGCACCGATGCCGCGCCGACGCTGCTCGCGAACGCCATCCTGACCCGCAATTTCTCTGCCACCCCGTTGGAGGTCGACGCGCTTCAGCGCGACCTGGACAGCGGCAGCTTCGGCGCGACGGCCCAGGCGGCGACCAATGCCCGCCAGACGGTCCGCTTCGAAACCGAAATGGCCGGATCGGGCACCGCTGGTACAGCGCCGCCTTGGATGGAGCTGCTCGAAGGGTGCGGCATGGCCGCGCCGGCCCTGGTGGCGCTGACCAGCGCGACACAGAAATTTGCCGCCGCTTCTGCCCCGCAGTCGTCGCTGACCAATTATCACTGGATCGGCAATCAGCGCCGCAAGGGGATCGGTTCGCGCGGCACCTTCGGCCTCAACTGGACTGCGAACGCCTATCCGTTCCTGACCTTCGCCTTCACCGGCATGCTGCCCACGGTTACGCCGTTCGACGTGAATGTTCCGGCTGCTGGCGACGTGGCGCGCTGGAAAGACCCGGTCGAATGCAACACCGACAATACGCTGATCGAGCTGGACGGCTATGCGTGCATTACGCGCAGCCTGGAAATCAACGCGAACCTGGACGCCAAGATGCGCAGCCTGATCGGCGCGCGCTATGTCAACCGCGGTGACCATGCCGTCAGCGGCAAGTTGTCGATCGAAGCACCGTCGGTCGCGACGAAGAATTATCTGCAGACCCTTCAGTCGAACGTGATCGTCGACCTGTCGGGCACGCATGGCACCGTGGCCGGTAACATCGTCGAGGTCGGGTGCGCGCATACGCAGATCGTGTCGATCGCCGAGCGCGAGGAAGACAAGAAGTTGATGTGGGATTTGGAACTGCTGCTGACCGTCGGGCCAGGGCAGGAAGATCTGATCATCGTCGCGAAATAACCCACGACCGGAAGGCTGTTGACGCCGGGGACCGACGTTCGGGTCGGTCCCCGGCCGAGGCCAAGGCACACCGGAGAGGTCGCGCCAGCAGTCCCGCGGCGACCAGCGTCCGGCACCGGGAAGCCGAACATTCCCGGACTATTCACCGACAGGAGGCCGACTTGGCATATAAGATTGTTTCGAAGCCCCGCGCGTGGTGGCCGATCCGCTTCAAGGGTGTCCTGGACGACGGCACCGTCGTCGAGAATGAAATTCGCGGTCGCTTCATCGTCCTGGACGAGGACGAGTTCAAGAAATTCGAGGACGAGATGCGCCCGGCACTGCTCGGCGAAACCGATCCCGAGAAGTCGGCAAGCGCGATTTCCTCCCCTTTCATCATGCGCATCCTGGAGGACTGGGAAGGCGTGCTGGAGGATGACGGCACCGAAGCCGGCCGATCGCTGCCGTTCAACCAGGAAAATCTAGAGCGGATGCTACGCGTCCCGAATTTCGGGGCCGGCGTCGCGGGCGCGTTCCGCGAGGTCCGCAACGCCGAGCCGGATCGCCGCAAGGGAAACTGAAAGCGGCCGCCCGCGCCTGGGCATCGGGGCGGGGCGGCCACGCGCAAAAGGCCGATGACGTGGTGACGCAGCAGACCGTCCTTCCCGAGCGCTTCACGTCCGGCCCGCGGCCCGGCGCGGACGATATCGAAATCCATGTCGACGACGTGCCCGTCTTTTCGCTGTTCCTGGCGATGGGCACGCAATGGCACCGCCACCCCTTCACCGGCATGCGCACCGGGCTGGACTATGCCCAGGTGCGGCCGACGGCTGATCTGGCCGAGATCGAGATTGCGCCCGGCCTGCTGCCCAAGCTGCAGGCGATGGAACTTGCCGCGATCGAAGCGTTCGCAGAGGCCGCGAAATGAGCGATCAGCAGCTTATCCTGGAAGCCCGCCTTCGCGCGAAGGACGAGGGCCTGGTCGGGCAGCTCAATGCCACCGAACAGGGATCGAAGAATGCAGCGGGCGGCCTGAAGGAACTGGCCGACGCGACGCGGCGCGGATCGTCGGCCGATCGCGAAGCCGCGGCTGCGGCGAAAGAGCTTGAGCGCGCCAGGAAGGATCAGGAGCGCGCGACCAAGGCAGCGGCCCGCGCCGAAAAGGAGGCCGCAGACCTGATCGCCCGCGCGCAGGCGCGGTTCAATGCTGGCCGCCAGCAGGGCGCGGCCCAGGTCGGTGACTTCCTTATCCAGGTCCAGGGCGGCCAGTCGATCCTGACCGCCTTTTCGCAACAGGCGACCCAGGCTGTCGGCGCGCTCGCGCTGATGGGCGGCCAGGGCGCTGCGACCACGGGCATCATGGGCAAATTCGTGTCGCTGATGGGTGGCGGGTTTGGCGCAGCGCTTGGCATCGCGATCCCGCTGGTCTCGCTCCTCGCGACCAAGCTGTTCGACAATGCCGAGGCCGCCAGCGCGGCAGAGGCCGGCGCCAACGGACTTGCATCGGCGCAGACCGTTCTCGGGCAAATCTTCGATACCGTCTCGGGCAAGCTGAAAACGCAGAACGAGCTGCTGATCATCAATGCCCGGCTGCAGGCGATCAGCCTGCGGGCCGATGCGATGAAGGCCGAGGCGAACGCCAAGGCGGTAACCGACAGCATCATGCAGCCCGGGAGCCTCAACACCGCCAAGCTCTATGGCCAGTTTGTCGGTTCGCAGCAGTATGGCGCCGATCCGAAAGAGTGGGCCAACACCCTCGCGAACCGCCGCCAGCTCAGCATGATCGCGGAGGGCGTGGGATCGGGCCGCATCAAGCGCGCAGATGCGGTCAAGATGACCGAGGGCATCGACTTCAAGGGCACCGGCTTTGAACAGGCCGAGGTCGTCGCCGCGTTCCGCGATGGCGCCGTCGCCGAACTCAATCGCCGCGCGGCCGACCTGATCGACGAGTCGCTAGACGCCGGCAAGCTGGCGGCCGAGTTCCGCACCAAGGGGCCGAAAGGTTCGAAACCCCGCAAGGGCGGCTCTGGCAATGCCCTCGCCAACTTCGGCGACAGCGCCGAGGAGAAGATCGCGCGGATCGCGGACAGCTATAATCCGGCGCCGCGCGGAATGGATAAGGCGTTTGCCGATATCCGCACGCTCGACGGCCTGATCGACAATCTGAGCAAGAAGAAGCCGCCGTCGTTCGAAAAGCTGATCGGCGAGGCGCAGAAGGCCCGCGAGGCCGTGATGCAGGGCCTTGCCGATCCGCTGGACGCGATCCAGCAGCGCCTGGTTCCGCTGCCCGAGGGCGTGACCAAGGCGAAAGCGGCGATCGAGGAGCTGGACGGCGTCATAGCGGTGCTGAGCGATCGCAAGCCGCCGAATTGGGAAGAACTGGTTGCGCGCGCCCAGGAGCTGAAGGTCGTTGCGGCCGAGACGGTGAATGGCCCGCTGAACGATATGCTGCGGTCGAGTCGGGAGCAGCGGGAACAGCAGCTCCTTATCCTGACGGGCCGCGAACGCGAGGCGGCCGTGCTGGCGCGCATCCAGCAATTGACCAAGTCACAGGGGCCTCTGAACGATGCTCAGCGCGCCCACGTCGAACAGATGGTCGACAGCGAGGAGCGGATCAACGATCTGCTGACCAAGCGCCAGGACATCATCGGAATTTATCTTTCGTCGATCGGCGAGCTGCGCGGCTCGCTGGAGGACCTATTCGCGGGCGGCGGAGCCAAAAACTTCCTCAAGCAGACGGAAGAGACGATCAAGCGCCTACAGTCGCGGATACTGGTCGAGAATATCTTCGGCGATCCGCTCCGCGCCCTCGAAAAGAAAGTTCGTGGCAAATCCCCGCTCGATCGCGAGATCGAGGATTTGGCGCGCGAGGTCGACGGCCTGGAGGGCGAGGCCGGGCGATCGGCGAAAGCGCTGAAGCTGTTTAACGAGGCGCTGGGCAAGGCCACCGCTGACATCAACGGCGCCGCCGCGCCGCGATCGTCGGCGCAGACGGCGGCCGACAGCTTTCTGCGCGCCCTTGGCGGCGATGCGACGGCTGGCGGCGATATAGTCGTCACCGGATCGAAACAGCGGCCGATCGGCGGCTCGATCATGAAAGAGCAGACGGATTTCCTGCGCGAAATGGCGAAAGCGCAGTTCGATCCGATGGCCGATCTGTTCGACAAATATCTGGGCACCGAATTCTTCAAGAAATTGTCGCCGGTATTCCAGGGCGCCTATGCCGGGTTTTTCACCGCGGGGCCGGTCGGCGGCATCCTGGGCGCGGTGAAGGAATTGCCCGGCCTGCCCGACAAGCTGAAGGACAAGCTGGGGACTGCGCTGGAGGGTGCGCAGACCGGGACGCTCGTCGCCGGCATCGGCAAGGCGCTGGGGCTGAAAACCAGCACGACGGGGGGCCAGATCGGCGGCGCGATCGGCGCGGCCACTGGCCTGCCCGGAGGGGACATTGCCGGTTCGATCATCGGCAGCATCGTCGGCGGCCTGTTCAAAAAGGCCAAGACAGGTTCGGCCACGATAACCGGGGTCGATAACGACCCGGTCCTGTCGGGCAACAATGCCAAGATGAAGACGGCCGCGGGCGATGCGGCGAGTTCGGTCCAGGGCGTGCTGCAGCAGATCGCCGACCAGCTCGGCGGCAGTGTCGGTTCGTTCAATGTGTCGATCGGCGTGCGCGACGGTAAATATCGCGTCGACCCGACCGGCGCCGGCCGCACGAAGAAAAAGGGCGGGGTGCTGGATTTCGGCGAGGACGCCAATGCCGCGATCATGGCGGCCGCGTTCGACGCGATCGGCGATGGCGGCGTGACCGGCCTGTCGGCCGCGGTGACCCGCGCGCTGAAATCCAGCCCCGATATCGACAAGGCGCTGAAGGAAGCGCTGAAGGTCCAGGAGGTCGAAGAGATCGTCACCGGCATCGGTGGCACGCTGGAGCGCCAGTTCCGCGCGTTCGAAACCCAGGCGAAGGAACGGGTGCGGATCGCCGAGCAATATGGGTTCGACGTGTCCAAGATCGAGGCGCGCAACGCCGAGGATCGCGCCAAGCTGGTCGAACAGATTTTGTCGTCGCGCGTCGGATCGCTGCAGTCGCTGCTGGATGACCTGAAGTTCGGGAACCTGTTCGAAGGATCGGCCGACGAGCGTCGCAGCAAGTTGCTGACCGAGATCGCGGCCGCGAAGAGCGATGCCGAGAAGGGCGTCGACGGCGCGGCCGATAAGCTGGCCGAGCTGAGCCGCCAGCTCGTCGAGACCAGCCGCGAAGCCTATGGCACCGCGGGCGGGGAATATGCGGCGGACCGGTCGAACGCGATCAGCACCGCCGAACAGATCATCGCGGCCGAGAATGAGCGCATCCGCGCGGCGCAGCAGGCGACGCTGGACACCAGCAAGGCGATGCAGACGCAAAATCAGCTTACCAACGAGACGAACGACATCCTGGCCGAGGTCCGCGCGCTGCTGGCCGCGAACCTGGGCGGCGGGTCGGCTGTCCTGTCGTCGGGCGGCGGGCGCCTGCTCGTCGAACGTCAGGCCGATCTGCGATGACGGAAATCGCGTTCATCGACGTGAAACCGCGCCGGCTGGATACCGGCGCCGAAGTGACGGTCCGGCTTGCGGGCGGCGGCAGCGTCACGCCCTATCACCGCGACGGCCAGCATTACCGTGCGGGCATCGTCGACATGCCCCGGTTTCGGGCGGCGTTCGGCTTTGACGACAATGGTTGGACGGGCGGCACGGTGCCGACCAGCGGCGAGCTGGCCTTTGCGCCGAGCGAACGATCGCTGCTGACCGCGTTGCTCGCCCACTATTGGCGTGACGCCGCCATCATAGTCGATGCCGGCGACGAGCGTGACGCGCTGGCGCGCCGCCTGACGGGCACCGTTGCCGATATGACGGCGGTCGACGGGCAATTGATGATGACGATCGCCGATCCGGGCAAGCTGCTGGACAAGCCGCTCCTCGGCGCGGGCTTTGCCGGGACGGGCGGCATCGAGGGACCGTCGGAGGCGACCGGGCGTGAAAAGCGCCGGACCCTGGGCCGTGTCTTCAACGTCGAGCTGCGCCTGCTCGACAAGGTCAACAACATCTACGAGGCCGGCGACCCGTCGAAGGCTCTTCAGGCGTTTGACGCGGTGCGCGACATGGGCCGGGCCGGATCGATGGCGGTGCTGGCATGGCAGGGCAGCGTCGCGGCGACGTTCGCCGCGCTGCAGGCGTCCAGCCCCGCCCAGGGCGGATGCGTCGCGGCGCCGTCGATCGCGTGCGTGAAATGGTGGACGGTCCCAGCCGGCCCGCTGACGGCTGATATTCGGGGCGAGAATGCGGGCGGCTATGTCGAGACCGCCGTCGCGATCGCAGCGAAGTTGCTGGCGGCGGTGGGCGGGCCGGCGATCGCAGATTTCGCGGCCGCAAATGCGCTGCGCACCGCGCCGGTCGGCGTCCACATCGCATCATCGTCCGACACGGTCGCCCAGGCGATCGACAGGCTGCTCTTGGGCGTATCACTGTACTGGGTGCTTCAACCCGACGCGACGATCCGGATCGGCGAATGGGCATGGACCGCGCCGGTAGCGTCGATGCAGGCGATTTTCATCGGCCGTGAACGGCAGTTGCCCCCGGTCAAATCGCGCAAGGTCGGATATCGGCGCAACCACCGCCAGCATCAGCAGAGCGAGATTTCGGCGGCCGTGCTGCTGGCCAATGACGTCGCCTATCTCGACGGCACGCCGATCGAGGCGCTGAAGCCTGGACAGGCCGGCGCCGACGTCACCGGAACCAACACCGCCGCCGCGATCGCGGGCCAGGGCGCGCTGGCGACCCAGAATGCGGCGGACTGGAAGACGCGGGTAACCGGCGTGGGCAAGCCGTCGAACAATGCCGGCACGTCGCGCATCCTGTCGGCGATCGGGAACCATGTGACGCTGATCGGCAACTCGATCCGCAAGGATAGCGGGACGCATTCCGCCTGGCAGGGCGGGGTCGTCGGGGCACCCCAGAAGAATACGGCGTTCGTCAGCAGCGGCACGACATATGATGCGAGCGGAGCTGGCGGGTGGGGAATGGCTCTCGCCCTGGATATTTCCAGCGCGTCGCAGTTCGACCCTTATGCGATGGCCGACGGTTCGTTCATCGCTTACTTGGTTGCTCAAACCCCTGATTGCACACTCATCGTTTCCAAGAAATCGGGTGGGTCCCTAGTTTCGATACTCACCGCGACAGTGCCGGGCTTGAATACGTCCAGCCGCCGCATTGCTCTTATTTTCAATGGTCGCCGGGTCTTCGTGATGATCGATGGCGCCGTCTATGGCGGCAACAGCTCCGCGTATGACGTGACGCCGGGGACTACCTTCTTCCCCAAGGTGCTCAGCTATCACCGAGACGACCTCAATAGCGGCGCCGGATCGGTCGACGGCATCCTCGACATCCAGTACGGCGACTGGACCGACGTTCGAACCTACCTCGACGACGGATATTCGATCCTCAACCAGGCGGGCTTCAAAACGGACGAAGGGACTTCGGCCGCGATCGCGGGGCAAGGGCCGGGCGCGACGGCTCCGGGTGCCGACGTTCTAAACTACGTCGACAGCACTGGCGGCGGCAACAGCATGTCCGTAATCCGTCAGCCGGCTGGCGGCCAATATGCTTATGACGGCGGTGCCGTGGCGGGATGCATCAAGATCGCCGCTCCGGTGAACTACACCAACACGATGATCCGCTTTGCCGTCGACGTTTACGACTATCAGGTCGGTGCCCAGGTCACTTACATCATCTCCGGCTACGCTTATGCCGGTGGCGGCGCGACCAACGGCACCTGGGAAAATGTCTCAGCGCAGTACGTCGGGCCGGAGGGCTTCGCGCGCCGGGTACGCTTCGGCTACGACGGTTCGAGGGTCTGTGTGTGGATCGGCGAGACCGTCACCAATTGGTCCTATCCCAAGGTTTTGGTGCGAGATTTGATCGTCGGCTATGCCAACGTGTCGGCCGCCGTGTGGAAGTCCGGCTGGACGGTGTCCGTTTCGGGGACCTCGCCCGCCAATGCGCCATCGGGTGTTATCCGTGAAGTCACCAAGCCTCGCCCCGGAGACGCCGTTTTTGGCGAGGGCATCATCGAAGTGGGCGGCGGCGCAATCGCGACCCTGCCCAATTTCAAGACGCCGCTGGGCACGGCCGCGGCGATCGTTGGCCAGGGCGCGGGCGCGACGGCGAACAACCTGTCCGACCTGGACGCCGCGGCGGCCGCGTCACTCGCCGCGCTCGCTGGCGGTGCGCGCACGACGGTCGGTTATGGCCAGATCATCAAGAAGCGCCTTGGCGTCGGCGCCTCCGCGAGCTTCGAAGGTTCGATCAGCGTCCTGGGCGGCGGCAGCTACGGGACGATGCGCGCGCGCATCGAAGTCTCTCTCGCTGGCGCGGGCAGCTATTCGGCGGTCGCGACCGGCTCTGGCGCCGCCGTCGGCCCAGGCGAGCCAGGACAGGATTATGTGTCCGGCACCTTCACCAATTCCACCGGGATCGAACAGGTTTTCGATTTCAGGATCATCGACGTCCGGACCCCCGGTGGAGCGGGTGCCGGCGTAGTCGCGGCCCAGACTTTCCTTGAGGGCTGATCAGAGGAGCATGCCATGAAGAACCGCCTGAAGATTGCATTCGCCCTGGCGCTGAGCGCCGTATCGCTCGCCGCCTGCGAGCAGGACGCGCAGCAGCCGCGCGATCCCAATGCCCCCGTCATCGTCGACGAGGAATGTCCGCGCGCCGACGGCGAACCCTGCCGCTGATGTCAAAGGGCGGGCGCGATCGCGGCGCCCGCCCCTTCAGGAGACGATTATGACGATCACGATCAACTCGCATCCGGAAGCCGCGCAGGCGGCAATGGAATTGTGGGCCGATAGCCGGGAGAACCCCGACCTTTCGGACGATGCGAAGGAAAAGCTGACCGCGCTGATGACAATGACGCCCGACCTGGAGCGCAAGGTCATGGTGCCCGAGCTGGTTTTCGCGAACATGTCCGCATTCGACGAAGATGCCCGCGCGGTTGCGGCCGCGATGATGGACTTTGTCATCCAGTGGGATTTCTGGGGCATGCGGTCGAGCGGCCGCGGCGAGGCGATCGCCGCCGCGCTGCGCGGCATCGAGGGCGCGCCGACCGTCGAGCCGCTGGAGCGCTTCCTGTCCGGCGATCCGCCCCCGCCGTCGTCACCCTTCCCCGAGTCTGAAGGCTAAGCATGGCGCTGGTCGATCCTGATTTTGCCGAGTGGCTGGCGTCCGAAGAGATTTCGGCGCTGGCCACCGACGCGGCCATAGAGGCGAAATGGGGATCGATCGCGATCGACACGCTCATCTCCAGCCCGCTGGCGCTGAAGGCCGATGCCGTCGCCGAGGCGGCGCGTCAGCTCGCCTTTCGCCCTGGGCCGATCGCGGTCGAGAAGCTGAGCGTGCCGGGCAAGCATATCGGGATGATGGGACGGGTGTTGAACCTGACCGCCAATGTCGCCGGCTATGAAGCCGGGGTCGACGTTTTCATTTTGACCGCCGACGAGACCGAGCAGCCGGGCCGGACCGTCTTTGTCGTCCTGAGGAGGCTCTGATGCCTGGGCTTTTGATCATCAAACCGGTTCCGATGGTTGTCGCGGTCGGTGGGTCCGGCGCCGCCAATCTGCAGACGTCCTCGCCCCGTGAAATATGGTCCGCCAACGCAGCCGGCGCAGCGTCGATCGAGCTGGACCTTATTACGGCGCAGGACGTCGACTGTTTCTTCCTGGCGGCCACCAACGCCCGCGCCGATGCCGTGTGGACCATCGAGAGCATCGCCGGCCTCGGCGGCGCGGTGACGACCACGCATGTCAATGCTCAGTTGGTGCGCCTCGCCGGGAATATCCGGAGCCGCTATCACGCGTTCGTCCGACTGCCCGCGCCAGTGAACGGCCGCTATTTTCGGGTCACGGTCAATCAACCGACGACCCCATTCCAGATCGGCCGCCTGATTGCCGGCCTCGCCTTCGATTGGCCCTATGCCCTGGGCGGCGGACGCACGCCCATCGACACGTCGCGCAGCGCCGGCCTGCCCGATGGCGGGTTCGGTATCGATGAAGGTGTTGTGAAAGCGGCTTTCCAGTGGCGGTTCATCGATCTGACGAAGCCGGCGCTTGCCAAGCTGTGGCAGATCGTCGAGGAGCTGGGGGAGAGCAAGACGCTGGTCGTCGTCGAGGGGCCGGACTATCCGCCCGAGGCAACGTCGGTCCACTATGTCCTGTTCCGCCGCCTCGAAGCTTATGAGCGCGAGGATGCCGCCCAGACGAAATGGGCGTTTTCCGTGGAGGAATGGCGGTGACCCCCGCAGGCAGGGAGGGGCTTTCGCGGCCGTCCCAGCCGATAGCGCGGCATGCGCAAAATCAACCTTATCGCTGTTCATTGCAGCGCCACGATGGAGGGCAAGCCCTTCGACCTCGCCGCCATAACCGCGATGCACAAGGCGCGCGGCTTCAGCGACATCGGCTATCATTTCCTGATCGGACTGAAGGGCGAGCGCTGGATCGGCCGTTCGCTGGAAAAGGTCGGCGCGCATATCCAGGGCCACAACGCGAATTCGATCGGCATCTGCTACATCGGCGGGATCGGCGCGGACGGCAAGGCCAAGGATACGCGCACCCCCGAACAGAAGGCCGAGCTGCAGAAGTTGCTCGCCGAGCTGCGCCCGCAATTCCCCGGCGCGAAGATACGGGGTCACCGCGACATGTCGCCCGACCTGAATGGCGACGGGGTCATCCAGCCCAACGAGTGGCTGAAGATGTGCCCCTGTTTCGACACCGCCGCCTGGTGCCGCTCGGTCGGCATCGACCCCAAGTGAGGAGCTGACGCATGCCGCCTGTCGATCCCTTTGCCAGCCAGCGCGCCGATCGCGACGATCCGTCTCGCGACGGCGGCCCCATCGTGCCTGGTGCGGGCGATCTGCCCAAGCTTACCAAAGCCATCAGGGCCGGCTCGGATGGTTCGATTACGCTGACTCCAGTCGACGGCGCCGAATTTGTGCACCCCGTCTATGCCGGCGAGATCATCACTATGGTGATCAAGAAGATCGCGGCCGCCAACCCGTCGAACATGGTGATCATCGGCTATTATTGATGCGCATCGGGTTCGGATCATGGGGACGGCGCAAGAAGCCGGGGAACTATACGCCCCCGGCTCTCCCGCCTCCGGCAGCGGTCGGCGAACTCGCGCATCGGTATTTCACGGTCGGCACCGGCCCGCAGTCGTTCAACATCGCCAGCGGATTTTCCGGCTCTGGAATTTCCTATTCGATCATCGCCGCACCTTCCGGGGCTGATCTGTCGATCAACGCGGCGACGGGCCAGATCGTCGCGCAAACGACCGCTCAGACGAGCGGCAATGTGACGGTCCGCGCAAGCAACTCGGCTGGATATGCTGAGCAAACCTTCCCGCTCTTCGTCGTCGTGATCGCTGAATACACCGTCCTTGCCCGCGAAGGGAATGGGACGGTCACCGTCGAGAGCCTCGCAACGCCTTGGCACGCGGCATTGACCCGCGAAAGCAACGGCACCGTCACCGTCCAGGAGGCCGCATAATGGCTAAGTTTCGTTACAGCACCGACGGCGGCACTACGTGGACGGTGGCCGAGGGCGCGCTGCCCTACAACATCGGCGTGACGGCCGATCAGGATGTCATGGTCGAGCCGATCGGCGCCGCCGTGACGAACCTGGGCACGGTATCGGGTCATGTCCTCTCGCTGGTCTATGACGCCTCGGTCCCAACGGCCGACATTCAGGCGACGACCAATTTCGGCGGCACCTTCTATTGGGCCATCACCGAGTCGCTGACGCCTCCGAGCGCCGCTGCGATCATCGCCGGCACCGGATTTGTCGAACATGGATCGGTGGGCACGGTCCCCGGCTCGGTCGCGCTGACCCTCCCGACGCTCGATGGTGTGACTGAGCTGTTCTTCCATGCCGTCGTCGGCAACGGCGCCGAGCGGACCAACGTCGCGACCGTGCGCGTTCAGATCGGCAACACCAGCTCATGGATCGGCATCTCCGGCGTGACCGGCGCGCCGACGATCTACAATTACACCGACGGCGACGGCACCTGGCGCGCGTGGGAGTTCACGGCCGACGGCAGCTTCACCGTCAACCACGGCGGCGGCCTCGAATATGAGCTGGTCGCTGGCGGCGGCGGTGGCGGTGGCGGCACGTCCTTTGTTTGGGGCGGCGGCGGTGGCGCTGGAGGCGTCTTGCGTGGGACCACGACGCTCACGCCCGGCACCTACGCAGTCGTCGTCGGCGCTGGCGGCGCTGGCGGCACAAACGCAGCGCGGTCGACCAGCGGCGGCAACAGTACGGCGATGGGCCTGACGGCTGTCGGCGGCGGCGCTGGCGGCTGGGGCAACGACAACACGAAGCCCCAGTTGACGGGCGGGAGCGGCGGCGGCGCGCGTGGCGGGAGTTCGACCGGGGCGGCTGGCACGTCCGGCCAGGGCAATGCCGGGGGCAACGGTCAGGGCAACTCTGGCGGCGGCGGTGGCGGTGCTGGCGGCGTCGGTGGGAACGGCTCCAGCCCGGCGAGCGGAAACCCTGCCGGTGCTGGCGGTGCTGGCATCACGTCGACCATTATTGGCACGACGCAGCAAATCGCTGGAGGCGGCGGCGGCAGCGGCGGCACGGGCGGCACGGCCAGCCATGGCGGCGGTGCGGGCATGACCAACGCCAGCGGAAGCAACACGCCTGGTGGCGCCGCGACGGCGGTCGGTGCAGGCGGCGGCGCTGGCAACGGGAACGGCAACACCCCTGCTCTTGTCGGCGGCAACGGCTATCGCGGTCGCTTCGTGGTGCGGATCAAGCTGTGACGCGCGCCATCCTGACCAGCACGGCGGCGAGCGGGCATCAGAATGTCCGCGTGCCCACCCCGACCAGCGGCGCATCGATCGGTGTCGGCTGCTCGGGGTCGGACCCGATATGGAACAAGGGGGGCATCCAGTGGCTCGTCCAGCAGAAGCTGGGCGTGTCGCCGCTGTTCGACAAGTGCACTACGCCAGGCGCGCCGATCACGGTCCATATGACGAACCCGCCATCGTTCGGCGTTTACGCCTGGCAGAATATGGCGACCTACGAATATCTCCATATCGGCGACAACCCGAACCTCGACGGCATCCATGACCCGTCGAAGCTGCATCAGTGGGCGCAGAAGTTCTGGGCTGAGGGCCACGCTGGCGCGGGAGGCGAAACGCTGCTCTGGACGCTCCAGCCGGTCTATAACGCCAACGCGACGACGTTCCTCGCGTGGATCGCCAACGCCGAGAACGAGTACAATATTGCACAGGATTACTGCAATGTGCGCGTCCCGGCTGGGAAGCGGCTGGTTCGCCAAATCCCCGGCCTTCAGCTCTTCCGCCGCTTCTTTCAGGATCAGCAGGCTGGCCTCGCCCCGACGGCGACGTGGCTCGCCGATCTTTACACCGACACATTCCACATGGTGCAGGGCAAGATTTCCTACATCGCCAGCGTGATCGGCGCGGCGTGCATGTACGGGATCGATCCCAGGACCATGCCCAACGACATGCAGACCGCATCCGGCTTCACCGTGCCTGAGGCGCAGTACGTCAAGGCCTGCATTTCCGACACGATCAAGGCTTTCCAGCGCGCGGGCGTCAACACGGCGGCGTGGACATGATCGCCCTGAAAGGACCGTTCAATGACTGAACTTGAGGACCCCCGCACGCCGGCCGAGGCCAAGCGGCATTGGATGATCGATCGCCTGTGGATCAGCGCGATCGCGGCCGCCTTCTTCATCGCAGTTCTGATCGGGATCGTATGGCGGGGCGGCTGGGCGATCAGCACCGAACCCCTCCGCCTTCAAATCCTTGCCATGATCGCGTTCGGCGCGATCTTCTTTCAGATCATTATCGTCATATCCTTCTCCCTCGGCGGACCGGTCGGCCGATGGAAGGCGCGGTGGCGCGATACCAGCTTTGAGGCCGAGGACGATCGGGCGGCAGCCGCCTATAACGGCGAGGTGGTCCGGTGATCGCGCTCCTGGCTCTCAAGCTCATGGAGGCCGGCGTCGGGGCCAAGGCGGCCCGGCCGATCGCCTGGGCGATCGTGATCGCGCTCGCGGCCGCGCTGCTGGCCGTCGGCAAGTGCACATATGACGCGAACGTCATCGAAAATCATGAGGCGAAGACGTCAGCGAAACTGGAGCGAACGGGCCGTCAGGCCGACGCCTCGGCTGCCCAGCGCGCGGAAGCGCGGCGACGGGCCGAGGCAACAGCGAGGAAGGAATTCGACAATGCGACAGCGGGTATTCCGGACCAAGGTCTTAGCGATCGTCAGCGCATCGATCTGTGTAACGAGCTGCGCGACGGCGGGGTCGCCACGGCTCTCATCCCCGAGTGCCGTGATGTTCGAACAGGAGCGCAAGCCGCTCCCTGATATTGCCATCCTCCAGCAGAACAGCGAGGAGGGATATCGGCAGCATCAGAGGAACAAGGACGAGTGGGGGCAGCGGGGCTGGGACAGGCTCAACGACGTGTGCCTGTGGTTCGAAGAGCAGGGAGTCAAAGCGCTGCCCTGCAAGCGTGATTAAGACCCCAATTCAGGCTCTTTGAAACGCCGCTGAAGCGGCCGTGAATTTAACATAACGCAGCTAATTTTTGGCGCGAGTTTTTGGCGCGAATTTTTGGCGCGCTACATCGATCCGTTGCAGCAGGCTGCGCTTCATTCCTGTCCTCCCTTTGCCCGCATCGGGGCGACTCGCTGTGATAGGATATTTCCTATTTGGAGATCGATTTCCTACTTGTCTAGGATAATTCCTATTGCTACATACGAAATAGGAAGGACCAGCCGCTTGACCGAATTCGATCCTGATCCGCGCGTCGCGCTCGACCGCCTGCTGACCGAGCGGGGCATCGACTATGCCCGGTTGTCGGCGCGCATCGGGCGCAATCCCGCCTATATCCAGCAATATATCAAGCGCGGTTCGCCGCGGCGGCTGGCCGAGGAGGACCGCGCGCGCATCGCCGCCTATCTGGGCGTGTCCGAAGCCTTGCTCGGCGGTCCGGCGCAGGCGCGCGTCGCCGCGCCCGCGCGATCACGCGGTGCCGACATGATATTGGTGCCCAAGCTGGGGATCGGCGCATCGGCGGGCGCGGGCGCCAGCGTCGATGGCGAGGCTGTCGAGGGACAGGTCGCGTTCGACCCGAAATGGCTTCGCGATATGGGCGCCGATCCGCGCGCGCTCAGCATCATTCGGGTCGAGGGCGATTCGATGGCGCCGACGCTGAACGACGGCGACGACATCATGGTCGATGGGGGCGATGCCGCCGCCCGGCTTCGCGACGGCATCTATGTGCTGCGCATGGACGATGTGCTGATGGTGAAGCGTGTCGCGCGCGCGCCGGGGCAGGGGCGCGTGTCGGTGATCAGCGACAATCCGCACTATAAAAGCTGGGACGACCTGCCGCTGGCGTCGGTGCGGCTGATCGGGCGCGTCGTCTGGACCGGACGACGGGTGCGTTAGATCGGGGCGGCCATCGTCGCTTCGATCTCATGCTCCAGTACCTCGGCGCGTTCGCATTGCTGCTCGTTGCCCGACCGGCATTTCTCGGCCGCCTTGTCGCGCTGGCGCGACAGCTTGCCCAGCCGTTCTTCGCGTTCGCGCATCGCCCGGCCGCGGTTGCGGTCGGACTCGTCCTGGCTGGTGGTCGTCCAGTCGGCGACCTGGCCGACCGCCTTGACCGGCGCGGTGACGACGGTCTTCACCGCGCTGAAACAGCCCGCGAGCATCGGCGCGGTCAGCAGGGCAAGCAGGATGGCGCGCATGATGTGTCTCCCTCGGCGGCCTGATTTCATCGCATAGACGCGCGCGCCTGAACAGCGGATTGCGACGGACGACCGCCTTATCGCGCTCTCGTGTCACATCACTGAAACAAATGGCTAAATTCGTGTTTACCCTGTGGGTCTAGGTCGCGATGCATACGCCGACACTCAGCCGAAAGAGACCGATGAACGCCCAACCGCTTGCCCTCGAACCGGCCTCGGGTCATGCGATCGCGATCGGCGACGACGCGCGTCTGTCCGACGTGATAGAGGCGTTTCGCGGCAATCCGGAATTGCGCCTTCTCGCGGTGCTCGACGCGCGCGGCGCGCCGGTCGGCATCATCCGCGAACAGCGTATTCGCGAGCTTCTCTTCTGCCCCTATTGGTTCGCGCTGATGCAGAATCCGACGATCGGCGGATCGATCGCATCGATGGTCGAGCCGTGCCTGACCGCCGACGTCGGCGAATCGACCGCGAACCTGCTGCGCCGGGTCGGCCGTGCGAACGGGCAGGATGGCCTGATCCTGGTCGACGGCGGCCGCTTCGTCGAGACGCTCGACGGCGGCCAGCTCGCGCGTCTTGCGATGATGCGCGAGGTCGAGCTGGCACGCGAGCGCGCCGATCGCGCGGCCTGGGTCGACGAAGCGGGCCGCCGCTTTCAACAGGATATCGCCGCGCTGACCGGCACGCTCTCCGAAACCGCGCGCGAGGTCGAGGGCGTGGCGCGCATCCTGTCCGATCGCGCCGAACAGACCGGCCGCGACGCGCTGTCGGTCGCCGGGGCGACCGCGCAGACGCTCACGGGGCTTCAGGAACTCGGCGATCGCGGCCATGCGCTCGCGTCCAGCATGGCGCGGATCGTCGAGGACGGCACCCGCGCCCGCACCGTGCGCCACGACGCGCATCAAAAGGTGAAGCAGGCGGGCGGACGCGCGGCGGTGCTGCAGGACGCGAGCCAGTCGATCGAACAGATGCTTGCGCTGATTATCGAGATGGCGAGCCGGACCAACATGCTCGCGCTCAACGCGGGAATAGAGGCGGCGCGCGCGGGCGATGCCGGGCGCGGCTTTGCGGTGGTCGCAGCCGAGGTGAAATCGCTGGCCAGCCAGACGCGCGCGGCGGCGGGCGACATCACCCCCTATATCGAACGCATCCGCGAGATCGTCGGACAGGTCGCCGACGGGTTTCGCGAGGTGGAGCGGGCGATCGATGCGAACAATGATTTCTCCGACACCATCGACGAAGCGGTCGACGGACAGAGCGCGACCAGCCTGTCGATCGCCAGCTATGTCGAGCAGGCGGTGTTCGCGGGGCGCGAGATCGACGGCCGCGTTCAGCACATCAGCCGCGGCGCGTCGGCGGTCGGCGAGGGGGCGGCGGCGCTCGGCGAACTTTCGTCGGATCTCAACCGCGCCGCGCAGTCGCTGCACCAGCGCGCGCAGAGCTTTGTCGCGACGGTCGCGGCGGCGTGATTCCAAAGGCTTGCGGTAAAGCGCAGGGGTGATAGATTCGCTCCCGCGCCGACGGCGTCATGGCCGCCGGCGGGGAGGAGGGTCATATGACGAATATCCAAACCGACATTCCCCAAGTGGCCTGCCGCTTGACTTCAAGATCGCCTGATTTTGCTCGCTGGGCAAGCGTTTTTCGCCCCGAGCGGTGTCTGTCGTCGCGCAAACGGCCGAAGTCGGGTGGATCAAGCCTCGAACCCGC
>Ga0209571_1000348_pt1 | contig 60240 bp, 47 predicted proteins | sample EBPBio102011_DNA_FD_185866 | JGI IMG/M metagenome (GOLD analysis project Ga0209571, IMG submission 185866) | Wastewater treatment Type I Accumulibacter community from EBPR Bioreactor in Madison, WI, USA - Reactor 1_1/10/2011_ DNA (SPAdes)... | ecosystem: Engineered > Bioreactor > EBPR >... | reverse complement strand
TTTGTCGCGGCGCTGGGGGCGCGGAAGGTGGTGGTGGGGCGCGACTGCCGGGCCTCGTCCGAGGCGCTGATGGCAGCTTGTGTCGAGGGGTTGGTGGCCGGCGGGGCCGAGGTGCTCGACCTCGGGCTTTGTGGCACGGAAGAGATGTATTTCGCCGTGACCCATTTCGGGGCCGATGGCGGGATCGAGGTGACCGCCTCGCACAATCCCATGGATTACAACGGGATGAAGCTGGTGCGCCGGGGGTCGGCACCGCTCGATACCGCGACGGGGCTGGCCGCGATCCAGCGCCTCGCCGAGGGGCCGGCGCTGCCCGATCTGCCCGGGGGGCGGGTCACGCCGGCCGAGGGCGCGCGGGCGGCCTATGTCGAGCGCGTGCTGTCCTTCGTCGACATCGCGGCGCTGCGGCCGATGACGATCCTGGTCAATGCCGGCAATGGCGCGGCGGGGCCGACCTTTGACGCGATCGCCGAGGCCCTGGCGCTGCGGGGGGCGCCCTTGCGCTTTGTCCGGCTGCATCACGACCCCGACGGGCGCTTTCCGAACGGCATCCCGAACCCGCTTCTGCCCGAGAACCAGCCGGTGACGGCCGAGGCGGTGCTGGCCGCGGGCGCCGACATGGGCGTGGCCTGGGATGGCGATTTCGACCGCTGCTTCCTCTTCGATGAAAAGGGCCGCTTCATCCCCGGCGAATACATCGTGGGGCTGCTGGCCGAGGTGTTCCTGGCCAAGGAACCGGGCGCCACCATCATCCACGACCCCCGCGTGATCTGGAACACGCAGGACGTTGTGACCCGCGCCGGAGGCCGCGCCGTGCAGGCCCGCACCGGCCATGCCTTCCTCAAGCAGGCGCTGCGCGACACCGGCGCCGTCTATGGCGGCGAGATGTCGGCCCATCACTATTTCCGCGACTTCATGGCCTGCGACAGCGGCATGATCCCCTGGCTTCTGGTGGCCGAACTGGTGGGGCGCGCGGGCAAGCCGCTGTCGGAGCTGCTGTCCGACCGGATCGCGGCCTTCCCGTCCTCGGGCGAGATCAACTTCCGCCTCGAGGACCCAGACGCCGCCATCGCCCGGGTCGAGGCCGCTTTCGCCGATCAGACCCCCGCGCGCGACGAGACGGACGGGCTGAGCCTCGCTTTCGCCGACTGGCGGCTGAACCTGCGCCGGTCGAACACCGAGCCGCTGTTGCGGCTGAACGTCGAGGGCCGGCAGGGCGTGGACCTGGAAGCGCGGGTCGCAGCCCTTCGCGCGCTGATCGGCTCAAGTTCTCACTAACCCCACGGACTTCGGGGCAGATTTGCCGCGCGCCTGCCCAACTTCTGCCATGCAGCATGACTAGGCCTTCACCATCGGGCCCGGCCGTCCACCGGGAACCGGAGGGGCAGATGAAGACGTCAAGGAAGGGCCTGCGCCGGGCGCTCTGGTGTTTTGGCCGCAAGCAGGAAGGCAGCGTCACGGTCGAGTTCGTGCTGTGGCTACCCGTGTTCATGGGGATCATGCTGCTGAGTGCGGATGCCTCGCTCATGTTCCTGCGCCAGTCGAATTTCTGGAGCGTGTCGCGCGATACAGCCCGCATCGTCTCGCGCCATGGTCTCGACACCTATCGGGCGGAACTCTACGCCGAGCAGATGGCAAAGGTGGGCACCTATACCCCCGATGTGACGGTCCGGGTCGATCCGATCACTTCGACGGTCACCGTCCAGATCTCGGGCGAGGCGCAGCGCCTTGCGCCCTTCGGGATCATGTCCTTTGCCGTCGGCGACCGTATCTCTGCCGAAGTCACCCAGACACTCGAGCCGATCTGATGATCGGGGCGGGCCCAATGCAGGCTCTTGTGGGTCTGCTGCGGCGCTTTGGTCGGGAGGAGACCGGGGCAGGGACGGTCTTTGCCCTGTTCGCGGTCGTGCTGTGCCTTCTGTTTGCCGGTCTCTCGGTCGACCTCGGCAACGGCTGGCGGCAGCGCGAGCTGCTGCGGCTCTCGGCCGATGTGGCAGCCCATTCCGGGGCGAGTATCCTGGCCAAGGGCGGCAAGCCCGAGGCGGCCATCGTTGCAGCCCTGCGGGCAACGGAACTGAACACACCCGAGGCCCGTTTCGGGCGGCTGATCGATGATCCCTTCACCGCCGTCCAGACCTGGCATTACAGCTCCGAGACGGGCCTGCTGTCGAAGAGCGGTCCGATCAATGCCATCTCGGTCGAGTTGCAGCGCAGCGACAAGGTGCGCAACCCCGTGCCGACCTTCCTGCTGAAACTCGGCGGCATGGACGACCTCGATGTGGTGGCCCGCAGTGTCGTGGCGCTCATGCCGACCGAAGCCTGCGAAACGGGTGCCGGGATCTATGCCCATGGCACACTGGGACTGCAGGGCGAGGCATCTGTCGGCTCTGGCGTCTGCCTGCACAGTCAGTCGGCAGTGAACCTCGCTTCGCGCACGCTGTTCAGCGAAGGGTCGGGGCTCAGCATGCCCGACATGGCAAAGTGCAGCGGCATGTGCAGTGATCCGGTCAGCCCGGGCCTGCAGGATGCCTCCGCCTCGATGAACCTGATCATGGAGGAACCGGCCAGCCGGATCGATCTTCTGTCCAAGGCCTTTCTGCAAGGGGACGAGACGGTGGCCGAGGTCGCGTCCTTCTTCGACGGGCGCGAGATCGACGAGGATCTCTCGATGCTGGACGAGGTCGGGGTCGAGACGATCGACCTGACGACCGGCAGCGTCGTCTCGCTTGACCGCGAGCAGTTCAGCCGGCTGCGCGGGATGCCGGGGGGGCTGGTCTATGACGTGAACTGCGCCGCGCTGGAACCGCTGGAGATCGGCAAGCGGCCGGCGGACCTGGGGATGGCGGGGGTCGAGCTGGACGATGGCACGGTGCAGGACACCTCCACCGCCGAGGAAGCGGCTGCCGAAGATGCAGGCCCCGAGGGAGACTGGACGGACGACAGCGATGCCTACTGGCATTACGACTCGATCCCGCCGGTGGAAGACACCGATGAGTTGCTGGAAGACGAGATTCCGGTGCTGCGCAATGTCGTGATCGTTGCGAATTGCGCGCTGCATTTCACCGAACTGGCCCGCATCGAAGGCTCGGTGATCTTCTCGACCTCGAAAGGTCTGGGCGAGGCCCTGACCGCCACCGAAGGCGCGATGTCGGGCGACCCGCTGGGCGACTGCGATCCGGCGGCGCGCAGCGTGATCATGGCCATGGGTGACATGCAGGTTCCGGCCAGTTTCACCGCCTCGAACACGGCCTTCATGGTCGAGGGCAATGCCACTCTCCTCGGTCTGCCCGAAGGCGCCACGGCGATGCACCGGGGCATGGCCCTGCACGCCAAGGGAACGGTGTCGCTCCTGGGCAAGCACAGCTTCGAGGCCTGCACGCCGCAATCGATGGATGCGCTTCTGACCCCGCTTGAGGTGATCCGCTATGTCTCGCCGCGCGATCCCCTGAAATAGGGACCCGGCCCTTGCCGCAGTGCGGCACCTGGGCCAAGGTTGCGGCAAGGCATTTCCATAGACGATGCAGAGGGCAGGATGACGACGGAACCGGTTCGAAAGCCGCGCTTGTCACAGGGCCAGCGCCTGCTGCGCCTGCTGAAGTCGATCCTCGACCCGCGGGCCATCGGCCACATGTTCAAGATCGTGAACTTCTACAACACCACCCATGTCGCCGAACTGCGCCAGGCGCAGAAGGGACGCGGCCTGCGGATCAGCCCGACGGCAAGCTTCGCCAACGGGCGCAACATCGTGCTGGGCGATCGCGTGCATATCGGGGCGGGTTGCTATGTCTGGGGCGGCCCGGGCCGGGGCCGTGTGGTGCTGGGCGATGACGTGCTGATGGCCCCCGGCGTGATGCTGACTGCGGCCAACTACCGCTTCAACGACGGCGGCCCGGTGACTGAGCAGGCCATGGACGAGGCCGACATCATCATCGGGCGCGATGTCTGGCTCGGCTATGGCGTGGTGGTTCTGCCCGGCGTCACGATCGGTGACGGTGCGATCGTCGGCGCCGGCACCGTGGTTCGAAAGAACCTGCCCGCCGGCGCCATCGCCGTCGGAAACCCGGCGCGCATCGTGGGCCAGCGCAGCCAGAAGGCCCTCCCACCAAGCGTCAATATTACATAACATTCATTAGCGGTCCTTTACAGCCTGCAACGGCTACGCGCCGGACTCGATTGCCACATCTCCCCTGACTGCTCGGGCACCAGGATACTGTCCGGCTATCTCGTCATATGCCGGACAGGCTGGCGGCGATCGACCAAAAGACTGTCGAGCTGATTGCATCGCTGGCCGGGTGATCGTCTGGCATCCAGCCAGCATGGCAACTTGCATGCTTGCCTGTGGACATGGCGTCGGCCCGGAGGCCGGGACGCAGGGGGCCGGTCGGCGGGGCAAGCCGCCGACCCCTGACGCCAACGGAGTCCTCACCGGCTGTCCGGTTTCCGCGCGCGGGCTCCTCTTCGGAGGAGCGGAAACCGGCCGGTGAGGACGGATGGCAGGAACGGTGATCTGTGGTACATGATGCCTCCCCTCTTCCAGGAGGGCCGCGGTCAAGGCCCGGCGGATCGCTGGCAAGAGTGTCGCGGTTGTTGCCTCTTGCATGGACGGATCTTGCAGGATGCTCGCCCGCTTCGCGGGCAGCCCTGCAGGCTGTCACCAAGGCAAGCGGCCTGACGGCCTCCGAAGCAGAAAGGCCGCCGGTCAGGCAGGCAAATGATCGTCAGCTTGATTGGGCCTGCGATTGTTCCGGGCCGGATCTGAAGGGTGTCGAGGAAATGAGGCTCCAGGGGCCGCAAAGGCTACTCGTCCCCGTCCTCTGCTCGCTTCGCCGCCCAGAAGCGTTGCCACCGAAGCCGTTGGGCTTCCGCGATGCGCTGGCGCCCTTCAAGGGACTTTGGCCCGGTTGACATGCCCCCGTGCAGGCGGCACCGCGTCTTGCCCGGGATCACACGCCGATAGCAACTGAACAGCTTGCGAGTTATGGCGCCACACAGAGGCCGGTCGAGATAGGGACGTGGGCGCCCCGCATCGTCGAGGCCAATCTCGACCATCCGCTCGCACCGGTCTGCAGCGCAGCCTCGCCAGCACTCTGTCTCGCGTTTCCGGTCGGTTCTGGCCGGGCACTGACGCTGCACGGCATAAAGCTCCCCGGGCTCAGTCGCGTCGTCCCAATCCCGGCTCATGGCAAGGCCCAGGGAAGAATATCTGACCAGACGTTCGGCGGAAGCCCCATGACACACCTGTCGCTCTGATGAGCGCAGGATATTCCTCCCCTCGACCCACTGGCGAGAAAATTCAGGATTTTTGGGACTACGGCGTTTCAGGGTGCTCATGGCACCCTGGTCGAGGACCAGTGATCGCTCAGGCGCCCGTGATGCGTCGAAATGCAGGTTAACATAGGTTAACAGTTCTAAGACCCCATGAGGGTTTTTGCTCCCAACCGCAATCTGCTCACCCTCTTGGAAGGCGGCGGATCGCGCCCAAGCGTCCTCAATGGGTCAATGGCGGGCAAGCCTCACGTCCCCGGTATAGGGTGCTCACGACACCCTACTGACCGCAGCGCCTCGTTCGCCCAGGGTCTGACAGGCGCAGGCAATCCTATCAAATACCAGCATCTTCTAAGACCCCATGAGGCTTGCGCGGAGATCTCTGCGCCCTCCTGACCCGCTGTGGGTCCCCAATACCCGCCGGGTGCCTGCTGGATCTGAGTTTCAGGGTGCGCATGGCACCCTGGTCGGGAGTCAATGATCGCTCGAGCACCAGCGATGCGTCGAAACGCAGGTTAACATAGGTTAACAGTTCTAAGGCCCCATGAGGGTTTTTCGCGCCAAACCGCAATCTCCTTACCCTCTTGGAAGGCGGCGGATCGCGCCCAAACATCCTCAACGGGCCTTTGGTGGGCAGGCCTCGCGTTCCCGATATAGGGTGCTCACGACACCCTACTGACCACAGCGCCTCGTTCGCCCAGGGTCTGGCATCCGCCGGCAATCCTATCAAATACCAGCATCTTCCAAGACCCCATGAGGCCTGCGCGGAGATCTCTGCGCCCTCCCGGCCCGATGCGGGTCTCCGATGCCCGCTGGGTGCCCGCCCCTCACCCCCGCTCCAGCACCTCGACCGACAGCACGGTTGGCAGGTGGCGGGCGATCTCGTCCCAGGTGTCGCCCTCGTCGCGGCTGGCGAAGACCGAGCCGGAGTTAGTGCCGAAATAGACGCCGGCCGGACTACACTGGTCCACGGCCATAGCCTGGCGCAGCACGGTGAAGAAGCAGGCCGTCTGCGGCAGGCCCTCGCGCAAGTCCTGCCAGCTCGCGCCGCCGTCGCGGGTGCGCCAGACAGCGGCGGAGGCGTCGGGCGGGAAGCGGCCCAGCGTGTCGCCGTTCAGCGGCAGGACCCAGACCGTCTCGGGGTCGCGCGGATGCACGCCGATCGGAAAGCCGAAGCTCGAGGGCAGGCCTGCGGTGATGTCCTGCCAGCTGCGCCCGCCGTCGCGGCTGCTGAAGACGCCATGGTGGTTCTGCTGGTAGAGCCGGTCGCCTTGCCCCGCGGCCCGGCCGAGGTTGTGGACGCACAGGCCCACGTCATGGTCATGCCCGCCCCCGCCGGCAGGACTGTGGCCGGCCTGCCCCTCGGCCAGGGCGCTGTTCGACATCCGGTTGCGCCGGTCCCAGGTGGCGCCGGCATCCTCGGTCGCGAAGACCCCCGCGGCCGAGATGCCGACCCAGAGCTTGGCCGGGTTGGCGCGATCGACGACGATGCTGTGGGCGACAAGACCGGCCGCCCCCGGCTCCCAACCCTCGCGGCTGGGATGGTCGGTCAGGGCCGTGACGCTTTCCCAGGTTGTGCCGCCATCGGCGCTGACATGCAGCGTGCCGGGCTTGCCGCCGGCATAGAGACGCTCGCCCGCCCGCGCGAGCGACCAGATCGCATCGAGCTTGCCGGTGAAGGGCGCGGGCGGCGCGGGCTCCACGCCGATCTGGGCGGCGAAGCCGGGGTCATTGGCCAGCCAGGCATCGAACTTGCCGTTCGAGAGCTTGGAGAGCGTCCAGCTCGCGCCGCCGTCCTCCGACCGCCAGACGCCGGCACCCTGCCACTCTCCCCCGCCCCCGGCCCAGAGCGTGCCACTCGCCGGGTCGCCCACCACATGGTTGATCGGCCAGCCGTCACAGAAGGGCCCCCGCACCACCCAGCCCGCGCGGTCTGCGCCGCCCTCCAGCAGGAACGCGCCCTTGGTGGTGCCGACAAGCACCGTGATCCTTCCCGCCATGATCCTTCCTCCCTGGTCTCAGGCCGGTGCCCCGGCGGTTTCTTTCTGGCAGCGCGGGCGGGCACCCTCCTCCGGTGCCCTGCCCCCTTTCGTGCTCATGGAAAGGGCAGATGCCGGTTGCCCTTCCGCACGCCCTTGCGTGCCAGGGCGGCCCGGAACCGCGGCGCGAAATCGGGGTTGTAGATGCCCCGCACGAAAGCCTTCTGATACAGCCCGTGCCCAGGAAAGGCGTTCAGTTCCACCACGATCGGTCCCTGCGCCGTCGCGGCCAGATCCACCCCCAGGATCCCCTGATCGGGGAACAGGGCATGCGCCTCAAGCGCCATCGCCAGCGACTCCTTCACGAAGGGCACGATGGCCCCCGGCAGCACCTGTCCGGTGGCCTGGCTTTTCTCCATGTCGATGCCACCAAGGTCCGGGCCGTATTGCACGCGGCCGATCCGCCCCGTCTCGATGTCGAGCGAGGCCTTGCCGTCGACCCCCGAGGTGATGTCATCGACCATCGCATCCTTGCCGGGGATCTTCTGCACGGCATAGAGCACCGAAGGTTCCGGCCCGTCATAGAGCGTCACGACCCGCATCGTGGCGAGCGCCGGCCCCGTCAAGGCCAGCATGTCGGGATGCGGGGTCACCAGGTTCTGGAACAGATAGCCCTCGGGGTAGCCCGTCACGATCTCCTCGGCGAGCGCGGTGAGGGCAATGAGCCGCCCATCGCCCAGCCGCACCTCCTCGCCCTCGACGCCGACAAGGCTGATCGCGCCATGGCTGTGCGCCCCGTAGACCGGCTTGCCGAAAAGCGGCATGGCACCGGGCGCGCGCAGGAAGGCCACGATCTCTTCGGCCGAATGCAGGCCGGGCCAGACGGTGGCCCCCCGGGCCCTGGTATAGATCGCCCGGATTTCCGGCATGGGCAGCCCGGCCCGTTCCAGGATCATCGCCGTCAGGCGCTTGTCGTTGAAAATCCCGAGGATGCGCCCTCCGCGCCGCGCCGCCAGCGCCCCGCTCACCCGGTTGAAGGCGGGCTCGCCCAGAAAGGCATCGCGATCGGCCTCGGTCTGCCAGGGCTGGTGCAGGCCATAAAGGAAGTAATCATGCGGCGGCAACTTCTGGCGCCCGCGATGGCGCCGCTGAACCTCGAGCCAGAGCCGCGCCTGCGAGATGCCCCGCATCTCCGCCCCAAGCCGGTAGGCCGCCCTCATGTCGACGGGGCGCTTGCCATGCGTGAGAAGCAATACCTTTTGCCCTTGAGCCAATCAAATGCCCTCCAGCGGAATTCCGGCAGAGTGGTGCGGTTGGGGGCGAGTTGTCAAAACGGAAGTTGGGGCGGGTCGTCCCCTACCCCCGGTTCCAGGCGCCCGAGAGCTTGGCGGGGTCGCCGCCCAGGACCAGCCAGGCCATGCGGCGGGCGCGGTAGAGGCGGATGCGGGTCAGGCCCATCAGGGCGCGCCAGCGGTTTCCGGCGCCCTCGACCCGGTCCGAGGCCAGCACCTTCGGCAGTTCGGCCAGAACCGAAGGCGCCATCGCCAGCGTCTTGACCAGGAACTTGAGCCGCCCGCGCGGCGCGTCGCAGGCCTCGGCGAAATCATGGCCCATGTGCCGGTCCCATTTCTTGGTCAGCTGGGCAAAGTCGCGCCGCGCGGGGTGGTAGATGCGCATCTGCGGCACATAGCGGATGCGGTAGCCCATCGCGGTGGCGCGCTGGCCCCAGTCGCGGTCCTCGGCGATGCGGATGTCGGCCATGGGGCCCACGGCCTGCATCACCGGCGGGCGGATCGCCATGTTGCAGGTGACGGTGAACCCCATGTCGCGGATGTAGCGCTCGACCTGATAGCCGAAGATGCTCTCATAAGCCTCGATCTCGGTCATCCGGGCGGGGTTGGCCACGCCCACCCGCACATCGCCCCCTGCAATCTGCACCTCGGGGTCGGCAAAGGCGGCCTCCACCCCGGCGAGCCAGCCCGGATCGGCCAGGCAATCGGCATCGATGAAGGCGATCACATCGCCGGAACTGGCCGCCGCCCCCATGTTGCGCGCGGGCCCCGGGCCCGGCGTGCGTTCCTGCAGAAGCCGCGTGCCGGGAAAGGCCGCGCAGACCGCCTGTGGCATCTCGGCCGAGCCGTTGTCGACCACGGTCACCTCATCGGGCGCGCGCCGGCCCTGCCAGATCGAGCGCAGGCAGCGCTCCAGCGCCTCGGGCTGGTTCAGATGCGGCACGACGACCGACAGGCGCAGGCGGTCAGGCATGCCCCATCCGCCATTCGTTGCGCCGGTCCCAGACCTCGCCCCAGACCCGGGCCTGTTCGGCCGCGCCCCTGCGCAGCCCAAGCCGGGACATCAGCCCGAAGACCCCGCTGCGCACCGCCGGCTGCAGCGTGAACAGCGCCGAGGCGATCGGGCGCTGCCAGGCGGGGAAATGGCGCTGGATCAGGTCATGCTTGGCGCGCAGAAGGCGCACCATCTTGTCGCTGCGCACCTGCTGCGAGGCGCCGTTGTAATGGATGATCACCGCCTCGGGCGTGACGCGGGGCTTCGCGCCCAGCTGCGTCTGGGCCCGCAGGCAAAGGTCGGCCTCCTCGCCATACATGAAGAAGGCCGGGTCGAAGCCGCCAAGCGCATCCCAGTCGGCGCGCGAGATCAGGAAGAGGCAACCCGTCACGATATCGACCTGCCGCTCGGTCGAACGGTCCCAGCCGCCATAGCCTTCGGGGTTGAAGAAGGAAGAGCGGCGGAAGATCGCGCTCAGCCCCGTGGTGGTGCAGATGACCGACCAGAGCGACATGCGCCGCCAGCAGGACGAGGCATTGAGGCTGCCATCGGCAAAGACCGTCCGCCCACCCCAGATCCGCGCCTGCGGCACCCGTCGGGCAAAGGCCACCAGCTTGTCCAGCGCCCCGTCCAGCACCACCGTGTCGGGATTGAGCAAGAGCAGGAATTCGCCCCGCGCCCGGAGGGCGGCGATATTGTTGGCCTTGGCGAAGCCGTGGTTCACCTCTTCGGCCATCAGCGTGATGTCGGGAAACTCGGCCGCGATCGCCGCCGCCGAGCCGTCGGAGGAGGCATTGTCGAGCACGATCAGCTCATAGGGAACCTGCGTCTGCGCCCGGACCGAACGTAGGCAATCCAGCGTCATCTCGCGGGTGTTGTAGCTGATGACCAGGATCGAGATGAGGGGGGTCGAAAGGGGTGAATCCATGCCTGTCTCTCACCGGCGGTGCCCAGGACAGCCACCACGGAAATGTCATTTCCCCCACCTGAAGCGATAGAGGAAATCGCCCCCTCGATCAAGCCGCGGCGCGCCCTGCCCCACCTGTAAATCCTGCATGTGATTCAAGGCGAATCATGATGTGACGTTCCGTCAGATGGGGGCATCCGGAGGGAGTGCAAAACTCCGGATCAGACCGGACGGCGGCCATCTCCACCCCGTCCGGCAGCCCCCTCGGCCCACCACATTGTTGCCACAATAAAGACAAAGTTGATCCAGGGGCCTGTGACTTTCCGCTGGGGCAACGCAAAACAACCCAAGGTAGCGCCCCGGCACAGGTTTCTGCCCTTTCCCTGTGCAGCGTGAGAACAGCGTGAATGTGGCGAAAACCGGTTGGGGGTGAGGGCAAGATTGTGTTAAGAATGTGGCGAGGCCCTCGATGGCCGACCGACCTGTGCAACCTTATTGGAACAGTGTGATCAACATGAGAAAGATTGAAACCCTCGCTCTCGCGGCCAGCCTCAGCGTCGCCGGTGCTTTTGCAGCCAATGCGGCACTTCTGGATTTCACCGACCTGAACACCTTCACCGGGCCCGACGCCATCAGCGCGGACGCGAATGGCGCCAGCGGTGTGATCGCCGGTGTGACCTGGACGCTGACCCCGTCGACCACCCCGATGCGCTACAACTTCGCTGCCGGCAACGGCGTGTTCTCGGGCGCGAACGACGGCTTCGATGGCCAACTGAGCAACCTCTCGGTGCCGCTGGCCCTGGAAGGCGACGGTATCGGCATCGTCAACGACGAGATCACCTCGGACATCCGTCCGGTGGAAAGCCTGACGCTGAGCTTCAGCGACAAGGTCAAGATCAAGTCGCTGCACTTCCTTGACCTGTTCTTCAGCGACAAAGGCGTCGAGTCGGTGAAAGTCTTCGCCGACACCGCGATGACCGTCCTGCTGGCCGAGTTCAGCTCGAACGAGGAACTGGCGGTTGGTTATGCCGGTTACCAGAAAGGTCTGCTGGGCTATGTCGGCAAGTCGCTGACCTTCCGCGCCGCTGGCGGTGTGGATGACACGACCCGCGACTTCTCGCTGGCTGGCGCAAATGTCGCCCCGGTTCCGGTTCCGGCCGCTGGCCTGCTGCTCCTGACCGCCGTTGGTGGTCTGGCCGTGGCGCGTCGCCGCAAGGCCTGATCCCAGGCTCCTCGATAGCGAAAGGGCCGGGTTTTCCCGGCCCTTTTTGCTTTTCCGAACTATAGGTTCTCAACCGTAGTAGTCGTAGCCATAGGCCTGATCCTTGTCGAGGTAACGGCACTTGTTGAGCGTCACACCCAGGACATTGGTATGGGCGGCGATATCGCGCTCACAGGCATCGACCTGTGCGATCGTCGTCGATCCCGCAGCGGCAACCAGCAGGGCGCAATCCACGTTGTGCAGGAAGCCAATCGCGTCATCCCCGGCCAGCATCGGCGGCATGTCGAAGATCACCAGATCCGGCGCATAAGTGGCCTCGATCTTCTCGAGGATCTCGGCAACCTTTCCGCTCTGCAGCAGTTCGGCCGAATGTCGGGTCGGCCCGTGGTTCGTGCCAAAGGCCAGGTTCATCCCGTACCGCACCAGATTGTCGCCGGCCTTCTCGCGGCCCGCGAGCACATCGGCGAAGTTGTGGTGCTTCCGAAGCCCCAACGTCCTGGCCATCGAGGGCCGGCGCAGGTCGACCTCGAGCACGAGGATCCGCAGATCGGGCTGCCGGGCAAAGCTGAAGGCAAGGTTCAGGCAGATCGTCGTCTTGCCACAGGCAGAGCCCGGCGAAGTGATCGCCAGCCGGCGCCAGCCATTGGACTTCATCTGCTTCATGATCCGGGTGCGCATCACATCGAACGGCGTGGCCAGCACCCCGGGTTCCAGCGTCACGATCCGGCTCTTGTCGCGCAGGAAGGGGCTTGGCTGAAAACCCTCAAGTTGCTGCCAGGCGTCCTCGACCACGGCATTCGGAGCAGGCCGAACAGGCTCGGCCACCGGCGGCGCGACCAGATCCTTGACGACGGCCTCGGGGTCGGCCTTGCCCTCGCGCGCCTGACGCGCTTTCTGGATGGCGGACTGAATGCGTTCCATGATGGCTCTCCCTTATCCGGCGGCCGGCTGGGGCTGTGTGAACATGGCTGACAATCCAACCTGCTCCAGCAGACGCGAGATCAGAAGGTCCATCGGCAGATAGAAGACATGCACCGCGTAAAGCGAAGCGGGGATGCCCACGAGTGCCAGGAGCAGGGCGGCTGTGATCACGCCGCGGCGCGAGCGCTGCTGTTTCTCTGTCCGAATGAAGGGAATGGTGGAGAAGGTGGAAATGCCAAGCGCGCTCGAGATATCGGTCGGACGCTGGATCGAGCGGTTGAGGAACTCGAGCAGGAAGACGAGCGCGGCACCAAGACCAATCCCGGCGCCGACACTGCCAGCGGCGATCATCAGACGCGGCGGGCTGTCGGGTTGCCGCGGCACGACCGCCTGTTCGATCACCGACACCCGTTGCCCTTTCGAGAGCGACTCGATCCGGTCGCCAAGCGCCGCCTGCGACTGGCTGGCCACCGCCTGGTTATAGCGGGATTGGATCGCGTTGTAGTCGCGCTGCAGGACATCCAGTTGGATAGCATTGGCGGGCGTTGCATCGATCGAGGTTTTCAGATCGATCAGCTCTTTCTCGATCTGGGCCTTCTCGTCTGAAAGGGTATCGATCTGGGCATCGAGATCGGCCATCTGCAATTCGAAAGCTGACATCGTCTCGCTACCGTCCGAGGCTCCAACCTGGGCCGCCACCACCTTTTCAAGCGCGGCGATCTCGGCTTGCAGAACCTTGATGCGCGGATTCTGCGGCGCATAGATCACCAAGGCGGATTCCAGCTCCTGCTTGAGATCGAGCAGCTTCTTTTCCTCCGGCGTGCGTGCTTGGGCCGCCGGATCAAGGCCAACTTGGCCCGTGCGCTCATAGACATCGACCAATTTGGTGCGGCGATCGGTCAGGGCAGAGAGTTCCCGCTCGACCTGAAGAAGACGCTGCTGCTGGGAGGTCTGCCGGGCGCGGCGATAATCGAGGCTGTCCGGCAGGGCATCCTTGTTCGCCAGCTTGAACTGCAGGATCTTCTGGCTTTGCCGTGCGAGATCCTCGCTCAGACGCTCCACCTCCTGGTTGAAGAAATCAAGCGTCTGGCCAGTGGCTGAGGTGCGCAGTTCGACACTCGCCTGCAGGATTTGCGTGACGAGATCATTGGTGACGGCCGCAGCGATCTCACCATTCGGGGCGGTGAAGGCGACTGTCAGGTTCTGGGAGGCGTTCCTGCCTCTTCCGCCACCAGGGATGATGATCTCTGTTCGCGATCGCATGTCTGCCACGATTTGATCAGGCGTCATATCCGTATTGGCTGGATAGACGTTGAGACGCCGAGCCATGTCCAGGATATTGGCGCGGGTATCCAGACGTTGCTGGATGATCCGCAGAATTTCAGTCTGACCGGCCTGAACGGTCGAGGACGCCAGGTCATTGGGGATCTGTGGGCTTTCCACCAGCAGGATGGCCTGGGCCCGGTAAACGGGGGGCAGAACATAGGCTATCGTGATCCCGATGGCCGAGACTGCGATGGCAACAAGTGCAAAATAATGGATGCGCCGGAGGAAGCGCGAAAGGTAGAATTTGAAATCGAAATTCATTCCGCTTGTCTCTCTATCCGTCGGGCTCCGCCCCCAAAGAAGACCCCGTCATCCAGCACCCGCTGGACCGTCACTCGCATGACACGCTTGTTGTTGGCGGTAAAGGCGTAGACCAGCGCCAGGTCGCAGAGCTGGTTCACAAGCCGGGGAACCCCGCCTGTTGCCTGATAAATAAGCTCGCTTGCCGCCAGGCTGAAAAGCGCGGTCTTGGCGCCCGCGACCTTCAGGCGATGCGCGATGTAATGGCGCACCGTCGCTTCATCCATGGCCTGCAGATGGAAATGCGCCGAGACGCGCTGTGCGAACTGGGTCATGTCCGGGCGCAGCACGATGTCGCGCAGTTCCGGCTGCCCCACCAGGAGAAGCTGCAGCAGCTCGTCCTTGTTGGTGTTGATGTTTGTGAACATCCGCAGCTCCTCGAGCGCGGAGCGGTTGAGGTTCTGCGCCTCGTCGAAGATCAGAAGAACCCGGCGGCCCTGGGCATATTCCTCGATCAGCCGGGCCTGGAACTCGGCAAAGAGGTCCACATAAGAGGTGTTCGGATCGGCCGGCCAGCCAAGCGCCATCAGCACCCAGCGCAGAAGCTCGCCCCGGTCGCCCTGGGCGTTGGAGACGAGCCCCACCTTCAGGTCATCGCCCAGCGAGCGCAGCAGATACTGCAACAGCGTCGTCTTCCCCGCCCCCACTTCGCCCGTGATCAGCGTGATCGGTGCCTTGGTCAGCAGACCGTATTCCAGCATCGTGTAGGTCCAGCGATGCATGGGTGACCAGAACATGAAGTCGGGGTCGGGCTGCAACGAGAAGGGCCGCTCCTGCAGCCCGAAGTGCTCGTTGTAGATGTCGAGGGAACTGCCCATCTCGCGTGCACCCAGCCTGACGTCCCTGCCTGCCATAACTCGTTACCGTTCTATCTTGTTCTAAATCGTATCTGGGCAGGGCAATGGGGGATGCAATAGCGTCTTTCCGGCGGCAAGGGCACCCTTGAAGTGACCTCTGGGCCATAGTGGCCAACTTGGGTGATGCTCAAACATGGCATCACCCAAGCTCAAAGTCAGTTTCGGGCGATCCAGGCTTCCATGGTCATCGGCGCCGTCCTCAAGGCCGAAGGAACGCTGCCCGTCTCATAGGCTCCAAGATCTGGAGCGGCACCAGCTGGGCGCTTGTAGGAACGCAGATCCGTCTTCGGGGCTTCAGAGATACCCTTGTCCACAAAGCCACTAGCAGCCTTAGGCAGATAGTCGAACTTCGTCACATCCATGAACACTTTGGAAGGGTCAACGATGACTTGGTTGTTCGTGAATATGAAGTTCGTCGCCTTGTTCCCACCCTCGAAACCCATCGCAATGTTGTTCGCGACGAGCGTGTCCTCTGATGGTCGTCCATCCTTGTGTCGACGAACACGAAGGATAGGATATTTGCCGGGGGCACCGTTTGCGCTCACCAAGGTGTTGTTGAGCACCTTTCCCCGACGAACACCATAAACAGCGATTCCGTGAGAGGCGCGAGACACGATTACATTGTTTTGAATCAGCAGGTCCTCATAGAACCCGTCAAACATGCCGATACCCTGCATGTAACCTCGCAGCGGATGTGATCCCGGGTGAGCCCACTCTATGAAAGTGTTGGAGTCGAGCGTCAAATCCTTGAGAACAGTCTTGGTATGGGCCTGAAAACCATCCGCATGAAAACTGTCAACTTTAAACCGGTTCTTCACAAGGTTATTGCGAAAGACGCTTCTACCCACACCCTTCAGACCATCGCCGCAGAAACCATCGACAACGTTGTTCTCTACCAAGGAATTGTATCCGGCAGAAATCCCCACGCGAACCCCCGTGATGGTGTTATTCCTGACAATGTAACCGCTTCCCCGCAGGTCGAAGGCATAGCCCGCTACAGAAAGCCATCTCTCAGCAGACCACTTCAGATGATTGGTGGCATCTTCGCGACTACGAACGTCAAGCCCGTCAAATTCCAGCTGCCTTGCTCTCTGCATCGCCTTTATGAGGAAAGCATTCCACTCCGCACCCGTCCGCCAGACCCTCAAGCTCTGCAAGCGTATGTTCTTCGCTGGCTCTGTGAAGTTTGCTGCTTCAATGTGTGCATTTCGTCCATTCTGCGACTTGATCGTCACCATGGAATCGAAACTTGTATTAATGTTCAGCATCCCATGGGTGCCATCCATCAGCAGGATTGTATCACCACCTTTTGCGCTCTTGATCGCCTGATCCACCGACATCCAGGGGCATTTTTGTGATCCATCGGGCTTGGCACAGGCCGATTTCGCGCCCAAGGGGGCGACATAGGACGTTGCAGCCAATCCAGACGTCACAGTTCCGGCAAACAGGCCGGCGGCAAGAAGAACAGTAAAAAGGCGCATCAGGGACTCCTCTGGGCGCGGGATCCGCGGGGCAGATCACAGAGTTCGGACCACCAGACCACATCAACCCGGGAAGGCCGGGTCGTGGCAGGTTTGCGACATTTCAGGGGCCAGAACGCACAACCTAGCCGCGAATTTCCTTGGATTTTCAGAGACTCCGGAACTTTCCGAAAGCCTAGCACCGATTCGCGCCGGAAAACACCGGACCCCGCGAGACTGTGATGGCCAATTCGTAAATTCGTCATCAATCGAGCGAACAAAAATCCATATCAACAGTCATTGGCTCCATAGACGCAACAATCGCTCCGTTGCCGTGGTTGACCAGGCCGGATTGCAAGGTAAAGCCTTCGTCAACACCGTGAGTTAACGGGATTTTCATTGCGATATCGGCTAAAGAAGTGTTTATTTCATCGGGTAGGTGATCCGCCGAGGCATCCGCCAAGAGGTGCTCACATCGGGCAGAAAGATAAATAACATACTGATTTTCAAGTATTTTCTCAAGAGTGCGAGATCGTTGAATGACTGCCCATTATCCTGACATTGTCGAGCGCGCCGAGGTCGTGCGCGTTCCTGGGCTTGAAGCCCGCCCGACCCGCCAGCGTGGCATTTACCGTGGTGGCGTGAAACGTGTCCTCGATGTGGCAGCCGTGCTCGTTGCACTGCCCATCGTTCTTCCCCTGCTCCTGCTCATGGCTGTCGGTGTTGCGATGGACGGCCATGCGCCCTTCTATGCGCAACGGCGCCTTGGCCTTGGCGGGCGGCAGTTCACCCTGTGGAAGCTGCGCACCATGGTCCCCGGCGCAGACTCCAAGCTCGAGGCCTATCTCGCCTCGAACCCCGAGGCCCGCGCCGAGTGGAACCGCACCCAGAAGCTCAAGTCGGATCCCCGCATCACCCGGATCGGCCGGATCATGCGCAAATGCTCGGTCGACGAGTTGCCGCAGCTCTGGAACGTGCTCAAGGGCGACATGAGCCTCGTCGGGCCCCGCCCGATGATGCCCGACCAAGCTCCGCTTTATCCCGGGTCGGCCTATTATGCCTTGCGGCCCGGCATCACCGGCCCCTGGCAGGTCTCGGCTCGCAACGACTGCTCCTTTGCCGAGCGCGCCCGCTTCGACACGGATTACGAACGGAACCTCTCGTTCTGGACGGATCTGAAGCTGCTCTTGGCCACGGTGAAGGTGGTCGTGCGGGCAACGGGCCACTGATACCCTCGCCCGTCAGGGCGCGTCTTCCCGTTCGTCGGTGGGGGCATCGACTTGGGGTAAAGTGATAGGATGGCAGAGCGTGGTTGTTGCCCTTGCCATCCGTCACGATCATGCTGATCTGAAGCTGCAACCCCGCGCAACACCGAGTGACACCCTTGCCCCCGACCAAAGTGCTGAAGCCCCTTCTCCTTGTCGCCCTGCTTGCCCTCGCGGCCTGTGACAGCGCCGAGGAACGCGCCGAGAAATACTACCAGTCCGGCATGGCCCTTCTGGAAGCCGGAGACGTCGACCGTGCCCTGGTCGAGTTCCGCAACGTCTTCCAGCTGAACGGCAAGCACAAGGAAGCGCGCGAGGTCTATGCCCGCACCCAGCGCGAGCGGGGCAAGCTGCAGGAGGCCTACAGCCAGTATCTGCGCCTGGTGGAGCAATACCCCGACAACCTGGCCGGCCGCGTGGCCCTGGCCGAGATGGCGATCGACAAGAGCGACTGGGAAGAAGCCGAGCGGCATGGCCGAGAAGCTGCCAAACTCGGCCAGAACAATGTGGCCGTGCTGGCCGTCGTGTCGGCTCTGGACTATCGCAAGGGCCTGATGGCCGAGGATGACACGGCCACCAAGGCCGCCGCCGATCAGGCCCGGGCCGCGCTGGCCCAGGCCCCGGACAACATGATCGCCCGCCGGGTGCTGATCGACTATCTCGCCACCACCGATCAGACCGAAGAGGCGCTGGCCCAGCTGAACGAGGCGCTGGCGCTCCAGCCGGAACTGCTCGACCTGCACATGCTGAAGCTGCGCATCCTGGCCCTGGGAGAGGATAAGGACGCGATCGGCACCCAGTTGCAGGAGATGTTCCGCCTCTTCCCCAACAATACCGAAGTGCGGGGCATGCTGATCGCCTGGCGCATGCAGGAAGGTGATACCGCGGGGGCGGAAGCGGTCCTGCGGGAAGAGGCGCAGAAAAAACCAGAAGACCCCGTCGGCTGGCTGACGCTCGTGCAGTTCCAGCGCCAGACGCGGGGGGACGAGGCCGCGCAGGCCGAGCTTGACCGGCTGATCGCGCTCGATGACGTCAATTCGGTCCTCTACCGGGCCACGCGTGCCTCGATCAATTTCGAGGCCTCCCGGGACCCGGCCGCGATCGCCGAGATGGAAACGCTCCTGCAGGACGCGCCCCCCTCGGACACCACACGCAACATGAAGCTCGCGCTGGCCCAGATGCTGGAGGCCACCGACAACACCGTGGGCGCCCGCGCCCGCGTGGAAGAGGTGCTGACCGAAGACCCGACCAATGTCGAAGCGCTCAAGATGCGCGCGACCTGGCTCATCCAGGACGACAAGCCGGGCGACGCGATCCTGGTGCTGCGCACCGCGCTCGACCAGAGCCCGCGCGACGCCGAGATCCTCACGCTGATGGCCCAGGCGCATGAACGCGACGGCAGCCGCGAGCTTGCCAGTGAGCGCTATGCCCTTGCAGTCGAGGTCTCGGGTCGGGCGCCCGAGGAAAGCCTGCGCTACGCGAGCTTCCTGCTCGGTGACAACCGCCTCGATGCGGCCGCCTCGACGGTCGAGGACTCGCTGCGCGCCAACCCCGGCAACATCGGCCTGCTGGTCCTGATGACCGACATCCGGCTGCGGCAGGGCGATTGGGCGCGGGCCGAGGCCCTCATCGCCCAGCTGCGCGCCATCGGCAGCACGGAAGCCACCCGCGCCGCCAACAACCTCGAAGCCGGCCTGATGCTACGCCAGGAAAAGGTCGACGACACTGTCGGCTTCCTGCAGGGCCTGATCGAAAGCGGCGATGCCGATACCGCGGCCGTTGCCACCATCGTGCAGACCCGCGTCCGCGCGGGCGATCTCAAGGCCGCGCGCGATTACCTGAACGAACAGTTGGAAAAAACGCCCGACGAGCCGCAGCTGCAACTGCTGAACGCGGGCCTCCTGGTGCTCGAGAACCAGCTCGACCCGGCAGCCGACGCCTATCGCGGCCTGATCGAGCGTTTCCCCACCGCCGAACAGCCGGTGCGCGGGCTCTATGCGCTGCTCGTCTGGCAGGGCAAGGCCGAGGAGGCGACCGCCGTCCTCGATGCGGCCCTGCAGGCCAATCCCGACTCTCCCACCCTGCAGATCATGCGTGCCGGAGAGCTGGAAGCGAACAAGGACATCGACGGCGCGATCGCCATCTATGAAAAGCTCTATGCCCAGGACAGCGGCAACACCGTTCTGGCCAACAACCTCGCCAGCCTGATCGGCGCCCATCGCAGCGACCCGGAAAGCCTGGAACGGGCCTATGCCATCGCCCGCCGCCTGCGTGGCCTGAACGTGCCCGCCTTCCAGGACACCTATGGCTGGATCGAATATCGCCGCGGCAATTACACCGAGGCGCTGGCCAATCTCGAACCCGCCGCCAAGGGCCTGCCCGGCGATCCGCTGGTGCAGTATCACCTCGGCATGACCTATCTGGCGCTCGAGCGACCGGCCGACGCGCGCAAGCAGCTCGAGCTTGCGCTCGAGATCGCCGGCAACAACCCCCTGCCCCAGTTCGAAGAGGCCCGGAAGACGCTCGCGACCCTTCCCGCCGCGCCCTGATCCCCGGCATGAGCGGTTCCACGACACCAGCCCCGGGGGGCGCCCCCAGCTTCGAGGTCGTCGCCATGATGCGCGAAGACCCGGCGATCATCCGCCGGTTCATCGACTTCTACCGCGCCGCCGGCGCTGCGCGGATCGCGATCTTCCACGACGGCCCGCAGCCCGCTCGGGCCAGCCTCGAAGGCCCCGGTGTCAGCATCACGGAATGCGACGAGGCCTTCTGGCAGGCGCTTTGCGGCGGCCCCCGGCCTGCGGTGCATGAAGAGGCCCAGGCCACGATCTACAACGCCGCCTTCAAGGCCTGCCAGAGCGACTGGCTGCTGGTGGTCGATGCCGATGAATTCGTCCTGGGCCCGGTCCCCATCTGCGACCTGCTCCAGTCCGTCCCGGCAGACGTCGAGGCCATCCGCATTCCCACGGCCGAGGCCGTCTGGGGCCCCGGTGACGACCTCGATGCCGAATTCGGCTGCACCTATGCCCGCACCCCGATCCGGCGTGGGGCGCGGCTGGTGCAGCGCCTGGTCTATGGGGACCGGGCGCCGCTTTTTCACCTGGGCCTGCTCGGGCACAATGCCGGCAAGCATTTCCTGCGCCGCACGGCCCGCGTCGACTCCGTCCGCCTGCACAACTCGCTGCGCAACGGCCGCGGCATCGGCCAATGGGCGGCAGAGGTCAGCCCGGCGGGGAAGGGATTTGTCCTGGCGCATTTCGACGCCATCGGGCTCGCGCGCTGGCAAGAGAAATGGCGCCGGCGGCTGACGGGCGAGATCGAGGCCAAGGACATGTCCGCGCAGCGCCGCGCCCAGATGCGCGCCATCGGCCAGGGCATCGCGGGCGGCGAGGCCGCCCTGCGCCAGACCTTTGCCCGGCTGAACGGCCTGACCCCCTGGCAATGCTTCATTCTGCGCCAATTCGGCGCCGTCAGCCGCATCAACTGGCCGGGACGCATGCACTAGGCGGGCAAGCCGTATATGATCCCGAACGGGATGCGCGGTCAGGCGCGAAGGAACGGAAGAGAACCGCATGGACAGACGCCTTGCCCAGTTCCTCGCCCGGGGTGCCCTGCCCCTGTCAGCCCGCTCCCTGCGCCAGAGCCACCTGATCCTGCACATCGGCTTTCTCAAGACAGGGTCGACCTATCTGCAGCAGCAGATCGGAACGGCGCGGAAGGATCTGGAAAAGGGCGGCCTGCTGTTCCCCGCAACGGGCATCGGCATCGGCGTTGCCGCCGGGCCCCGCGCCGGCAAGACCAGCGGGCACAGCGAATTCGCCCAGATGATCGGGCAGCAGGACTGGACGCGGATGCTCTACCTGCCGCCCCTTTTGGCGCATGAGGCGCGCCAGAAGGCCTGCCGCCGGATCCTGATCTCGGCCGAGAACATCAGCTACCACCACCGCCCGGATCGCAATCCGCTGTTGCGCCGCTTCCTCGCCGGCTTCGGCTCGGTTGAGGTGGTGATCTATCTCCGGCGGTGGGACGACTGGATCGAGTCCCTCTACAAGGAACGGCTCGATTTCGGCGAAACCCGCAGCTTCGAGGCCTTCCGCGGCGCCGAGACCTGGCAGACCGACTACACGACCCGGCTGGACAGTTGGGAACGCACCATCGGCCCGAACGCGCGCCTGCGCGTCTTCGACTATGACGCCGCCAGACGGGCCGAGGGCGGGCTGCTCGCGCAGTTCTTCCGCGATGTCCTCCCCGGGATTCCCGCACCGATCTCGCGCACCGCGCCCCGCGCCAATCCCTCCTACAACGCCACCCAGGCCGAGGCGCTGCGGGCCTTCAACCTCGGCCCTCTCAAGGAGGCGCCGCGCCAGACAGAGGCGCTCGACAGCTTCCTCGCCGGGCCCTTTGCCGCCCTGGAAGGTCCCCGACAGCTGCTCGCCCCCGCCGAGCGCGCCGCCTATCTCGACAGTTTCCGCCCGCAGAATGCGGCCCTGCAGCAACGCTTCGGCATTGATCTGCTGTCCCCCGGATGACGCCGTCGAAGGGTGGCCACTGCCCCCTTTTTTGCCGTATTGGGCCCTTATCCCCTCTCCAGTTCTTTTCGGGAGCCATCTGTTGTCGAAACTGCCTGTCCGCATTGCATCCCAAGCCCTGAGCGCCTTTCAGACCGGCTGGCTGCGCCAGAGCCACCTCTACCTGCACATCGGCCTGCACAAGACCGGCACGACCTATCTCCAGCAGCAGATCAGCGCCGCCCGGCCCGACCTGCGCGAAGAGGGTCTGATCTTCCCGACGACCGGGCTCGGCATGGGCATCTTCGCGGGGCCCCGGCAGGGCAAGATGGCCGGGCATATCCATTTCGGGCATCTCTTCGGCAATGAAGACTGGGCACAGGCCGGGCATCTCCTGCCACTGCTGTCGCGCGAGGCGCGCATCGCCAAATGCCGCCGCATCCTGATCTCGGTCGAGAATGCAAGCTATGTCCGCCACCCCGACCGCAATCCGCTGTCGCGCCATGTGCTGGGCAAGTTCGGCTCGGTCGACATCCTCGTCTATCTGCGCCGATGGGATCGCTGGATCGAATCCCTCTACAAGGAGCGGCTCGAAGGCGGCGAGACCCGCGACTTTCCCACCTTCCTGGCCGAAGAGGCCTGGCTGCTCGACTTTCCCGCGCGCCTTGCCGAATGGGAGCGTCTCTGCGGCCCCCGAATCCGGCTCAAGGTCTTCGACTATGACACGGCGCGGCGCGGCGCCGGGCTCTTGGGGCATTTCTTCACCGAGGCCCTGGATGGCATGACGCCTCCGGTTGAGCGCCGCTCAGACAAGACGGCGAACCCCTCGCTCAATGCCAGCCAGTCCGAGGCATTGCGCCGCTTCAACACTGCCGAACGCAAGACCGCGCGCAGCCGGGAAAAGATCGACGCCTTCCTGAATTCTGCCGCGTTCAAGACCCTCGAAGGGTCCGAAGGCTTCTTCTCCGAGGCCGAGCGCGAAACGTTCCTCGCCCGTTTCGCCGATCAGAACCGCCAGATCCTCGCGCGCTACGACATCGACCTTCTGGAGCCTTAGACGCCAGGCTTCAGAATTCGTAGCCGAAGGTCTCGATCTCCCAGGCGAAGGCCTCGGCGATCCGGTCCCGATAGGCGGGGGTCATCAGTTCCCGGTAATGCTGCTTCTTCGCCCGGAAGCCCCCCTTGGCCCGGGGCAGCACCAGCGGTTCCGGCAGGCCCAACTCCTGCCGGACCTCCTCGAGATCCTGCTCGAGCGTCTCGAACCGGCAGATCCGGTCGGCCACGACCTTGCCGTCGATCGAGTAAAGGCCAAAGCCCGACTTCCGCAGCCCCAGGTAGCGCTCGTCCTCCATGAAGGTCTCGAAGCTCAGGTCGGGCTTGTTGCGGCGGTGCCAGTAGAACAGCGACACGGCCCGGTCCCAGGGATTCCGCTCGATGGCGAACTTGTAGTAGGTTTTCCAGGCCTCGGCCGGCGCACGGTCCCGGATCAGGCTGGCCGGCATGTGGTTGTAGAACCAGCGCGGCTTTACCCCCCGGCGCAGGCGCGACTTCCAGTCCTGGAAGCTGTAATGCCGCAGCGGCGCGGTATGGTGCTGCGGGCCGGGATAGCCCAGTTCCTTCCGCGTCACCTCATCCTCGGGCGAGATCGCCGCGATGATGTCCTCGGGGCCGCAGAATTTCGACAGGGCGATTTCAACCGAGGTGCCCGCGGTCTTTGTGGTCTTGATGAAGATGAACCGGTGCTTGTGCGACAGGATCATGCAAGGCTCCTCATGGTTGATCGGGCCTGTGGGTCCGGCGCCCCGAACCGCATCAGCGCCCCCGGCGCAAGACGGTCGATGGCCTCCAGATCGGCGGCGTAGAGACGTTTCAGATGCGCCGTCTCCTCGGCATCGAAGGGCCGGAAGGCAGGTCCGTCATGGGCGGGATCGGCATAGAGGGCGCTGACCGCCTCCAGCCGCGCGGGCCCGCGCAGCGCCGGATCCAGCCCCTCGGCCAGCGCGATGGCCCGGGCCGAACCCGACCGCGTATAGCCCGTGTCGGGGGCGGTCTCGGGCACTGGCACCGGCGCGCCCACCAGGCGCGCCAGGATCTCGGGCTCATGCTCGCGGAAGTCCTCCTGCCGCCAGACGACAAGCTCGGCCTGCGGGGCGCGGCGGCGGATATCCTCGACAAGGCGGCTCCAGCGCGGCGGCGACTGCCGCATCCAGCGGCGCACCGCCTCGAACCCGCCGGGCGGCGGCGGGCCATGGCGCAGGTTCTCGGCATAAAGCGAGGGCAGGAAGGCGTCCTGCCCACGGATCGCCAGAAAGATCGAGACGCGGGCCCCTTTGCTCAGGCGGCCCAGGACGGTCAGCATGTAGTCGAGCCCGGTATAGAACCGACCGCCGACCGCATCCTGCGTCCAGCCGAGCAGCCCTTCTTCCGACACCAGAACCCGGTCGCCGCCCTGGCGCAGCGGTGCGACCCGCTCGGTGAACTCCGACGCGCGGGCCAGAATGGGAAAGCGGTTCCGCCGGCGGTGCGAGGCCAGGCTCGTCAGTTTCACTTCGCGCAGACCCTGATGCGGCACAAGCACGTCCAGACCCCCGGCCAGCAGCTGCGGGCGAAGATCGCCCAGCACATGCTGGATATGGGTCGAGGCGGTCTTGTGGGCGCCGATATGGATGCGCCATTCCCGCACCTCGGGCAGGGGGACGTCCCGTTCAGCCATGGCGGGCCACCGCATAGCGCGTGCCCCGGCGCAGGGCACGGATCTCTTCCCGCAGCCGACGGCGCAGCCGGTCCCAGCGGGTCTCGCGCTTCATGCCCGGCATATCGCCTGGCGCAAGCCGCTGGGTGATCGAGGTCTCTGTCCAGGAGGCCCCGGCCCCGGCGCCCTTCCAGCGGTCGCCCTGGATCACCGGGGCCGGCACCATCTGGTAGATCCGGAGCGTTCCGAAGGCCGGCGATGCCTCGCTGAAGAGATATTCGTCGATCGGGTCGTTCGGCGTGCCCTCGGTCTGCGCCAGAAGCCGCTTTGCTGCCGCGGCCGAGATCACATAGCAGCCCGTGCCGGCATGCCGCGAGCGCAGGCGGTGCAGACGCCGCGGCCCGGCCGAAGCCCCCTCGCCCTTGTCGAGGTGAATCCGGCTCTCATAGGTCTCTAGCTTGACGATATCGGCATCCTTCGGCACCCAGCCATCCGCCAGATAGGCCGCAAGCCCCTCCGAAAGCACAAGGTCATCCTCAAGGATCATGCCATGCGTCTCGCCCGAGGCGACAAGCCGGCGCCAGAACTCGCGGTGGCTCTGGAAACAGCCATAGGCGCCCGGCCCCATCACGCGCCCGGTGAACCCCACCCTGCACAGCGCCGCCGCGGCCGCCACGGCCGGGTCCTGCGCATCCACCGCCGGGATCCGCTCCACCGTCATGCCCTGCCGCGCAAACTGCGCCGTCATGTGCTCCATCCGGTCGGGGCGGCGGTCGAGATTGATGCAATAGGCTTTCATATTCAATCCGGTATCGAACAAGTCGAGGGAACCTAACCGCTCCGGTTTGACGAGACTATGGCGAAGCGCCAACCTGATGTCCCCTTGAGCCTACTGTAGCATCTGGGCGACTCATGGGCGGTTCCTCTGCTGCCTTTCTGACCTTTTCCCTTCCGCACACCATCAGCGCGGGTTAGTTTTCCACAACTGGCCTCGAAAGAGGTCTGCGGGGGGGCCCCATCTAGCGGGTAGATACCCGACGGGAGTGACGGACGATGAGACTTTTCTTCCTGCTTTTCAGCCTTTTGCTGGGGGCAACCTCCGTAGCGGCACAAGAAGGCTATGCGCTGAAGCCCGGTGACGTGCTGCGCATCGAGGTGCTCGAGGATCCGAGCCTGAACCGTGAGACGCTGGTTCTGCCCGATGGCAGCATCTCGCTGCCGCTGGCGGGCCTCGTGCAGGCAGGCGGTCGCGGCATCGATGCCGTTCAGGCCGATATCGCGCAGAAACTGGCGCCCAACTTTGCCACCACGCCCACCGTCTTTGTGGGCATCGCCCGTCTGGCAGTCCCTGCCCCGGTCGTCGGTGGCGGCGCGGCGGCGGCAGCCCCGGGCATTTCCGTTTTCCTGATGGGCGAGGCGTCCAACCCCGGCAAGCTCAGCGTCGAGCCCGGCAGCACGCTTCTGCAGGTTCTGGCCCAGGCCGGAGGGTTCACCGATTTCGCCGCCAAGAAGCGCATCCAGTTGCGCCGGGGCGGGTCGGTCTATGTCTTCAACTACACCGAGATCGAAAAACAAGGCGGAGCAGGCTTCGACACGGTGGTCGCAGAGGGGGATGTGATCGTCATCCCGACACGACGACTGTTCGAATAAAACCCAGAGGTTCAGGTGGGGAAAAAGTTCACGACACGCGCCGCCCTTCTCGGGGCGGTGTGTTTGCCCATCCTCCCTGCATTGGCGCAGGACAGGATCGATGCCGTGCGGATGTCCTTCGGGATCAATCAGGGCTTTGAAGTCGGCGACAACCTGGAGCTTGAGAACCCCGCCGAGGGCACAAGCTCCATCGCCACCACCACCCTGTCCTTCGGGCTGGTCAGCGAGACCGATACCCAGCAGATCGACTTCGGCCTCTCGGGTGCCCTGCAGATCCAGGACACGCCCGACACCGACGGGGTCGAAACCGACTTCTCGGACCCGCGCTTCCGGCTGGCCTACAATCTTCAGGGGGCCGACTCCGAGCTTGGCGTGCGCGCCACCTACTTCTCGTCCGACATCGACACGCTCTCGCTCGAGGATTTCGTCGACGAGGAAGGCGTGCTTGTCCTGCCCGAGGACTTCGCGAGCCTTCAGGGCAACGGCACGCGCAGCAACTACAGCCTCGGCGTCACGCTCGACATGTTCCAGAACGATCCATTGGGCCTGGAACTGACCGCAGGCGCCAGCGGCACCGACTATACCGGCACCAGCGACCCAGACCTGTTCAACTTCAACCGGACCTATCTGGGCGGCACGGCCTTCGCGCGCTTCTCGGATGTGCTGACCGGCACCCTGTCGCTGCGCTATTCGACCTATGACGCCAATAACGATACCCAGACCTACCGCACCCGCACGACGACCCGGGCGGGGCTCGTCTATGCGATCTCGGGCCGCGCCACGCTCGAGGCCAATGTCGGCTATACCGAGATCAACACCGAAGAGCTGAACACCCCCGACAGCACCTCTTCCAGCCCGGTCGGCAACATCGGCTATGTCTATGCCATGCCGAACGGCCAGATCACGGCCGATCTCGACGCGACGACAGACGAGGATGGCGCCGAACGCCTGAATCTGGTCTTCGGTCGCAGCATGCAGTTGCCCGATGGCTCGCTCTCCTTCCGTTTCGGCCTGACCGACCCGGAATTCGGCGATGTCGCACCGATCGGTGGGCTGAACTGGACCCGCAACCTGCCGGCCGCGCAGATCTCGGCCCAGCTCTCGCGGGCCGTGACGCTCTCGAACGAGGATGAGACCCAGCTCTCGACCATCATCGCCCTGAACTACGAGCAGGAGATCAACCGGCTCTCAAGCTTCGGCCTCAACGCCACCTATGGCGAGACCGACAGCACCGATGACACGGACTCGGTCAAGCGCACGGGCATCTCGGCGACCTACCGCTATGCCCTGACCGAAGACTGGAACCTCAACACCGGGGTCGGCTACCGCACGCGCGAAGAGAACGGGCAAACCGCGTCCTCGCCCCGCGTCTTCCTCTCGATCGGCCGGCGCTTCGATTTCCGTCCCTGATCCCTTGCCCCGGCAGGGGCGAGGGCCGGGCCGATGCGTGAACAAGCTGTTTCCGGGGTCTCTCACCCTCGCTTTTTCACGGGCAAATGATTAATCTTCTGCAGGATTTCCTGTAGCCTCTCCGGGGGATCATTCTGTCTTTGCCGCCGCTTGATACCAGCACGATACCCGTTCCGACGTCATTACAGGGTTCTTCATGTCGATTACCGCCTCTTCCGGAAAGTCCCCGACCAGCCTTCTGGGAGGCGTGGCACTGAACCCCGTGGGCCTGTTCTGGCTCACCGTGCTGATCGTGACGGCCCTGCCGGTCTACTGGATCGGCTTCCATTCCCTTGGCCAGGCCTGGGCCACGCCCGAATACAGCCACGGGCCGCTGATCCCGCTGATCTCGCTCTATCTCTTCCTGCGCGAGATGCGCCAAACCCCCCCTGCCCCGCCCGGCACCCCGGCGGACCGCTGGCCGGGCATCCTGCTCATCCTCTTCGCGCTGGCGGTGGGCATTGCCGGAAACCTCGTGCAGATCCCCGATATCGTCACCTATGGCCTGATCTTCTGGGTCGGCGGGGTGATGCTGGTCGGCTTCGGCTGGGTGCAGGGCAAACGGCATTTCCTGCCGGTGGTGCATCTCGTCTTCATGCTGCCCCTGCCCCAGTTCATCTACTGGAAGCTCTCGATCTTCCTGCAGGGCATCTCCTCGGAGCTTGGGGTCTGGTTCGTCGCCCTGATGGGCGTGCCGGTCTTCCTGGAAGGCAATGTCATCGACCTTGGCGTCTACAAGCTGCAGGTGGCCGAGGCCTGTTCGGGCCTGCGCTATCTCTTCCCGATCCTCAGCTTCTCCTACCTCTTCGCGATCCTCTATCGGGGCCCGATGTGGCACAAGGCGGTGCTGCTTCTGTCGGCAGCCCCCCTGACGGTGCTGATGAACTCGTTCCGCATCGGGGTGATCGGCGTCCTGGTGAACAGCTACGGGATCGAGCATGCCGAGGGCTTCCTGCATTTCTTCGAAGGCTGGGTGATCTTCCTGGCCTGCGTGGGCATCCTCTTCCTGATGGCGATCGGCCTGCAGCGCCTGACACCCAACCCCAAGTCGCTGGCCGAAACGATCGACCTCGATTTCGCGGGCTTCGGGCCGCAGGCCGCGCGCGTCCTGGGCATCACCACATCCAAGGGTCTGATCACTGCGGCGGTCCTCTCGACCGCCGTTGCCGCCGCCTTCGTGCTGACCCCCCTGCCCGAACGGGTGGAACCGGCCCGCGAACCCTTCGCGCTTTTCCCGCGCGACATCGGGCCCTGGTCCGGGGGGATGAGCGAGCTTGATGCAGCGACCGCGCGGGTCCTGGGCGCCGACGACTATGTCAACGCGACCTATGCCGCCCCGGGGGAAGAGGGCTATGTGAACCTCTTCGTCGCCTATTACGACAAGCTGACCGAGGGCCAGGGCATCCACTCGCCCGAGGTCTGCCTGCCCGTCGGCGGCTGGGAGGTCTTCTCGATCGAACCCTATCAGATCAGCCTGCCCGACACGGTTTATGGCACCTTCGAGGTGAACCGCGCCGTGATCCAGAAGGGCCTGTCCAAGCAGCTGGTCTATTACTGGTTCGAACAGCGCGGCAAACGCATGACGAACGACTACAAGGCCAAGATGTCGGTGGTCTGGGACAGCCTGACCATGGGCCGCACCGATGGCGCGCTGGTGCGCTTCGTGACGCCCATCGCGCCAGGGGAAAGCGAAGCCGAGGCCGACGCCCGGATGCAGCGCTTCATGGCAGGCTCGCTCGAACGCCTGCCCACCTACGTGCCGGAATAGCCTGCCCGGATGTTTCGCGCGCGAAACATCCGCCGGAAGCAGCACGGCTGGTTTGAATCCTGATGCAGGCCTTATCCCGGTCTGTATATCCTGTCGCAAGCGCGACGGGAGAGCAGGGTGACATCAGGCCATGACAGGATGCCGGGGCTTCGGCCCCCCGCCGTCATCCTGTGGCTTCTGCTGGCCATCGTCCTGCCCGAGGCCATCCTGCAGGCGGCGGATTTCGGGCTGGTCGGGTCGGCGCGGTGGCGGCCGCTGGCCTATCAGAACCTCGCCTTCTGGGCGGGGCTTCTGCGGGACTGGCGGCCGAACTACGCGCTGCAGCCGGGGACGATGTTTGTCACCTACTCTTTCCTGCATGGCGGGCTCGGGCATCTTCTGGGCAATGCGCTGGCGCTTCTGGCGCTGGGGCCGATCATCACCGACCGGGTCGGCACGCGCGGCTTTCTGGTGATCTGGTTCGTCTCGGTCCTGGGGGGTGCGCTGGCCTTCGGGGTGCTGACGAACAGCCCGCAGCCCATGGTCGGCGCCTCGGGCGCGCTTTTCGGCCTCGCCGGCGCCTGGAAGGCCTGGGACTGGCAGGAGGCCCGGCGCAGCGGTGGCAGCCTCTGGCCGACCCTGGGCTGGATCGTCGGGCTGATCCTGCTCAACTTCGTGCTCTGGGTTGTCCAGGGCGGTCTCCTGGCCTGGGAAACGCATCTGGGCGGCTTTGTCGCCGGCTGGATCTGGGGGCTGTGGCTGGCGCCCGGCCCGGGCGCCGCGCCGCCTCAGAGCGCGTCCAGCGCCGCGCGGAACCCCTCGACAGGCACTTCATAGGCAATGGGCTGCGGCTCGCCATAGCGGATGAAGGCCAGCCGCACGGTCGCCTTGCCCTCGATCGCGGACAGCATGGCGGCATCCATCACCGCGATGGCCGAACAGCCGCTGCCATCGCAAACCTGATAGGGAATGTCGAAGAAGGTAGCGTCATCGACATAAAGCCGCAGGCCCGGCGGCAGGGCCACGCCCTCGGGCACCCGGATGATGCTAGTCGACTGGTCCTTCTCGCGGTCGCGCAGCAGCGTCCAGCTGACGACCTCGGCCCCCTCTTGCTGCAGGTTGAAGAAGGCCCGGCAGGCCCCATCGGCGCAGGTGTATTTCCAGACGCCGAACACCTGCCCTTCCGTGGCCTGAGCCTGCAGGGTGGCGGGCGACAGGGCGAAGGCAAGGCTCAGGGCAGCGGTCAGGCGGGCAAAAGGCATCATGGTCATCACTCGGTTCTGGGGAATGGGTTGGTCGCTATGCCGTCAGCATGAAAAAGGGATGCGCCCTTTTCAAGGCGCATCCCATTCTGGTTCACAAATCGCAGCGATCAGCGCTTGGCGCGGCGACGCAGGCCGGCCAGGCCCATCAGACCACCGGCCAGCAGCCAGCCAGCGGCGGGCAGCGGAACAGCGGGGGTTTCGGGATCGGGGTCTTCGTTGAAGCCGGCTTTGCCCTTCACGTAGAAAGCCGCCAGGAAGATGTTGTCGTCGCGAGAAGCGTTGAACGTATCGACCTTGATCGAGGTATCGCCAGCATTGATGTAGGGCTTCAGATCATAGCGCTCGTGATCGTCGTTGTAGCCCGGCAAAAGAGTCGACAGAGGGTCGTCAAAGCCACCCACTGTGATCAGGGCACCATTGGCACCAGCACCATCATCAAAGCCTCCGGCATTCGTGGTGATCACCTCTCCATTGACCTCCACCCGCGAACTCTGAAGGGGGTTGGTGGGTCCGAATGAGAAGTTAATTCCAAGACGCATTTCCGCAAAAAAATCCGGATCTGTCGGATCGAGCGGATCTGCAAAGTTGATCGAAGTCGTGTCACCGGACACCGAGGCAAAGCCGTCAAGAATACCAATCGAGGCTTCCGGAAGAGCGTCATTCTCATAAACAACGACAAGAGCATGACCATCCGTTTTGCCGTTGTCCGACCCTTCATCAACCCTGAAATCATAGATATCGTCAGCCTCGCCACCGGCATCGATGATCGACTTGACGATGCTCGTCACGTCAGCGCGGTGAGAGCTCAGGTTGCAGCAAGCCGGGCTCGGCAACTGCCCCGATGTGGTGTAGCTGACCGTCACACCGTTCAGCTTGACGACGCTGGGCGTGTAGAAGTTCCCCGTGGAAAAATCCAACGTCCCGAAAGTGCCAGTGTAGAGATAAGCCGCCACAACCTTGGAACCGCTCGGCGCTTTTGCGGAGATGACGCCGCTGCCGCCTGTGCCGCCCCACCCATCGGTCGAGAGACCAACATTGCCCGTGTAGGACTTGAACGTGACGAGCGAGGCATCCGCCGCCGTCGACAGCCCGAAGGCCCCGATCAGGGCAAGGCTTCCTGCTGCAGCGGCCCCCCTGAACTGGCGCCCGAGACTCGTGAGAGTTTTCATCTGATCCTCCAAATATGGAACTACAAAACAGTCGACGACCAAAAGACTTGCCTGGTCACAGCACGTCAGCCGCCACAAGGCCGCCAAGCGCTCGCCACATTTTTACCATAAGTTAACAGATTTCAAAGCGAAAAGCTGCCGCAACGTAACTTTGCTGCCGCGCAACCCACCGGAAACGCAGGATAATTGCGCCAAGGGCAAACGGTCTGTTGCCAGATCGGAGACAATCGCGCAGACCATCAACCACCCATGGTAGAGCGGTGATCGCCGGACAATAGATATGCGGGCAGACTTCTCGTGTCGTGGCACGATCCGGCAAGAGCGGCACCGACCGGGACTTGGCCCAGACGGTGCCGGTTCCTCTAGGCCTTGGCCGTGCGGCGGCGCAGGGTCAACAGGGCGCCAAGCGCCGCGAGCAGGCCGAAGCCGGCTGCGGGAAGGGGAACGGTCGCGGGGTCTTCCTGCGCCAGCGCCACCTCCCCTGCGCGGCCTGTCGCCCCGGAGAACAGGGGATCGGCCATCTCGGCGCGAAACAGGCTCTGTGCAGCCGAACCGGCCGTCTCGGACAGTGCCAACCGCGACAGCGCCAGGTTGAGCGCCTGGGTCGCCCCCTTGCCCTTGAGCCCGCTGTTCGGCTTCAGCCGGTAGTCGAAGTTCGCAGGATCAAGGAAGATCGACGACGGGTCGACGATGACACCGTTGCGGGTGAAGACCACGTTCCGCGACCCGTCGAACCCCATGGCGAGGTTGTCGGCGACCAGCACATTCTTGGAATAGGTGCCATTCTTGTGCGGTTTGACGCGAATGATGGGATACTTGCCGGGTTCACCGTTCAGGCTGACCACGGTGTTGTTCAGGATCTTGGCCCGGCGCGTGCCATAGACGGCGATCCCGTGGGACGCTCTGGCGGCAATGATGTTGTTGCGGATCATCAGATCCTCATAGAACCCATCGAACATCCCGATCCCCTGCATGTAACCCCGCAAGGGGTGATCCTTGGCCAGCGTCCATTCGAGGAAGGTGTTCGACTCGATCGTGAGGTTGCGGATGACCGAGGTCGTATGCGCCTGGAAGCCGTCGGCATGAAAACCATCCACCCGAAAGCGGTTCTTCACCAGGTTGTTGCGGAAGACACTGTTGCCGACCCCTTTCAGCCCGTCGCCGCTGAACCCATCGACAACGTTGTTCTCGACGATCGAGTCATAACCGGCCGAAATGCCGACTCGGACACCCGAGACTGTATTGTCACGGATGGTGTAGCCGTTGCCTCGCAGATCAAAGCCGAACCCGGCAACCGAGCGCCACCGCCTGGCCGACCATTTTTCCTTGCTGGTAGCATTCTGGCGACTGCGCATGTCGAGGCCTTCGAAGCTCAGCCCCTCGCTGCCCTTGTAGGCGCGAACAAGGTAGCCCGCCCAGTCCCCTTCCTTGCGCCAGACGCTCAGATTCTTGAGGTGGATGTTGCGTGCCGGGCCGAAATGCGCGCTTTCGATATGCGCCTGCTTCCCATTCTGCGACTGGATGGTCACGGGCTTCGTGAAGCGCCGGTCCGTCTTGAGCGGGCCATGCTTGCCATCCATCAGCAGGATGCGATCACCCGCTTTGGCATTGTTCAGAGCCTGATCCAGCGACTCCCAGGGGCAATTCAGCGTGCCGCTGGCCTTGGCGCAGCTGGACTTCGCGGTCAGTGGGGCGACATAGGTCGTCGCGGCCCCGGCGGGCAGGGACAAAAGGGCAATGAGCCCTGCCAGAGGCAGGGATGAGGGAAAGCGCATAGGCGACTCCTGAACGGTTCTCGGGGCGGACCAGGTCCGACCGGCATACCCTGCCTATGCGACAATCCGGCAGGCACATCACCCCAAAAAGTGCGCCAGGGCACGGCCGTCGCACCCCTGCGCGAGCCTCCGCCGATCAGTCGGCTGCGGCATAGGCAGGACTTCGCGTATGGATGGACAGGTTCCGCGATCTCCGTCGGCCGGAAAGCCCCCGCCCTACCCCCGCTTGGCGAACACCCGGTCGTAGGCCGCCAGCAGATGCGGGACCGAGCTGTCCCAGGACAGGTTCTGCAACACGCGCTTGCGGCCCGCCTGCCCCATCTGGCGGCCCTCTTCCGGGTGGTCGATCAGCCAGGCGAGTTTCGCTGCGAAATCCTTCGGATCATTGGCGCGGGCATAGAGCGAGGCCTCGGCGGCCGAGGTGCGGCCTTCCTTGAGGTCGAACTGCACCGAAGGCTTCTCGAGCGTCATGTATTCCATGATCTTGTTCATGGTCGAGATGTCGTTCATCGCATTCTTCGGGTCGGGTGCCACGCCGATGTCGGCGGTGTTCAGCACGCGCAGCAGATCCTCGCCGTAAAGCGGGCCGGTGAAGGTGAAGAAGTCTCCAAGACCGCGGTTTGCCACGTCCTTCTCGACCTCGGGCAGATGGGGGCCGAAGCCCACGATGGCGAAATGGATGTCGCCATAGCCCATCTCGCGGATCAGGTGGTCGGCGGCGGCAACGAGCAGGTCCATCCCCTCTTGCTGGCCGATGACACCGACATAGCCGATCAGGGTCTTCGCGCCCTTCTTCAGCTCCGCGACCGGGGGGCGCAGCTCGAACTTCTCGATCCGGGGGGCAGAGCGCACGACGAAGACATCCTGCGGATCCATATGGCCGCGGCGGATGGCAATCTGCCGGAAGCTTTCATTGGTGGCGATCGAGACAGAGGCGGTGGCGAAGGTCATCCGCTCCCAGAGCAGCATGACGTTGTAGAGAAGTCCCTTCTTGCCGAACTTGGCCTCGAACAGCTCGGGGCTGACGTCGTGATGGTCGAAGAGATAGCGCACGCCTGACAGGCGATAGCGCAGGCCCAGAAGAAAGATCAGGTCCGGCGGGTTGCAGCCGTGGATCACGTCGAACCCCTGTTCGCGCCGCACCTTTCGCGCCAGGCGGAACATGTGCCACAGCGCGGCGCTGTATTCCCGCGCGTAGGCCACGGCGCCGGAATGGGCCTCGGGAGGCTCGGGGTAGCGGTAGATATGGACGCCCTCGATCTCTTCATAAGGCTTGTCCCAGCCGCGGCCCGTCGGGCAGATCACGCTCACATGGTAGCCATGCGCGGTGAGCGTCGTCGCCTCGAGCCAGACGCGCCGGTCGAGCGGCACGGGCAGGTTCTCGACCACGATCAGGACGCGGCGTTGGGCCGGGGCAGGGGAGGCAGGCATCGGAACTCTCGGGCGTTGCGGCAATTCGGGCGGTCAAATGGATCAGCTGGACATAGCCAGCCGACTGCGGCGAAGAAAAGGCCAAAAGGCCGGCGAACCCGTGGCAGAGGCCCCGGCGCCACGGCCTTGCCCGAGAAGGCAGCAGGGAAAAATGTTTCGCGCGCGAAACATTCGCCCGCTGGAAAGACCGGGCGCGCCCTAGCCCTGGGCGCGGAGCCAGGCCTCGAGCCGGGCCTGCAGGGCCTCGTCCAGCCGCGGGCCCGAAAGCGTCAGGCGCGGGGCACGGGCGGGGCCGGTGCGGTGCAGCCAGAGGCCAGGGGCCACCTCGCGCGGGCCGGTCTCGGCCGGGGGCGCCTCGGGGCGGAGCGCGCGGGCCAGGATCGACTGTTCCTCGGCCGGGCTTTCGGCCGGGTTTTCAAGAAGCAGCGCCTCGATCCGCGCGCTCAGGGACGGATCCGTCTCGATCGCCTGGGCCAGCGCCAGGCCCAGCCGCTCGGGGATCGCGGTGGGAAAGCGCAAGGCGCGGTCGAGCGCCTGGTAAAGCGTCACGAAGCTGCCGATCTTGGACCGTTTCGCCCGGCTGGCCGACTGAAACAGGTGGCGCAGAGCCTTTTGCACATCGGGATAGACCCCCATCTCGGCCGCCCGGGCCGCGATCCGGGCGCGTTCGTAATGGCCAAGGCCCACGCGGATCTCGTTTTCCTCGACCATGGCCAGATAGGCCTCCGAGGCGGTGTCGGGGCGGCGGAGCAGGGCCTGGACGGTGGCAAAGCGGGGGTCCCGGGTTTCCTGCAGAAGGGCACGCAGCGCGGTTAGCCGGCGCCAGCCGGAAATGAGGCCATAGCGCCCGCCGCCCAGATCCACGACCTCGACCGGCACCTGCTGGCCGCGCGCGCGCAGCGACTCGACCAGCGTCGCCATCTCCTCGTCATCCTGCACCAGCCGGTCGCGGACCAGATGGTCGGCCTCGACCGCCTCGAGCGGCAGGCGCAGCACCATCCGCCCCTCGGCCCGTGCGGCCTCAAGCTCGTCCGCGATCTCGCGGGCGGCGTTCAGCGCGGCGGCCTCGGCGGCGACATGGGCGATGGGGGCCGCCGAGAGCGGGGGCGTGGCCGACAGGCGCACCGAAAAGGGGCTGCCCATGGATTTCGTCTCTAATCCGGCGGAAAGATAGGTTTCCTGCGGTGGCGTCAGGCGTTTGCGCTTGGCCATGCGGTCCCTCCGGCGCTGGATTTGGCGGTCTGGCCCGCTTTGGGCCTGCACAGAGACTGTTCTGCGGGGCGGGGCAGGGGGCTCATGCGGCCTTGCCCTCGGCCCGCAGTTCATCCCGCTTCCAGCAGCCCAGAAGCAGCTTCTTGAAGGCGGCATAGGTCTCGTCGAAGGTTTCGCGGCCGCGCATGTAGGTCTCCCGGTTGAAGTCGCGGTAATCGGCTTCATAGATGCCCGAGATCCTTTCGCCCGCCTGACCGATGAGTGCGGTGAAATCCTGCCGGAAGGGGCTGAGCGCGCGGCCGAGATAGGCCTGCATCAGCCCGGCAAGTTCCGCCTGCTGGGCGCCGTCATAGCGGGTGATGACCGCCCGCACCGCATCCCATTCGAAGGACAGCTCCTCGCGCCCCAGGGCGCGCGCAGCAAGGTTCTCGCCCTCTTCGATCGAGGAGAAGGTCGCGTGCAGCATGTCGAAGAAGCGCCCCGTCGAGTCGAACTCCAGAAACGAGGCGCCGACGGGCACGAGGAGGATGTCCGAGGCCGCCAGCCCGTTGATGGTCAGGTAGCCGAGCGCCGGCGGCGTATCGAGGAAGATCACGTCATAGGCCTCAAGCAGCCCGTCATCGGCCAGGATGTCGGACAGCGCATCCCAGAGCTTCCAGCCCCGCGCCGCCATCCGCCAGACGGGGATCTGGAACTCGGCCCAGTAGAGGTTCAGCTGCGCCCCGATCAGGTCGATGTTCGGCCAATGCGTCTTTTGCACCAGCGTCTCGCCCCGGATCTTCAGCGCCTCGCTCAGCGTATCGTCGAGCGGCAGCGGCGCCTCGCCCCGGTCAAGCCGGCGCTGGTTCTCGGCGCGCAGATGGGTGGCGTAATGGCGCGCGATCAGCGGAAAGACCGTGCCCCATTCATCGGCGACCTTGCCCCCGAAGATCGAGGTCATCGAGCCCTGGGAATCCAGGTCGATCACCAGCACCCGGTAGCCGTCGAGCGCCGCCGACATCGCCAGATGCGCGCAGGTCGAGGTCTTGCCGACCCCGCCCTTGAAGTTCGCCACCGCCACGATCTTGGCGGGCAGGCCCTTGGGCCGCCAGGGCAGGTATTCCTTGGCCCGGGATCCTTCGGCGGCGAAATGGGCACGCAGCCGCAGCACCTCATCGAGCGTGAACCATTTGGCCCCGGTCTCGGTTTCGCTGCGGCCCTGCGGCAGGTCGGGGTTGAGTTTCAGCACCCGGCGGAAATGGGCGGGCGCCACGGGGATCAGATAGCGCGTGATCTCCCAGGTGGAAAACTGGCGCAGCGACTTTCGCCCTTCCTCGCCCAGGCCGCGGCTGGCAAGATCGGCGCGACCGCGGGCGCAGGCATCGGCCAGCGCGGCAAAGTCCGATGTGGCGGTGGGGGCCCCCAGTTCAGCCAGCGCCGCATCGGGGTTGATGTTGAAATAGGGCGGCTGCTCTTCCGCGTCTCGGGCCATGAAATTCGCCTCATGTGCTTTGTTTTCGCCAATCTAGCACAAAACATCGCACATGGAAGCAAAGCCCGCACAAACCGTCACTTTTCTTAGCAAATCCAGGTCTTTCCGCCGGGCGGTGGTCCTTGGCAGGGGCGCCTCTGTGGCTTTTTTGCCTGTTATCTATGGGTTATTGAATCTGTTAAGGGTGAAGTGCCGTGATGGAAGCCGCTGTTTGCCAAGGGGAAAATCGCAGGCGTTCGGGGCCCGGTGACTCTGAACCCACGATAGAGTGACTCTGAACCCACGCTTCTCCGACTCCGATCCCCCGAAAGCTTTGCTGGACCGGCTCTGTGGATAACCTTACCGTGGGTGTCATCGAAACCACGAAACGAATCCCGCCGGTCTGCCGTTGCGCAGGCGCGAGAACGGGGCGGTCGCGGGGTCGGGCAGTAGGCAGCAGGCCCCCGTCAGAGGGGCCGCAACGAGCAGGCAGTGTGATGACCACAGCGGCGGCAGGCGGGGGCGGTGGCCCCCTGATGCGCCTGGGCGGGCTCTTGCCCGACCGGCACCCGACGGGCGACTTCTTCGTCTGCGACATCCTCGATGCGCTGCCGAAGGATGACATGGCGACGATGGAACATCCCGTCTTCTCGCTCGCCACCCGGCCCGATCTGCGGGTGCTGGCCTATGCCCATAACGGCGTCGAGATCACGGTGACCCCTTCGGTCAAGGGCCTGGCCACGATCCATGACAAGGACATCCTGATCTATTGCATCAGCCAGCTGATGGCCGCGCTGAACGCCGGCCGCCAGGTCAGCCGGACGGTGACGCTGCGGGCCCATGACCTTCTTGTCGCCACCAACCGCGAGACGAGCGGCGATGCCTACCGCCGCCTGCGCGAAAGCTTCGAGCGGCTGGCGGGCACGCGGATCACCACCAACCTTGCCACCGGCGGCGTCGAGGTCACCCGCGGCTTCGGCCTGATCGAGACCTGGGAGATCGTGCGCAAGACCCGGGGCGGGCGGATGATCTCGGTCGCGGTCACGCTCTCGGACTGGCTTTTTCGCGCGGTGCTGTCGAGTTCTGTCCTGACCCTTTCGCGCGACTACTTCCGCCTGCGCAAACCGCTCGAGCGGCGGATCTACGAGCTTGCCCGCAAGCATTGCGGGCGGCAGGAAAGCTGGCGGGTGTCGGTCGAGACGCTGTTGAAGAAGTCGGGCTCGGCCAGCCCCCGGCGCGTCTTCCGCGCCATGCTGCGCGAGATGATCGCCGAGAACCACCTGCCCGACTATGCCATGGCCGAGGAGCCGGGCGACATGATCCGCTTCGTCAACCGCACCGCCGTTGTCGAGGGTGCCGATGCGGGCCCGCAACTGCCCCCCCTCTCGGCCGATTGCCTGGCCGAGGCGCGCCGCCTCGCCCCCGGCTGGGACATCTACGCGCTCGAAGCCGACTGGCGCGGCTACTGGGCCGCGAGCGGCCGCCCGAGACTGCGCGCGCCCGAGAAGGCATTCCTGGGCTATGTGAAGGCGAGGGCAGGGGGCGAGGCCGGGTGAGGGCGGATACCACGTTCCTCCGAAGATCATCAGGGGGCGCGCCCCTCTCCGCTCAACGCCTGTCGCTTTGCTGGACGCCGCTGGCAAAAACGGACATAGGCTGGCCCAGACATTTTGACCGAGGCAACGAGTAGCCGCACGAGTCCCAGGCATGAAGAAAAGAAGTTCGCGAACCGCATTGATTGTTCTGGGCATGCACCGCTCGGGCACGTCGGCCATGGCAGGCTTGCTCGGCGAGATGGGCTGTGATCTGCCCAATGATCTCATGGCCGCCGCGGAGATGAATGCGAAGGGCTTCTTCGAGTCGAACAAGATCACCTATCTGAACGAGGACCTTCTTGCCTCGGCCGGCATGACCTGGTTCGATCTGAACCGTTTTCCCGACAGCTGGTATGACTCACCGAAAGCTCCCGAGTTTCATCGCCGCGCCACCACCGCTCTGACCGAGGAGTTCGGCGAGTCTGGGTTGTTCGTGATGAAAGATCCTAGAAACTGCCGTCTTATCCCCTTCTGGGAGGCGGCGCTGGCCGAGCTTGGTGCCCAACCAGCCTATGTATGCATACACCGCGATCCGGTCGAAGTTGCAGCTTCGCTGATGCGGTGGGCTGGATATGAACCGCTGTTTGGACAGATACTCTGGCTCCGCCATGTTCTGGACGCAGAGTTTGCGACGCGCGGGAAGAAGCGGATATTCGTGTCTTACGAACAGCTGCTGTCCGACTGGCGAGGTCTGGTTGGTCGCATCTCGGCCGACCTCAAACTTGTATTCCCGCGTTCGGTTCAGACAGCATCCCGGGGTGTCCAGAAGTTCCTCAGCCGCGACCTGAAGCATCTCTCTTCTGAGAAGCTGGAGATCGCGCGCCTGGACAATACCTCGGATTGGCTCGCCGCCACATTGGGAGTTCTGTCCCGCTGGTCCCTGACCGGGGAAGATCCTTCGGACCATGCGATATTGGACCACGTCCGGGGGGCGCTTGATGCGTCCTCGGACACGATGATCCCCGTATTTGACGAACTGCTGGCGCGGTATCGGGAAAGTCTCAAGGCCCGTGAACTCGCTGTGCTTCGAATAGACGATCTTGATCGTATCGGCAGACTTGAGGAGCAGGTCGAGGACACAGAAGCCAGCCTTCGGAACAGCGAAGCAAACCTGCTGGCGATCCATCAGGCGCTCCACGAAAAGTCCCTCTTGGCCCAGGATTTGATGGGCGAACTTGATCGCCGGACGATGGAACTGGTGAAGGCGCAGAAGCGCCCCATCCGCAACCTGCGAAAATATCTGGAGTTCAAGGCTCTGCGGGCATTGTCCGGCGGCAGCTCTCCGCTTCCGCTCAAGACGAAGTCCCGCCTCCTCCGCAGCGCCAACAAGCGGGATCCAGGGCGATATCTGCCACGCACCGACCATCCTGTAACGTCACTTGTGGATGCTCCGCGGGCGACGGTTTCAGGACATGGACAGATAAATTTCCGGTCTGACCTGCCGATTGCGATCATTGTCAGTCATGACGCCAGCCGGACGGGAGCACCTATCCTTGCGCTCAACATGGCGAAGGCCCTTTCGGCGCGCTACAATATTGTCACGATCTGTTTGCGGGGTGGCGATCTAGTTGGCGACTTCCGGCAGGTATCGACACAGGTTTATGTGGCCGAACATGCGGACAGCAGCGGGGCTATGTTCGCCTCCATGATTGAAGCGATCGCCGCAAAGGCACTGCCAGCCTTTGCCGTCGTCAACTCCATCGAGTCGCGCCACATTCTGGGTGCGCTGCGCGACCGGCGCATCCCCAGCGTCGCCCTGTTTCATGAGTTCGCCTCCTACACCCTTCCGAAGACCGCCTTCACCGATGCGTTTCATCTTGCGGACGAGGTTGTTTTCTCGACCGAACTCACGATCCGGAATGCGCTCGATCAGACATCCTTTGTGCGCACGCCCCGCTTTCATGTTCTGGCGCAGGGGCGCTGCGAAGTGCCACGACGAGACAGTGACGAAACACTGCGCCAGATGGAGCGCGATCGTCTGACGGCCTTGCTGCGCCCCGGGGGTGAAAAGACCGGCGAATTTCTGGTGATCGGAGCCGGATATGTCCAGATGCGCAAGGGCGTTGACCTGTTCATCGATGTCGCCCGGCGGGTATTGTCGACAGAAGAGGGCCGGAATGCCCGCTTTGCCTGGATCGGGGCGGGATATGATCCCGAGAGGGACGCGGCCTATTCGGTCTATCTGAAGGATCAGATCGAGCGTGCAGGACTGACCGACCGCATGTTGATGCTGGGCGAGACGTCTGAGATCGAGCATGTCTATCGTCTGTCCAACACCTTGCTTCTGACAAGCCGGCTGGATCCACTTCCGAACGTCGCGATCGATGCGCTCACCGAAGGGGTGCCTGTGGTCTGTTTCGACAAGACCACGGGGATCGCCGATCTGCTGACAGAGGCGGGTCTGCGCGAGGCCTGTGTCGCAGACTACCTTGATACCCAGCAGGCAGCGGACAGGGTGCTGCGATTGATCCGCTCACCCGAGACCTATCGGCAGGTTTGCAGCAATTCCACGACCTTTGCCGCGCAGGCTTTCGACTTCACGGCTTATGCGGCCCGGATCGAGGCACTTGGTCTTGAGACGGCAAGAGCCTTTGCTCGGGAGTTCGAGGATGCCGCCACGATCGAAGCCGCCGCGGATTTCGATCCGGTCTTTGTGATGCCTCGCCAGAGGGCGACGCCCAGCAGACGTGACGCTGCCGAATACTATCTCACGATCAATCGCAGGGAAGCGGCGCCCCGGCGCCCCGAGCCAGGCTTCAACCAGCTAGTCTATGCCCGTCATCTGGAAACGGAAGGCGTGACCGAGGTCGATGCCTATGCGGAGTTCCTCCGACGTGGCCGGCCAGCCGGCCCTTGGCTGCGGCGAGTCATCCGTGATGGCGACAGTGCCGTTCTGCCAGACGGAAAGACGCCCCCTAAAACGGTCCTGCACATTCACGCCTATTATCCAGATGTTGTTGGCATGATCGCCGAGCGGCTGGCCGTGAACGAGACGCGGCCCGATCTCTTCATCAATGCCGGGGATCGCAAGAGCCTCAACGCCGCTCTAGAGGCCTTCAAGGATTATCGGGGACGCATCGCGGAGGCACGTGTGGCCGTCAATCGCGGCCGCGACATCGGATCTTTCCTGACAGAGTTCGGCCCCGAGCTTGTGCGCGAGTATGATCTTATCGGCCACATCCATACCAAGAAAAGCGCCACCCTTTCGGATCGCGACCTTGTGGATCGCTGGGTTCGGTTCCTCTATGAGAATACAATCGGCGGCCGGCAGGGTGGCGCGATGATGGATCGCATCATCGCACAATTCGTCGAGAACGAGCGGCTTGGCATTGTATTCCCGGCAGACCCGAACATCCTGGCATGGTCTGGAAACGAAGAGATTGCCCGCAAGCTGGCGCCTCGTCTTGCTTTGGAAGAACTGCCGGAATTCATCGACTTTCCCATCGGCTCAATGTTCTGGGTGCGGGCCGCCGCCCTCGAACCCTTCGTCGCGATGGGTCTGGGATGGAACGACTACCCCTCGGAACCCGTTCCCTATGACGGGACCATCCTCCACGCGATTGAGAGGATGTTTGGGCTGGTTGCCGAAAGCCGGGGCCTCGAAGTGGCCGTTACCAACATCAAGGGCGTTACGCGATGAAAGTTCTGGTGCTTGGAGGCTGCGGCTTCATCGGCTCGCACATCGTCGACCATCTCACGGCCGCCGGGCATTCGGTTCGTGTCTTTGACCGCTACCCCGAGAAGTATCGTCCGCCGGTCAGCGGTGTCGAATACAGTTTCGGTGACTTCCGCGATACGATGGCCCTGATCGAGGCGCTCGTCGATGTCGAGATGGTGTTCCATCTGGTCAGTGCAACCTTTCCCGGAACGGCCGAACTCGACCCACAAGCTGACGTGCGAGACAATGTTCTTTCAACTCTCGGCCTACTCGATGCGATGGCCAAGTTTGGCGTGCACAGGCTGCTTTACTTGTCTTCGGGGGGAACGGTCTATGGCATACCGGATGTCGTTCCGACCCCCGAGAGCCACCCGCTGCGCCCTGTCAATTCCTATGGGATCGTCAAGGCAACCATCGAGCATTACATCGCGCTCTACCAGCGCAGCCGGGGGCTGCAGCCGATCATCATCCGTCCCTCCAACCCCTACGGTCCCCGGCAAGGGCATGTCGGAGTTCAGGGCGTGGTGACAACCTTTCTGAACCGGGTGGCCCGGGGTGAGCCTATCGAGGTCTGGGGCGATGGGACAGTCGTGCGCGACTATCTTTACGTCGAGGATCTGGCCCGGCTTTGCGTCATGGCGGCGCAGTCCGGAAAGACGGGCGTCTACAATGGCGGCAGCGGGCAGGGCACCGCTCTGCGCGAGATCATCACGCATATCGAACGGGCAACGGGCAAGGACCTGAACCCTGTCTTCAAACCGGCCCGCCCCGTGGATGTGCCGCGGTCGATCCTCGATATGAGCCTTGCCATTGCGGATTTTGACTGGCGCCCAGAAATCGGTCTGCAGGATGGCATCAACCGGAGCTGGGCCTGGCTGAACTCTCTTTAGGCGCGGCCAACGTTTCGCGCGCGAAACATCCCCCACTCACCGCCCGCGCAGCTGCACCTTGGCTTCCAGGCCGATGAGGCTGGCGAGAATCTTGTGGGGCAGGTTGCCGGGGTGGCCGCGGAAGCCGCGTTTGCGGACTTCGCGGAGGGCCTGACGACCGAGGTCGGTGTGCTTGCGCCGGAAGGCCAGGCGGGCGGTGTCGTAGAGCTTTTCGTGCAGCAGGGGGGCTGAGGGGGCGAAGGGGGTGCCCGCCACCCGCTCGAGCAGGCTGACGAGCACCCGGATCTGGCTTTCGGTCGCGGCCCGCGAGGGGGTGCGGGCGATCGAGCCGGGGTTGATGGTGGAATAGACGACCCGGCCCTGATCGTTCTTCACGATCCGTGGGCCCGCGAACATGGCGCGCAGGGCGATGTCGGTATCCTGGTAGCGGCTCAGGCTTTCATCCCAGCCGCCGAGGCTTTCGACGAGCGTGCGGCGCCACAGAAGGCAGCCGGGGATGAAATAGTCCTTCCGCATCCAGCCGGCGAAGACGGTTTCGGGGGAGACGACGCCGGAATAGAGCCGCCTTTCCCGCCGCTTTCCGGCCTCGTCCTCCCAGACCATCTCGGACAGCACCAGATCTGCCTGCTCGCGGAGCGCGGCCTCGGCGGCGCCTCTGATCACCGGCCCTTCGAAATAGTCATCGGCGTCGAGAAACACAATGTGGCTCGCCCCCGCCTCGGTGGCCAACGCCAGGCCGCGGTTGCGCGCGTGGCAGGCACCGCGGTTCGGGCCGGTCTCGACCATCACCCGGTCACCGAAGGACCGCAACACATCGAGCGAGTCATCGGTCGAGCCATCGTCAATCACGATCGGCACGATCTCGGGGTAGTCCTGGTCCAGAACGGAGTGCAGGGCACGACCGACCCAGGCCTGCGAATTGTAGCAGGGGATCACGACGGCGACACGAGGGCCCGGTTTCGGCGCGAGGTCACGGGACAAGGGTTCACCGGCTGGCAGAAGAACATTCGATCCCGAGGATACCCCCGGGGCGACATTTGGCAATGCTTCGGAAGATGCCCGGTCACAGTCCGGCGGCGCCGTGCCCGGCTGTGCCCTGCGGATGCAATCCAAGGGCGGCGAGCAGGCTCAGCGTGGATCCCTGACCAAGGAGCAGCAGGATCACCGCCGCTTCCCACGCCGTCAGGCCAAACAGCAGCCCGAGGGCCGCACCGCCATAGCCAAGGCATGTTCCAACAAGAATGGCACCCAGAAACACGATCCACACTCCCGCCGCCGGACCGGGCGACTTGGTGTCAAGAATGAACCGGCTTTCCGGCAGAAATGAGGCCGCCCTGCGGGGCTTTGATCAACTGCGCTTGAGCCGCTGCCAGATAGGGGCGCCAGTCCGGGGCCGGGGCGCGATGGTCGAGTTTCCGGCCCAGTTCCAGCTCGAAGCTGCGCGGCGTGAAGTTCTCGTAGCAGGCGGTGGGCGAGAAGGTCAGCTCGCCCAGCACGAAGCGGTCGCCCGAGAGCATGAAATCGACCCTGACAAAGCTGAAAGGCTCGGCCAGTCGCTCGGCCATGGCCTTCATTTCGGCCAGATGGGGCGGCGGGTCGCTGCGGCCGGGAGTGAAGCTTACGTTCATGCGGTTCACGTCGAGGTGGTTCCAGTCGGGGTCCACGACCTCCCGCGGGCTGTCATCGCTCTGCAGTCCGCAGAGGATGCTGTTGATCACCGCCACCCGTCCGTTGAGGCAGAACATCTTCACTTCCCAGATCGTCCCGGGCAGCAGTTCCTCGACCAGGATGGCCGGCACGATCGGTTTGTATTGCCGCTCGCGCGCCGCGTCGTAATGGTTGCGCTTCATGCGTTTGGCGACTTTCTCGCGGATCGCGGGCCAGTCGGCTGTGGCCGTGTCCTCCAGAAGAAACACCGTGCCCGAATCATGGTTCGTCTTGATCACGCAGGACGGGGAGGGGATGGCCTCTGGCCGAAGCTGTTGCGGATCGCGCGTCACCAGGTAGCGGTGCGGCAGATAGCCAAGCCCGATCCGGCTTTCGATATAGGCGGCGGCCGTCACCTTGTCGGTGCAGAAGCTGTGCAGCGGGGTGGTCCGGTAAAGACGCAGCCAGCACAGTTTTTCGTGCAGGCCCAATGGGTTCTTCAGATCGAGCGGATAACCCGTCCGTTCCTTGTATTGGCGCATCACGATCTGACTGTCAGGTGTGACCCGCGCAATCAGCTTTCGACGAAATTTGGCAATCCAAGACATTCAGGGGGACCCCCCGCTCGGAAAAGACAGTTGCAATCAGACGGAGAAATTTCTGGGTATGCTTTATTAATATGCATTCTGATGCCCGAAAGGGCATTGCGTCAACGTGATCTTGCGGTGTCCGCAAGTCTGCAGGGCCGGACTGATAGGGCCTACCTGCCCAATTGCTGCAGGAACCATTCATACATCCTGGCCAGTCCCTCCCGCAGCGGTGTCCTGGGCGCCCAACCGAGATGTTTTAGGCGTGAGCTGTCCATCAGCTTCCTGGGGGTGCCATCCGGCTTGGTCGTATCCCAGGCGAGTGTTCCGCCATAGCCGACAACCTCGGAGATGAGTTCCGCCAGATCACGGATGCTGATCTCTTCTCCCGAACCGGCATTGATCATGCCGCCTTCGGTATAGTTCTTCAGCAGGAAGACGCAGGCCTCTCCAAGGTCGTCGGCATAGGTGAACTCCCGCAGCGGTGTTCCGGTTCCCCAGCAGACAACCTCGGCAAGCCCAGAGACCTTGGCTTCATGGAAACGGCGCATGAGTCCTGCGGCCACATGACTGCCTGTCGGATCAAAGTTGTCCCCCACACCGTAGATATTCGAGGGCATCACGGTGAAGGCGTCGAAGCCATACTGGTGGCGATAGGCGTCGCACATCTCCTTCCCGGCTACCTTGGCGATGGCATAGGGCAGGTTGGTCGGTTCCAAAGGCCCGGTCAGCAGGCTGTCCTCGCGGATCGGCTGAGGGGCATGTTTGGGATAGATGCAACTCGAGCCAAGAAACAGGAAACGCTTCACCCCGCCCCGCCAGGCCCCATCGATCACATTCGTCTGGATCTGGAGGTTTTCCCGGATGAAATCCCCGCGCAGGGTGTCGTTGGCGACAATGCCGCCGACCTTCGCGGCCGCCAGCACGACATGATCGATCTGCTCGGTATCGAAGAAGGAAGAAACTGCTGCCGGATCACGCAAATCGAGTTCGGCACGGCCGCGTGTCACGATGTTCGTGAATCCCGACCGCCCCAATGCTCGCACGATGGCGCTGCCCACCATGCCGCGGTGCCCCGCAACGAAAATCCTGTCCGTCTTCTGCATCCGTTCTCTCCCGGGTGGCCGGTTCAATGTGCTGGCAGACGATGATCCTGTGATCTGTCGCCTGCAATCCTCAAATCCTGCAGGATCTTAGCGGGACTGTTGTGCCAGGAACAGGGCTGCAGGTATCGAAACGCGCCAGTTCCATGGACAGTCCGTGCATGTTTAACGACCAGTCCTGACGCGAGAGTTCCTTACCCCTGCCACAGAGACCTAACCTAGCTTGACCTTTGGGCATCATGGTCGTCAATGACGGCGAGGTGCGTGCCAGGAGAACCGAATGACGGAGAAGTTCCTTCTGATCAAGGCGAAGGGAGGGCTGGGCAACCGGATGCTCTCGGCCATCTCGGGCCTGATCTATGCCGATCTCTCAGGCCGAGTCCCGGTCATAGACTGGCGCGATGGCACCTACAGCGCAGGTGGCGAGAATGCCTATCCACTGCTGTTTCGGGCACCGCCGATGCCCCTGCTATCCGAGATCGAACAGATGACAGAGGTGACGCCAGAAATCTGGTCAGGTCATCTGAGCGACAGAGCCTCCGCAATGGTTCAACGAAACGATCCCGACAAACACGCCTCCGCTCGGATCTACAGAAAATACTGTGTCGATCTTGCTCGGATCGATCAGCCAGAAAAGCTTGCCGTATTCTTCTCCTATCTCCCCAAGCTTGGGCGCCTGATGCGCCACATGAGAGCAGATGCTCAGTTTCGGGGCCGAAGCTGGGATGATGTGATGTCAGACTACTTGGCACGCTGGTTTCAGCCCAACACGCGTGTCGAGGAGGGCGTGACCAAAATCATGAACGCCATTCCGCGACCAGTGATTGGGGTTCATGTCCGCTACACGGATCTCAAGGTACCCCTCGGGCCAATCAAGGCTGCGCTGCGTCGCCAGTTGCAGCGGCACCCGAGTGCTTCAATCTTTCTCGCCACGGACAACGCGGATGTACAGGCGGAGTTCAAGGCTGAGTTTGCCAATGTTTATCACATAGATAAGGCCTTGCTGCCAGGAGGTGTGCAACTGCACAAGGCCAACCATGACTTCGACAAGCAGATCGAAGCGGAAAACGCGCTGATCGACATGTGGGCGCTCTCGCGCTGCGACCATCTCATCTACTCCCGCAACTCGACCTTTGCCCTGACAGCGGCACTGATCGGGTGCCTCAAGCGGACCCAGCAGGACGACGTAGACAGATGGAATCTGTCAGTAGTTGGTAAGAGACTCCTGCAGGATTTTCTGTAAGTATTAAACGACTGGACTTCCGAACTTCTTCTCGCCGCGTGGTGTAACCCAATGAGGCTGTGATGGGGCAGGTAAGACTCTTTCTAGGGCGTGCATGGCGAAACGTGAACCGGCGTGTCAGTCGCCTCTACCTTGGTGCACAAAAGAAAAAGGGAAGCATGAAGTTGCAGCGCCTAGGCAGCCCTGCAAACGGATGGTACGCGCCTGCTAACTTCAAGCCAGGTTACCGCTGTTACTGCATTGGTGTAGGGCTTGATGCCTCCTATGACTTTGCCATGGCAGAGCGTGGTGCAGAGGTGCACTCGTTCGACCCCACGCCAAGCGCAATTGACTACATGTCCCGAAAGAATCCCGGGAATATCTATTTTCATCCGTGGGCGGCACTCGACAAAGACGGAACAATGCGCCTCTACTTCCCGATGTCAGATACACATGGCTCCTATTTCGCAGAGGATCTCCACAATACTGGACGGTACCATGAAGTCCCCTGCTATCGACTCGAAACAATAATGCAGCGCCTAGGGCATGATACAGTGGACTTGATCAAGATGGATATTGAAGGAAGTTGGTTCTCTGTCCTTAAAGATATTCCAAGAAGTAAGATACGGCCGACCATCTTAGAAGTAGAGTATGACAGCCCCGCTCCGATTTGGCGCGTTGCAAGAGTACACTCTATCCTGAGGAGTATCGGATACACTCTAATCCACAGAGAGAGGGATAATGCCGTTTACGAACTGCGCAAAGCGTGAGCGGTTTGCTTTCTGAAGCACTTGATGGATCAACATAGTGGTTAGGATAGGGTGCCATCTTGAGTAAAGCAGAGTGCAGTCAATGACATCCTGCCTGAATGGGTTACTTCACAAGATACAAATTCTTGCCATTATCGATGATGAGAAAGACAAGTGTTCAGAATAAATAAAAGGAATGCGCGTAAATTTATGCGCGATATCAGGCATCGCGGCTTGGGACTTCCATGGATGCGGGTAGAGCCCCGAGATTGCTTTCTAGCGTCATGGCCACGATCTGGAAACACCTGGCTTCGGCATATTATATATTTCTACACAACAGGAATCTCAGATCTTGATATGACAACTTTGGATAGTTTTTGTCCGATAATAGATGGCATAGAACTCAAGCAGCATCTCTTGAAGATGGAAGACCAAGAGCATCGCTTTATCAAAAGCCATGAGTTATGTGCCCCCTATTTGCTGAATGGTCGGATTGTCTATCTTGTCCGCGACGGACGAGATGCAACTTGGTCATACTATAAGTATCGGTTGGGACGGCGCCACCATTCTCCATCCGATTTCGACAGCTTTCTTAGGCTATGTTTGAATGACAAAATACGCTACTATTCTTGGCACAGGAATGTTTCCAGTTGGCTGAAGTACAAACACAATCCTTCCATGCTTCTTTTGCGTTTTGAGGACATGCGCGCTGATCCAAAAGGAACATTTGTGAGCATACTAGATCATTTAGATATCCCGATCGATCTTGAGCGCGTGGATGCTTCCGTTGCACTGGCTACACCTGATCGGGTCAATTCTACATTTCGTAGTGAGGTTGGCGCTCGGTTAGGGCGAGGGGACGGGGTTGGTCATGGAGGTCTTGTCGAGCGCTGGCGTGAGGTCTACACCCGTGAACAACTGGACATGTTTGAAGACAAGGCTGGAGATGTCTTGAGGTCGCTTGGCTACAGGACAAGCATGGATGTCGTTTGAGACCCAGTTGTTGTTCAATGGGTTGGAGTCCTTGCGTTTCAGGTCGCAATGGTCCTACGCCCTACCAGTCATCATCGTTGCGAACTGTTCGGAGGGTAGGCTGCTTAGGACGGTCTCGTCTTAAAAATGCCTCCTCTGCCCGACATGCACAGGCCAGATCGATTCCTCCCAAACGACAGGGTATTTCATGAAGAAAGCGCTCATTACCGGGGTGACCGGACAGGATGGTTCCTACCTGGCAGAGTTCCTGCTGGAGAAGGGCTACGAGGTTCATGGCATCAAGCGGCGGGCGTCGCTGTTCAACACCCAGCGCGTGGATCACATCTATGAAGACCCGCATGTCGAACGCCAGCGCTTCAAGCTTCACTACGGTGATCTGACCGATAGTTCTAACCTGACCCGCATCCTGGCCGAGGTCGAGCCCGATGAGGTCTACAACCTCGGCGCGCAGAGCCATGTCGCCGTTAGCTTTGAGGCACCGGAATATACGGCGGACGTTGATGCCATCGGCACACTGCGCCTGCTGGAGGCGATCCGCTTCCTCGGGCTGGGTGGCAAGACCCGCTACTATCAGGCCTCAACCTCGGAACTCTACGGGCTCGTCCAGGAGATTCCCCAGCGCGAAACGACACCATTTCACCCGCGCTCGCCCTATGCAGTGGCCAAGCTCTATGCCTACTGGATCACCGTGAACTATCGCGAAGCCTACGGGATCTATGCCTGCAACGGCATTCTCTTCAACCACGAGAGCCCCCGGCGCGGCGAGACCTTCGTGACCCGCAAGATCACCCGAGGCCTGGCGAACATTGCCCAGGGACTCGAGGAATGCCTTTACATGGGCAATATAGACAGCCTGCGCGACTGGGGGCATGCCAAGGACTATGTGCGCATGCAATGGATGATGCTGCAGCAGGAGGCCCCGGAAGACTTCGTCATCGCGACAGGCGTGCAGTATTCCGTGCGGGAGTTCATTTCCTGGTCCGCTGAGGAGCTGGGGATCACCCTTGAGTTCAAGGGTGAGGGCGTCGACGAGATTGCCGTCGTGACAGCCGTCGCCGGGGACAAGGCCCCGAAGGTGAAAGTCGGCGATACCATCATGAGGATCGATCCGCGCTACTTCCGGCCAGCCGAGGTGGAAACCCTGCTGGGCGACCCGTCAAAGGCCAAACAGAAGTTGGGCTGGACGCCGCAGATCACCGCACGAGAGATGTGTGCCGAGATGGTGGCCGAGGATCTGAACACCGCCCGACGGCATGCCCTGCTCAAGGCACATGGCATGTCGATGGCCGTGGCGACAGAAAACTGATCAGGCCCGGCGCAGCAGGCGCGCCATCCGATCACCCAGCCATTGGCCGCGATACAGACCCCAAAGTTGCAGCCGTTCCAGACGGGACGGCTGCTTCGTTGACCGCCCGTCCTTGCGCGCCAGCGTCTCGTCCGCTTGCAGAAGGATGCGGACTTTCCGGGCCCGGGCCGGGCCGATGTAGTGGCTGAGGATATCCTTGCCGGCGGGGGGCAGGGGTTTTTGCACGAAGAGATTGGAGTGGATGATCCGCGGCGCGGCATGATGCTTGGGGCGCATCACGTCGATCAGCGCGAGATCCCAGAGATTGTATTCCGGCGGCAGGGTCGCGACGCGCAGCGCGCTTTGCCACAGCAGCTCGCGCAGGCTCGGCTGGTCCTTGCGGATGCCATGGTCCTGGATGGCCACTTTCCAGTTGTCGATGAAATCGAGCGTCTGGGGCGAGCGGCGAAAACCCACCACACCGCCGTTGAACTGCGGATAGGCGTTCGGCAGGGGAATGCGATATTCCCGCCGACCCAGGATCGAGTTGCGGTTCTGGTCATGGCAGAGCGCAAAGTCGAACCGGTCCAGCACCTCGAAGACATCGCCCAGATCCGCCAGCACCATCAGGTCGGCATCGAGATAGAGCGTGCGCTCGAACCGGCTTTCCCGCATCGCGTCGATCTTCGAGCGGATCCAGACATCGCGCAGCACATGCACCCGGTCGAAGGGCCCGGGATCAACCGGCGCCTCGGTGAAGAGATCGACCGGCAGGCCGGGGTTGGTCGCGCGCAGGCTGCGGGCCGCCTGAAAGGCCAGATCGACATAAGGCTTGCCGAAGGCCGTTATGACGGCGCCGTCCCTGGGATTGTCCGCGCGAGGGGCCATCCTGTCCTCATCCGCCGGCAGGGGCGCCCACCGCGCGCATCTGGCGCTCAAGCTCGGCCTCGTAGACCGCCAGACGCTCGAGCCCGAGCGTCAGGGCTGCGGCCCGATCCCGCTCCAGCGCCGCACGGTTGCGGAAATGGGCGAAGATCTGCTCCTCGATCGCGGCCTCGGTCTCTTTCGTGCAGTCGACCGTATAGCGGTAGCCGAGCGCGTCGAAGAGGCCTGCGAACTTGCGGCTGTAGGCGATCGGCACCACCGGCACGCCGCTCGAGAAGGCGGCGATGCAGGCATGCATCCGGGCGCCCATGAAGAAGTCGAGCCCCGCGATGTAGGACTTGGCCTCGGACGGTGTGTGGAAGCGTGGGGCCAGCACGATCTGGCCGCCGATTTCCTGGCGCAGCGCCTCGGAGGCGCGCCAGTCATCCTCGACCGGCATCGAGTCCGAGATCACATGCGGCACAAGATGCACCTCGCAGCCTTCCTCATGCACGAAGCGCGAGATCACCCGGCGCATGAGCCCCGGATAGTCGAGCGCAAGGCCGAACATGTTGGCGCGCGTGTAGCCGCCGTTCATCAGAAGGCCCGAGACATTGATGCCGACCCGCGGCGGACCGCCGGCGGTGCGCGGGGCAGGGGGCGTATAGGGCAGGCGCAGCGCCACGTCGCTGGCCTGACGGATCTCGCCCGTGAAGCCCAGCGAGCGCAGGAAGGCGATCGACATCTCGTCGCGGGTGAAGACCGCGGCAGAGCGGCGCAGCGTGGCCAGCGCAAGACGCCGCACCCAGGCTTTCTTGAAGGGGCCGATCGTCTGCGGGCTGACGATCAGCGGCTTGCCCGCCGCCAGGACCGTGCCCTTTGCCGTCATGTATTTCAGGAAGCGCTTGCCGCCGTAGATGTCCGAGAAACTGTCACCCGCGCCGATGTCGAGCACGATGTCACAGCGCCGCGCCTCGGCCAGAAAGCCCGAGGGCCGCACGAGATCGCGCGTGCGCAGGCGCCCCGGCTGGACATTGGCGGCGGTCACATAGGGGGCCGAGGTTTCCTGCCAGCCGAGGATGATGAAGCGCACGGGCCGCCCGATCCGCGCGGCAACCTCTTCGACAATGGCGATCTGCGACACCGTCAGGGCGCCGACGCCGAGGTTGTCAGAGGCGACGGAGTGCCACATGAGGCCGATGGTGAGGGGGCGGGCGGTCAAGGCTTCTTGCTCCGGCGGTTCCGGATCGTTGCGTGAAGGCCGGGGAAGTAGCTCAACAGGAAGTGCCCCCACATTTTGAGTGAGAGAGGCTCGTTCTTTATAGAAGCCCTGAAGAAGCGCCTCGCGCGCTCAGGATATCCTTGAGAGATCAGCACCCTTCCGGCAGTGGCATGATGACCGGCGAGGATCTTGGGGTCCGCCTTGCGCCGCCGCAGTTTGCCTGTGATGCGCACATAGCTGAAGGTCTTGTAGCGGGACGAGCGAGAGATGCGCTGAGCGATCACTTCGGCCCTGAGCGCCGTTGGCGTGAGGATCAGCGGTTCCGGCTCGAATGCGAACTTGCCTTGTTGCGTCAGGCGTAGGCAAAGATCCCAATCAACATTGTTGCGCAGCAGTTCATCTGAGGGCCCCGCCGCCAGAAGAGCAGTTCGACGCACGAGTAGACCAGGGAAATTGATGATGTTTCCCTGCATCGTCCGGTGAGAGATGTCGCCACTGAGGGGCGTTTCGTGCGGATAGGGCCGGATGTGGCAATCCGTACGGAAGTAGTTGCTCTCTTCTACGTCATTGTAGAAAAGCCTGGCACAGTAAACGCCAATGTAATCCGATGGTTGGGCAAGGAGGAGGCGAACTTGACGCTCAATTCGATCGAAGACGCAGATGTCGTCGCTGTCGAAGAATGCAACCAACGCCCCCTTGGCCTCATCGACCCCCGTGTTTCTCGCCGCAGCGACCCCACCGTTCCGAGCGCGTTTGATAAGCCGCACCCGAGCGTCGCCCAAAGCCGCAACAGCCTCTTCGATGGCATCCGTCGAACAGTCATCGACGATCAGGATCTCGATGTTCTTGTAGCTCTGCGAACAGACACTTCCAACCGTTCGCCCCAGAAGATGCGCGCGATTGAAGACCGGCACAATCACGCTGACCAAGTCACCATACTGCAAAGAAATTCTCCGTCATGAACAGCTCCCTCGAGCGACCCGACAGGCGGCCTCGGTACACGAAGAGCGACTTGATCCTATAGGTGCCAACGTTCTTCCGCTATGTGTCGGGTCACAAGATGTCGAAAATCTGCCAGTTTCGTGCAGGCTTGGAGAAATCCTGCAACAAAGGTGAACAACGGACAGGCGCTGCCCTGGTCGAGCCGTCGATCCTTCGTTGACTTGGACCACAAAAATGGGCATTTCTGAAGGGCGGGGGTGACAATTGGATTTCATACGGATTGTCCGCAATGCCTCCCGCTACCATTGATCAGCACAACGTTTCCCAGAGCGTAGGTGTTTCAACACCACCGCGATCAGGGGCACTTCTGGCCCTGTACTTCTTTGCAATACTCCTACCGATTTCCTGGACGATCGGCGGGATGGCCCTTGACCCTATACGTTCGTTCCTATTGATCCTGTTCGTGCCATTCCTGTTGCGATTGCTCACAAAGCAAGCTGGCTCCATTGGACTGCCCGACATCTTCGTGGCCGCCTTCTCACTGTGGATCATCATTACACTCACGGCGCGTCATGGAATAGAGAGGTTTCCCTATGGGGTCATACTGGCCATAGAAGCCTTCGGCGGCTATCTCGCTGGCCGCATAATGATCCGATCGTCACATGACTACAAACGTTTCATTGATTACTACTTGGCGGTCCTACTTTTTATGCTGCCGTTTGCTATATACGAGCTCTACTTTGCAAGGATGCCCCTAGCCGATCTATTCCGAGGTTTGGCGACAGTTGTTGGCAAAAATCCGCAAGTAAGATATGATCTGTCTCGAGTACAAGTGGTTTTCCCACATTCTATTCTATTTGGAGTATTCTGCTCCCTCACTATCGCAAGTATATTCTATATATACCGGGATCAGATTGAGAAGATGGTGCCAAGGCTAGCCCTGTCGACCGGGATGACATTCATGTCACTTTCCTCCGGCCCACTGATTTCTGTAGCCCTGCAGTTCGGCATGACTGCTTGGGGCGTAATCACGAAGGATCGTTGGAAACTGCTGGTTACAATATTTGTCATCCTTTACATACTCGGAAAACTATTCACCAACAGAGGCCCTGTTCTTATCTTTATTGAAACCTTTACTTTTGATCCACGCAGTGGATGGTGGCGTTTGCATATCTGGAATTATGGATCTGCATCTGTAATGAATAACCCAATCTTCGGCATTGGTTTGGATATCTACGAGAAACCATCCTGGTTGACGGACTCGGTTGACAACTTCTGGCTGCTCATGGCAATGCGACACGGGCTTGTCGGGTTCCTGTTCCTCGCGACTGGATTTGCCTTCCACATACGTGCAATCGTGAAGGCGAAAAATCTCGATCCTCTCGGGCTGCGCATCCAGAAAGGGTATTTGATTACACTGGTGGGCCTGATTTTTACTTTGGCGACTGTTCACGTCTGGGGCTCAATGAATGTCATGGTAATGTTTTTTCTGGGCGCAGGTTCCTTCCTTTACAATGGGACGAGGCAGCATCCCACGGAGCCGGCCTTGCATCCGGAAAGGTCAAACATGGGCACCCGGAGGTCCCTGCCGCTCACTCGATTTTCGCAAGGTGAGGCAAGCACCCGCCCCTCCCGGCGAGGCCTCGTCGGCACACGAGCGGATTCGGAGAAGATTTAGATGTTCTCAATTTATTCAAAACTGTTCGATCTTCTGGACAGAAGAGAGCGGCTTCGATTCTACCTTATGCTCGCGCTGGTCGTGTTCAGTGGAATCGTTGAGATGGTGGGTGTCGCTTCTATTCTCCCATTCCTGGCGGTTGTTGCTGACCCAGAGATCGTTTCGCGCAACGAGAAGTTGGCGTCATTCTACGCTCTTTTGGGCTTTGATAGCACCCGTAGTTTCCAAATTTTTCTTGGTTTGGCTGTTCTCGGTTTTGTGGTCTTCGGCGTCTTGGTTCGCCTCGGTACACTCTATGCTCTCTCTCATTTCAGCCACATGAGAAGTTACTCGCTGTCGACAAGGCTGTTTTCTGGCTTCCTGAATCAGCCCTATGTGTGGTTCTTGAGTCGACATAGCACGAATATGGCAAAGTCGATTTTGTTTGAGGTAGAGAAAGTTGTCAACGAGGCAATGGTTCCTGCCATGCGAATACTGTCGCAGTCTGTCTCCTTGATCTTGTTGATTGCCTTACTGTTTTTTGTGAATCCTGGCGTTGCACTTGGAGCCTCTGCCGTCCTTGGTGGAATTTATGCCTTAATCTACCTGATTGTCAGAAATAGAATGGCGCGCCTTGGCAAGAAGCGCTCTGACGCCAACAAGCGCCGTTACAAAGTTGCCCATGAAACCTTTGGTGGCATGAAGGATATCAAGCTTCAGGGTTTGGAAGAAACCTATGTCGAGCGCTTCAAGACTCCTTCCCGCGTATTTGCTACCACCGCCACATCGAACGCCATCGTCAGCGAAGCTCCGCGCTACCTCCTAGAGGCGGTGGCATTTGGTGGCATGGTGCTTCTGGTTGTCGGGCTGATTATTCAGGGTAACACGCATATTGCCGAGATAGTCCCGACCCTTGGCGTGTTCGCCTTTGCAGGGTTGCGCATGTTCCCGGCGATGCAGCAGATTTACAACTCTCTGGCCAAGATGCGGTTTGTCGGGCCCATGCTCGACAATGTGCATCGTGACATGCTGGAGACACGGCGGGCCCCTATGGCGGCCAGGCCTGGGTCTATTGATCCCATGCGGCTTCGGGAGAAGTTGGACCTTGTCGACGTCCATTTTTCCTATCCGACGGCGGAACGCGCCTCGCTGCAGGGGCTGAGTTTGTCGATTCTGGCGAACACGACGGTTGGCGTGGTCGGTGGAACTGGAGCTGGCAAGACGACTGCGGTGGACCTCATCCTTGGCCTGCTGACGCCTGCATCCGGTGAGATCAGGGTCGATGGGGTTGCCGTCACCGAGGCGAACAAGCGTGGTTGGCAGGATGTGGTCGGCTATGTCCCTCAGCAGATCTATCTGATGGACGATACGGTCGCTGCGAACATCGCCTTCGGCATCCCGAAGGACAAGCGCGACCAGGCCGCGATCGAACGGGCCGCCAAGCTGGCGGAGCTTCATGACTTCGTCATGGGTGACCTGCCCAAGGGCTATGACACCGAAGTCGGCGAACGGGGCGTGCGGCTGTCGGGCGGCCAGCGGCAGCGGATCGGGATCGCGCGCGCGCTCTATCACGACCCCGATGTGCTCATCCTCGATGAGGCGACCTCGGCGCTGGACAACCTGACCGAGCAGGCGGTCATGGAGGCTGTTCACAATCTCGGTCACCGCAAGACGATCATCATGATCGCCCATCGCCTGACGACGGTGCGGGGCTGCGACAATATTTTTCTTCTCGAGAAAGGCCGGCTGGCCGACCAGGGCACCTATGAAGAGCTTCTGGCGAACAACGAGACCTTCCGCAGGATGGCCATGGTGGATGGAACCGAGCGGCCTCGCCTGGCGGCCGTAGGGCAGAAGGGCTGATCGATCCGGTCAGCCCTTTGCACCCTGTCCCCGGGCATAGACGTCATCGTAGCGGATGATGTCATCCTCGCCGAGATAGACGCCGGTCTGCACCTCGATCAGCACCATCGGCACCTTGCCGGGGTTCTCCATCCGGTGGATGGCGCCAAGCGGGATGTAGACCGACTGGTTCTCGGTCAGAAGCTGTACCTTGTCATCGACCGTCACCTTTGCGGTGCCAGCCACAACGATCCAGTGTTCGGAGCGGTGGACATGGCTTTGCAGCGACAGGGCTGCACCCGGATGCACGACGATGCGCTTCACCTGGAAACGGTCAGCCAGGACCAGCGTCTCGAACCAGCCCCAGGGGCGATGATCGCGGGGGAAGGTTTCGGCCTGGCGCGAGCCGCGGGCCTTCAGGCGGGCGACCGCTTCCTTCACATCCTGCGCGCGAGACTTGTCGGCGACCAGCACGGCGTCGGGCATGGCAATCACAGTCAAGTCCTTCAGGCCGATGCCGACGAGCTCCAGCCCCTCGGCTTCTGACCTCAGCAGTGTGCCCTCGCAATCAATGGCGGTCACATGACCATGGGCGGCGACCCCCTGGCTGTCCGGCTCGGTTTCGCGCAGCACGGCTGCCCAGTCTCCCAGGTCGGACCACTGCTCATTGAAGGGCACGACCTGCAGGTTGGCCGCGCGCTCCATCACCGCATAGTCGACAGAGATCTCGTCGGCCCGGGCCCAGGGCTCAGCGGCCAGGCGCAGGAATCCGAGATCCGCACGGGCCTCGTCAACGGCCTGGCGCACTGGATGGACAAGGCCAGGCGCATGCGCCTCGAAGGCAGCGACGGCTGTTCGGGCAGACATCAGGAAGATGCCGGCGTTCCAGAGATAGCGGCCTGCGGCCAGCATCGCCTCTGCCTGGTCAAGCCTGGGCTTTTCTACAAATCGGCTCAGGGGTTGCGGATCGGTTTGGCCCACCTGTGGCGCCGTGGAGAGTTCGAGCCAGCCGTAGCCGGTCTCAGCCCGGGTGGGGCGGATGCCGAAGGTTACGATCTGGCCTGCGTCAGCGGCTGGAACACCCGCGCGGATCGTGGCGCGGAAGGCCTCCACATCGCGGATTACATGGTCCGATGGCATGATCAGCATCAGCCCATCAGGGTCGGTTGCCGCTATATGCAGGGCTGCCGCCAGAATGGCAGGGCCGGTGTTCTTGGCAGAAGGTTCGATCAGGATCGGGCCCGGGTCGATCCCGGCCTCGGCCAGTTGCTCGGTCACGATGAAGCGAAAGTCGGAGTTGGTGATGACCACGGGCTGCGCCACATCCGGCCCCGCCATGCGCCGTGCGGCAGCCTGGAACAGCGTTTCCTCGCCGATCAGCGGCACGAATTGCTTGGGATAGCTCTTGCGCGACAGTGGCCAAAGCCTCGTGCCCGAACCACCGCAAAGAAGAATGGGGTAAATCAATGTGCTGATCCTGTTCCGCAGTTTGAATGGAGATGATCTTACGCCCCTCAAAGGGTGGGACAAGGGCGCAAGCATGGCCTTTCCCGGGCATCCCGCTTGACGGGCGCGGCGTGGCGTGGTCCCCCTGCCACGGACCCATCCAGCCGGAGCCCCGCCCATGCCCACCCTTACCTGTTTCAAGGCCTATGACATCCGTGGTCGTCTGGGCGAGGAGTTGAACGAGGGCATCGCGCGTCGGGTGGGGCGGGCCTTTGTCGCGGCGCTGGGGGCGCGGAAGGTGGTGGTGGGGCGCGACTGCCGGGCCTCGTCCGAGGCGCTGATGGCAGCTTGTGTCGAGGGGTTGGTGGCCGGCGGGGCCGAGGTGCTCGACCTCGGGATTTG
>Ga0209571_1000347_pt1 | contig 60751 bp, 56 predicted proteins | sample EBPBio102011_DNA_FD_185866 | JGI IMG/M metagenome (GOLD analysis project Ga0209571, IMG submission 185866) | Wastewater treatment Type I Accumulibacter community from EBPR Bioreactor in Madison, WI, USA - Reactor 1_1/10/2011_ DNA (SPAdes)... | ecosystem: Engineered > Bioreactor > EBPR >... | reverse complement strand
GTTCGGTTTCTTGGGCATCACCGACATCGACGTGGTGCGCGCCGACGGCATCGGCCTCTCGCCGGAACACCGCGCCGCGGCCATCGCCAACGCGCTGGAACACCTGCCGGAACCGTTGTCCAAGGCCGCCTGATCCTTGCAGACAGCGCCTACGACCGGACCGGCCCCCTCTCCCCTGGCACCGGTCGATTGCGCCGGGTCGCGCCGCGGCCCGGCGCTTTCTTGTCTGCGCCCGACAATCCGTCCGCCGCAACGATAACGAACGCGCCGCCGCGCGCGACACCCTCCAGGGCGCGACGCTCAGGCGATGCGGTCGGCACCCCCCATGTAAGCCCTCAACACCTCCGGCACGACGATCGAACCGTCCGCCTGCTGGTAGTTCTCCATCACCGCGATCAGCGCGCGCCCCACCGCGGTGCCGGAACCGTTGAGCGTGTGCACGGGCTCGGGCTTGCCGGTGGCGGGGTTGCGCCAGCGCGCCTGCATGCGGCGCGCCTGGAAATCGCCGCAGTTCGAGCACGAGGAAATCTCGCGATAGGTCTGCTGCGAGGGCAGCCAGACCTCGAGGTCGTAGGTCTTGCGCGCCGAGAAGCCCATGTCGCCCGAGCACAGCAGCATGCGCCGGTACGGCAGGCCCAGCTGCTCCAGCACGACTTCGGCGCTGCGGGTCATGCGCTCGTGCTCGTCGTCGCTCTCGGCGGGACGCGCGATCGACACCAGCTCCACCTTCTCGAACTGGTGCTGGCGGATCATGCCGCGCACGTCGCGGCCGCCGCTGCCGGCTTCGGAACGGAAGCACAGCGAATGCGCGGTCATGCGCAGCGGCAGGCGCTCGTCGTCGACGATGCTGTCGCGGACGATGTTGGTCAACGAGATCTCCGAGGTGGAAATCAGGTAACGCCGGCTGTCGCCTAGCTGCGTGGCGAACATGTCCTCCTCGAACTTCGGCAGCTGGCCGGTGCCGAACAGGCTGTCGGCGTTGACGATCACCGGCACGTTGGTCTCTTCGTAGCCGTGCGCGTTGGCATGCAGGTCGAGCATGAACTGCGCCAGCGCCCGATGCAGGCGCGCAAGCTGTCCGCGCAGCACGGTGAAGCGCGCGCCCGACAGCTTGGCCGCGGTGTCGCCGTCGAGCCAGCCGTGGCGGGCACCCAGCTCGACGTGGTCCTTCACCTCGAAATCGAACGCGCGCGGCGTGCCCCAGCGATGCTGTTCGACGTTCTGGCTTTCATCCGCACCCACCGGCACGGAAGGATCCGGCAGGTTGGGCACGCCCAGCGCGACGGCGTCGAGTTCGCCGCGGATCGCGTCCAGCCGCGCCTCGCTGGCCTTGAGTTCGTCGCCCAGCCCCGCGACTTCCGCCATCAGCGGCGCCACGTCCTCGCCCTTCGCCTTGGCCTGGCCAATCGCCTTGCTGCGCGTGTTGCGCAGGTTCTGCAGCTCCTGCGTGCGCACCTGGATCTGCTTGCGCTCGGCCTCCAGCGACTCCAGCCGTTCGACCGGCAGGTCGAAGCCACGCAGGTCGCGCAGGCGGGCGGCGGTGTCGGGCAGGTGCTGTCGGAGCAGGAGGGGATCGAGCATGTCGGCGTGGCGCGGGGAATGAATCGGCGATTATCGCCGAGATGGCCGCGCGCCGCCCGCGACACGCGGCGCGACGCGCGCCTGTGCCAGAATCGGGCGGCCTCCCTCCCCCGGTCCACGCATGTCCAGCCCCACCTCGCCACAGGCTTCGCCAGGCCGCTTCGCCCGCTTCGTGCCACGTGGCCGCGCGTGGTGGATCGTCGCCGGCGCGTTCGCCGCGGGCCTGCTGCTGTTCCTGCTGGTGTGGTCGGGCAAGCGCGACGAGTTCGAGTTCTATCGCGCCGAAGGCGACGGGCCGGCGGTGGAAGGCCAGGTGTTCGAGCCGCTGCCGGCGCCGCTGCCCGCCGGCGCCGATCCGGCCAGCGGCATGGACGAGCGCCCGGCCTCGGGCAGCGACGCCCCGCGCATCGACCAGCACGCGCGCTCGCCGGATGCCCCGCCCGCGCCAGCGGCGGCGACCGATCCCGCAGCGAGCCCCCCGGCCGCGGCCAGCGGCGATGCCGGCGTGCCGCGGCTGGTGTCTTCGCCACCGCCGGCCTATCCGCGCAGCGCGCTGCGCAGTGGCGCGGCGGGCGACGTGGTGGTGCGCATCGACGTGGGTGCCAACGGCGTGCCGACCGATGTCGAGGTGGTGCGCAGCAGCCGCCATCGCGACCTCGACCGCGCGGCCACGCAGGCCGTGCGCCGCTGGCGGTTCCAGCCGGCGGTGCGCAACGGCGTGCCGGTGGCGGCCAGTGTTCAGCAGACCATCAGTTTCGAGCCTCAGAACTAGCGGTTCCTCACGTGGCGTGGACGCCGCCGTGACCGGATGTCCACGGACGGCGTGGAAGGGTGCGTGGCGTCATCCGACACAGGAGCCGCCACCATGTCCGTCCAACACCCCGCACGCGATCCGCGCACGCCGCCCGACGAAGCCCTGCCACGCAAGAGCGCCAGCCCGGTGGTGTGGATCGCGATCTTGCTGGTGCTGCTCGCGCTGATCGTGTTCTTCATGTCGCGTCGCGACGCTGCGGTGCCGCCGCCTGCGCCGGCCACCCCGATCGGCGAGGTCATCCCGACCGACGCCGCGCCGCCCGCCACGGCCACGCGCTCGTCGACGCCCGCGGATCGTCGCGCGCCGACGGCCGCCCCGGCTGATCGCGAGGCACGTCCGCTGCAGCAGCCGGCGCCTGAGTATCCGGCCTCCGCGGTGCGCGCCGGCGACGAAGGCACGGTGCTGGTGCGTGCCGAAGTCGGCGCGGACGGCAAGCCGGGCAAGGTGGAGCTGGCGCAGCGCAGCCGTTCGCGCGACCTCGACCGTGCCGCGCTAGCCGCCGTGCGCGGCTGGACGTTCGAGCCGGCGCTGCGTGACGGCAAGCCGGTCGCTTCGACGGTGCAGGTGCCGGTCGACTTCCGCCTGGCGACGCAGTAACGCCTTCGCCCGCGGCCACCCGATGCCGCACACCAACGCGGGGCAGGCCTGGCCTGCCCCGCGTTTTTCATGGGGGTCACTGTCGCGTGCCGCAGGCGAAGCGACTGCGGGTGCTTGCCTCTTGCCGCGCCCGCGGGGCGGCGACATGTGCCATGAGTGTCAACAGGCCCTAGGCCATCGCCAGGCCGAACCCGGCGCCTCGCGCGAGCGTGTCGAAACCCGGGAACGAGGTGGCGACGTTGGCGATGTCGCCGATCCGAACGTCGCCCTCGGCCAACTGCGCGGCGATTGCGAACGCCATCGCGATGCGATGGTCGCCATGGCTGTCGACGTGGCCGCCGTGCAGCGCACCGCCGCCGTGGATGGTTGCGCCATCCGGTGTTTCGTCCACCTGCACGCCCAGCGCACGCAGGCCGGTCGCCATCGTGGCGATGCGGTCGGATTCCTTCACCCGCAGTTCGGCCGCGCCGCGCACCACGGTCGCGCCGCTGGCACAGGCCGCGGCGACGAACAGCGCCGGGAACTCGTCGATCATTTCGGCCACGTGCGCCTGCGGCACCTCGATGCCGCGCAGCGGCGCGTGGCGCACGTGCAGGTCGCAGACCGGCTCGCCGCCCTGCTCGCCCGGGTTCGCTTCGCGGATGTCCGCGCCCATCGCGCGCAGCACGTGCAGCAGGCCGGTGCGACGCGGGTTCATGCCGACGCGGCGCAGGAGCACCTCGGAACCGGGGACGAGGCTCGCGGCGACGATGAAGAACGCCGCCGACGAGAAGTCGGCCGGCACCAGGATGTCGCGCGCCTGCAGGCGGTGGCCGCCTTCCAGCCGTGCGAACCCGGGCGAGAATTCGATCGGCCAGCCCAGCGCCAGCAGCATGCGTTCGGTGTAGTCGCGGGTGGGATGCGGCTCGCGCACGGTGGTCGTGCCGCGCGCGTACAGGCCCGCGAGCAGCATCGCCGACTTCACCTGCGCGCTGGCGATCCCGGATTCGAAATCGATCCCTTGCAGGATGTTGCCGCCCTGGATTCGCAACGGCGGCAGCCCGCCCTCGTCGGTGTCGATGCGCGCGCCCATGCGCGCCAGCGGCACGGTCACGCGGCGCATCGGGCGTCTGGACAGCGAGGCGTCGCCGACCAGCACCGAATCGAACGCCTGCCCCGCCAGCAGCCCGGCGAGCAGGCGCATGCCGGTGCCGGCATTGCCGCAATCGAGCGGACCATCCGCGGCGCGCAGGCCGTCGATGCCGACGCCATGGATGACGCGGCTGCCTTCGCCCGGCACGTCGATGCGCACGCCGAGCCGGCGGAAGATCGCCTCGGTGGCACGCGCATCCTCGCCTTCGAGGAACCCCTCCACGCGCGACACGCCATCGGCCAGCGACGCCAGCATGATCGCCCGGTGAGACACCGACTTGTCACCCGGCACCACCAGTTCACCGCGCAACGCAGTGCCGCGCGTTGCGATCCAGTCCCGGCCCGCACTGCCGCCACTCATGCCAACGCTCCATCCAGCGCCTGCAGCAGGCGCGTATTCTCGTCTTCGTTGCCCACCGTGATCCGCAGGCAATCGCCCAGGCCATAGCCGCCCATCGGTCGCACCACGATCCCGGCATCGAAGAGGTGCCGCTCGACCGCGACGGTGCGCGGGCCGATCTCGACGAGCAGGAAATTCGCCTGCGAGGGATGCACGAACAGGCCGCGCGCACGCAGCGCCTCGGCCAGCGCGGTCCGCCTCCGCGCATTCGCTTCGACGCCGCGCCGCAGGTGTGCCGTATCGCCCAGCGCAGCCTCGGCCGCGGCCAGTGCCGGCGTGTTGAGGTTGAAACTCTCGCGCAGGCGTTCCATCACCGCGACCAGCCCCGGATGCGCCGCGGCCACGCCCACGCGCAGCCCGGCCAGCGCGTGCGCCTTGCTGAAGGTACGGGTGACCACCAGGTTGGGATGCGACGCCAGCAGCGGCAGCGCCGAGGCATGGTCGGGCGCGTCGGCGAACTCGGCATAGGCTTCGTCGACCACCACGACCACATCGGCCGGCACGCGCGCCATGAACGCGGCGAAGGCGTCGCCACCGAACCAGGTGCCGGTGGGATTGTTGGGGTTGGCGAGGTAGACCAGCCGGGTGTCCGCGCGGATCGCGGCCGCGATGGCGTCGAGGTCGTGCCCGCGCGGCATCGCGTGCGCGCGCGGGAATGCCGGTGCGGCCACGAACGGCGCTCCCGCGGCCTGCGCGGCGATCGCGTACACCGCGAACCCGTACTGCGAGGCCAGCACGCCAGCGGCCGGCCCGGCGAATACCTGCGCGAACTGCATCAGCAGTTCGTGCGTGCCGTTGCCCAGCAGCAACTGCGACACGTCGAGCCCGTGCGCCGCGGCGAGCGCGGCCTTCAGCTCACCGCCGCGTGGATCGGGATAGCGGAACAGCTCATCGAGCGCGGCCTGCACCGCGGCGCGCGCGCGTGGGCTGGGGCCGTGCGGATTCTCGTTCGAGCCCAGTTCCACCAGGTGCGCATGGGCGAAGCGCCGGCGCAGCGCGACGAGATCGTGTCCCGGGTCGTAGGCACGCAGGCCACGGATGCCCGGCTGCGCCAGTGCGGCGAAGAATGCCTCGTCGACGGCGCCCGCGGGCGCCGCCGCAGCCGTGGCGCTCACGGCACCGCGACCGGATACGACCCGAGCACGCGGACGTCACCGGCGAAATCGTCGATCTCGGCCAGCGCATCCTTCAGCGGTGATTCGTCGACATGGCCCTCGACGTCGATGAAGAACGCGTACTGCCACAGCTTGCCGTGCGCGGGGCGCGACTCGATCCGGTTCATGCTGATGTTGCGACGCGCCAGCGGCTCGAGGATCTTGTACAGCGCGCCGGGCTGGTCGCGGATGAACACCATCAGCGACGTGCGATCGTGCCCGGAGGGCGGGAACAGCGCGCGGCCGATCACCAGGAAGCGCGTGGTGTTGTCGCTGCGGTCTTCGATCGGGCCCGCGATCACCTTCATGCCGTACACGTGCGCGGCGTTCTCGCCGGCGATCGCGGCGGCGTCATCGGACAGCTTGGCGCGGCGCACGCCTTCGGCGTTGCTGACCACCGCTTCCTTGTGCACGCCCGGCAGGTTCTCGCGCAGCCAGTGCTTGCACTGGGCCAGCGACAGGCCATGCGAGTACACGCGCTCGATGTCCTCGAGGTGGCCGGTACGCGAGATCAGGTACTGGTGCACGCGCAGTTCCACCTCGCCGCAGATGGTCAGCGGCGAGGTCAGGAACAGGTCGAGCGTGGACTGGATCGTGCCCTGCCCCGAGTTCTCCACCGGCACCACGCCGAAATCGGCGTGCCCCGCGGCCACTTCGTCGAACACTTCCTCGACGCTGGCCAGCGGCAGGCCCTTGGCGGAATGGCCGAAGTGCTTGTGCACCGCCTGCTGCGAGAACGTGCCTTCCGGGCCGAGGTAGCCGATCTTCAGCGGCTCCTGCTGCGCCAGGCAGGCCGACATGATCTCGCGGAACAGGCGCACCAGCACTTCGTCCTGCAGCGGGCCATCGTTGCGATCGACCACCTTGCGCAGCACCTGCGCCTCGCGCTCGGGCCGGTAGTAGTCGATCGCGGCGGCGAGCTTGCCCTTGGCCTTGCCGACCTGGTGTGCCCACAGCGCGCGCTCGGCGATCAGCGACTGGATCTCGCGGTCGATGCCGTCGATCTGCGCGCGCACGGCGGCGAGGTCGGGCGCGGCCTGCTTGGCGGTCTCGCCGCGGCTGCGCGCACTCTCGACGGACTTGGTGCGGGCCTTGCCGGGTGCGGGCGTGGCCGCCGGCGCCTTCCTCGAAGGCGTCGCGGCCTTCGTGGCCTTCGCGCGCTTGCCGGGCGGGGGACTGACTCGCTTAGCCATGGCGTTCGTGGAACTCCTGCATGTAGCCGACCAGCGCCTGCACGCCTTCCACCGGCATCGCGTTGTAGATCGACGCGCGCATGCCGCCGAGCACGCGATGTCCCTTCAGGCCGATCAGGCCCGCTTCGCGCGCACCGGCGAGGAACGCCTCGTCGAGCGCGCTGTCGCGCAGGAAGAACGGCACGTTCATGCGCGAGCGCACGCTGGCCTGCACGTCGTTGCGGTAGAAGCCGCCGGATCCGTCGATGGCGCCGTAGAGCAGGGTCGACTTGAGATCGCTGCGGCGGTCGAATTCGGCGGTGCCGCCCTGCTCGATCATCCAGCGCACGGTCTGGCCGAGCAGGTACCAGTTCCACGTCGGCGGCGTGTTGAGCATCGACTCGTTCGCCAGCTGCGAGCGGTAGTCGAAGATGTCCGCGCGCGGCTGGCCGGCGCGTTCCAGCAGGTCGCGACGCACGATGACCACGCTGATGCCGACCGGGCCGAGGTTCTTCTGCGCGCCGGCGTAGACCAGGCCGTACTTCGAGATGTCGATCGGTTCGGAGGCGATGCTGGAGCTGAAGTCGGCGAACAGCGGCACGTCGCCGGTGTCGGGCGGCACCTGGCCCCAGGCGGGGCGGAATTCGACGCCGTGGATGGTCTCGTTGGCGGTCACGTGCACGTAGGCGGCGTCCTTCGACAGCCGCCAGGTGTCGCGCGCGGGGATGCTGCGGAAGCCGTCGTCCTCGCTGCTGGCGGCGATATTCACGTCCACCGATACCAGTTGCTTCAGCGCGGTGCGGCCCCAATGCCCGGTGACCACGTAGTCGACGCGCTGCCCGGCATCGGCGAAGTTCAGCGCGATCAGCGCCTGCTGCGTGGTTGCGCCGCCGGCCGGGAACAGCACGGCGTAGTCGTCCGGGATCGCCAGCAGCGTGCGCAGGTCGGCCTCGGACTGGCGCGCGACCTCGAGGAACTCGGGGCCGCGATGGCTGATCTCCACGATCGATGCGCCGGCATCGCCCCACTCGAGCATGTCCGCCTGCGCCTGGCGCAGGACGGCTTCGGGAATCGCGGCGGGACCGGGGCTGAAGTTGTACGCACGTGCCATCGGAGGGGTCTGTCGTCGGCTGAACGGGAGGCGCCGTAGTATGCCGCAGTGCACCAGCGATGCGCCGGGCGCCGCAACTTTTCCCGCGTCCGGACGTCTTATGCTGTGTCGTCGCGGAGGCCCGGCCATGTCCAAGCGCCAACTGTTCAAACTGCCGTCGTCGGCGGTTACCGATGAAACCGTCTATCGCGCGCGTCGCCGGCTGCTCGGCGCGTTCGCGGTCTCGCCGATGCTGTCGCTGGCCGGGTGTGCCGATGCCGAGGTGCCGCCCTCGACCGTCGTGGTGACGCCGGAGCAGGCGCGATCGGGCTTCCGCACGCGCGAGCCGCTGACGCGCTACGAGGACGTCACCAGCTACAACAACTTCTACGAGTTCGGCACCGACAAGTCCGACCCGTCGCGCGCGGCGAAAACCCTCCGCACCTCGCCGTGGAACGTGGCGGTCTCCGGCGAATGCGCCAAGCCCGGCACGGTCGGCCTGGAGGACCTGCTCAAGGCCGCCACGCCCGAGGAGCGCATCTATCGCCTGCGCTGCGTGGAAGGCTGGTCGATGGTGATCCCGTGGCAGGGCGTACCGCTGTCGGCCGTGCTGAAACGCTTCGAGCCGACCTCGAAGGCAAAGTACGTCGCCTTCACCACCCTCGCCGACCGCGCGCAGATGCCGGGCATCCGCTATCGCTCGATCGACTGGCCCTACCGCGAGGGCCTGCGCATCGACGAGGCCATGCATCCGCTGGCGTTCCTCGCCACCGGCCTGTACGGCAAGCCGCTGCCACAGCAGAACGGCGCGCCGCTGCGGCTGGTGGTGCCGTGGAAATACGGCTTCAAGAGCATCAAGTCGATCGTGGAGATCCGCTTCACCGAAAGAATGCCGCCAACCGCGTGGAACCGGCTGCAGCCCGGCGAGTACGGCTTCTACAGCAACGTCAATCCCGACGTGGACCATCCGCGCTGGAGCCAGAAGACCGAGCGCCGCATCGCCGGCACCGGCAACCGGCTGTTCGCCGAGCGCATCCCGACGCTGCCGTTCAACGGCTACGGCGAGCAGGTGGCCGCCCTGTACGCGGGCATGGACCTGAAGAAATGGTATTGACCGCGAACGCGCGAACGCGCGCCGCGGCGGGCTGATCGCGTGGCGCGCGCGACGCCCCGCGCCATCATCGCCGCGAAGGTCGCGGTGCATGCGCTGGCGCTGGCGCCATTGGCTTGGCTGTCCTGGCAGTTCTGGCAGGTGTTCAGCGAGGCCGACATCGATGCACTCGGGGCCGATCCGGTGGCCGAGATCGAGCATCGCCTCGGCCTGTGGGCACTGCGCCTGCTGCTGCTCGCGCTGGCGGTGACCCCGCTGCGCCAGCTCAGCGGCCAGGCGGTGCTGCTGCGCTTCCGGCGCATGCTGGGCCTGTACGCGTTCGCCTACGCCAGCCTGCACTTCGCGGCCTACCTCGCGCTCGACCTGCGCGGCTACTGGGCGCAGGTGTTCGAGGAGATCGCCAAGCGCCCGTACATCACCGTGGGCTTCGCCGCCTGGCTGCTGCTGGTGCCACTGGCGGTCACGTCCACCCAGGGCTGGATGCGGCGCCTGGGCCGTCGCTGGGGCCAGTTGCACAAGCTGGTCTATGCGATCGCGATCCTCGCCGTGCTGCACTTCTGGTGGATCGTGAAATCGGACATCCGCGAGCCGCTGCTGTACGCGGCGATCCTGGCCCTACTGCTGGGCTGGCGCGCGTGGAAGCGGTTCGTGCCGCGGCGCGCGCGGCCGGCGGCCTCAGCCTGAGCCGAACAGCAGCAGCGCCGCGAGCAGCGCGGCGATCGCCACCGCCGCCAGCAGTAGCCACGGCAGGCGCCAGGCCCCGCCCTGGTCGACCTCGCGCCGGGGCGCGGCATCCGCGGCCCGGGCCACGTGGGGCGCCTCCTCCTCGCGGCGCGCGGACAAGCGCCGGGGCGCCTCGACCACGAACCGGTGGTGGGCGTCGAACACCACCTGGTCGCCGGCCAGCAGCACCGCGTCGCGGACCGGCTCGCCGTTGACCACGCTGCCCTCGGCCGAGCCCAGGTCGCGCAGCACGACCTGCTCGCCCACCAGTTCCAGCCGCGCGTGCCGGTCGGCGAACGCGGGCGCGTCGATGCGGATGTCGGCATCGGCGCTGCGGCCGACCAGGCGCGGCCGTTCAAGGGTGAAGCTGCGTCCGTGGAAGTGGCCACCGACCCCGCGCAGGACCACGCGCAGGTCCGGCCCCGGGGCCGACGCGTCGCGCGGCTCTTCGGGCACGGTGCGCGGCGGCTGCGCCGACACCAGCCGCATCTCCGCCCCGTCGACGTACACCGCGTCGCCGACGCGCAGCATCGCCATGCGCCGCACCTGGCGTCCGTTCACGTGCACGCCGGGCGCGCCTTCGTCGACCGCCAGCCACATGCCGCGCCGGTCCACGCACAGCCGGACGGCACTGTGCTCGTCGCCGGCGACGAGGTCGATCTCGCCACGTCCGCGCCGGCCGAGCCCATGGACCCCGATCGACAGGGGATGATCGGCCCGTTCCTGGTCGGGGAATCGCAGTCTGACGGCTTCCATAGCGGCGGCAATCTAGCACGGTGGTCACGGTTCGCAACGCGCTTGGTGAAAGCGCCGGGCGGTCGCAGAATGGCGTCCCTTCCTCCTCGCCGGGACCCGCCCATGTCAGGCATCGACATCCGCCACCCCCACTCCCTGCCCATGGACAAGGCACGCAAGGCCGTCGAGCAGGTCGCGAAGAAGCTCGCCGACCGCTTCGACGTCGACTACGCGTGGAAGGGCGACGTGCTCAACTTCGCCCGCTCCGGGGTCGACGGCAAGATCGCGCTGACGCCCAAGCAACTGCACGTCACCGCCAGCCTGGGCTTCCTGCTGTCCGCGCTGAAGGGGCCGATCGAGGCCGAGATCCGCCGGGTGCTGGACGAGAAGTTCTGAGCAGGCCACTACGCTCCCTGCTCCGGTTGCCACCTCTTGAAGCGCCCTTCTTCCGCCGAGCGGGAGCAGGTGGTGCGCAGCACCGGATGAGGGTGTTTTCACTCTTCCGGCCGGAACACCCCCATCCGCCTTCGGCACCTTCCCCCGTGAAACGGGGGAAGGAAACCCCGCATCGCTGCAGGGTCATGCATCCCTGACACCCCTTCCCCGCCAACCAGGAGAGGGAAACGGCAAGCCACCGAATGGTGATCCACCTCCGAGGTGCCCTTCTCCCGCTGGGCGGGAGAAGGAAACGGCAAGCCACCGAATGGCGATCCACCTCCGACGTGCCCTTCTCCCGCTGGGCGGGAGAAGGTGGTGCGCAGCACCGGATGAGGGTGCTTTTTACCCTTCCGGGCGGAACACCCCCATCCGCCTTCGGCACCTTCCCCGTGGGACGGGGGGAGGAAACCGCGCATCGCTGCAGGGTCATGCATCCCTCGCACCCCTTCCCCGCCAAACAGAGGAAGGAAGCAGCGATGTCCCGAATGCCGTTCAATCGAACGCGAACGGCTCGGCCTCGTCCGCGAACAGCCGGCGCGAAACTGCCAGCTCGTCCCGCTCGATCTCGTCGACGAAGGCGGCCGGGTCGGCCAGCGATTCGAACGCCGCGTAGCCGCGCTCCAGGAAGCCCTGCAGCTCGCCCAGCCCCGCCAGCCGCGCCGGGCCGCGCGAGAACGCCAGCAGCGCCGACACGCCCGACATCTGCAGCGCCTTGCCGAAGCCGCGACCCACCCGGCCGATCAGCTCGATCTGCCGCGTCCGCAGCCGCGCCTGCCCGACCTGGCGGTAGGCCTCGCCGTACAGTGCGTCGTCCAGGCGCTTGCGGCGCGGCGCCAGCGCCTCCAGCACCTCGGCCATGCGCAGGTCCAGTTCCTGCGTGAGCGCGCCCAGCTCGATCGCGTCGGCCACCGTGCCCAGCAGCTTCTTCGGCAGCAGCCGGCGCATCATCGGGATCACGCGGAAGATGTCGGCATCGCGCCGGGTGAAGTCGCGGTCGCCGTAGACGTCGCTGAGGAAGAACTCCGCGGCGGGGGCGCGCTGCGCGTCGTGCAGGAAGTGGCGGAAGCTGGCCTTGAGCCGCGCCGCCTGCCAGCGCCGCAGCTCGGGCAGCCAGCGCAGGCCGTTGCGCGGCTCGCGCGCGGGGTCGTGCAGGGCCTGGTGCCGGGCCAGCAGGCGGCCCAGGCGGTCCGTATCGTCGCTCGGCATGGGCGGCATCTTGGTCGCGGTCGCGGATTCGAGCAAGCCTTCGAACCGCGTCCGTTACACTTCGGCGTCGCCCGGACCTCCGCACGCATGCTCTCACTGCACCCCGCACGGAAGCGCAGGACACACACCGCCCGCCAGCCCCTGCGCATCGGCCTGGCGATCGCCGGCGGCGGTCCCATCGGCGGCATGTACGAACTCGGCGCCCTGCGCGCGCTCGACGAGGCGCTGGAAGGCGTCGACCTCACCCGCCTGGACTGCTACGTCGGCGTGAGCAGCGGCGCCTTCCTCGCCGCGGGCCTGGCCAACCGGATCGGCACCGAGGAAATGTGCCGCGGGTTCATCACCGGCACCAGCGACGACATCAGCTTCCGCCCGGAGACCTTCCTGCGGCCCAACGTCGGCGAGTACCTGCGGCGCATGGCGCGCATCCCCGAACTGTCGCTGTCGTGGACGAAGCGCCTCCTGTCCAGCCCGGGCAAGGCGCTGCGCTGGTCGGAGATCATGCTGCGCTTCGGCGGCCTGGTGCCGACCGGACTGTTCGACAACCGCGCGGTCGAGCATTTCCTGCGCGACGTGTTCAGCCGCCGCGGCCGCAGCAACGATTTCCGCAAGCTCGACGCCGACCTGTTCGTGGTCGCGGTCGACCTCGACAGCGGCGAGGCGGTGCGCTTCGGCGAACCGGGCTGGGATGCCGTGCCGATCTCGCAGGCCGTGCAGGCCAGTGCCGCCCTGCCCGGCCTGTATCCGCCGGTGGAAATCAACGGCCGCCACTTCCTCGATGGCGCGCTGCGCCGGACCATGCACGCCTCGACCGTGCTCGACCGCGGCATCGACCTGATGATCGGCATCAACCCGCTGGTGCCGTTCGATGCGTCCCGTGCGCCGCGCCAGTCCGGCGAGGCCGACCAGCTCGGCCTGGCCAGCGGCGGCCTGCCCAGCGTGCTGTCGCAGACGCTGCGCACCATGCTGCAGTCGCGCATGCAGATCGGCATGGAGAAGTACCCGCACCTGTACCCGGACATCGACCAGCTGGTGTTCGAACCCAACGCCGGTGACAGCGAGCTGTTCTTCACCAACCTCTTCAGTTTCTCGGCCCGCCAGCGGGTGTGCGAACTGGCCTACCGCAACACCCTGGCCGACCTGCGCGCGCGCGCCGCCGACCTGGCCCCGGTGCTGGCCGCGCACGGCCTGCGCCTGCGTCCGGAGATCCTCGCCGACGAGGGTCGCGGCATCCTCGATTCACTGTCGCCGCCGCCCCCGCGCAGCACCGAGACCACCGCGCGCCTGCGGCGCGCGCTCGACGACGCCGACCACCTGGTCGAGTCCGCGCGCAAGCCGCGCCGGCGCACGCGCACCGCGCGCACGCTGGTGTGAATGCTCTAGACAACCCCCGCATCCTGCGTCATCGCCACTCCACCTCGGCATCCAGGGAACGCAAGCATGGCCAAGTTCAAGAAGAGCACCAAGAAGTCCACGACCGGCAAGGCAGATGACGCGAAGGGCCAGGCTGAACACCTGTCGAAGTCGCTCAGCGAATCGGCGCAGCAGATCTGGCTCGCCGGCGTCGGCGCGTTTGGACGTGCGCAGGCCGAGGGCACCAAGCTGTTCGAGGGCCTCGTCAAGGAAGGCCTGAACCTCGAGAACACCGCGCGCAAGTTCGCCGGCAAGCGCGCGGACGTGGTCCGCGACGCGGTCGAGAACCGCGTCGGCCAGGCGCGCGAGCGCGCCGCCGACACCTGGGACCGGCTGGAGAAGGTCTTCGAGGAGCGCGTGCAGAAGGCGCTGGTCAAGCTCGGCGTGCCGGGCCGCGAGGACCTGAAGGACCTCACCGACCGCGTCGAGCGCCTCACCTCTGAACTGCGCCAGCAGCGCGGGGGCAAGGCCGCGAAGGCACCCGCCGCACGCAAGGCCGCCGCCAGGCCGGCAAAGCCGGCCGCCAAGAAGGCGCCGCGCAAGACCGCGAAGAAGGCGGCCAAGACGGCGGCCTGAACCGGCGCCGGGCACCCTGCCCGGCCCCGCCGCGCAGGAAGACGGGGCCGCACCATGCGGCCCCGTTGCGTCATGGACCACTGGCCGGCGCGGGCGCTGCCCTTGCGCGGCTGTGGACGTCGTTCCATTTCCGGGCGACCCCTTCGGGTATCCTCTTCGGCCTTCGAGAGGCCCCTCATGCCGACATCGCTCCAGTGGCTCGTCGCCCTCGCCGTCGTTGGCGTGGTCGGCGGCGTCGCCACGGTTTACTTCCGCAACATCCAGATGCGCCGCGACGAAACCGCGGCCGGCATCGTCGCCCTGTCCGGCGTGTCCTGGCGCACGTTCATCCACATGGTGCTCGACGCCCTCTCGCGCCGCGGCTTCGAGCGCGTGGTCGACAGCGATACCGCCTCCGGCGACAGCGACTTCGTGCTGGAACGCCAGGGCGAACGCCACCTCCTGTCGTGCAAGCATGGCAGCGCCTTCGTCCTGGGCCGCCTGACCGTGAACGAGCTGGCCAACGACATCAACCTCAACAACGCGGCCGGCGGCTTCCTGCTGACCCAGGGCCGGATCACCGACGACGCGCGCCCGGTGGCGGCGCTGCAGCGCATCGAGCTGCTGGACGGCCCCACCCTGTGGCCGCAGTTGCGCGACTTCCTGCCCGCCGAGCAACTGGCCGGCATCCGCGCGAAGGCGGCGCAACTGGCGCGCCAGCGCGTGCTGTCGTCGTGGCTGGTCGCCCTGCTCGCCGGCGTCGCCACCTTCCTGGCCTTGCCCGATGCGCCCGCCACGACCAAGCCCGAGCCCGTGGCCGATGCCGGGCCCGCCGCCACGGCACCAACCGCGGCCGACGCAGGCGCGGCCACGCGCATGCCTACCCCGGCAGCATCCCCGGCCGACGACGCGTCCGCAGCACCGGCGACCGCCGACGCGATGCCGGCCGCCGAGGCAGCGATGGTCGCTGCCGACGCGACGGCGCCCGCGGGCAGCGTGGAACAGCACCGCACCGACGTGGCCCGCGCCATTTCGACCTTGCCCGACGTGGACCGCGCGATCTGGTCCAGCGAATCCACGCTGCAGGTGTTCCTGCTGGAAATCGACGGCGATGCCTTCACCCGCATCTGCCCGCTGATCGAACGCTACGACGAGCTGGCGTCCTCGCGCATCCAGCTCACGCCGCCGCAGGGCAGCGACGCCCGCGTGCGATTCCGGCAGTGCCGGTCGTACTGACGAGGCGGCGACCGGAAGACTCGTGAGGGGTGATCCGAAACCGCGGCCGCTGATACGCGACCGCTTCTCCCGGCACCCGCCACCCGTCCCGAATCACCGTCTCACCAGTGCACGCCGCGCATCATCGCGGCGAACGCGATCTGTTCCTGGCTCGGCGCTTCGTCCTTGAGCGCGGCGCGGTCGCCCTTGGCCGCGGCCGAATCCGGGAACAGTTCGAACGCGGTGCTCATGATCACCTCGTAGGCCTTCGGCGCGATCGCGTTCACCAGCGCCGAGAAGATGCCCAGGCGCGTGGCGATGCGGCTGGGCTTCTCGATGATGCCCTTCACCAGCAGGTCGGCGGCTTCCTCGGGCGTCAACGTCGGCACGCTGTCGTACATCTTGGTCGGCGCGATCATCGGCGTCTTCACCAGCGGCATGTTGATGGTGGTGAAGCTGATGCCCTTGCCCGACAGCTCGCCCTGCGCGCAGCGGCTGAACGCGTCCAGCGCCGCCTTCGAGGCCACGTAGGCGGAAAAGCGCGGCGAATTGGCCAGCACGCCGATCGAACTGATGTTGATGATGTGGCCCTTGCGGCGCTTGGTCATCACCGGCATGAAGCCCATGATCAGGCGCAGGCTGCCGAAGTAGTTGAGCTGCATCGTGCGCTCGAAATCGTGGAAGCGGTCGTAGCTGAGCTCGATCGAGCGACGGATCGAGCGCCCAGCGTTATTGATCAGGATGTCGACATGGCCATGCTCGTCGAGCACCGTCTTCACCAGCCGGTCGCAGTCGGCCATGTCGGCGAGGTCGGCGATGTAGGCGAACACCTTGCCACCGGCCTTCTTCATCTCGTCGCGCGCCTTGAACAGTTCCTCCTCGCCGCGCGCGACGATCACCGTGATCGCCCCGGCCTCGGCCACGCGCTTGGCGGTGGACAGGCCGATGCCGGACGAGCCGCCGGTGATCACCACCACCTTGTTGCGCACCTTGCCCTTGAGCGTGCGGTCGATGAACAGGTCCGGGTCGAGGTGGCGCTCCCAGTAGTCCCACAGGCGCCAGGCGTAGGTATCGAGCCTGGGCACGGCGATGCCGCTGCCCTTCAACGCGCGCTCGGTCTCGCGGCTGTCGAAGCGCGTGGGATAGGTGATGAATTTCAGCACCTGCCTGGGGATGCGGAAATCGCGCAGCAGCATGCCCACGAAACGCTTCACCGGCGGCAGGTTGCCGACTGCGCCACGGATGCCCGAGGGCACGAAGGCGAACATGCGTGCGTCGATGCGCATGCTCATCTCAGGCGCATGGCCCGCGCGCGCGAAGATATTGAGCGCCTCGCCCACGCGCAGCGGCTCGGGGTCGGTGAGGTGGAAGGTGTGGCCGTCGAGCCTGGGCTTGTGCGCGATGTGGTCCATTGCATCGGCGACGAAGTCCACCGGCACGATGTTGATGCGGCCGCCTTCCAGGCCAAGCACCGGCATCCACGGCGGCAGCATCTCGCGCAGCTTCTTGATCAGGGTGAAGAAGTAGTACGGGCCGTCGATCTTGTCCATTTCGCCGGTCTGCGAGTGGCCCACCACCATGCCCGGGCGGTAGACGCGCCACTTGACGCGCTTCTCCTGGCGCACCAGCCCTTCGGAGTCGTGCTTGGTGCGCAGGTAGGGATCGTCCAGGCCTTCGGCCTCGGCGAACATGTCCTCGCGGAAGATGCCCGGGTACAGGCCGGCCGCCGCAATCGAGCTGGCGTGGTGGAACACGAGCGCGGAAGGCGCGCCGCCATCGATCGCCGCGGCGAGATCGAGCGCGTGCTGCGTGCCATCGATGTTCGCCGCCTGCTGCGACTCGGGCGTGGCGGTGAGGTCGTAGATCGCGGCGAGGTGGAAGAAGTGCTTCACCTTGCCCTTGAGCGCGCGCACCTGTGCCGCGGTCAGGCCGCACTTCGGCGCGGTCATGTCGCCCACCACCGGCACCACGCGCTTCATGTCCCAGCCCATCTTCCTGCCGATGGTCTCGAGCTTCTTCTGCGAGCCTTCCCGCACCAGCACGTGCACGCTGCCCTTGCGCTTGAGCAGGTTGGAGACCAGGTAGCGGCCGATGAACCCGGTGGCGCCGGTGACGAAATAACCCATGTGCTTTGCTCCGTGATGATCCATGGCGCACCGGGGCGCCCTCCCGCGACTACGTTGCCAGAGCCGCCGCGGCAGGACAATCCACCAGCGTATTGACCGCCCCCGGGACGCGTGGTGTCATGGCGGCCAGCCAACGGGAGGGGCGACATGTCGAAGTTGAAGCAGGGGTTCGAGCAGGCGGCCAAGGACGTCCAGGCGCTCACCGAGCGGCCCGACAACGACACCCTGCTGCGGCTCTACGCGCTCTACAAGCAGGGCTCGGAAGGCGACGTCAAGGGCGACAAGCCCGGGTTCTTCGACTTCGTCGGCACCGCCAAGTACGAGGCCTGGGGCAAGCTCAAGGGCACGCCGCAGGATGCTGCACAGCAGCAATACATCGACCTGGTCAAGAAGCTCAAGGGCTGAGCCCCGCCCCGCACCCCCGAACACCTCCAGATGGCCAGGGACACCCGGCAGCGCATCCTCGACTGCTCGCTCGCCATGTTCAATGCGCAGGGCGAGCCGCGGGTGACCACCAACCATATCGCCGACGAGCTGGAGATCAGCCCGGGCAACCTGTATTACCACTTCCGCAACAAGGACGACATCATCGAGCAGCTGTTCGCGCGCTACGAAACGCGCATGGACGACGCGCTCGCGCCGCCGGATGGCCGCCTGCCCGGGCTGGAGGACATCTGGCTGCAACTGCACCTCGTCTTCGAGTGCATCTGGGACTACCGCTTCCTCTATCGCGATCTGCTGGAAATCCTCAGCCGCAACCGCCGCCTGCGCATCCGCTTCGCGCGCATCCTCAAGCGCGCCGACGAGCGTGCGCACGCAGTGATGCGCGGCCTGTCACAGGCCAACGTCATCCGCGCCTCCGCCGCCGAGACCGACGCCGCCGCCACCAACCTGCTGGTGCTGGCCACGTTCTGGCTGAACTATGCCGCCGTGCGTGGCGACCACGACGAGCAGGCCGCGATCCGCGACGGCATCGTGCAGGTGATGATGCTGCTCTCGCCGTTCCTGCGCGACGCCGAGCGCGTGCATCTCAACCAGCTGATCCGCGCCTACACCGACTGAACACCGCACTGCACTTCACGGAGCCGACATGGCCAAGTCCGCCTGGACCGCGTTTCCCCACGATGCCAAACCCTTCGCCTACGCCGGCGACGCCCTGAAGAAGGCCTGGCCGACCCTGCACGCCGGCGACACCGAGCCCTTCCCCGATGCCAAGCGCGCCGCGGCGCTGATCAAGGCCGCCGGCAAGGCCGCGCCGAAGGGCGTGGACGCCGACGCGCTGGCCGCGCAACTGCAGGACGCCTGGCGCGCCTTCCACCACGGCGACTTCAAGGCCGCGTTCGACGCCGGCGAGGCGCTGGGCGTGGTCGGCGCGTCGGTGGCGACGAAGGCCATCGGCATCCACGCCACCTACCTGGTCGATGGCGACGCCGAACAGCTCAAACGCTACGAGCAGGCGGCGAAACTGGCCGAGGCCGCGGTGAAGGCCCTCCCCGGCGAAGCCAACAGCCATTACCGGCTTGCCTTCGCGCTGGGCCGCTACAGCCAGGGCATCAGCATCGCCAAGGCGCTCAAGCAGGGCATCGCCGGCAAGGTGCGCGACGCGCTGCAGGTGGCGCTGGACCTCTCGCCCAAGCACGCCGAAGCGCACACCGCGCTGGCCCTGTACCACGCCGAGATCATCGGCAAGATCGGCGCGATGATCGGTGGCCTGACCTATGGCGCGAAGGCGTCCGAAGCCGAATCGCACATCAAGACCGCGCTCAAGCTCACCCCCAACTCGCCGATCGCCCACATCGAGCACGGCAACGTGCTGATGCTGCTGCACGGCGACAAGCAGGAAGACGCCGCGGCCGCCGCCTACGAAAAGGCCGCCAAGCTCAAGCCCGCCGATGCGATGGAGGCGCTGGACGCCGCCTACGCCCGCGCGCAGCTGGAGTAGGCCCGCGCCGCCGAATGCTGGTGCTGTCCCTTCTCCCGGCTCGCGGGAGAAGGTGGCCCGAAGGGCCCGATGAGGGTCTGGCAGCGCGCCGGACTTGCCCGACCCCCGCCCCGCCCCGTAGAATTCGCGTCCCGTTTCACCCGCCACGCCGCCCACGAACCCCGTCGGCCACGTGCCCGGGCATCCGCCGGCGACCGGCGGCGCGAAACCGGGCGGTTAGCTCAGCGGTAGAGCATCGCCTTCACACGGCGAGGGTCGCAGGTTCGAACCCTGCACCGCCCACCATATTTCAAGGGTTTTCCGTGAAGCCGGCCTCGCGCCGGCTTCATGCTGTGGTGCATCTGTGGTGCAATTCTGGGATTCCGGGGCGATCAATCCGCCGGACGGAACGGGACGCCCCCACAACCGCCCCGCCAAGCGCACGGGTGCGGTTCCCATCCCCTATTGGGACAAGTCCTACCTCACGCCGCGCCGCGCCCTGAGTGACGCTGCAGGCCGCGTGCGGGACCATGCAGCTACACCCCCATCGCATGGACGCGACCATGACCCCGGAAGCCTTGCTCGACGCCCTGTCCGCCGCCGCCCGTGGTGGCGACCCCAGCGCCGCCGCGTTCCTCCCCATGTTCGCCAATTGGCTGGCCGCCCGCCCCACCGGAGATGCTTACGGGGGGTCAACTGTGGCACTGTGTCCAAACCGCCCCGTCTCGAACGATGCGACCCGGCCGGGTGACACTATCAATCATGCTGAATCTCAAAACCGCCGATCCTTCGACCCCATTCAACGCCCTGTCTCCGTATGAAGAGATGGGCGCCTATGAAGCCTTGTGGTGCCGTGACAAGGCATCGTTCAAGATCATTGCCGACATGGTGCGAGATCGGGCCGAAACACTTTTGTCGGACCTCGTTCCGCCATCGGAAACAAAGACGTGTGCCGCCCGTACGCTTGATCATCTGCTGAGTAGCGGTGTCGAAAAGTTCGGCGTCCACGTTCGCCCAGACGCTAGCTATCCGGTCCGCTTGCTGGATGCTGACAACCCGGTCGAGTTGCTCTACTACGTCGGCAATTGGGGCCTCATCTACACGCCTTCCGTTGCCGTGGTCGGCACGCGAAACCCTTCCCGCGAAGGTGCAGCCCGAGCGCGGAATATCGCGCGTGCGCTAGTGGAAGATGGGTATACCGTTGTTTCGGGTCTCGCGAAAGGCATCGATACACAAGCACACAACGCGGCTATCGATGCAGGCGGGTCGACGATTGCGGTTATTGGAACTTCCATCGCAAGCGTCTATCCGCAAGAGAATGCAGAGCTTCAACTAGAGATTGCTAAGAATCATCTCTTGCTCAGCCAAGTCCCCGTGCTTCGGTATAGCCAACAGGGACCGGGCGGGAATCGCCTTTTCTTCCCTGAGCGAAATATCACGATGTCCGCTATGACATGCGCCACAGTGATTGTCGAAGCGGGCGAGACATCGGGCACATTGATCCAAGCGCGCGCCGCACTCAAGCAAGGACGCAAGCTCTTCATCCTAGAAAGCTGTTTCAACAACCCAGCACTCACTTGGCCGAGCCGTTTCGAGCAACAAGGGGCCATTCGCGTGCGCGAATACGCAGACATACAGAATGCCATCGGTAGTGCTCAAAAAGCTGACTCAGATCGATGATCTGACACGTAGCGATCATTGGTACTTGGAAGAAGGAGACTCATGCCTTTTCTTCGGCGAGTACACAGCGCACAAGGGGTATGACCACAGCCACTGCAACCAGCTGATCGTCAATCTCAAGCACCCGCCGGCATACAGGCTCGCGAAGCCGTACGTCTACCGCCACAAAATCAAGGCGATCAACGAGATCGCCGCAGCCCTAGTCGCTGCGATCCAAGACGAGCACATCGCGAATCTGACTTTCGTTCCGATTCCGCCCTCGAAAGCCAAGAGCGATCCCGCATACGACGCACGCTGCACTGAAATACTGCGACGCATGGCGAATCACACGACGCGAAATATAGATGTACGAGAACTTGTGATCCAGACAGAAAGCACTGCTCCATCACATGAAAGCGACAACAGGCTGAAACAGGAAGACTTGATTCCGATTTACCAGATCGATGAAGCACTCACTGCCCCGCCACCGCGCGAACTAGTCATCTTCGACGATATGCTCACGACCGGATCGCACTTCAAGGCCATGCAGCACGTGCTTTCACAGCGATTCCCCGGCGTACCGATCCATGGGATTTTTGTCGCTAGACGGAAGCCCGAGAACCCATTTGAAGATGAGGACGAATGGCAATAGGGGTGTACCGCCTCTGTTTCGGGACCTAGTGCATGGTCCAACGCCCGCATTCTTCAACCTCCACTCAAAACCATGTATAACCCGCTTCATGACACGCCCTACGCGCAAATGCCAGCGGGATGAGTTCTCTACGGAAGAGTTGCTCGTCAAGCGATTTCTACGAACTCTGAAAGGTGGGGAATCCCCGTGGGGGACCGTAGATGTCGCAACAGAATGGGACTATCAGGCCGGTCGAACAGACGTACTTGCCCGCACTTCCGACAAAGTTCTCATTGCGTTTGAAGCTAAGCTCCGAGACTGGAAGCGCGCTATCCAGCAGGCTTACCGAAACACCACGTACGCCCAACAGGCGTACGTGGTAATGCCGCATCGGCATGCCACCAAAATTGCATCCAGCATAGACTTCTTTGAGCGTCACAATGTTGGCCTTTGTGCGATACATCAGGGCAGCATCGAAGTCTTGATCGAGAGCCAACCCAGCGACGCATTGCTTCCGTGGATCACGGATCGCGCTCATGGGCATTTCGACGGGGGGCGTCATGCCAAAAGGAATGGAAAAGGCCGAAGAGATAGCGCAAGACCTGTGCAGTCAGCTAGGTGCTGAGCTTCACTCTTTTCTAGGCGCTGGCGCATTCAAAGCAGCCTACAAGATTAGTCTGGCAAACAGCTCTTATGCGTTAAAGATCGCGCCAATTGCGGCACCATCTTTGGATCGCTTGCGTCGCGAAGTAGCCGCACTACAAGCATGCGACCACCCCAACATTGCTCGACTCGCACACGCCGAAGCATTGCGATTCAAGGATCGCGAGTACCTTTGCATGGTCGAAGAGTTCCTAGAAGGCGGGACTCTTGAGCATCTACTCACCACGAGCCAAGTATCGGACAAGAGTCTCAGGCTTTATGCAGCCTCACTTGCAAGCGCAATCGCACATTTGCAGTCACTAAATCTAGTCCATAGAGACATTAAGCCGGCCAACATATTGTTTAGGAAGACTGACGACGTAGTGCTGACTGACTTCGGAATCGTGCGAGCACTCGGTTTGCCATCGCTCACACACGACTTCATTCCTCAAGGCCCCGGCACGCCTCTCTATTCTTCACCGGAACAACTTTGCAACGACAAGGCTGCAATCGACTGGCGGAGCGATCAGTTCGGGTTGGCGCTAGTACTCGCGGAATGTGTTCTTGGGCGGCCAGCATTTGCGCCTCAGCCGGAGGATCTGCACGGTGCAGTCAATGCAGTCGCAAGGCATGAACATTTGGCAGAGAGCACGAAAGCAGAACTAGAGAAGCAGAACTGGGGCTGCTTGCTCAAAGCCTTGTCTCCATGGCCAGTTCAGCGATATAGAACACCCGATCTTTTTCTAAGAGCACTCGGAGCAGCATGATGGGCGCGTATCACCAACTCGGCCACGACAGTTGGAACCTCGTCGACGAGGATGGGCTAGAGGGCTATCGAGGCTTGATCTTGAGTCCCGTCAACTACTCCCCGCAAAAGACCCTTGAAAGGCTCCAATCGACAAAGCGAAGGGAGTCACTCGAAGTCATTCTTGACCCGCAGTTCTACACGCCGAATAGCGAAAGAGGGAAACTTTCCGAGTGGACTCACTTCGACGCGAATCTGGACACTACTGATCTAGGTGATATTGCTTGGTGGCAGTCTCGAAATGCTGAACTTATCCAACAGGCTAACGCGGTAGAAGCCTCGGCTGTCTGCTCGCTAGCGATGGTCCCTAGAGAGTACTCGAATGAGTATTACAGATGGATTGCCGGTGTCGCCAGCGATCTCTCAGGACCTGCTAGTGATAGTGGTCTTTCAGTTCTAACCACTGCACTTGTCCCGATATCGGAACTCGCAAAAAAGAATCGCGCCAGCGAGATCGCCGGCTTGCTGACTAGTTCACCAGTGCTAGAGCGCGTCTATCTTGTTCTTGTAGATGATGTTGCTCCACGAAAACATAGGGGTGATCAAGAAGGTTTAGGCGGAGCCGTCGAGTTAATTCGCCTATTGGAAGAAGCCGGCGTGCAAGTTCTAGTTGCTTTCTCCGGTCTCGACTTGCTTCTTTGGAAGGCTGCAGGTGCGAGTCACATTGCAACCGGAAAGTTCCTGAACCTTCGACGCTTCACACCGGGAAGATGGGAAGAGCAGAAGGACGACCAAGGCCGAGTAGTTCCCTACTGGACTGATCAAGAGTTCGTGACGTGGCTGCGTGAAGCTGATTTGGTGATGCTCTTAAGACGGGCGCTTATTGACGAAACTGCGGCGCGCACCAATCCATTCTCAGCAAGAATTCTAGACATTCTTGCTGCTGCAAAAGGCGAGCCATGGGTTGGCCTCGGATGGCGCCAATATTTGTGGTGGGCAATGGACGCTGACAAGAAATATCAGAGTGATCCCAACGCGGTTCGAGAACTTCTTGCTCGTGCAAACGCCAAGTGGATGGATCTGCGCGACAAGAAATTTGTCCTTTATGAAGCGGATGCGGAAGCGCGATGGGTGACGGCTTGGATTAACGCTCTCGCAATTGGTGGTGTCTGACAATGATCTGCCTACGCGCGCGTGCGCGTTGACCGTCAAGCTAGGGGCCGCTTGGCGCACAGGAAAATTGTGCGATACCGCGCTCAGCGCGACCCCCGGTGCCCTCTTCCCGACCAGAGGGACCCAATCTGCCCGCTTAGTGTCGTCGTTAAACTGCGACGCGCTGTAACGCGCATCACGCCGCGTCTAGGTGCGAGACGTGGGGTAGCCGCAGCCGCCCCACGCTCGCTCCGTGTAGCCCCGCTCATTGCGCCGCAGGGGCGCCCAGCAGACCATCCGTGACCCGGTGCCGGATCGCCTCTCGCTCTTTCGACGGCAACTGCAGGGGATCGGCAGGAAACAGGATGTCGGCAAGGGCAAGCCTCGCGTCGGTCCAACTCTGCCAACGCGCCCCTTCACGATGCGCAAGCGCACAGGTGGTCAACTCGTCGCGGAGACGCCGGGCTAGTTCCACTGCAGTCGCCTTCCCGACTTCGCGAAGGTGAAGCTCTTCGAGACGGCGAAGCGCGTCGTAACGTTCCCGCTTTGCCGCTTCCGCCGATGCACGCTCCGCTTCCAGTCGCGTGATCATCGCGTCGAGATCGTCTTTACGCTGCACCAGCTCTGCGACGCTGCGGTCATGCGGCCGGAGCTTGGCGTATGCCTCATCGCTGTGTGCCGCCATCGCCACGAGTTCGGAGCGCACGGTTGCAAGGCGTTCGAGATCGGCTTCGAGTTCGGCGCGTTCCGGGTAGAACGAATCGAGTCGGCCGACGACACGGGCGAGATCGCCATCGATCTGTGCGATATATGCCTGCTGCGATTGAATCTGTTTAACGTAGTCACTCATTGGTCTGTCTCCATGCGGGCCGGTGGTGTGTCGGCCTGACCGGCGCCCTTGCCCGACCACGCCCTACAGGGGATGGCCGGCAAACGTGCCAATCCCCCCGTAGGGGGGAGCGATTTGCCGGACATCTTTTCCCTTGTGAATCAATGGGTTATGTCCGGCAAAATCGTTGCCTGCTTGCCGGACATAGACTCCAATGGAATCAATGACTTATGGCCGGCAACTTGGCTGCCGGACATGTGCCGGACTGCCGGTTGCCGGGCATCTGCCGGACTTGCCGGCCACGATTCCCGGGCTGCCGGCCATGTGTTCCCGGTCACGACTCGAACTCCCCGGCAGTGGTCGACAGCACTTCCGCCGGCCGGCTGCGAGCGTCGACGCCGGGCACAAGCACAAGCTCACCGGTCGCCAGTAGCGACGCGATCAGAGAGCGCATACGCTTTTCAGCGACACCTAGCCGCCCGCCCTTACCCCCGTGCGCTTCGATGAAGGCATTCTTCGTGAAGCGTTTCCCCTCAATCTCCGAAGCACGCACTGCGTCGACGATCAGGCCGGCATCGGCGTGGAAGGCCGCATTGCCGGCGAGGGCAAGCGAGACCGGCGCCAGCACGCCACCAGCGAGGCGCTCAAGCCACTGCGGCGCGCGGGGCGGCGCATAGTTCGATTTGGTCACGTCGAAGCGCACGAAGCGGCGTGCATCGTCCGCGCTCAGCCCGTAGTCCGGCGCCTCATCGACGGTCATGCCTCGCAACTGCGCCTGCCACCGCACGCCATCCGTCAATGCGGAACTACCGCGCGCTGCAGCCTGACTCCCGTCGCCTCCACGGATGGCGCCCTTGTTCGCGTGGTGAACCGCGAGCACGGTCGCGCCGGTCGCCTTCCGCAGCGTTTCGAGCATCTCGACGACCCGCGTTGCGTCCTCCGCGCTGTTCTCTTCACCGCCACTGAACCGGGACAGCGGATCGAGCACGACCAGCCGAAGATCGGGGATGTCGCAAAGCCAGTTGCAGAGTTGCTCGAAGAATGCAGTCCGGGCCAGCGCGCGCGACTCCGGGTCGCGTCGCAGTAGTCGACTGTCTTCGCCAACTCGCGCAACGACATAAATGCGCCCCTGTGCGCTAGAAACGACTCGCGACTCTTCTTCGCCAGACAGGAATTCGACCTCATGCTGCACGATGGGGAATAGCCGGCGATGCAACTCGTCGATATCGTCTTCGGCGGCGATGATCGCGACGCTTCCCGGCTCTTCGATAGCTTCGCCGACGAACTCGCGCTCAGCCGCAATAGCAACTGCAAGAGACAATGTGAGAAAGCTCTTGCCTGTCCCGCCCGGCGCAATGATCAGGCCGCAGATCGGATGCGGCAGGAGGCCGGCGACAAGGTATCGCCGTGGCCTCGGAGCGCACGCGAGCTTGATCGCTCCGCGCGCCAACTCATGGGACGGCAACGGCGAAGCACGGCCGTCGCCGAGTGGCTCGAACGCCGCCTCATGCGTTTTCGGGGTATAGACCGGGCGCAGATAGTCGCTCATGCCCGCCTCTCGTTCTGGCGGATTGCGAACGAGATGCAGCGGATTCGATAGTCTTCGCGGGAGTGCCACTTGTCGCGCCTGCCGAGCGCAGACATTCCGAAGATGCGCTCGATCTGCACGGCACTTTGAGCGTAGAACGCAATCATTCCGATCAAGGCTTGATCGGCGCGCGAGTGATCTCCCTCGAAGTAGCTCAAGTCGCCCTTGTCGAAAAGCGCATTGAACTTGTGACGATTGCCCGCACGCCTGCAGATCGAGATGATGTGCTGATCCGGCAACTCGACCTGTCCGGCTTTCCTCGGGTACGGAATGTCTTCGACGCTTGACGCAAGCCCCACCGACGCGAGTGCATTCTTGTCCGATGTTTCGCCGATAGCACTTTCGATATCGCTGAGTACCATCATTCCGTCCGCGATCTCGTCCCCACTTTCCGGAAACTGATCGAATGTCAGGCTGATATACCGCTTCGACGAATACCGCTCGATATGTAGGCCGTTGTAGCTGCGCCGGCCACGATTCGGATAGGCAATCTCTGCATCCGAATCGGCGACAAAGAGATGCACGCCCTCGCCGGACGATGAGACCTCCGCGAACGATCCAGACATCTTGATCCAATCCAGCATGGATGGATGCCAGCCGTCGAATGGTTCAAGAGCGTGATCAAAGTCGACGCAGATCAATCCACTGCCGCCCCCGAGAATGACCCCAACGCCGATTGCGAGCGGATTGGTCTCGAACGCACGAAAGGCGCGCTCGATGTCGCGAACTCCATAGCTGTGGTCGGGAGGGATGAAGTGTCCCGTAGTCGCTGACGCAAGTCGCTTTGTCAGGCGATTTCCGCGAACCTCGACAACAGAAATTCCGTAGGAAAGTCGGCCGCTCTCGAAGAGCGCCGGAAGTCGCGTTGGAATGCGGAACCGCGCCCGGCGTTCGGCGCTAAGCTCTACCGCTTGATCTTTCAGCACATACCCAATACGGTCGGACATGGTGACGGTTGCTCCCCGTTGCCGGTGGTGAGAGTCAAAACTGAAAGGGACGGCGACCGGCTCACGGGCACTGGCGTCGTCCCTTTCTCATTTCAGCGCGCGCGAGATCGCGCAGCAGACCCGCCCTCGTGGGCGCGAATCCACTCTTGCGCCGCCTGCACGCTCACGAAGCGCCTGCGGCCATGCTTGAAGGTGCGAAGCGATCCATCGGCCACCGCCTCATAGGCGGCCGTGCGGGTCAGGCCCGTTGCTTCGATGAACTCCGCGAGGGAGTAGCTAAGGCGCGTTGGCTCGCGCTGCGTCGGCTTGTTTGACATCGATCAGGCTCAGATGGTGGACAACGGGTCCACTCTGAACGCTGCCGGATCATCGACTAGGTACAAAAAATCAGACGGACTCGACTACCTTCGATGCGGCACTCTCTGCCTTGGCGATCTCTCGCTTGACTCTGACTTGAAGCGTGTTCTCGAAGTCGCCCTTCCATCGACTAGGAACAGGAACATCCTTTCGGGTCGCAACTGCCATTGCGGCGGCGCCAAGCCCTGATTGCCGGCCGCCTTTCGCCTTGAGATAGCGCCATTCTGCAAGTGTCATCGCGACAATTGCGTCGATCTTCGCCTGATCGTGCTTTCCATCTCCACGATCTCCGCGAGACTTGGAGTGCTCGAACTTCGAAACGTGAATGAACGCTCTGAGTGCTTCGATATCGAAGTACACGATTTCGCCTAGCTTGGATGCCGCCCAAAGCTCGCGCCAGTCTTGATCCGACGGCAAGTACGTGAGCACGAAGCGATCCCCGAAAACAATTGAGAATCCGATTCTCGATGTCATAGCTCCGCGAATCGGCACAATGCCGGTCTTGTCCATGTAACCGTATAGCTCTGCATCGCGGAAGCGCGGCGCGACGTGGATGCAAATCTCAGCATCACGAATCCGGAAGCGAACCGGAACTAGACTTGAATGGCTCACGTCGCAACTCGCCTTTTATCCAACACGGAAACGGCGTCGGCAAGATGATCTGGGGCAAGGTGCGCGTATCGCAGCGTCATGATCGGCGACGAATGGCCTAGCAACTCGCGAACGGTATTCAAGTCGATTCCGCCCATGACAAGGCTAGACGCGAAGTGGTGCCGAAGATCATGGAATCGGAAGTCTTTCAACTTCGCTGCATCGGCAATTGCCTTCCATGCCGTTTTGATTGAGTGCACGTCGAAGAGCTTTTCGCTTGGCGCTGGAGGCTCACGCCCGATCTGCATATTGGCTAGGACCCGGATGGCCTCTTTGTTCAATGGCACGTGTCGCGCCTTGCCGCTCTTCGCGTTGGCGGAGCGCACAGTGATCATCTTGTGCGCTTCGTTAAAGTCGGACCACGTGAGCGCGGTCAACTCGCCACGCCGCAGCCCGGTATTGAGCGCCAGCAGGATCATCGGCGTGAGATGGTCGGGATAGCCATGCAAGGGAATCGCGGGCAACGGCTCCATGCCTCGCGACTTGCACCATACGTTGCGATTCGCCCGCTCTTGCCGACGCCGGGCGTCCCGCGCACTCAGTACGTCGCGCAAACGCTTTTCCTCATCGGCCGACAGGTAGCGAACGCGCGTGAGCTTGTCTTCTTTGCTCGCCTTGACCGCGCGCATGGGATTCGCTTCTAGGTGGCCCCACTCGACCGCCTTCGAGAGCACGCCGCGCAGCGCGGCGAAGTCGCGATTCACGGTCGCGGGCGAGACGCCATCTGCTAGACGGTCCCGGCGCCATCGCTCCAACTGCAGCGGGTTCACGTCGGCAAGCCGGGTATCGAGCACGCTGGCGAAAGCGGATAGCAGGCGATTCCGGGTCGCCTTGCCGCTCTTGCGATTGGCTTCGGCCCAATCCCCGTAGTCGCCCGAGATCAGGTCGCGAAGGGTCTCGACGGCATTGCCCTTGTCGGCTGCATCTCGACTGCGCTTCAAGAGCACAAGTTCAGGGACAGGCTCAGGCCCACCGGCACGGCTGTGCCGCTGCCGGTCTAGGTAGTCGGCGAGCACTTCGGTCGCGACCGCGCGGGCACGTGCTAGCGTCGTGACCGGGTAGTCGCCGATCAAGTAGCGTCGGCCGCGCTTCCATTCGACGTAGAACACGCGCCTACCGGAAGGATGGACCCGGCAGAGCAGCCCACGGGTCTTCGCGTCGCGGAGATCGACCGGGGAACGGCTCGCTTGAGCGGCCTCGATTCTGGTTTGAGTGAGTGCAGGCATTGGTCTGTGGTGCATCCTGTGGTGCACTTTCGACCATATAGCGGTATCTAACGGAACTCAATAGGACTCTAAGTTGTTGTTCTTTAAGGCAAGCACTTGATCGACAAGGGCTGCAAAATGCATTCACACGGCGAGGGTCGCAGGTTCGAACCCTGCACCGCCCACCATTCCCTTTCGACCATGGCTGGCCGCCTTTCGAGTGGCCTTTCTGCCATCGGCGCTTGCCGCCACCTGCCGGAAGCGATCGGTCGGGACACCCCGCCGCCGCATTCGCGGGTTTAGCTCCGTCAGCCCCGTCGACTCGGCCTACGGTTTCTCTTCGCGGCCGCGCGGTCCGGGTTTCGTGCTTCCCCGTGCGCGGCGCAAGCCGTCGAGCTTCTCCTTGAGCTTGAGCTCCATCCCGCGCTCCACCGGGTGGTAGTAGACGCGCTCGCCCATGGCATCGGGAAAGCCGGTCTGGTCCAGCGCGACGCCGCCGTCGCTGTCATGGTCGTACTGGTAGCCTTTCGAGTAGCCCAGTTCCTTCATCAGCTTGGTCGGCGCGTTGCGCAGGTGCATCGGCACCTCCTGCGTGCCGTACTCGACGACGTCGCGCTTCGCGGCCCCAAAGGCCTTGTACGCGGCATTCGACTTGGCGGTGCTGGCGAGGTAGATCACCAGTTGCGCCAGTGCAAGCTCGCCTTCGGGGCTGCCGAGGCGGTCGTAGGTTTCCCACGCGTCGATCGCCATCTGCAGCGCGCGCGGGTCGGCCAGGCCGACGTCCTCCACCGCCATCCGCGTCATCCGCCGCGCGAGGTAGATCGGGTCGCAGCCGCCATCGAGCATCCGGCTCAGCCAGTACAGCGCCGCATCCGGGTTCGAGCTGCGCACTGATTTGTGCAGGGCGGAGATCTGGTCGTAGAACTGCTCGCCGCCCTTGTCGAAGCGGCGGGTGCGGTCGGCCAGGACCTGCTCCAGCACCGCGGGCGTGACCACGCCGCCCTCGCCCGCCAGTTCCGCGGCGATTTCCAGCAGGGTCAGGCCGCGACGCACGTCGCCGTCGGCGGCGACGGCGATCAGGTGCAGTTGCTCGTCGTCGACCTGCAGCCCGCGGCCGCCCAGGCCACGCGCCTCGTCATCGAGCGCACGCTGCAGCGCGGCCTGGATGTCATCCGGCGACACCGCTTCCATCACGTGCACGCGGCAGCGCGACAGCAGCGCGGAATTGAGTTCGAACGAAGGGTTTTCGGTGGTGGCGCCGACGAAGACAATCGTGCCGCGTTCGATGTGCGGCAGGAACGCATCCTGCTGCGCCTTGTTGAAGCGGTGCACCTCGTCGACGAACAGCACCGTGCGCCGTCCCTCGGCGAAGCGGTGCGCGGCCTCGGCCAGCACCTGCCGCACCTCCGGCAGGCCGGCGAGCACGGCCGAGACCGAACGGAACTCGGCATCGGCGTAGTGCGCCAGCAGCAGCGCGAACGTGGTCTTGCCGCAGCCGGGCGGCCCCCACAGCACCATCGAATGCACGTGGCCCGACTCCACCGACTGGCGCAGCGCCGACTCCGGCGCCAGCAGCCGGCGCTGGCCGACCATCTCGTCCAATGTGCATGGCCGCATGCGCTCGGCCAGCGGACGCAACGCCGTGCGATCGGCGGCCAGCAGGTCGTCGCGGTCGTCGGAAAGGGGGTTGGCCTTGCTGCGTGCCACGTGCGGATCACATGCCCGGAAGAGTGCGGCGCCACGATACCAAGTCGCGGTCGCAGGCGCTGCGACGAGACGCCCTCCTTCTCGCCTGTTCCACGGGGGAAAGCGACACAGGCGGAGGCAGAGGCAAGCCGCAGGTGCGCAAGAAGATCCCATCCGGGGCTTCGCGCCACCTTCTCCCGTTCAGCGGGAGACGGGATCAGCGAGACCAGGGCCTCGGGCGACTACCGCGCCGCGGCGCCGAGCTCGTAGTCCACGCGCTGCCACGTGTCGGCGATATGGTCGTACAGCGCCTCGATGCGCACCGGCGTGCTGCCGTTGATGCCGAAATCGGCGATGCCGGCGGCGCTGATGCGCAGCAGGCGCTTGCCGCCCTCGACCGTGCTGATCTGGTCCAGCTGCAGGCGCGACGCGCGGTTGCCGAACTGCTTGTCCAGTTCGGCCGCGACGCGATCCTCGAGCTGGGTGATCAGCCGTGAATCATTGGGCACCTCGCGTTCCCCCGCGCCGACGCCGCCGATGGTCAGCTGCGGATAGCCCGCGCTGCGGAAGGTGGTGTCGTAGGTGGTGCTGTAGCGGAAGCCGATCCAGTCGGCGTCGTCGCCCACGCGCATGCGGCCTTGTCCGCTCACGGTGCGATCGCGCACGCTGGCGATGCGCACGTCGAACGAATCGATGTTCACCGAGATCGACGGCGTGCTCATCTGTTCGACCAGCGCGGCCACCACGACCGCGGCCACGGCGTTGTCGAGCGCTTCGTCGCCGCTCGACGCCTGGCGGCCGGGGGCCAACGCGACCGGTCGTGCCGACGGCTTTGCCGGCACCTCGGTCGTCGCAGGCGACGATGGTGGCGGCTGGGGCGGCGACTGCGCCTGCACCGACCCGATCGCCAGCCCCACCGCGGCCAGCACCCTCCACGCCGCGCCGGCGCTGCCTCCTGCCGGGCGCGTCACGCGCCTTGCCTGCTGCATCCACATGCCCCCTGTTCCCCTCGCCGCGCGTCGCGCGGTCAGCCCTCGCCGACCACGTCGACGCCCGCAGGCGGACTGTAGCGGAAGGTGTCGCGCGCGAACGCGGGATTGCGCTTCCAGCCGCTGAAGCGGATCTCCGTGCGCTGGCCGAGCGCGTCCACGATCTCCATACGCGCCAGCCCGCCGTTGCCGTCCAGGCCCAGCCGGGCGGACTGGAACGCGGCCTCGTCGCCGCCCTGCTTCGGGCGCAGCGCCAGCCACTGCAGGCCATCGGCCTGGCCGGCGTCCTCGACGCGGTAGTCGCGGTCCAGCCGCGCCGGATCGATCAGCGCCGCCAGCGGGCTGTCCTGCTCGGCGGTGCCCTGCGGACGACGCGTCACCTGCTCCAGGTCCGGGTCGAAGACCCACACCGTCTTGCCGTCGGCCACGATCAGCTGGGGATAGGGCCGCGTGTATTCCCAGCGGAACAGCCGCGGCGCCGACAGGGCCACGCGCCCGCTGGACGACTCGCGCACGCGCCCGTTGTCGTCGAACACCGTCTGCGTGAACTGGCCATCGAGGCCCTTAAGCCCCTTGGTGAACGCATCGAGCTGCTCGCGCGCGCCTGCATTCGCGAAGCCCGCAACCAGGGCGAGGCCGAGCACCAGCCAGCGTGAATTCCGGAACATGGAGAACATCCTCATCAACCGATCCATGGTGGCCAGTCTGCAAATGCGAACCTGAACGGGCACCGTGATCTCCGTCCGAGGGTCCGCTTGCGTCAACGGATTTTCAGCCTTGAACCGGAAGGCCGCACCCACCGTCGGCAGGCAATCGACAATGCCGTGGCCCCGTCCTGGCGTCGAACCGGCTCCCCGGGATGCATCGGCGCAACGCCGAAAGGGCCAGGCCCGCCCGCCGACCGACATCCGCCGGAGCCCCGTCATGTCCACGCTCGACACGTATCGCAAGCAGGCCAAGCAGCTCATGCGCTGGCACCGCGAATCCAACCCTTCCGTCGGCGGCAAGGTCCGCCTGCTTGACCGCTTCCGACACCCGGACGACGCGCGGATCCTGACCATGCCGCTGGCGCTGACGCTGGCGCAGGAGATCGTCGCGGTCGAAGCAGGCTTCGCAACCCGGGCCGCACTCAGGCACGCCGGCGCCCGCGCGCCCGCGGCGAGGGCGTGGGAGCCCCGGGAGGCCCGCATCCACGGCGTGGCGCCGATCCTGTTCGTTCGCGACGTCGCGCATGCTGCGGCCTTCTACCGCGACCGACTGGGATTCGGGATCGACTTCCTGCCCGGGCAGCCGCCCTTCTACGGCTCGTTTTCGCGCGGAAGCGCCTGCCTGCACCTGCGCTTCGTCGACGCTCCGAACTTCGCCACGCTCGCCGGCACCGGATACAGCCTGATCCTGGCCTCGTTCGAGGTCACCGGCGTCAAGCCGCTGTTCGCCGAGCTGACCGGGCGCAGGGCGGATAGCGATCGCCGCGCGTGCTGCTCGCCGAAGACTCGACTACACCACTCCTCGATCACTTCGGCGGTGGCGGTGCCAGCACGCTGCGGTCGCCGTTGTGCTCGGGCGCCGACACCACGCCGGCCGCTTCCATCGCCTCGACCAGGCGCGCGGCGCGGTTGTAGCCGATCTTGAGCCGGCGCTGCACGCCGGAGATCGAAGCCCGCCGGGTCTCGGTCACGATCTTCACCGCCTCGTCGTACAGCGGATCGGATTCCGGGTCGCCGCTGGCCGCCGCTTCGGGCAAGCCGGTCGCGCCGACCGCGCTGCCGTCGTACATCGTCTGCGACTCTTCCAGCACGCCTTCGATGTAGTCCGGGCCGCCGCCGCTCTGCTTGAGGTGTTCGACCACGCGGTGCACTTCCTCGTCGGAGACGAAGGCGCCGTGCACGCGCTCCGGCAGCGCCGTGCCCGGCGGCAGGTAGAGCATGTCGCCGTGGCCGAGCAATGTTTCGGCGCCACTCTGGTCGAGGATGGTGCGCGAGTCGATCTTGCTCGACACCTGGAACGCGATGCGCGTGGGGATGTTGGCCTTGATCAGGCCGGTGATGACATCCACCGACGGACGCTGCGTGGCGAGGATGAGGTGGATGCCGGCCGCGCGCGCCTTCTGCGCCAGGCGCGCGATCAGTTCCTCGACCTTCTTGCCGACGATCATCATCATGTCGGCGAATTCGTCGATGAAGATGACGATGAACGGCAGCGTCTCCAGCGGCTGCGCAACCTCGCTCGATTCCGGGTTCGGGCGGAACAGCGGGTCGAGCAGCGGCTGCCCGGCGTCCTGCGCGTCCTTCATCTTCTTGTTGAAGCCGGCGAGGTTGCGCACGCCGACCGCACTCATCAGCTTGTAGCGGCGCTCCATTTCCGCCACGCACCAGCGCAGGCCGTTGGCGGCCTCCTTCATGTCGGTGACCACCGGCGCCAGCAGGTGCGGGATGCCCTGGTAGACGCTGAGCTCCAGCATCTTCGGGTCGATCATCAGCATCCGCAGGTCCTTGGCCGAGGCCTTGAACAGCAGGCTGAGCACCATCGCGTTGACCGCCACCGACTTGCCCGAGCCGGTGGTCCCGGCCACCAGCAGGTGCGGCATGCGCGCGAGGTCGGCGACCACCGACTGGCCGCTGATGCCCTTGCCCAGCGCCAGCGTCAGCGGGCTGCCGGACTTGTCGTACTCCTTCGAGCGCAGCAGCTCGCTGAGGTAGATCATCTCGCGCGAGGTGTTGGGGATCTCGATGCCGATCACCGACTTGCCGGGGATCACGTCGACCACGCGCACCGCCTTCACCGACAGGCCGCGGGCGATGTCCTTGTCGAGCGAACTGATCTGGCTGACCTTGATGCCCGGCGCGGGCTCCATCTCGAAGCGCGTGATCACCGGGCCCGGCTGGGCCTCCTTGACCTCGACGTCGATGCGGAAGTCCTTGAGCTTGAACTCGATCTGGCGCGACAGCGTCTCCAGCGTCTCCTCGTCGTAGCCCTTGGGCTGCGGCTTGGGATCGTCGAGCAGCGACAGCGGCGGCAGGCCGGTGCCGTCGCCGACGTGGAACAGCGGGATCTGCTGTTCACGCTTGGCGCGGTCGCTCTTCTCCACCACGGGCGCCGGCGGCGGCTCGATCCTGACCGGCGCTCGCTTGGCGCGCAGCTCGGTTTCGATCTTGCGCGTCTCCACGCGTTCCTCGCGGTGCGCACGCGCTTCCTGCCACTCGGCGGCCTGCTTGGTGCTGCGCCGGAACAGCGGCGGCAGCAGCAGCACCCAGCCGCCGATGCGGTCCATCACCGCCAGCCACGACAGGCCGGTGGCCAGCGTGACCGACACCAGCAGCAGCGCCAGCAGGAACAGGTTGCTGCCCACCGCGCCGAAGCCGTGGTTCAGGGAATTGCCGACCAGTCGCCCGAGGATGCCGCCTCCGCCCTGCGGCAGGCCTTCCACCGACGCCATGCGCAGGTACAGCAGCCCCGTGGCCGAGACGAGGAAGCCGACGATGCCCATCAGCCGCAGCGCGGGACCGAAGTCGACCCGGCCGTCGCCATCGCTGTCCATGCCGAACAGGGCGATCCAGGCCACCGCACCCAGCACCAGCGGCAGCAGATAGGCCACGTAGCCGGTCAGGCCGAGGAGGACGTCCGCGACCCAGGCGCCGATCAGGCCGCCGGCGTTGCCCAGCTCCCCGGTCACGCCGGTGCCCGAGGACGTCGACCAGCCGGGATCGTCCGGTGAATAGGTGAACAGGCAGATCCACAGGTACAGCAGCAGCGGCGCGATCAGGATCAGCGCGATGTCGCGCAGCAGCCGCTGCCGGCGCGGATTCGGCGGGGACGCCGCCACCTCGGCCACGGCGGCGCGCTGGCGTTTGCCACGTTCAGGAATCGCCCGAGCCACCGTAATCCATGACCTTAGGAAGTCGTCTCAATGTATTGATCTTAATTCAAGGACCGGGGTTTTGCAGCGCCGGATGGACCAGCCGCCCGTCCTCGACGTTGATGCCGCGGACCAGCGGCGCGCTGTCCCGCCAGTGGCCGGAGGCCAAGCGGTCCACCCAGGGCAGGATCGCCGCACAGATCGCCTGCGAGCTGGTCTGCGGCACGGCCCCGGGCATATTGGTGACGCAGAAGTGGATCACCCCGTCCTCGACGTAGGTCGGGTCCTGCCAGGTGGTGGGCCGCGAAGTCTCGAAGCAGCCGCCCTGGTCGATGGCGATGTCCACGACCACGCTGCCGTCCTGCATCCGCGCCAGCATCGCCCGGTCCATCACGTGCGGCGCCCGAGCGCCGGTGACCAGCACCGCGCCGACCACCAGGTCGGCATCGGCCGTCTCCGCGGCCACGGCGTCGTCGTAGGGATACAGCGCGGTGACGTTGTGGCCCAGCCGCATCATCTCGTCCATGCGGTCCTGGCGCTTCTCGAACACCACCACGTTGGCGCCGCCGGCCGCGGCCAGCGCCGCCGCCGCGCCCCCGGCCTGGCCCGCGCCGAACACCACCACCTTGCCGCGCGCCGTCGACGGCAGGCCACCGAGCAGCTTGCCCTTGCCGCCCATGGGCTGGTGCAGGTAATGCGTGCCCACCTGCACCGCGATCTTGCCGGCGATCACCGACATCGGCGCCAGCAGCGGCAGGCTGCCGTCGTCCAGTTCCACCGTCTCGAACGCGATCGCGGTCAGGCCGATCTCCTGAAGCCGCCGCGCCAGCGCCGGTTCGGCGGCCAGGTGCAGGTAGCAGAACAGCAGCTGGTCGGCACGCAGGTGCGCGAGGTCGCCGGCGATCGGCTCCTTCACCTTGACGATGAGTTCGCCGTGTCCGTACAGCGCCGCCGCGTCCGGCGCGATGCGCACGCCCAGGCGCGCGTAGTCGTCGTCGGAGAAGCCCGACTTGCGCCCGGCATCGCGTTCGATCCACACCTCGTGGCCACGCCGGACGAGGTCGCCCGCCGCCGCCGGCACCAGTGCCACGCGGCCTTCGAGGGTCTTGGTCTCGCGGGGCACGCCGATGCGCATCTCACATCCTCCCGGCGTGCGCGGGAGCGATTGCGCCGGTTGCGGGTCGAAGGCGCACCGGCCGCACGGATCGTTCCGCATGCGCGCCGCCGCGCGCCTTGTCTTGCCGCTGCCGCGCCGCCAAGCTATACGCTTCGATACGACGCATTGTCATCGCCCGCGAGTATACATGAGCACTTCGAAGCACTGCCGCCTGCTGATCCTCGGTTCCGGCCCCGCCGGCTGGACCGCTGCCGTCTACGCCGCCCGCGCCAACCTCAAGCCCGTGGTGGTCACCGGGCTGCAGGCGGGCGGCCAGCTGATGACCACGACCGAGGTCGACAACTGGCCGGGCGACGCGCACGGCCTGATGGGCCCGGACCTGATGGCGCGCATGCAGGCGCATGCCGAACGCTTCGAGACGGAAATCATCTACGACCAGATCCACACCGCCGACCTGTCGCAGCGGCCGTTCAAGCTGGTCGGCGACGGCGGCACCTACACCGCGGACGCGCTGATCATCGCCACCGGCGCCACCGCCAAGTACCTCGGGCTGCCGTCGGAAGACGCCTTCAAGGGCCGCGGCGTGTCCGCCTGCGCCACCTGCGACGGCTTCTTCTACCGCGACCAGGACGTGGCCGTGGTCGGCGGCGGCAACACCGCGGTCGAGGAAGCGCTGTACCTGTCCAACATCGCGCGCAAGGTGTACCTGGTGCATCGCCGCGACACGTTGCGCGCCGAGAAGATCATGCAGGACAAGCTGTTCGCGAAGATCGCGGCCGGCAAGATCGAGCCGGTCTGGCACCACACCGTGGATGAAGTGCTGGGCAACGAGGCCGGCGTGACCGGCATGCGCCTGAAGTCGGTGCAGGACGGCAGCACGCGCGACATCGACGTGCACGGCTTCTTCGTCGCCATCGGCCACACCCCGAATACCACGCTGTTCGAGGGCCAGTTGGCGATGAACAACGGCTACCTCGAGATCCGCTCTGGGCTGTCGGGCGACGTCACCGAAACCTCGGTGCGCGGCGTGTTCGCCGCCGGCGACGTGGCCGACCAGCACTACCGCCAGGCGATCACCTCGGCCGGCTTCGGCTGCATGGCCGCGCTGGACGCGGAGCGCTTCCTGGACAAGGGCGCCTGAGCCGCGCGCGCGCACCGGCGGTCCGGCGATGACCCTCGCGCAGCTGCGGCTGGCCTGGAGCAGGTTGGTGCGCAAGATGCGTTTTCGCGCCACCGTCTACGGCCTGCTGGGCGTGGCGGCCGCGCTGCTCGGGGCTTTGCTCAAGCCGGTGATCCCGGAGCGGCTCGCCGGGGCGATCGGTGCCGATTCGGTCGGCAACCTGCTGACCATCCTGGCTTCGTCGATGCTGGCGGTGACGACCTTCTCGCTGTCGATCATGGTCGCCGCCTACGCCTCCGCCGCCAACGGCGCCACGCCGCGCGCCTCGCGGCTGTTGATCGCCGACAGTTCCGCGCAGGGGGCGCTGGCGACGTTCATCGGCGCCTTCCTGTTCTCGGTGGTCGGGCTGATCGCGCTCAGCACCGGCGTGTACGGCGACAGCGGCCGCGTGGTGTTGTTCGTGGCGACCGTGCTGGTGATCGGCCTGATCGCGCTGACCCTGCTGCGCTGGATCGACCAACTGTCGAGCTTCGGCCGGCTCGGCGCAACGGTGAACCTGGTCGAGTCGGTGACCCGGGCCGCGATGCGGGCCTACCTGGAGGATCCGTGGATGGGCGCGGCACCGGGTGGCGGCGTCCCGCCGGCCGGATCGCTCGTGATCGAGCCCGCACGGGTCGGCTACATCCAGCACGTCGACGTGGAGCGCCTGTCCACGCTCGCGGCCGCTTTCGGCGGGGTGGTGCACGTTGCGGCCCGGCCCGGCGTGTTCGCCACCCCCGGCCGGCCGCTCGCGTGGATCGAAGGGGGCGACCCCGACGACGAGCTGCCGGCACGGGTGCGCGCCGCGTTCACGATCGGCGGCGAGCGCAGCTTCGACCAGGACCCGCGCTTCGGCTTCGTCGTGCTGACCGAAATCGGTTCGCGCGCGCTCTCGCCGGCGACCAACGACGCCGGCACCGCGATCGACGTCATCGGCACCGTCACCCGCCTGCTCTGCGAGTGGGCAGGCACCGCGCCGGTTGCGCCCGCGGCACGCCACGCGCGCGTGTTCATGCCGGCGATCGAGGTGGAGGACGTGTTCGACGACGTCTTCCCGCTGCTCGCGCGCGACGGCGCAGGCATGCTGGAGGTCGGCATCCGCCTGCAGAAATGCCTTGGCGCGATCGCGGCCTGCGGCGACCCCGCGTTCACGGCGTCGGCGAAGCGCCACGGCGCGATGGCGCTCGCCCGCGGGCTGGCGGCGTTGACCTTCGAGGCCGACCGCGCAGCCCTGCGCGATGCCGTGCCGCACGTTGCCGGCGCAGGCTGACGTTGCCATGCGCGGGCGCTGGCTGGCCAGCCTGGACGACATCGCGCCCGATGCCTGGGATGGCCTGCACGATGGCCGCAACCCCTTCGTCTCGCATGCCTTCCTGCACGGGCTGGAAGCGCACGGCTGCCTGCGCGCCGACTGGGGCTGGACGCCGCACCATCTCACGCTGTGGGAAGGCGATGTCCTGCTCGCCGCGGCGCCGGGCTACCTGAAGGCGAATTCGCACGGCGAGTTCGTGTTCGACCATGCCTGGGCGCACGCCTACGCGCAGCATGGCCTGGACTACTTCCCGAAGCTGCTGTGCGCGGCGCCGTACTCGCCTGTCACCGGACCGCGCCTGCTGTCCCCGACCGCACCGCTGCGCCGCGCGCTGGCCGACGCGCTGGTCGCGGAAGCCGCCCGCCTGGGCCTGTCGTCGGCGCACGTCAATTTCCATCCGGCGGACGAGGACGCGGATTTCGGCGCGGACTGGCTGCCGCGGCTGGACGTGCAGTACCACTGGCGCAACGCCGCGGGCTGGTCGACGTTCGAGGACTACCTCGCGGCGATGGACCACAAGCACCGCAAGAACATCCGCCAGGAACGCGCCAAGGTACTGCGCGAGGGCATCGGCTTCCGCGTAGTGCACGGCGACGAGGCCAGCGAGGCCGATCTCGCCGCGATGCACGGCTTCTACCTGCAGACCTTCGCCGAATACGGCAATTCGCCGGCGCTGACCCTGCCGTTCCTGCAGCACCTGGCGACGGCCATGCCACGCCGCCTGGTGCTGTTCCTGGCGATGCGGGGCGAGCGTCCTATCGCCGGGGCCCTGTGCCTGCGCGGTGGCGACACGCTGTACGGCCGCTACTGGGGCGCGCGCACCACCCTGCCCGGCCTGCATTTCGAGACCTGCTACTACCAGGGCATCGACTACTGCCTGCGCGAGGGCCTGCGCACCTTCGAGCCCGGCGCGCAGGGCGAGCACAAGATCGCGCGCGGCTTCCTGCCCACCCTGGTGCGCAGCCGTCACTGGATCGCCGATCCGCGCTTCCGCGAAGCGCTGGCCGCGTGGTGCGCGGAGGAAGCCGCCGACGTGCGTCGTCACGCGCGCCTGCTGGCGGCGCGCTCGCCGTTCCGGCCCGTCGAGGCGGACGGCACCCCGCCTACACTCCCGGCATGAGCCAGCGGCCCGTCCTGCTGTCGCACGATCCGGAAGCGCCCTTCCCGCCGGTGGCGCAGGCGCTGCGCCAGCCCGACGGCTTGCTCGCGCTGGGCGGCGACCTCAGCCCCGCCCGCCTGCTCAACGCCTACCGCAGCGGCGTGTTCCCGTGGTACTCGGAGGGCCAGCCGATCCTGTGGTGGTCGCCGGACCCGCGCACGGTGTTCCGGACCGACGGCGTGCACCTGTCGACCCGCTTCCGGCGCGGCCTGCGCCACAGCCCGTGGATCGTGCGCGCCGACACCACGTTCGCGCGCGTGGTCGACCGCTGCGCCCGCGCGCCGCGTCCCGGCCAGCGTGGCACCTGGATCACGCCCGAGATGTGCGCGGCCTACATCGAACTGCACCGGCTGGGCCATGCCCACAGCGTGGAGGTGTTCGACGGCGCCCGCCTGGTCGGCGGCGTCTACGGCGTGGCCGTCGGCCGCATGTTCTGCGGCGAGAGCATGTTCAGCGATGCGTCCGGGGGCTCGAAGGTCGCGCTGGCCGCCCTCGCCCGCACCCTGCATGGCTGGGGGTGGCCGCTGCTCGACGCGCAGGTCGAGAATCCCCACCTGCTGTCGCTCGGCGCGGTGTCCATGCCGCGCGCGCGGTTCGTCGCCGAGGTGGCCGCGCTCGCGGCCCTGCCCGCGGCCGTGGGTCCATGGACCGAGCGGTTCGGCGCATGGCCGGCGTCTGGCCTGGCGGCTTGACCGGCACGGCCACGCAGCGCCGGCGCACGGGGTTTTTTGCATGCGCGGCGCCCGCGTGGCAGAATGGCGCGCTTTATTCGGGGCCGGCACCCCCGGCATCCCACACCTACGGCAACAGGACGAATGGCGAAAGACGACGTCATCGAGTTTGAAGGCACGATCTCCGAAACCCTCCCGAACACCATGTTCCGGGTGAAGCTGGAGAACGGCCACGAGATCATCGCGCACATCTCCGGGCGCATGCGGAAGAACTACATCCGCATCCTCACCGGCGACAAGGTCAAGGTCGAGATGACGCCCTACGACCTGACCAAGGGTCGCATCACCTACCGCATGAAGTAGGCGCGTCGGGCCACGGCCCGCGCCCGCTCCGGCATCTCCGCACTCGACACCCGCGCGCCCATCGACGCGCGTGGCTTCGCCGTGCCAACGCGCTTATCCTCGCTGGACACCCTTGCCGGAGTCCCCCGATGCGTCGTCCCGCCGCCGCCCGCACGCTCGCGCTGTCCATCGCCCTCGCCCTCGCCGGGCCGGTCCTTGCCCAGGAGGCCGCGGCACCGGCATCCGCCGTGGAAACCGCGGGGGCCCGGACGGAGAGCCAGCGACTCAACCAGTGGTTTGCCGCGAAGTACGCCGAGGAACTGCGCTTCAGCCCGATCACGCTGACCTTCCTCGGGCGCAAGGAGCTGTACGACCAGCTCGACGACGTCTCCGACGCTGCGCAGGACCGGCAACTGGCATGGAAGCAGGCCACCGTCGCCGAACTCGAGTCGAGTTTCGACTACGACCAGCTCGACGACGAGGCCCGGCTGTCCTACGACCTGTGGAAGCTGCAGTACGAGAACGCGCGCAACGCCGCGCGCTTCCGCAACCACGTCTACGTGTTCAACCAGATGCAGGGCCCGCAGTCGACCCTGCCGACGCTGCTGATCAACTTCCACAAGGTCGACGACGAATCCGATTACCAGGCCTACCTCTCCCGCCTGCGCGCGATCAAGCCGCGCTTCGAGGACATGGTCGCGCGCGCGAAGCGCAACGCCGATGCCGGCTACCGCATGCCGAAGTTCGCCTACCAGGGCGTGCTGCGCGAATCGGCGAAGCTGGTCGGCGGCGCGCCGTTCGCCGACGGCCCGGATTCCGCGTTGTGGGCCGACCTGCAGGCCAAGGCCGACGCATTGGCGACGAAGGGGGTGATCGACGAGGCCCGCGCCACGGCGCTCAAGGCCGAAGCGCGCGAGGTGCTGCTGTCCAGCGTGCAACCCGCCTATGCCGGGCTGATGGCCTGGGCCGAGGGCGACATCGGCAAGGCCCCCGAGAACCCCAGCGGCGTCGGCAGCACCCAGCCCGGTGGCGCGGACTACTACCGCCACCAGCTGCGCATGCACACCAGCACCGACCTGGGTGCGGACGAGATCCACGCCATCGGCCTGCGCGAGGTGGAGCGCATCCATCGCGAGATGACCGCGCTCAAGGACAAGGTCGGCTTCGAGGGCGACCTGCAGGCGTTCTTCGCCTTCATCGCCAGCGACCCTCGCTTCAAGTTCCCCGACAACGATGCCGGGCGGCAGGCCTACATCGACCAGGCGCAGGGCGCGATCAACAACATCAAGCAGGTGCTGCCACGGTACTTCGGCCTGCTGCCGAAGGCCGACATCGTGGTCAAGCGCGTGGAATCGTTCCGCGAGCAGCCCGGCGCCGCGCAGCACTACTATCCGGGCGCGCCCGACGGCTCGCGCCCGGGCGTGTACTACGCGCACCTGTCGGACATGAACGCGATGCCCAAGCCCGAGCTGGAGGTGATCGCCTACCACGAGGGCCTGCCCGGCCACCACATGCAGATCTCGATCGCTCAGGAACTGACCGGCGTGCCGGAGTTCCGCACCCAGGCGCGTTCGACCGCGTATTCGGAAGGCTGGGGCCTGTACTCGGAATGGCTTGCCAAGGAGATGCCCGGCACCTACCAGGATCCCTATTCCGAGTACGGGCGCCTGAGTTCGGAGCTGTGGCGCGCGGTGCGGCTGGTGGTCGACACCGGCCTGCATGCCAAGGGCTGGACCGAACAGCAGGCGGTCGACTACTTCGACGCGAACACGGCGCTCCCGGACGCGGCGGTCCGCTCCGAAGTGCAGCGCTACATCACCTGGCCCGGCCAGGCGACGGCGTACAAGATCGGCATGATCCGGATCCAGGAGCTGCGGAAGAAGGCGGAAGCCGAACTCGGCGACCGCTTCGACATCCGCGGCTTCCACGATGCCGTGCTCGGTGGCGGCGCGCTGCCGCTGAACCTGCTGGAGCGGCGCGTCGACCAGTGGATCGCATCGGTCAAGCAGGCAAGCTGAGCCGCGTTGCGACGCCATGGGCTGGCGCCCCTGGGGCTGCCCGGCCGGCGACCACGACACACGTCATCCCGGAAACAGGAAAGGCGGCCAATGGCCGCCTTTCCGTTTGCCTGCATGGCCCGCGGGCCGGTTACACCGTCGCCGGCAGCAGTTTCTCCGGCTCGGCCTGCGATTCCACCAGCAACTCGTCGTCGCGCACGTCGATCATCACCTTGCCGCCGTTGACCAGCTTGCCGAACAGCAGTTCGTCGGCCAGCGGGCGCTTCACCTTGTCCTGGATGACGCGCGCCATCGGACGCGCGCCCATCTGCGGGTCGAAACCGTGCTGGGCCAGCCAGTCGCGTGCGGCCGGTGTCGCCGACAGGCTCACGTTCTTCTCGTGCAGCTGCGCTTCCAACTCGATCAGGAACTTGTCGACCACGCGCAGGATGTGGTCCATCCCCAGCGCCTGGAACTGCACGATCGCGTCCAGCCGGTTGCGGAACTCCGGGGTGAAGCCCTTGCGGATCACTTCCATCGCATCGGTGCTGTGGTCCTGGCGGGTGAAGCCGATCGAACGCCGCGCGGCCTGCGCCGCGCCGGCATTGGTGGTCATGACGACGATGACGTTCTTGAAGTTCGCCTCGCGGCCGTTGGTGTCGGTCAGCACGCCGCGGTCCATGACCTGCAGCAGGATGTTGAAGATGTCCGGGTGCGCCTTCTCCACCTCGTCCAGCAGCAGCACGCAGTGCGGCGTCTTGACGATCTTCTCGGTCAGCAACCCGCCCTGGTCGAAGCCGACGTAGCCCGGGGGCGCGCCGATCAGGCGCGACACCGAATGCGGCTCCATGTACTCGGACATGTCGAAGCGCACCAGCTCGATGCCCAGCTGCAGCGCCAGCTGGCGCGTCACCTCGGTCTTGCCGACGCCGGTGGGGCCGGCGAACAGGAAGTTGCCGATCGGCTTCTCGGGGTTGCCGAGGCCCGAACGCGCCAGCTTGATCGCGGACGTGAGCGTCTCGATCGCCGGATCCTGGCCGAAGATCACCATCTTCAGGTTGCGCTCGAGGTGCTGCAGCACGTCCTTGTCCGACGAGGACACCTGCTTGGCCGGGATCCGCGCCATCTTGGCGACGATGGTCTCCACTTCCTCGACGTCGATCAGCGACTTGCGCGCCTCCATCGGCAGCAGCCGCTGGCGCGCGCCGGCCTCGTCGATCACGTCGATGGCCTTGTCGGGCAGCAGGCGGTCACCGATATGCTTGACCGACAGGTCCACCGCGGCCTGCAGCGCCTCGTCGGCGTAGGTCACGTCGTGGTGCGCCTCGTACTTGGGCTTGAGCCCCTTGAGGATCTCGTAGGCCTCGCCGACGGTCGGCTCGACGATGTCGATCTTCTGGAAGCGCCGCGCCAGCGCGCGGTCCTTCTCGAAGATGCCGCGGTATTCCTGGAACGTGGTCGAGCCAATGCAGCGCAGCTCGCCCGAGGCCAGCGCCGGCTTGATCAGGTTGGACGCGTCCATGGTGCCGCCCGAGGCCGAACCGGCGCCGATGATGGTGTGGATCTCGTCGATGAACAGGATCGCGCCCGGATGCTTCTTGATCGCCGACAGCACCGCCTTCAGGCGCTTCTCGAAGTCGCCGCGGTACTTCGTGCCCGCGACCAGCGCGCCGAGGTCGAGCGAGTAGATCGTCGCGTCCTCCAGCACCTCCGGCACCTCGCCGTCGACGATGCGCTTGGCCAGGCCTTCGGCGATCGCGGTCTTGCCGACGCCGGCCTCGCCCACGTACAACGGGTTGTTCTTGCGCCGGCGGCACAGCACCTGGATCGTGCGCTCGATCTCGTCGGCGCGGCCGACCAGCGGATCGATCCTGCCCTCGCGCGCCGCGGCATTGAGGTCGGTGGCGTACTCGGCCAGGGCATCGCCCTTGGCCTCGCCCTCCCCGCCCTCGCCCTTGGCCGCCTGCTCTTCGCCGCCGTGCTCGTGCTCGTCACCGCCCTTGGCGATGCCGTGCGACATGTAGTTGACCACGTCGAGCCGGGTGACGTCCTGCTGGTTGAGGAAGTACACCGCGTGCGAATCCTTCTCGCCGAAGATCGCGACCAGGACGTTGGCGCCGGTCACTTCCTTCTTGCCCGAGGACTGCACGTGGTAGACCGCGCGCTGCAGCACGCGCTGGAAGCCCAGGGTGGGCTGGGTGTCGCGGCCATCGTCTTCGGGCAGCTTCGACACGGACGTCAGGATGGCCTGCTCCAGGTCGCTGCGCAGGCGGTGGAAGTCCGTGCCGGTCGCCTTGAGCACCGCCTCGGCCGAGGGGTTGTCGAGCAGCGCCAGCAGCAGGTGTTCGACCGTCATGTACTCGTCGCGTGCCTCGCGGGCGCGCTTGTAGCACTGGCCGATGCTGTATTCGAGATCCTTGCTGAACATGGGGAGGGAACCTCCGGGGAACTGCGACCTGTATGGGGCCGCGTCCCGGCGTTTTCCATGCCCCCCGGCCTTGGCCCCTTTTAGGCCTTTTCCATGGTGCAAAGCAATGGGTGCTGGTTGAGCCGGGCGTATTCGTTCACCTGCGCCACCTTCGACTCGGCCACTTCCCGGCTGTACACGCCGCACACGCCGCGCCCGCGGGTGTGGACGTGCAGCATCACCTGGGTGGCCTTCTCCAGGTCCAGGGCGAAGAAGCGCACCAGCACGTCGACCACGAAGTCCATCGGGGTGTAGTCGTCGTTCAGCAGCAGGACGGAATACAGCGGCGGTCGCGCCAGTTCCGGCTTGCTGGTCTCGACCACGGTGCCGTGGTCGTGTTCGGGGGCGTTTTTGCGGGCCATGCGCCGATTATACGGAGCGCGCCCGCCGTCGCCCCTCCGGACCCCCGGGGCGGCATGGACGCTGCGCCCGCCTCCGCGAGACAATCCCGGGTCCTTGCCCCGGAGACTCCCGATGCGCCGCGCCCTGTCCCTGTCGTTGCTGCCCCTGCTGCTGGCTGGCCTGCCCTCCCTCGACGCTGCCGCCTGGGACAGTTCCGTCGCCAGCCGGCTGGATGCCCGCGGCGTCAAGTACCAGGTGGACGAGGACGGCGACTACAAGGTGACCTACAACTACGCGCAGGAAGGCCGCACCCAGCTGGCCTTCGTGTCGGGCTCGACCGAAAGCATTGGCGGCTTCAGCGTGCGCGAGGTGTTCGCGCCGGCCGCCTGGGTGTCCAAGGACCGCGTCGACGGCGCCAGGGCGCTGGCGCTCATGGAGGAGAGCCGGCGGCAGAAACTCGGCAGCTGGGAGATCAACGGCGACGTGCTGTACTTCGTGATCAAGCTGCCCGACAGCGCCGACGGCGCGCAGCTCGAAGCGGCGCTGGACATCGTCGCCGAGGTGGCGGACAACAAGGAAATCGAGCTCAGCGGCGAGCGGGACGAACTGTGACCCCGGGACCGCGCCGGTGAGCTACCGCGAAGGCCGGTTCTGGCAGCCCGATGTCACCGTGGCCACCGTGGTGGTCGCCGACGGCCGGCTGCTGTGCGTCGAGGAGCGCGCCGGTGGCCGCCTGGTGCTCAACCAGCCGGCCGGGCACCTCGAGCCGGACGAAAGCCTGCTCGACGCGGCCCTGCGCGAGACGCGCGAGGAAACCGGCTGGGAGGTACGCCTGACCGCCTTCGTCGGCGCCTACCAGTGGCAGGCGCCAGCGCGCCCGGGCGAGTCGGCGGGCCGGCACTACCTGCGCTTCGCCTTCGCCGCGGAGCCGCTGGCGCATGATCCCGCGCGCCCGCTGGACGAGGGCATCGTGCAGGCGCTCTGGCTGACCCCGTCGGAACTGCGCGCGGCCGAGGATCGCCACCGCAGCCCGCTGGTCTGGCGCGCGGTGGCCGACTACCTGTCCGGCCGCCGGCATCCGCTGTCGCTGCTGGCGCAGCTGGGATGAGCGCCGCGCCGGCGCCTGCCCGCCGCGATCGAGCCGTCCCCGTCCACGGGGGAGATGCGCGCGTGCCGTGCGGGACTCGCGCCGATGCCGTGCCCGCCCTGCCCGGGTCTGCCGCCTGATGCGCGCACGGATTGTCGTGGGCATGTCGGGCGGGGTCGATTCGTCGGTCGCCGCCCTGCGCCTGCGCGATGGCGGCGAGGCGATCGCCGGGTTGTTCATGCAGAACTGGGCCGATGACGATGCGCAGGACGGCGCGAGCGCCGCCGGAGGCAGGACGCCGAAAGCGGCCGGCTCGGGTGGATGCCGAGCCGAGGACGACCGTCGCGACGCCGTCGCCGTCTGCGGCCGGCTCGGCATCCCGTTCCACTTCCGCGATTTCTCCGCCGAATACTGGAGCGGCGTGTTCGAGCACTTCATCGCCGAGTACGCCGCCGGGCGCACGCCCAACCCGGACGTGCTGTGCAACCGCGAGATCAAGTTCAAGCACTTCCTCGAGGCCGCGCGTGGACTGGGGGCCGAACGCATCGCCACCGGCCACTACGCGCGCGTGGCGCGGGTCGGCGACCGGTGGCGCCTGCTTCGCGCCGCCGACCGCGGCAAGGACCAGAGCTATTTCCTGCACCAGCTCGGGCAGGGGCAGCTGGCGGCCACGCTGTTCCCGCTGGGCGAGCTGCCCAAGGCCGACGTGCGCGCCATCGCCCGCGATGCCGGCCTGCCGACTGCCGACAAGAAGGACTCCACCGGCATCTGCTTCATCGGCGAGCGCGACTTCCGCAGCTTCCTGTCGCAGTACCTGCCCGCGCGCGAGGGCGAGATGCGCACGCCCGACGGGCGCGTCGTCGGCCGCCATCCGGGCGTGTTCTACTTCACCCTGGGCCAGCGCGAAGGCCTGCAGCTCGGCGGCGTGCGCGGTTTCGACGCGGCGCCGTGGTACGTGGTCGGCAAGGACGTCGAACGCAACGTGCTGGTGGTTGACCAGGGCAGCGACAGCCCCTATCTCCATTCCACGCGGCTGTGGAGCGAACCCGCGCACTGGATCGCCGGGGCGGCGCCGGCGCGGCGCTTCGACTGCACGGCCCAGACCCGCTACCGGCAACCGGAGGAACCCTGCCAGGTGAATGTCGACGAATCCAACGGACAACTCGAAGTGGTGTTCCGCGATCCGCAGCGCGCGGTGACGCCGGGGCAGTCGGTCGTGCTGTACGACGGCGACACCTGCCTCGGCGGCGCGGTGATCCGCGCCACCGACGCGCCGCTGGAACTGCGCAAGCGCGGGGCCGCGGCATGATGGACGATCGCGTCCTCGCCCTCGCCGGCCTCACCCAGGCCCTCAACCAGGTGCGCCGCATCGCCGACACCGGGCAGGCCGATGCCGCCGTGCTCACCGCCTCGCTGGACAGCGTGTTCCGGATCGACGCCGCCTCGCCGGCGGAGGTCTACGGCGGCGCGCGCGAAGTGCGGCCCGGCCTGCTGCTGCTGCGCGACTACCTGTCCAGCCAGGGCAACGACCCGCAGCTGCCGAAGCTGGCGCTGTCGGTGACCCAGCTCGAACGCCGCTTCTCGGCGCACGACGCGATCGGCGAGGCCGTGCACGAGGGGATCCTCGGGATCCAGCCGCGCGCCGCGCAGCTGGGCAGCAGCCACCCGGACGTGCTTTCGGCACTGGGCCAGCTCTATGCAGACACCGTCAGCCACCTGCGTCCCAAGGTGATGGTGCAGGGCAACCCGCACTACCTCGGCCAGGCATCCGTGGTCGCCGAGATCCGCGCGATCCTGATGGCCTCGCTGCGCTCGGCGGTGCTGTGGCGGCAGATGGGCGGCAGCGCCTGGGACATCTTCCTGCGCCGCCGCGCGATGCAGCAATCGATCGAAGGCTGGCTGTGACCCGTTGAGCATCCTGCGCGAGCTGCGCGCCGGCTACGTCGGCGCGCGGCCTGGCCAGCGGCGCAACCGCTACGCGGAGCGCGAGCATCCATGCGGCGCCGCTGCATCCATCACTTCGAGACCCGTCATCCCGACGAAAGCCGGGACGACAGGAGATGCGTGGCGCTTCCTGCGCGTCCTGGCCGATCCGGAACACGCCAGGCGTCCGGTGTCGCCCGACGCCTGCCATATTCGCCCCGCGGGGATCGTCCGGCGGCCGTTACGCCGCGACGGACGCCGCTGCTTCCTGGTACTCCTCGATCTGGTCGAAGTTCATGTAGCGGTAGATCTCGGCACCCTTGTCGTTGATCACGCCGATGTCCGCCATGTACTCGTCCTTCGTGGGGATGCGGCCCAGGCGCGAGCAGATCGCGGCCAGTTCCGCCGAACCGAGGTAGACGTTGGAATTGCGGCCCAAACGATTCGGGAAGTTGCGGGTGGAGGTGGAGAACACCGTCGCGCCTTCCTTCACCTGCGCCTGGTTGCCCATGCACAGCGAGCAACCCGGCATCTCCATGCGTGCGCCGGCGGTGCCGAAGGTGCCGTACACGCCTTCCTTGGTCAGCTCGGACGCATCCATCTTGGTCGGCGGCGCCACCCACAGGCGGGTCGGAATGTCGCGCTTGCCTTCTAGCAGCTTGGCGGCGGCGCGGAAGTGGCCGATGTTGGTCATGCACGAACCGATGAACACTTCGTCGATGTGCGTGCCAGCGACGGCCGAGAGCGTCTTCACGTCGTCCGGATCGTTCGGGCAGGCCAGCAGCGGCTCGTGCACGTCGGCCAGGTCGATCTCGATGACGGCCGCGTACTCGGCATCGGCATCGGGTTCGAGCAGTTGCGGGTCGGCCAGCCACGCTTCCATCCTGGCGATGCGGCGCGCCAGCGAGCGCGGATCGGCGTAGCCCTCGGCGATCATCCACTTCAGCAGCGTGATGTTGCTGTTGAGGTATTCAACGATCGGCTCCTTGTTGAGCCGCACCGTGCAGCCTGCCGCCGAACGTTCGGCCGAGGCGTCGGAGAGTTCGAACGCCTGCTCGACTTTCAAATCCGGCAGGCCTTCGATCTCGAGGATGCGGCCGGAGAAGATGTTCTTCTTGCCCTGCTTGGCGACGGTCAGCAGGCCTTGCTGGATCGCGTAGTACGGGATCGCATTGACCAGGTCGCGCAACGTCACGCCCGGCTGCAGGTCGCCCTTGAAGCGCACCAGCACCGATTCGGGCATGTCGAGCGGCATCACGCCGGTGGCCGCGGCGAACGCCACCAGGCCGGAACCTGCCGGGAACGAAATGCCCACCGGGAAGCGCGTGTGCGAGTCGCCGCCGGTGCCGACGGTGTCAGGCATCAGCATGCGGTTGAGCCAGCTGTGGATCACGCCGTCGCCCGGACGCAGCGAGATGCCGCCGCGCGTCGAGATGAATTCCGGCAGGGTGTGGTGCGTTTTCACATCGACCGGCTTCGGATAGGCGGCGGTGTGGCAGAACGACTGCATCACCAGGTCGGCACTGAAACCGAGGCAAGCCAGATCCTTCAGCTCGTCACGCGTCATCGGGCCGGTGGTGTCCTGCGAACCGACCGAGGTCATCTTCGGCTCGCAGTAGGTGCCGGGGCGCACGCCCTGCCCTTCAGGCAAGCCGCAGGCACGCCCGACCATCTTCTGCGCGAGCGAATAACCCTTGCCGGTATCGGCCGGCTGCTGCGGCTGGCGGAACAGGTCGGTGACCGGCAGGCCCAGCGCTTCGCGCGCCTTGGCGGTCAGGCCGCGACCGATGATCAGCGGGATGCGACCACCGGCGCGCACCTCGTCGAACAGCACGTCGGACTTGACCTGGAACTCGGCGATGACTTCGCCGTTCTTGATCGCCTTGCCGGCATACGGCTGCAGCTCGACCACGTCGCCGTGGTTCATCTGCGACACGTCCAGCTCGATCGGCAGTGCACCGGCGTCTTCCATCGTGTTGTAGAAGATCGGCGCAATCTTGCTGCCCAGGCAGACGCCACCGAAGCGCTTGTTGGGGATGAACGGGATGTCCTCGCCGGTGAACCACAGCACGCTGTTGGTCGCCGACTTGCGCGAGGAACCCGTACCCACCACGTCGCCGACGTAGGCGACCAGATGGCCCTTGTCCTTCAGCGACAGGATCTCGGCGATCGGCCCGCGCTTGCCGTCTTCCTCCGGCACGAACGGCGCGTCGGGACGCTTGTTCTTCAGCATCGCCAGCGCGTGCAGCGGAATGTCCGGACGCGTGGTGGCGTCAGGCGCCGGCGACAGGTCGTCGGTATTGGTCTCGCCCGGCACCTTGAACACGGTGATGGTCAGCGACTGCGGCACTTCCGGCTTGCTGGTGAACCATTCGGCGTCGGCCCAGCTCTGCAACACGGCCTTGGCATTGGCATTGCCCGCCTTGGCCTTCTCTTCGACGTCGTGGAAGGCGTCGAACACCAGCAGGGTGTGCTTGAGGCCTTCGGCGGCCGTCGCGCCCAGCTCGGCGTTGTCGAGCAGCTCGACGAGCGGATGGATGTTGTAGCCGCCCAGCATCGTGCCCAGCAGCTCGGTGGCGCGCTTCGCGCTGATCAGCGGCGTCTTCTCCGTCCCGAACGCGATCGCAGCCAGGTACGACGCCTTGACCTTCGCCGCATCGTCCACGCCGGCCGGCACGCGATGGGTCAACAGGTCGACCAGGAACGCTTCCTCGCCCGCGGGCGGCGCCTTGATCAGTTCGATCAGCTCGGCGGTCTGCTGTGCGCTCAGCGGCAGCGGCGGAATGCCGAGGGCGGCGCGTTCGGCAGCGTGGTGGCGGTAGGCTTCCAGCATGGGGGATGACTCCAGTCGGTGAAGGATGTTCGGGAAAGGATGGCGTTGTCGGGATGCGGTGATCGTGGCGTCAGGCCTTGGGGACGATGAGCTTCAGGCCCTTGAAGTAGTCGCGGAAGAAGCCGTCGTCGCGCGTGATCAGCGCGGTGCACTGGAGCAGCGCGTGCGCGCCGACGAGGAAATCCGGCACCGTGCGGGGCACTTGCCGCTGCCCCGTCACCTTGCGCCGCTGGTTGAAGCGGCGTTGCATTTCGCCGGCACGGATCGCGGCGCGCCTTTCGACCGGCAAATAGCGCAACCCCATCTCCTCGACCACGTCCATGATGTCCGCGCCGTGACCGAGACCGGCGGTGATTTCACTCACGACCACGTCGCAGATCACCACCGACCCCAGCATCAGCGCATCGCGCACGCAGCTTTCCGCTGCATCCGCGCGTGCATCTTCGCCGAGCAGATCGATCAGCACGTTGGTATCCACGGCAATCATTTTTTCGCATCCGGCTCGTAGTCGTCCGGCTCGCGAAGCGTCTCGAAAGGTTCCAACGCATCGCCCGGCGCACGCCCGCGCAACTCGCGCATCACGTCGTCGGTGGTGACGCCAGGCGGGAGCTTGAAGCGACCACGGGCACGGGAAATGGCGTCGCTGACATCCTTGCGCAGGATGATGCGCCCGCCTTCCAGTTCGACCTTGAGCGTGGTGCCCTTGGTCAGGCCCAGCGCGTCGCGCACGGCCTTGGGCAGGGTGATCTGGCCGCGTTCGGCGACGGTGGCTTCCATGGCGGGCTCCATGAGCGAAACGGTATGGACGAATTATACATACTTCTGGATTCATACCGCGAGCGGCATACTATCCCCCGACCCCACCGTCCGGTCCCGGGCCCGCAACATGAACGGGCGTAGACTCGACGGCACCCTGAAGCCGCAGCCACAGGAGCCCCCACCATGGCCGACACCTTCTCCACCCGCGCCACGCTCGACGTCGGCGGCCGTACGTTCACGTACGCCAGCCTGCCCCGCCTGGGCCAGCGGCATGACATCGCCCGCCTGCCCTATTCGATGAAGATCCTGCTGGAGAACCTGCTCCGGCACGAGGACGGCGTGACCGTGCTGCCGGCCCACATCGAGGCGGTGGCCAACTGGAACCCGGCGGCCGAGCCGGAGACCGAGATCGCCTTCATGCCGGCCCGCGTGGTGCTGCAGGATTTCACCGGCGTGCCCTGCGTGGTCGACCTCGCCGCGATGCGCGACGCGGTGGTCCGCCTCGGCGGCCGCCCCGAGCAGATCAACCCGCTGATCCCGTCGGAGCTGGTCATCGACCATTCGGTGCAGGTCGACGTGTTCGGCCGGCCCGACGCACTCGACCTCAACGGCAAGATCGAATTCGAGCGCAACCGCGAACGCTACGGCTTCCTGCGCTGGGGCCAGAAGGCCTTCGACAACTTCAAGGTGGTGCCGCCCAACACCGGCATCGTCCACCAAGTGAACCTGGAGAACCTGGCACGCGTGGTGTTCTCGGCGGAGAAGGACGGCGAACTCTGGGCGTATCCGGACACCGTGTTCGGCACCGACTCGCATACCACGATGATCAACGGCATCGGCGTGCTCGGCTGGGGCGTGGGCGGGATCGAGGCCGAAGCGGCCATGCTCGGGCAACCCTCCTCGATGCTGATCCCGCAGGTCGTCGGCTTCAAGCTCACCGGCAAGCTGCCCGAAGGAGCCACCGCGACCGACCTCGTGCTCACCGTCACCCAGATGCTGCGCAAGCACGGCGTGGTCGGCAAGTTCGTCGAGTTCTTCGGCGATGGCCTGCAGCACCTGCCACTGGCCGACCGCGCCACCATCGGCAACATGGCGCCCGAATACGGCGCGACCTGCGGCATCTTCCCGGTCGATGCCGAATCGCTGAACTACCTGCGCCTGTCCGGGCGCGACGAAGCGCAGATCGCGCTGGTCGAGGCCTATGCCAGGGCACAGGGCCTGTGGCACGAGCCGGGCGCGGCCGAAGCCGCATACAGCAGCGTGCTGCAGCTGGACATGGGCGAAGTGAAACCGTCGATGGCCGGGCCGAAGCGACCGCAGGACCGCGTGCTGCTCGAGGACGTGCAGCGCAACTTCCAGGAGAACCTCGGCCCGCTGGTCCGCGGCCGCAATGGCGGCGAAGGCAAGGCCGTGGCCAAGTTCGATGCCGAGGGGGGCGACCAGACGCAGGCCGCGCACCTCGCCGCAAAGCCGGTGTCGATGATCCAGCTCGACGACGGCGAACACGCGCTGACCGACGGCTCGGTGGTGATCGCGGCGATCACGTCCTGCACCAACACCTCCAATCCCGCCGTCATGCTCGGCGCCGGGCTGCTCGCACGCAATGCGGTCGCGCGCGGCCTGAAGGCGGCGCCGTGGGTGAAGACGTCGCTCGGCCCCGGCTCGCGCGTGGTGACCGATTACCTTGAACAGGCGGGGCTGATCGGCGACCTCGAGAAGCTCGGCTTCTACGTCGTCGGCTACGGCTGCACCACCTGCATCGGCAACTCCGGCCCGCTGCCCGACCCGGTGTCGCGCGGCATCGCCGAGAACGACCTCGCCGTCGCGGCCGTGCTGTCGGGCAACCGCAATTTCGAAGGCCGCATCCACGCCGAAGTGAAGATGAACTACCTCGCCTCGCCGCCGCTGGTGGTGGCCTACGCGCTCGCCGGCACGGTCGACATCGACCTCACCAACGATCCGCTGGGCATCGGCAGCGACGGTCAGCCGGTGTACCTGCGCGACATCTGGCCAAGCAACCGGGAGATCGGCGATTTCATCGCCAGGACCCTCGGTCCGGAGATGTTCAAGCAGAACTACGCCGACGTGTTCAAGGGCGATACGCGCTGGAACACGATCGAGTCGCCGGACGGCGACCTCTACGCCTGGGACGATGCCTCCACCTACATCAAGAACCCGCCCTACTTCGACGGCATGACCATGGCCGTCGGCCACATCGACGACATTCACGGCGCACGCGTGATAGGCATCTTCGGCGACTCGATCACCACCGACCACATCTCGCCGGCCGGCAACATCAAGAAGGACTCGCCCGCGGGGCGGTTCCTGCAGTCGCGCGGCGTGCAGCCGGCCGACTTCAACAGCTACGGCAGCCGCCGCGGAAACGACGACGTGATGGTGCGCGGCACCTTCGCCAACATCCGCATCAAGAACCTGTTCTTCGGCGGCGAGGAAGGCGGCAACACGCTGTACTTCGGCGCCCCCGGCAGCGCTTCCGGGCAGCCCGAGAAGATGGCGATCTACGACGCGGCGATGAAATACCGCGCCGGCGGCGTGCCGACCGTGGTCTTCGCCGGCAAGGAATACGGCACCGGATCGTCGCGCGACTGGGCGGCGAAGGGCACCAACCTGCTCGGGATCAAGGCGGTGGTCGCGGAGAGCTTCGAGCGCATCCATCGCGCCAACCTCGTGGGCATGGGCGTGCTGCCGCTGCAGTTCCGCGCCGGCGAGAACGCGCAAAGCCATGGTCTGGACGGCGACGAGGTCATCGACATCGTCGGCCTCCAGGATGGCAAGGCCAGGACCGCCACCCTGGTCGCCCGCAGGAACGACGGCAGCGAAGTGCGCTTCGAGGTCGACGTGCTGCTGCTGACGCCGAAGGAAGTGGAGTACTTCCGCCACGGCGGCTTGCTGCACTACGTGCTGCGCCAGCTCGCGTCGCGGAAGGCAGCCTGAGCCCGGCACGGGCGGAAGCCCCGCCCGCCGCGACACGGCGGGCGTTCGCGGGATGCGCGAAGCAATGCTTCGCACACGCATCCCCCTCACCCACCACGGCGGCTTGCTGCACTACGTGCTGCGCCAGCTCGCGTCGCGGAAGGCAGCCTGAGCCCGGCACGGGCGGAAGCCCCGCCCGCCGCGACACGGCGGGCGTTGTGGCCGCCGATGCCTACAGCACCGGCGTCCAGCGCACGTGGTACAGCCGCCAGTCACCGCCTTCAAGCCGCCAGCTCGCCTGCACGTCGTAGGCCTGCGCCGTATCGGGCAACAGCGAGCCCGTGCCGGCGTGCAGCACGGCCTGGAAACGCACGTCGGCATGCGAGTCCCGAATGCGGACATCGAGCGGTCCCAGCGTGCTGGACACTTCACGATGACGCAGCATCACCGCGGTCGCCAGGCGGCGCGCGCCTTCGCGGTCAAGGCCATCGTTGCCGATGAAGTCCTCGGCAAGGAACTGCTGCACTGCAGCAGGATCACGCGCTTCCACCGCCTGACGCAGCCCTTCGACGGCTGCGCGCAGCGCTTCTTCCGGATCGCTGCGCGAACAGCCCGACAGGAGCACCAGCGCGAGCAGCATGCTCAACCACGCCAAGGGCGACACGCCGCCCCGATGCCTCGGCACGCGCCTCGGCACGCCTGTTTCCAGTGGAAACCGTCCCGCCCCACGCCGCACCATCTCGTCCACCTGCACCTCCATCCGCGCAACCCGCACGGGCCGCCTTGCCTGCGATTGGAGCCTATGCTCCAATCCATACCCAACGGTATCGCCGCAAGAATACCGGCCGAATAAGCAAGGACATCCCGTGGAGGGGACCGCATGACGACAGCACGCCCGTGGCTCGCCCAGTATCCTGCCGGCGTCCCGGCAGAGATCGACATCAATGAGTTTTCGTCGATCCCGGCGGTGCTCGAGAGTGCGATCCGCCAGTTCGGCGACCGCCCGGCCTTCACCAACATGGGCAAGGCGCTGACCTATTCCGAGGTCGACCAGCTGAGCCGCCAGTTCGCGGCCTACCTGCTGGGCGAACTCAAGCTCAAGAAGGGCGATCGCGTCGCGATCATGATGCCCAACTGCCTGCAGTACCCGATCGCCACCTTCGGCGTGCTGCGCGCCGGGCTGACCGTGGTCAACGTCAACCCGATGTACACCGCGCGCGAGCTGAAGCACCAGCTGGTGGATTCCGGCGCCAGCGTGATCCTGGTGCTCGACAACTTCGCGAAGACCGTGCAGGACGTGGTCGGCGACACCCAGGTCCGTCAGGTCATCACCACCGCGCTGGGCGACATGCTGGGCTTCCCGAAGGGCAACATCGTCAACTTCGTGCTGCGCTACGTGAAGAAGATGGTGCCGGACTTCGACATCCCGTCCGCCGTCCGCTTCAAGGACACGCTCACCCTGGGCCGCATGCACACGTTGCCGCCGGTGACGATCGAGCACGAGGACATCGCGTTCCTGCAGTACACCGGCGGCACCACCGGGGTGGCCAAGGGCGCGATGCTCACCCATCGCAACCTCGTCGCCAACATGCAGCAGGCATCGGCGTGGCTGGGCACCAACGTCAAGATGGGCAAGGAGGTGATCGTCACCGCCCTGCCGCTGTACCACATCTTCGCGTTGACCGCGAACGGCCTGGTGTTCATGAAATACGGCGCGAAGAACATCCTGATCACCAATCCGCGCGACATGCCCGGCTTCGTCAAGGAACTCAAGCGCGAACCGTTCACCGCGATCACCGGCGTCAACACGCTGTTCAACGGCCTGCTGAACACGCCGGGCTTCGCCGAGATCGACTTCTCGCCGCTGCACCTCACCCTCGGCGGCGGCATGGCGGTGCAACGCGCCGTGGCCGAGCGCTGGAAACAGGTCACCGGCGTGACCCTGGTCGAGGCCTACGGCCTGACCGAGACCTCGCCCGCCGCCTGCATCAACCCGATGAACCTCGCCGATTACAACGGTGCGATCGGCCTGCCGGTGCCCTCCACCGACGCCTGCGTGAAGGACGAGGACGGCAAGGTGCTGGGCGTCGAGGAAGTCGGCGAACTGTGCATCAAGGGTCCGCAGGTGATGAAGGGCTACTGGAACCGCCCCGAGGAAACCGCCGCGACCATCGACGCCGATGGCTGGCTGCACACCGGCGACATGGCGCGGATGGACGAGAAGGGCTTCTTCTACATCGTCGACCGCAAGAAGGACATGATCCTGGTGTCCGGCTTCAACGTGTATCCCAACGAGGTCGAGGACGTGATCGCGATGCTGCCCGGGGTGCTCGAGGTGGCGGCGGTCGGAGTGCCCGACGACAAGTCCGGCGAGGCAGTGAAGCTGGTCATCGTGAAGAAGGACCCGGCGTTGACGGCCGAGCAGGTCAAGGCCCATGCCCGCGAGAACCTGACCGGGTACAAACAGCCGAAATTCGTCGAATTCCGTGACGAGCTTCCCAAAACGAACGTCGGCAAGATCCTCCGGCGGGAGCTGCGCGAGACCCCGAGCTGACCACCCGCCGTCCGACGGGACGGCTAGCGGGGCAGAAACTGCCGATCCGCGGCAGAAAGTGCTTGCATGCGGCCGGGTATGGGTGCATAGAATCCGTTCATCGGACTTGCCGCCCATACTTTACGACCGCCTTTGGCACGGGTCCGACGTGGCCAAGGTGGTCCGTCAGGGGACCCTCATGAACAACGTCGAGCTGCTGCACCGCGACCCTTCCTTCAACACCATCCGCGTCGAACACGACACGTCCAACGACGCCCACTGGTGCTTCATGCACGCGCAACAGGCGTTCGCGGACCCGACCTATCGCGCCTGCTTCTCGCCGAAGATGCTGAGGGAACTGCGGCTGTTCGCGCGCCGCGCAATCGACTCGATCGACGCCGAGGCGGCCAAGTCGCCCGCGCACCTGTCGCACATCGTGCTCGCCTCGGACACGCACGTGTTCAACCTCGGCGGCGACCTGTCGCTGTTCTCCAACCTGATCCGCGCGCGCGACCGCGACGGCCTGCTGCGCTACGCCGCCGAATGCGTCGACAGCGTGCATCTGCTGCAGAGCCGCCTGCACTCGAACGCGCACACCATCGGCCTGATCGAGGGTGACGCGCTCGGCGGCGGCTTCGAGCTTGCCCTCGCCTGCCAGACCATCGTCGCCGAGAAGGGCGTGCAATTGGGCTTCCCGGAAGTGCTGTTCGGCCTGTTCCCGGGCATGGGCGCCTATTCGCTGCTGTCGCAGCGCGTAAGCCCGAAGGTCGCCGAGGAGATGATGCTCAACGGCGTGATGTACAGCAGCGACGAACTGCACCGCATGGGCGTGATCGACGTGCTGGTGCCCAAGGGCGAAGGCGTGCGCGCCGTGCACGAGATCATCCGCCAGAACCGCCGCATCGCGACCGCGCGCCTGGCCCTGCACCGCGTCCGCGACGCGGTGAACCCGGTGTCGCATGACGAACTGATGCGCATCACCGAGATCTGGGTGGATACCGCGCTGCAGCTGTCCGACAAGCAGCTGCGGACCATGGAACGCCTGGTGCGGGCCCAGCTCAAGCGGCCGGCGGCCGGCGAAGACAGCGCCACCGCGGACAGCGCCAGCCTCGCGCTCTGATCCGGGGCGGATGCCCTCCCGCCTGTTGACGCCGACCGGCCCTGGCGACCTTCCCGGCGCCTCCAATTCGTCATCCCGGCGTTCGCCGGGATGACGGGAGTTCGGACGGCCTGGGTCACGGCCCTCGCCGGGTTAGGTGATCGAGGGGGCCGCTGTGCTCTGCCTGCCGGCGCCCTGTCAGTCCCCACCTTGCCCTTCCGGTGTCCGCGCCTTCCCGCGCGCTGTCAACTCACTAGGCGTCCGCTTCCTGCTGGACCAGGTCGCCCTGTTCGCGCAGGGCGGCCAGTGCCTGTTCCAGCTGCTGGCGCAGCATGTTGCTGATGCCGCGCCACTCGCGCACCAGTTGCTCGCCGGGCATGCGCATGCCCGCCGATGCGCTTTCGCTCAGGCGCATCGCGCCCATGTTCGCCGCCGTGCCCTTGAGCGCATGGCAGGCATCGCGGAACACGTCCCACTGGTTGGCGGCACCGGCGACATCAATGTCGGCGATGCACTTGCGTGCGTCGCGCGCGCACTCCCACAGGAAACGCTGCACGAACTCCTCGCCCAGACCCATTTCGCGCAGCTCGTCGAGGATGTGCTTGGACACCACCGTTTCCTGCGGCGCGACGGCCACGGCCCCCTGCGCTTCACCGGAGGTGACGTCGGTGTTGCCCTCGGCGATGTCGGCCAGCTTC